>Ga0299906_10005750_pt1 | contig 10062 bp, 7 predicted proteins | sample RVTome_14_FD_200259 | JGI IMG/M metagenome (GOLD analysis project Ga0299906, IMG submission 200259) | Soil microbial communities from uranium-contaminated site in the Upper Colorado River Basin, Wyoming, United States - RVT145D125 (version 2) ...
TCCCGCGCAAGCGGGAATCCACGATCGGCATGACGTCCAAGAAAAAGCTGGGCGCGGCGCCGCTCGCGGGCCGGCGCGAGCGGAGCAAGCTCGACACGCGCCAGCGGATCCGCGCCGCCGCCCGCGATCTCTTCGCGCGCCGCGGCTACAGCGCGGCGACCATGCGTGACATTGCCGGACAGGCCCACGTCGCGCTCGGCACGCTCTTCAACTACGCCGACGACAAGCGCGACCTCGTCTTCCTGATCTTCAACGACGTCCTCGACGAGCTGACCGACCGCGCGCTCGCCGCGCCGCGGCCGGGCGCGCCGCTCGCCGACCAGCTGCTGACGGTGTTCCGCTGCCACTACGTGGAGCTGGCGAAGAACCCGGTGCTGTCCCGGCTCCTGCTCCAGGAGCTCACGTTCTACTCGGAGGGCAAGGAAGCCGCGCGCTTCCACGCGATCCGCGCACGGCTGATCGCGGGCCTCGAGCGGCTCGTGCGGGCCGCTCAGGCGAGCGGCCGCGTCACGACCGGGGAGAAACCCGCGTTCGTCGCGCGCTACATCTTCTTCGTGTACTCGGCCGCGCTGCGGTGGTGGATCGCCTCGCCGCGGCCCGACGTGCGGCGCGGCCTCGCGGAGTTGCGGCGGCTGTTGACGCTGCAGCTGAACGGCCTCCGGCGCCAGGCGACGCGGATCGGGCCATCACGCCGCAAGCCGCGGCGCGGTCAGTCCATGAGCCCCGCGTACAAGGGGGAGGTCAGATAGCGCTCGCCGTACGAGGGCAGCACGGCGACGATCATCTGGCCTTTGTGCTCGGGCCGGCGCCCGACCTGCACTGCCGCCCACACCGCTGCGCCCGCGGAGACGCCCACGAAGAGGCCCTCCTCCTTGGCCATGCGGCGCGCAGTCTCGATCGCGTCGCCGTCCTTCACGCGGACGATCTCGTCGCACACCTCGCGGTTCAGGATCTCGGGAACGAACCCGGCGCCGAGGCCCTGGATGGCGTGGGGCCCCTTGGCCCCGCCCGACAGGACCGGCGAGGCGTCGGGCTCGACCGCGATGCACTTGAAGCCGGGCTTCCGCAGCTTGATGACCTCGCCGACGCCGGTGATCGTCCCGCCCGTGCCGATGCCGGAGACGAGGACGTCGGCGGCGCCGTCGGTGTCGCGCCAGATCTCCTCGGCCGTCGTGCGGCGATGCACCTCCGGGTTGGCGGGATTCTTGAACTGCTGCGGCATGAAGTACCGCTGCGGATCCGATGCCGCCAGCTCCTCGGCCCGATTCACGGCGCCGATCGCGCCTTCGGCGGCCGGTGTGAGCACGAGCTCGGCGCCGAACGCGCGGATCACCGCCCGGCGCTCGCGGCTCATCTGCTCCGGCATGTAGAGCAGGCAGCGGTAGCCCTTCACCGCGCACACCCAGGCGAGCGCGATGCCGGTGTTCCCGCTGGTCGGCTCGACGACGGTCATGTCGGGCCGCAGCGCGCCGCTGCGCTCCGCGGCCTCGATCATCGCCACCCCGATCCGGTCCTTCACGCTCGCGCCCGGGGCGTAGAACTCGAGCTTGGCCACGATCTGCGCCGACGCGCCCGCTGCGACCCGGTTCAGGCGCACGAGCGGCGTGTTCCCGACGAGTCCCAGCGCGCTGTCGGCGATGTTCACGGCCGCATGCTCGCACTATTTGCGCTCGCTGACCACCTCGAGGCGGCTGCCGACGACTTGGCTGCTCAGAGGCGGATGATCCCGCCCTTGAGCGAATAGAGAATCGCGATCACGTCCTTCTTCGTGTCCTCGCTCAGTCCATTCTTCTCCATCGCACCGACGATATCGTCCGTCACCGCCAGGTACTCCTGTTCGCTGATGTTCATGCCCTTGTGCGCGGTGGGCATGTCCTTGCCGGTGTAGGTTTCCGGGCCGCCGGACCCGGCACCGAAAAACTGCCGGGCCATCTTCTTGGTGTTGTCCAGGTCCTTGATGTTCTCGAATCGGGTCTTCACGATCGGATTTGCCAGGTGGGCGGCAATGACATCGTCCACGAGTCTGGCAATGCCGTCGGCGCCGCCCAGTCGTTGGTATAGGGTCGTCGTCATAGTCGCTACCTCCTCTTGTGGGCCATGAAATGATTCTGCTTTCCTTGTCTCTCGAGCGACCAATCTCATTTGCGCTTGATGACCACCTCGAGGTACTCGCCCGGCGCCACCAGCGCGCCGTCGGTCGCGCGGTTGAACCGCTCGGCGAGGGCGGTCAGGTCCGCGGCGAGCGAGTCCTGTTTCGCGTCGTCCAGCGCGCCGAACGCCTTCTGCATCGGGCCGTAATACGTGCGGAACACCTCGAGCCAGTGGGCCGCGCTGCGGTAGCGGAACACGAAGTGCCTGGGCTCGGCCGTGATCCGATCGATCCGCTCGCCGAACAGCTCGCGCAGCCGCGCCTCGGTGCCCCAGAGGGAGGGCGACTTCACGCCGGCCGGCGGCGGGATGTACCGGCCCATCAGCTTGAAGAGCTCGCCGATGAAGCTCGTCGGCGTCCAGTTCGCCAGGCCGATCCGGCCGCCCCGCTTGCAGACCCGCGCCAGCTCCGCGGCGGCCTTCTCCTGGTCGGGCGTGAACATCACGCCGAACGTGGACAGCACGACGTCGAAGCTCTCGTCGGCATAGGGCAGGTTCTCGGCGTCCGCCGGCTCGAACTGCACCGGCAGCCCTTCGGCGCTCGCCCGGGCGCGCCCGCGCTCGAGCAGCGCCGGAACGTAATCGGTCGAGACGACGTCGGCCCAGCGCCGTGCGGCGGCGAGCGTCGCGTTGCCGTTGCCGGCGGCGACGTCGAGCACGCGCTCGCCGGGACGCAGGTCGAGCGCTTCGCACAGCGACTCGCCCACGATCTGCAGCGTGGTGCCGACGACGGCGTAGTCGCCCGCGGTCCAGGCGGCCTGCTGCCGGCCTTTCACGGCGGCGAGGTCGACGGCGGGTTGAACGGTGGCTGGGACTGCGGACATGGCTTGTCTCCTTGGAGAAGTGTCGGGACCGGTCGGGCGCCGATCGTCGTGTCGCCATTGCACGCCACCGCGGCGGGGACGGGGTCTCGCAAACCGGGACAGGAAGCGGGACAAGCGTGGGGACGGAGCCGCTAGAATCGACCGCGTCATGCAGGACCGGTCCCATTCGTTCGGCTACTGGTTGCGGCGGCGCCGCAAAGCCCTGGACCTCACCCAGGAGGCGCTCGCCCAGCGGGTGAGCTGCTCGAGCTTCGCCATCCGGAAGATCGAGGCCGACGAGCGTCGCCCGTCGCGCCCGCTCGCCGAACGGCTGGCCGCCTCGCTCGCCATCCCGGAGGAGGAGCGGCGCGATTTCCTCGACGCAGCCCGCGCCGTGCGCGCCGCGAGCCGGTTGCGAGTCGACGACGTGCCGGTCGGCGCCGGTGCGAGCGCCGCGGCGCCCGTTCCGGCGCCCGATGCCGCAATCGGGCTCCCGGGCGATGGCACGCCCTTCGTCGGCCGCAGCAACGAGTACGGCCTGCTCATCGGGCTGGTGGCGCGGCTCACCACCGGCGCCGGGCAAACCGTTCTGATCGAGGGCGAGCCGGGAATCGGCAAGAGCCGCCTGATGCGCGAGGCCGCGCGCTACGCGGCGGCCCATGGGCTGGCGACGCTCGCGACGAACTGCTACGAGATCGAGCGCGCGATCCCGTACCAGCCCGTGATCGACCTCGTCACACGCGCGCTCGACCGGGCGCCGGCGGCCGCGCTGCGCGAGCTTGCGCCGGTGTCGCTCGCCGAGCTCGCTGCCGTGGTGCCCGAGATCGCCGAGCGCTTTCCGGGGCTGCCGCAGCTGTCGAACGACTTCCCCGAAGCGCGGCAGGCGCGCCTGTGCCGCGCGGTGGGGCAGCTGCTGGAGGCCGCGCGAGGCGGCCGGCCGCTCGTCCTGATGGTGGACGACATCCAGTGGGCGGACGAGGCCAGCGCCCAGGTGCTGCATTACCTCGCCCGCCGCGCCGCCGAGCGCCCCGTGCTCGTCATCTACGCCTATCGCGACGAGGAGCTCGACAGCGACGAGCGGCTCGCGCGGCTGGTCGAGAGCCTGCGTCGCGAGGCCGCCGCGCGCCGCGTGCCGCTCGCCCGGCTCGGCCTGGCGGATGCCGCGAGCCTGGTCGCGGCGCTCGGCGATGGGAAACTCGTCGCACCCGGCCTGGCCGAACGCCTGCACCGCGAAACCGAGGGCAATCCGTTCTTCCTGGTGTCGATCCTGCATTCCCTGAGCGATGGCGAGACGCAACTGGGCGCGCGCCCGAGCGAAGGGCCGGGATTGCTTCCGGACGCGCTGCGCGCCGCCGTCCGGGCGAGACTCGCGCACGTGCCGAGGGAGATCCGGCCGACGCTCGAGGCCGCCGCGGTCCTCGGGCGGCGCTTCGACTTCGACACCCTGCTCGACGTGACGCGCGAGCCCGAAGCGGGGCTGCTCGACGCGGTGGAAGCGCTCGTCAGGCGGCGCCTGCTGCGCGAGGAGCCCGAGGGCGGCGTGTACGACTTCAGCCACGACAAGGTCCGCGAGGTCGTGTATCGCGACATCGGCGGGGCGCGGCGCCGGCTGCTGCACCGGTCGGTGGCCGAAGCCCTGGAACGCCGCGGCGAGGGCGAGCTGCACGAGCGCGACGCCCGGCTCGCGGAGCACTACGAGCGGGCCCACGACTGGTCGAAGGCGCTCCGCTACCTGGTCCTCGCGGGGGAACGCTCGCAGGCGCTGTTCGCGATGCGCGATGCGCTGCATTGGCTGGATCGCGCGGTCGCGCTCGCCGAATCCCACCCCGAGGCGCTGGACGAGCGCCAACGTCTTCTGCTCTACGAGCGCCGCGGGGCGGCCCGCGCGCACGCCGGGCAGACCGACGGCGCGGTCGCAGACATCCGCCGGGTCATCGATGCGGCGCGCGCGGCCGGCGATCGCGAAAAGGCACGCGAGGCGCTCATCCAGCTCGGCATGGCCTACCGGCGCGCCGACGCCTACCGGGAGGCGACGGCCTGCCTCACCGACGCGCTGGCCGAATCCCGCGCCACGCGCGACGAGCGCCAGGCGGCCGACACGCTCTATCACCTGGGCACGGTCGCCTGGAGCACCGGGCTGAACGACCAGGCGATCCGCTTCCACCAGGAAGCCGTCGCGATCTGCGAGCGCTCGTCCTTGGCCGATCTGGTCGCGGTCCAGGCCTACCACGGCCGCGGCGAGGCGCACTTCGCGAATGCCGAGCCGGCCGCGGCGGTCGCGTGCTACACCCGCTCGCTCGAGCTCGCCCGCGGCATCGGCGACAAGAGCTACGAGTCCGAGAACCTGATGATGATCGGGCACGCCTGCGTCGGCACCAAGGGGCTCGGCGACTACCCGCGGGCGACGACGCACCTGGAGGCGGCGCTCCAGATCGCGCGGGCCGCCGACCTGCAGTGGCACCTGGGGCCGACGCTGCTGGGGCTCGACCACGTGCGCGCTTGCACCGGCCGGTACGGCGAGGCATGGGCCGGCATGCAGGAGACCCGGCGCTGGCTCGAGAGCCTCAGGCAGGTGCGCTATCAGTTCATCGCCTACGATTTTCTGGGCCATCTGCTGCTCGACCTCGGCCTGCACGAACCGACCGTCGAGCTCATGGAACGCGGGCTCGCGCTCGCGCGCGACACCGGCGTCAACTTCTGGGGCGCCGCGATCGATTCGCACCTCGCCGTCGCGCGGTCGCGGCTCGGGCAGCAGGACGTCGCGCCGGCGTTGCTCGGCGCGCTCGACCGGACGCGCCGCACCGCGGAGCGTTACCTGATGATCCGGTGCCTCGAGGGCCTGGCGGAGATCGCGCTCGCGGCGGGCGACGCGCGTCGCTGCCGCGCGTTCGCGGACGAGCTGCTCGCGCTCGCCGAGTCCAACGGGCTGCGCGAGATGGCGGCGAGCGCGCGGCGCTGGCGCGGCGAGGCGTTGCTCGCGGAGCAGGCTTACGGGGAGGCGCAGGCGGAGCTGTCCCGCGCGGCGGCGCTGGCCGAGGAGATCGGACGGGTGCGGCTCCAGAGGGATGCGGAGGCTGCCTCGGCTCGCCTGTGCTCGGCGCAAGGTCAGCGCGACGCCGCGCGGCGGCACGCTGCCAAGGCGCGGGCGATCGCGGCGGCGATCGCGACGAGCCTCGCGTCCACCGGGCTCGAAATGCGGTGGCAAGCGCCCGACCCCCCGGGCTGACCCTTTCAGCGTCCCGGCCTCCGCGACGCGCGGTAGAGCTCAGGCCGTCGCGCGCTGCACGATCCCCATCAGCTTGTAGACGAGGGCGGCCGCGGCGAAGTCGAAGGCGTGGAAGCCGCGGATCGGCGCGAACTCCAGGAGATCGAAGCCGATGATCCGGCGCTGCCGCGCGACCGACTCGAACAGCCCGAGCGTCTGATACCAGCCGAGGCCCCCGGGCACCGGCGTGCCGGTCGCCGGCAGCACCGACGGATCGAGACCGTCGACGTCGAGGGTGAAGAAGACCTGCGGCGGAAAGTCGTCGGGCAGCTCGATCGCGTCGATGCGCTCGCGCACCAGGCGGTCGGCGTCGATGTACCTCACGTTGAACCGCGCCCGGGCGGCGCGCTCCTCCTCGCAGTAGGCGCGGTTGCCCAGCTGGAAAAGCGGGACGCCGGCCTCGACGATCCGGCGCATGACCGAGGCGTGGCTGAGCGGATCCCCCTCGTACTGGTCGCGCAGGTCCGCATGCGCATCGATCTGGACCACGCCGAAATCGCGTATTCCGGCCTCGAGGTAGCCGAGTACCACGCCCCAGGTGACGGTGTGCTCGCCGCCGAGGACGACGGGCAGCTTGCCCAGGCGCAGGATCCGCGCCACCGCCGCCCCGATCGCCGCGATCACCTGGTCCGGCCTGCCGCGACAGTCGATCGCGGGCCAGGTGTAGATGCCCTCGGCGCCCGGATCGCTGCGGCCGTCCCAGCGCTCGAGCTGGCCCGATGCGGCGAGGATGGCGGCCGGGCCCTTCGCCGTCCCGCGGCCGTAGGACACCGTCTTCTCGTAGGGCACCGGCAGGACGTGGAAGCGCGCCGCCTCCGGCGCGACGTCGTCCACCTCGGTGCCGAGGAAGCACTGGCGCGCCGGCCGCGCGCGCTTCACGAGAGCCGGCCCTTGAAGTCCTCGTAGCCGAACTCGCGCACCATCTGCAACGCGTCGGTCTCCGAGTTCCATAGTGCGATGCTCGGCAGGCGGATCCCGTTGAAGGTCGTGGTCTTGACCATCGAATAGATCGCCATGTCCTCGAACACGAGCCGGCTGCCTACCCGCAGCGGTTCCGCGAACGAGTAGTCCCCGATCACGTCCCCGGCGAGACAGGTCTGGCCGCCGAGGCGGTAGGTGAGCGCCAGCGCGCCGGGCTCGCCCGCGTCGATGACCCGCGGCCGGTAAGGCGCCTCGATCACGTCGGGCATGTGGCAGGTGGCGGACGTGTCGAGGATGGCGAGCGGCATGCCGTTCCACGGGAGATCCAGCACCTCGGCGACGAGCACGCCGGCGTCGAGCGCGATCGCCTCGCCCGGCTCGAGATACAGCTCGACCGCGTACCGGGCGCGAAAATCGCGCAGCAGGCGAACGAGGTCGTCCACCTGGTAGTCGGGGCGCGTGATGTGGTGCCCGCCGCCGAAATTGGCCCACTCCATGCCGGGGAGGAACTCGCCGAACTTCTCCTCGAACGCGGCGACGGTCCGCGCGAGCGGCGGGAAGTCCTGCTCGCAGAGGGTGTGGAAGTGCAGCCCGCTGATGCCGGCGAGGTCGCCGCGAAACTGCGCGCGCGGAATGCCGAGCCGCGAGTACGGCGCGCTCGGATCGTAGCGCGGGTTCTCGCCCTCGGAGCGCTCCGGATTCACGCGCAGGCCGAAGCGGAGCCGCGGCCGGCGCGCGCGCGCCGCGCGCACGAGCGGCTGGAACCGCTCCCACTGCGCGAAGGAGTTGAACACCACGTGGTCGGAAATCTCCAGGATCTCAGCGAGATCGCGCTCGGTGTAGGCGGCCGAGAAGGTGTGGACCTCGCCGCCGAACGCCTCGCGCCCGAGGCGCGCCTCGTGCAGGCCGCTCGCGCAGGTGCCGGCGAGATATCTCGCGACGAGCGGCGCGAGGCCCCACATCGAGAACGCCTTGAGCGCGAGGAGGATCTTCGCCCCGCTTGCGCGCTCGACGCCGTCGAGCACGCGCAGGTTCTCCTCGATCGCCCACTCGTCGACGACGAAGCAGGGCGAGGGCACCCGGCGCGGATCGAGCCGCCGGAACCGCTCGGTGCGCACCCTAGTCCACGCCCCCGGGCGGCCGCCGGGCCTCAGCCCATCGGCGCATCGGGCTCGATCACCGTCCAGGGCAGCCCGTGGCGGTTCATGTCCTCCATGAACGGGTCGGGGTCGAACTGCTCCAGGTTGAACACGCCCTTGCCCCGCCACTTGCCCGTGACCATCAGCTTGGCGCCGATCATCGCCGGCACCCCGGTGGTGTACGAGATCGCCTGCGCCTGGACCTCGCGGTACGTCTCCTCGTGATCGCAGATGTTGTAGACGAACGCGATCTTCTCCCGGCCGCCCTTGCGGCCGCGCACCAGGCACCCGATGCAGGTCTTGCCCTTGGTGAGCGGGCCGAGGCTGGCCGGATCGGGCAGGAGCGCCTTGAGGAACTGCAGCGGGACGATCTCCTGGCCCTGAAACCGGATCGGCTTGATCGACGTCATGCCGACGTTGCCGAGCACGCGGAGATGGGTCAGGTAGTTCTCCGAGAAGGTCATCCAGAACCGGGCGCGGCGGAGCGTCGGGAAGTGCCTGACGATCGACTCCAGCTCCTCGTGGTAGAGGAGGAAGATCTTCTTCGGACCGATGCCTTCGGGAAAGTCGTGCATCCGGCTCACCGCGAGCGGCTCGGTCGTCCGCCACGCGCCGCCCTCCCAGTACCGCCCGGGCGAGGTGATCTCGCGGATGTTGATCTCGGGGTTGAAGTTGGTCGCGAACGGCTGGCCGTGGTCGCCGGCGTTGCAGTCGATGATGTCGAGCTCCTCGATCGTGTCGAAGTGGTGCTTCGCCAGGTACGCGGTGAACACGTTGGTCGCGCCCGGGTCGAACCCGCTGCCGAGGAGCGCCATGATGCCGCGCTCGCGGTAGCGGTCCTGGTAGGCCCATTGCCAGCTGTATTCGAACTTCGCGGTGTCGCGCGGCTCGTAGTTCGCGGTGTCCAGGTAATCCACCCCGGTCGCGAGGCACGCGTCCATGATCGGCAGGTCCTGGTAGGGCAGCGCGACGTTGATCACGATCGCCGGCTTCTCGCGCCCGATCAGCGCGCTCATCTGCCGGACGTCGTCGGCGTCCACCTGCGCGGTCCTGATCGGCCGCTTGATCTGCGCGGCGATGCGCTTGCACTTCTCCTCGGTGCGGCTCGCGAGCACGATCTCGGTGAACACCTCGGGGACCTGCGCGCACTTGTGCGTGACGACCTGGCCGACGCCGCCGGCGCCGACGATCAACACCTTGGCCATGTTCGGGGACCTTCCGGGTTCAGTCTTCGTAGTACGTGTAGCCGCGCAGGCTCGCCGCGAAGCCTTCCATCACCGCCTGCCGCTCGGCCACCGTGATGCGGCCCTTGCGGACCCCGGCCTCGGCGGTCTTGCGGAACTGCTCGAGGAGCTGCTGCGGCTGGTATTCGACGTAGCTCAGCACGTCGGCGATGCTGTCCCCGCTGATCTCCCGGACGAAGTCGAACGTGCCGTCCGCGTTGACGCGCACGCTCACCACGTTGGTGTCGCCCATGAGGTTGTGCAGGTCCCCGAGAGTCTCCTGATAGGCGCCGACCAGGAACACCCCGAAGTAGTAGGGCTGGCCCTCGACGAGCGGGTGGACCGGGAGGGTCTTGCGGATGCCGCGCGTGGCGATGAACTGGTCGATCTTCCCGTCGGAGTCGCAGGTGATGTCGGCGATGATCGCCTGCCGCGTCGGCGCCTCGTCGTGGCGATGCACCGGCATGATCGGGAAGATCTGGTCGATCGCCCACACGTCGGGCAGCGACTGGAACACCGAGAAGTTGCCGTAGTAGATGTCCGAGAGCGACTGCTCCAGGCCG
>Ga0299906_10005751_pt1 | contig 10062 bp, 9 predicted proteins | sample RVTome_14_FD_200259 | JGI IMG/M metagenome (GOLD analysis project Ga0299906, IMG submission 200259) | Soil microbial communities from uranium-contaminated site in the Upper Colorado River Basin, Wyoming, United States - RVT145D125 (version 2) ...
TGAAGATGCACGACCCCCTTCGGCGCGCTCGTCGAGCCCGAGGTGTGGATGACCACCAACCGGTCGGACGGCGCGACCTCGCCCTCGGCGGCGACGAGCACGTCGTCGTCGACGTCGCGGGCGCCGGCGAGGAGCCGGTCGAGGCTCCAGTCGGGGTGGACCCCCTCGGAGGGGGCGTCGAAGTGGAGGCCGCGCAGGGTGGGGAGGGAGGAGCAATGGAGGAGCCCCGGACCGGCGAGGTCGAGCCCCGGGATCGCGGCGGCGAGCGTCTTCTCGTAGTCGTGGGAGCGGTGCGCCCGCGTCGCGAGCAGGAGATCCACGTCGGCGTTCGCCAGCAGCTCCGTCAGCTCGCGGGGCTTCGAGAACGTGCTGAACGGGACGGCGACCGCCCCGATGCGCATCGCGGCGAAGCAGGCCAGCAGGAGATCGGCGCCGCTCGGGAGCAGCGTGCCGACGTGGCTGCCCTTGCCGGCGCCGGCGGCGAGCAGCGCGCGGGCGAGTTCGCGGGAGCGGAGGTCGGCGTCGCGGTAGCTGAGCGAGGCGTCGTCGACGACGACGAAGGCCTTCCCGCCGAGCCGCTCGGCGCGCTCCCGGAGCAGCTTCGGGAACATCAGGGGCAGCGCGTCCCCGGCCTCCACCGTCGGGTGGCTCACGGCGTCCTCCGCGTCGAGACCGCGGGCAGCGCCGCGAGGTCTCCGGCGACGGCGCGCAGCGTCGCCTCGCTGCACAGCTTCTCGCCGTGGAAGAGCCGCGCGGTCGACACGATGCGCCCGTCGTCGACGCCGCGCTCGACCTCGAAGCGGAGCGTCTCGAGCAGCGGCGTGGGCGCCGCATAGCGCACCTCGAGGCGGGTGGTCTTCCCCGCCTGGCCAACGTCGCAGTTGTGGTGCTGGATGATCTGGTCGAAGAGCAGCGCGAGGAAGCCGCCGTGCACGATGCCGGGCGGCCCCTCGTAGAGCAGGGGGAAGCACACCGTCCCGGTCGCGCGATCGCCGTCGACCTCCATCTCGTAGAGCGGGAAGGCCGGGTTGTAGAGGCCGATGTCCCGCGAGTGGTCGAGATAGACGCGCCCTGCGCCGTCCGCCGCGTCGCCCACCCGGGGCCGCGGGTCGCCCGGGGCCTGGGCGGCGAGCTTCGCCTCCGCGTCCTCCAGCGCGGCGGTGAGCGCCGCCGCCTCTGCGGACGGCGCCTCCATCTGCAGCAGCAGCGAGGCGACCCGTCGCGCCACGGACGCGAAGCGCCGGGTCTCCTCGAGGGGGGCGTCCCCGAACCTCCACTTCCCGCCCGCGCCGCTCATCGGCCCTTCGGCAGGCCGAGGATGCGCTCGGCGATCAGGTTGCGCTGGATCTGCGAGGTGCCGGCCGCGATCGTGTACTGCAGCGACCACAGGAACTCGCGCACGATCTCGGCGGTCGGCACGCCGGGGAGATCGCTGCGGCCGACGATCGGCCGACCGACGAGCCGCAGCGCGAGCGTCGCGATCTCCTGGCTGAGCTCGCTGTAGCGGAGCTTCACCGCCGACCCGAACTGGGCCGGCGCCCCGGTGCGCTCGGCCTCCGCGATGCACATCTGGGTCATGCGCCACAGCGCCTCGACGCTCGCCTCGAGCCGGCCCACCCGCGCGCGCACCTCGTCGGACTCCCAGCCCTCTCCCGGGGTCGCGGGGAAGGCCCGCGCGAGCGCCACGAGCTTCTGCACCTGCGAGCGCAGCGTGATGATGTGCTGGGCGAAGGCGGTGCCCCGCTCGAAGCGCAGCGTCACGTTCGTGACGCGCCAGCCGTCGTTCTCGGCGCCGACGCGGTTCGACACCGGGATGCGCACGCGGTCGAGGAAGAGCTCGCAGAAGTGGCTCTCGCCATCGAGGGTGCGCATGGGCCGCACCTCGACTCCGGGCGAGTGCATGTCGAGGATCAGCCAGCTGATGCCCTTGTGCTTCGCGGCGTCCGGGTCGGTGCGGACGAGCAGCTCGCAGTGGTCGGCGACGTGGGCGCGCGTGCTCCAGATCTTCTGGCCCGAGACCACGTAGGAGTCCCCGTCGCGCTCGGCGCGGGTGCGCAGCGAAGCGAGGTCCGAGCCAGCGGAGGGCTCCGAGAAGCCCTGGCACCAGATGGCGTCGCCGCGCAGGATCCTCGGCAGGTGGGTGCGGCGCTGCTCGTCGCTGCCCTCGGCGATCAGCGTCGGGCCGGCGTGCATCAGCCCGACGAAGTTCACGCTGATGTAGGGGGCGTCGGCGCGCGCGTACTCCTCGAGATAGACGAGCTGCTGCGTGACCGGCAGCCCGCGGCCGCCGAACGCCGCCGGCCAGGCGAGGCCGGCGTAGCCCGCGTCGAAGAGCTTGCGCTGCCACGCGGTGTCGTAGCGGCGGCGCGCCGGCCAGTCGCCGGGCGGGGGCGGCGCGCCGTGGGCGGGAACCTCCTTCGCCAGCCACTCGCGGATCCCGGCGCGGAACGCCTCGTCCTCCTTCGAATAACGCAGGTCCATCCTTTGCTCCGCCCTAGCCCTTTCCCTCGGCGAGGAGATCGGAGACCGCCACCAGGTCCGCCTTGCCCGAGGCGGTGCGGGGAAGCTCGCGGACGACGCGGATCTCCGCGGGCACCTCGTAGGGGGCGAGGTGCTTCGCGGCGTGCTCCAGCAGGTCGGCTTCGCTCGTCGCCGCCCCCGCGCGCAGCTCGACGGCGGCGATCGGCACCGCGCCGAGCCGCCGGTCGGGGCGGCCCACGACGGAGGCGCCGCGCACCTCGGGATGGCGTTCGAGCGCGCTCTGCACCACCTCCGGCAGCACCTTGAAGCCGCCGCGCAGGATCGCCTGGTCGGCGCGGCCGAGGATCCAGAGGAAGCCGTCGGCGTCGAGGCGCGCGAGGTCGGTGGTGCGCGTCCAGTCGCGGCCGCCGAGCTGGGCGGCCTTCACCTCGAGCAGGCCCGGCTCGTCGGGCCCGAGCACGCCGCCGTCGTCGGCCGACACGACGCGCAGCGAGCAGCCGGGGTGCGCGCGGCCGACGCTGCCGCGCTTGCGCTCCCAGGACTCGCGGTGGTCGGCGAGGTTCCAGCCCGCCACACCGCCGCCGAACTCGGTGGCGCCGTAGGAGACGAGGACGGGCACGCCGTAGCGCTGGAAGAAGGCGTCGGCGTCCTCGGGGTCGAGCGGAGCCGTGCCGCACACCACCGAGCGCAGGCTCGCGAGGTCGTCGGGATCGAGATCGGCCTCGAGCACCATCCGCAGCGCCGTGGGCACCAGGCTGACGGTGCGCGGCCGGTGGCGCCGGACCGCGTCGAGCCAGGCGTCGACGCGGAAGCGGTCGAGCAGGCAGAAGCCGCGGCCGTCGCCCGCGCACTGCAGCACCCGGAACACGCCGGCCACGTGCACCAGGGGCGCGTTCACGATCGCGACGCCGCTGCGCAGACGCAGCTGCGCCGTCTTGTCGCTCTCGTAGTGCTTCGCGCCCCGGAAGACCTTCTCGAAGTGGTCGTAGCCGAGGTCGATGCGCTTCGGCGTCCCCGTCGTGCCGCTGGTGAGCATGCGGACGGCGACGCCTTCGCGTCGAGCGGCGGCGGGCGGGCGCCCGGCGTCCACCCGCACGACGGGAGCCTCGCCGAGCGTCCGCAGGCCGATCGCCGTGCGCGGACCCGGCGCGGGGACCAGCTCCGCGAGGTCGTCCTCGAGGCCGACGATCACGTCGAGGCCGAGGGCGGCCGTGTCCTCGCGGGTGCGCTCCACGCCGCGGTGCGGGTCGATCGTCACCGCGCATCCCCCCGCCGCGAGGACGCCGAGCAGCGCGCCGACGTGGACGGGTCGGTTGCGCAGCACGACGCCCACCTGCGTGCCGGGCTCGGTGACGTGCTCCGCGATGGCTTCCATGCCGGCCGCGAGCTCGCCCCACGTCGACCACGCGCCCTCGAACTCCACCGCCTTCGCCGCGGGATCGATGCGCGCGACGGCGCGAAGCCGCTGGGAGAGGAGGTGGGCGCCCTGCACTAGCGGATCCTCGGCGTCCGCTTCACCGGCGGGCTCGCCGCCACCTCGGCCATGCCGACCGGGTTGCCGAGGCGCGTGTAGAGGAGGCCCTGCTCCATCGCGGCGCGGTAGGGCCGGTCGAGCGACTCCCAGATGGCGCGCACCGTGCCCTGGGTGGCCGCGCTCGGATGGCGTGCGATCCCGGCGGCGAGCTCGTGGGCGCGGCTCCAGAGCGTCTCGCGCGGAGCGATCTCGCTGACGATCCCGAGGCGCAGCGCGGTCTCGGCCCCCACCCGCTCGTCGTTCCCGAGCAGCGCCATGCGCAGCGTCTCGCCGAGCCCGATCCTGCGCATCAGCCCCACCGGCTCGAGCGCGGAGACCATGCCGGAGCTCACGTGCGAGTCGAAGAAGGTCGCGTCGGGCGAGCAGATCACGACGTCGGCCTCGTTCACGAAGTAGAACGCGCCCGCGGTGCAGATCCCGTGGACCGCGCAGACCACCGGCTTCCACAGCTTCTGCCACTTCGGGGAGAGCAGCTCGCCGGGGTCCTCGTGGTTCCAGACGTCGTCGGGCTGGCCGTAGCTCGACTTCACGTCGAGCCCCGCGCAGAAGGCGCGCTCGCCGGCGGCCCGCAGCACCACCGCGTGGACTTTCGGGTCGTCCTTCACCAGCCGCCAGGCCCGGCGCATCTCCTCGCACATGCGGCGGTCGAAGGCGTTGAGCCGCTCGGGGCGGTTCAACGTGATCGTCGCCACCCGGTCTCCCGACACCTCATAGAGGATCGTCTCGAAGCTCGCGCTCACGAGCACGTCCACTTCGGGTCGCGCTTCTCGACGAAGGCGGCCGGGCCCTCCCTGGCGTCGTCGGTGCGCACGACCCGCTCGCGGAAGGCCTCGGCCAGCATCTCCGCCTCGTGGAGCGGGAGGTCGAGGCCCTTGCGGATCGCCAGCCGCGTGCCGCGCACGGCGAGGGGCGCGTTGCGGTTCACCGTGGCCGCGATCTCGTGCGCGCGGCGCAGCAGGTCGTCGTGGGGAACGATCTCGGAGATCAGGCCGAGCTCGTAGGCGCGCTGCGCGCTCATCCGCTCGTGCTTGCCCATCAGGGCCATGCGCATCGCGATGCCGGTGGGGAGCACGCGCGCGAGCCGCACCGACTCGCGGCCGGACACGAGCCCGATGCTCACGTGGGGGTCCATGAACTCGGCGCGGTCCGACGCGATCGAGATGTCGCCGGTGGTGAGGAGGTCGAGGCCCGCGCCGCAGCACAGGCCGTTCACGGCGGTGATGACGGGCTTGGTCATGCTGCGGAAGGGCGGCGTCGCCTCCTGCGGCGCCTCCCACTGCGGATAGGTCGAGAGATAGGGCTCCGGATAGACCACCCGACCGTCCTCGGGCACCTCCTGGACGTCCGCCCCCGCACAGAAGGCGCGGCCATTTCCCGTGATGAGCAGGGTCCAGACCTCGGGGTCGGCCTCGGCCGCCTCGTAGGCCCGGCGCAGCTCGCGCGTCATCGCCCAGTTGATCGCGTTCAGGCGCTCGGGCCGATCGAAGGTGATCGTGGCGGTCCGGTCGCGGACCTCGTAGGTGATCGTCTCGTATCCCATGGCTCCCGACCTAGCGTCCCTTGAATTCGGGTTTGCGTCGTTCCCTGAAGGCGGCGAGGCCCTCGCGGAAGTCCTCGGAGCGGACCGAGAGCTCCAGCGCGAGCGCCTCCTTGGCCATCGTCTCGGTGAGCGAGAGCGTGAGCCCGCTCTGGAGCGTGGTCTTGGCGAGGCCGAGCGCGACGGTGGGACCCTGCGCCAGGCGCGACACCAGCTCCTCCGCGGCGCCATCGAGATCGGCGTCGGGCACGGCGCGGTGGATCATTCCCCACTCGGCCGCCCGCGCGCCCGAGAGCTTCTCGCCCAGCAGCAGCAGCTCGCGGGCGCGGGCGACGCCCACCAGGCGGGGCAGCAGCCAGCTCGCGCCGCTGTCCGGCGTGAAGCCGCGCGCGATGAAGGGCTCCCAGAAGGTCGCCGTGTCCGCGGCCACGGTGAAGTCGGCCGCCAGCGCCAGCTGGCAGCCGAGCCCCGCGGCGGCGCCGCGCACGGCGCACACCACGGGAAGCTGCACGGTGGTCAGCAACTCGACCAGCCGGTGGGCCTCCAGCGCGGTGCGCCGCTGCAGACGTCCCGGGCGCGGCCGCTCCTGTCCTGCGGCGTTCGCGGACACGACGTCGGCGCCGGCGCAGAAGTCGGGACCCGCCGACGCGACGAGGACGGCGCGCAGCGCGTCGTCGCGGGCCGCGCCCTCGAGCGCCTCGATGATGGCGCGGACGGCAGCGGGCGTGAGGGCGTTCTTCGCGGCGGGCCGATCGAGGACGATCCGCAGCACGCCGTCGGCCGACTCCGACTCGATGCGCACCGCGTCGTCGCGACTCACGCGGCCTCCTCGGCCAGGCTCGCGGCGAGCGCGAGCGCGTGGGCGCGCGGGGTGCCGAAGCTCTGGTCGAGCACCAGCGCCCGCTTCAGCAGGAAGTGGGGCGCCATCTCCCAGGTGAAGCCCATGCCGCCCAGCACCTGCACCGCGGCCCGGGCGTTCTCGAAGGCGGCCTCGCCCGCGAGGAGCTTCGCGCCGCGGAGACTGCGCTCCGCACGACCGACCTCGGGATCGTCCAGCACGGCGGCGGCGGCGTACGTGGCGCTTCTTGCCAGACCGACGCGCACGTACATGTCCGCCAGGATGTGTTTGAGCGCCTGGAAGCTTCCGATCGGCACGCCGAACTGCTCGCGCTCGAGCGCGTAGGCCACCGCGACGTCGAGCGCGGCCTGTGCGATCCCGAGCTGGAGCGCCGCGCCGAGCGCGGTGCCGACGTCGCGCAGCCGCGCGGCGTCGGCGGCGTCTCCGACCGCGACGCCGTCGGGCAGCGAGGCGATGACGCCCACCGGGTTCAGGGGATCGAGGGGCTCCGGAGCCATCGCGCGCTCGCAGCGGGAGGGGTCGACGCGCACCACCCCATCCTCGCGGAGGACGAGGACGAGGTCGACCCGATCGATCGCCTCGACGAACCAGGGGGGCGCCCCCGTGGCCTCGACTCCGCCGGCGATGCACGAGCCGCCCGCCACCTCGGGAATCCGCAGGGCGGCGAGGGCCGACCACGAGAGCGGCCCCGGCACGAGGTGCCGGCCGAGCTGCTCGAAGGCGACGGCGCCCTCCACCATCCCGAGCCCGAGGCCGCCGCTCGCCTCGGGCGCCATCAGGGAGGGGACTCCCAGCTCGACCAGCTCCTTCCAGGCCCCGCGATCGAAGGCGTCCGCGGGCCGCTCGGCGAGCCCCTCGAGCGGCCAGCGGTCTCCGCAGAAGCGGGCCACGGTCTCCTGCAGGGCGAGCTGATCGTCGTCGAGGTGGAGGTCCATGGGGGGTCTCCGCGCCGGCTCGACGTCAGCGCTCGCCGCCGGAGAAGTGCTCGTCGCGCTTCTTGAAGGACCCGGTCGCGCCCGAGCGGCCGCGCTCGCGGACGAAGTTGAACTCGTCCTGCTCGAAGCGCAGGTTGGTGGCGAAGGCGTGGAAGAGCACGCTCGCGGACTCCTCGCCCTGATAGGCCTGCGTCTGCTCCACCAGGCGGAAGGCCTCCTTGGCGATGACGATGCCGTCGGCGGGCATGCGCGCCACCAGGGCGGCGAGCTCCTCGGCGCGCGCGGCGACCCGGTCGGCGGGCACGATCTCGGTGAAGACGTCCCGCGGCAGGTCGGCGACGCGGAGCGTCTCGCCGGTGAGCAGCAGGCGCTTCGCGAGCACCGGGCCCAGGCGGTGGAAGAAGAGGTGGAGGTTGCCGATGGCCGGACCCAGGAAGCGCGCCGCGGGCATCCCCACCTCGGTCTCGGGGCTCGCGACCGCGAGGTCCGAGGCGAGCGCCAGCTCGAAGCCGCCGCCGAGGGCGTAGCGCTCGACCTGGGCGACGGTCGCCTTCGGGAAGCCGATGTAGTCGTGGTAGAAGGAGAAGCTCTCGCGGTCGACGGCGAGCTTGCGGCGCTGGCTGGGACGCCGCTCGTCGCCCTTCGTCTCGTACCAGGTGTAGGCGTTGCGCATGTCGGCGCCGGTGCAGAACACCCCTTCGGCGCCCCGCAGCAGCAGCACCTTCATCGCGTCGTCGTTGGCGACGTCGTCCATCGCCTCGCCGAGGGCGCGGCGCATGGGCGGGTCGTAGCAGTTCTTCCGCTCGGGCTGGTTCAGCGTCAGGCGGGCGATGTGGGTCTCGGGATCCTTCTCGAGAAGCACGCGGGGATCGGCCATGGAGCACTCCCTGTCACTCGTCGCTCGTCGCGCTCGTCGCGAGCCGGCCGAGCCGTCGCCGCGCGGGTTGAAGAGAATATGATATTTGATATTGTCCTGCAAGAGAATCCACGGCGCGACGGCCGTCCCGAGGACCCTCATGCGCAGCCTGCCCTTCCCGGTCTACGACGCCGACAACCATCTCTACGAGCCCGAAGAGGCCCTCACCCGCTACCTGCCCGACCGCTTCCGGCGCGACTTCTACTTCGTGGACAAGGATGGGCGCCGCAAGCTCGCAATCGCCGGCTTCATCTCGGAGTTCATCCCGAATCCCACCTTCGAGGTGGTGGCCGCTCCCGGCACCCACGTTCCCTGGTTCAAGGCGGAGAACCCCGAGGGCAAGACGCTGCGCGAGATGACCGGAAAGCCGATCCGGCCGCCCGCCGCGTGGCGCAGCGGCGACGGCCGCATCGCCCTGCTCGACCAGCAGGGCGTCCACGCCGCCCTCGTGTTCCCGACGCTCGCCTCGATGCTCGAGGAGCGGCTCGGGGCGCGCGCCGACGTCAGCGCGGCGCTGCTCCACTCGCTGAACCGCTGGACCCTCGACGAGTGGGGCTTCGCGCGGAAGGACCGGCTCTTCTCGGTGCCCTTCATCAGCCTCACCGACGTCGACCGCGCCGTCCGTGAGCTCGAGTTCGTGCTCGAGCACGGCGCGCGCTGCGTCGGGATCCGCCCCGCGCCCGTCCCCGACCTCCGCGGCAGCCGCTCCTTCGGCCTCCCCGACTACGACCCGTTCTGGGCGCGCGTCGCCGACGCGGGGATCTTCGTGTGCATGCACGCCGCCGACAGCGGCTACGACCGGATCACCCAGTGGTGGACCGGCGGCGCCGAGTGGCTGGCCTTCGAGCGCAGCTCCTTCCAGACGATGATGGACCTGCTCGGCCGCGCGATCTCCGACTCGATCGCCGCGTTGATCTGCCACGGCGTCTTCGAGCGGCACCCGAAGCTGCGCGTGGCGTCGGTGGAGAACGGCGCCGGCTGGGTGGTTCCCTTCGTGCGCCGCCTCGACTACGCCCATGGACAGCTCCCCCGATCGTTCCAGGTGCACCCGCGCGAGCAGTTCGAGCGACACGTCTACGTGGCGCCCTTCTACGAGGACGACATGGAGTCGCTCCGCGCCGTCCTCCCGGTCGAGCGGACGCTCTTCGGCAGCGACTACCCGCATCCCGAGGGCGTCGCCGAGCCGCTCGACTATCTCGACGAGTTCGCGTCCTACGCGCCCGACGAGATCGAGAAGGTGTTCGGCACGAACCTGAAGCAGCTGATCGAAGGGAAGCCGGCGTAGATGGAAGGCTCCGCTCTCGACGCCGAGGTCCGCGCCTGGCTCGACGCGCACTGGGACCCGGAGCTCCTCGTCGAGGACTGGTGGCGCCTGGTCGGGCAGGCGGGCTGGAGCGCGCCGCACCTTCCCGAGGGGCAGGGCGGACGCGGGCTGCCGCGCGCCGCCGATCGCCGCGTCCGCGCGCTCTTCGCCGCGTACGGCGCGCTGCGCCCGCCGGGCGGGCTCGGACTGCTGATGGCCGCGCCCACCCTCCTGCGCCACGGCACGCCCGAGCAGATCGAGCGCCACGTGCCGCCGATCCTGGAGGGGCGTCGCAACTGGTGCCAGCTCTTCAGCGAGCCCGGCGCCGGCTCGGATCTCGCCGGCCTCGCCACGCGCGCCGTGCGCGACGGCGACCGCTGGATCCTCACCGGCCAGAAGGTCTGGAGCAGCATGGCCCACGAGTCGGACTACGGGATGCTGCTCGCGCGCACCGACCCCGACGTGCCGAAGCACGGCGGCATCTCCTGGTTCGCGTT
>Ga0299906_10005752_pt1 | contig 10060 bp, 9 predicted proteins | sample RVTome_14_FD_200259 | JGI IMG/M metagenome (GOLD analysis project Ga0299906, IMG submission 200259) | Soil microbial communities from uranium-contaminated site in the Upper Colorado River Basin, Wyoming, United States - RVT145D125 (version 2) ...
CCGGGCCCGTTCCAGAACCGCCGGGCTGAGGTCGGTGCCGAGAATGGAAATTTTCATCTCCTGCGGCGCCAGGGACTCGGCCAGAAGGGCCAGGGAATAGGGCTCTTCGCCGGCGGCGCAGCCGAGACTCCACAGCCGCACCTCCTGCCGACCGTCCTCCCTGGCCCGAGCGACCAGCTCGGGGAGGACCACCCCCTCAAGGACGGCAAAGGTCGAGGGATTGCGGAAGAACTGGGAGACATGAATGGTCAGGGCCGCCAGGAGCGCCGTGACTTCCTCGGGGTCCCGGCGCAGCACCTCCAGATAGGGGCCCGGGGCATGAAACCCCCGCGCCCTCACCCGGGTGGCAATCCGCCGCTTGATGCAACGGTCCTTGTACATGCCGAGGTCGATCCCCCGCTCCTCCAACAGAAGGACGCGGACGGCCTCAAAATCCTCCTCGGTAAAATCGCTCCCGATGAAAGGAGCCGGATGTTGTGTCCCTGAAGCTCTCCGGTCCACCCAAACCCCGCCTGGTATTAAGCAATTTTCGGTCCAAAATACAGTGGCCGCCGATCAATTCCCGGACGGCTGGCCGCCGGAAAAGAAATGATTGAATCCCGCAGGAGCAGGGTGAAGGAGACGTCCGTCGCCGGTCCTGACGGAGAGCCCCTCGGCACCTGCGGTCACCGTGCCGATGCGTGTCAGGGGGAGATTGAGGCGGCGGGCCAGGGCGGAAAGAGCGTCCTTTTGGCCGGCCCGGACGGTGAAGAGGAGTTCGTAATCCTCGCCGCCGCTCCAGGCCAGCTCGATCCGGGAGGGATCGGCAGCCAGACCCTCTCGGAAGAGCGCGGAGAGGGGGAGCGCTTTCTCCTCGAGGAGCGCACCGACGCGCGAAGCTTCGAGGAGATGGCCGAGATCGGCAAGAACGCCGTCGGAGACGTCAATCATCGCCGAAGGGAGCCTGGCCTCGGTCAGGGCCCGCCCGAGGACGGTGCGAGCCGTCGGATCATGGTGGCGTGCGGCCAGGGACGGCGCGGGAACCTCTCCTCTCTGCAAGTGATGCAGAGCCAGGGCACTGTCGCCGACGGATCCGGACAGGTAGATGTCGTCGCCGACGGCGGCGCCGCTCCGGCGCACCAACTCCCCCTCGGCCACGCTCCCTTCGGCGGTGACGGAAATCAGCAGGGGTCCGGGGGAACGGCAGGTGTCGCCCCCCGCCAGGACCGCACCATAGGAGGCTGCGGCCTCGAGAAAACCGTCGATGAAGGCGTCGAGATCCTCCAGACAGAGATCGGCGGGGACTCCCAGTCCGAGGTAAAGGTAGCGGGGAACACCGCCCATTGCCGCGATATCACTGACATTCACCGCGACGCTCTTGCGCCCCAGGGTTTTCAGGTCGGTAAATGAGCGGCGAAAATGGACATCCTCGATCAGCAGATCGGTGGTGGTCAGGAGGAGTTCTCCAGCAGGCAGGCAAAGAGCGGCGCAGTCGTCGCCGATGGCGACCCGCACGGCCGGGGCGCTTGCGGCACGACGGCGGATCCTCTCGATAAAACCGAATTCGCCGAGCGCGGCGAGATTCACGCGGTCCCCTTCAGCGCCGCGGCCAGAACCTCATCCATGGTGCGGGCCAGAACGAACTCGACCTTCTTGCGCAGGTGACGCGGGATATCCTCGAGATCCTTCTCGTTACGCCGGGGAATGATGATGGTGTCGATGTGGGCCTGCACCGCCGCCAAAACCTTTTCCTTAAGACCGCCGATAGGGAGAACCTTCCCCCGCAGGGTGATCTCGCCGGTCATCGCCACGTCCTTGCTGACCCGGCGTCCGGAAAGGGCCGAGATCAGCGCCGTGGCCATGGTCACCCCGGCGCTCGGGCCGTCCTTGGGGATCGCCCCGGCGGGGACATGGACATGCAGATCGATCGTCTCGAAAATATCGGGATCGATCCCCAACTCCACGGCATGAGCCCGGGCATAGGAGAGGGCGGCCTGGGCACTCTCCTTCATGACGTCGCCGAGCTGACCGGTGAGAGTCAGGTTCCCCTTCCCCTTCATGGTGCTGACCTCGATATAGAGGATCTCGCCGCCGACCTCGGTCCAGGCCAGGCCGGTGGCCACCCCGATCTCGTCCTCCCGACGCTCCTCCTCTGGGAGGTAGCGGGGCGCCCCGAGAAAACGGGTCACTGCCGTCTCGGTGACCAGCACCGGGTTCTTGCGCCCCTCGGCGACCCGGCGGGCCACCTTGCGGCAGATGCTCCCCAGCTCCCGCTCCAGGTTGCGCAGCCCCGATTCTGCGGTGTAGCCGGTAATCAGTTTCATGATCGCATTGTCGGAGAAGCGCACGTTCCCCTTCTTGAGACCGTTGGCCTTCTGCTGGCGGGGGACCAGATACTGACGGGCGATGGAGAGTTTTTCCTCCGCCGTGTACCCCGCCAGGCGAATCACCTCGAGACGGTCCTTGAGGGCCGAGGGGATCGGATCCATGACGTTGGCCGTGGCGATAAACATCACGTTGGAGAGGTCAAAAGGGAGATTGATGTAGTGGTCGGAAAAGGCGTGGTTCTGCTCGGGATCGAGAAGTTCGAGGAGGGCCGACGACGGATCGCCGCGGAAATCGGCGCCGATCTTGTCGAGTTCGTCGAGCATGAAGACCGGGTTGTTGGTCCCGGCCTGCTTGATCCCCTGAATGATCCGCCCCGGGAGCGCCCCGACGTAGGTGCGGCGATGGCCGCGAATCTCGGCCTCATCCCGCACCCCGCCCAGGGAGAGACGGACGAACTCCCGCCCGAGGGCGCGGGCGATGGAGCGGCCGAGGCTGGTCTTGCCGACCCCCGGGGGGCCGACGAAACACAACACCGGCCCCTTGAGCTCTTTCTTGAGTTTGCGCACGGCGAGAAATTCAAGGATGCGCTCCTTGACCTTCTCCAGATTATAGTGGTCCTCGTCGAGGACCTTGCGCGCCTTTTTCAGATCGAGATTGTCCCGGGTCGTCTTGCTCCAGGGGAGCTCCACCAGCCAGTCCATGTAGGTGCGAAGGATGGAATACTCGGCCGCCTCCGGGTGCATGGTTTCCAGGCGCTTGAGCTGCTTTTCCGCTTCACCCCGGGCAGACTCTGGAAGAGCGGCCGCCTCCAGCTTCTGACGGAGCTCGGCAATCTCCTCGGCGCGGGCGTCGGCTTCTCCCAGTTCGGACTGGATGGCCCGCAGCTGCTCCCGCAGAAAATATTCCCGCTGCGATTTTCCCATCTCCTCCTTGGCCTGGCTCTGAATGCGGTTTTGCACCGACATCAGCTCCAACTCCTTTGCCAGGAGGTCCTTGACCCGCCGCAGGCGCTCGAGGGGGTCGAGAACCTCGATCAACTCCTGGGCGCTGGCAACCTTGAGACCCATGTTGCTGGCAACGAGGTCGGCGAGGCTCCCCGGGTCTTCGATGTTCTCCACCACCACCATGACCTCGGGAGCGAGCGTCCTTCCCATATTGAGTAGCTCGGCGAGCTGGTCCCGCACGGTGCGCATCAGGGCTTCGACCTCCAGGGGGAGCTCGCTGAGGCGGGGCTCGATCAGGCGCTCGATCCGGGCGGCAAAGAAGGGGGTCTCGGAAGTGAATGCCTCGAGGCGACCCTTGGCCAGCCCCTGCACCAGAATCTTGACCCGGCCGTCGGGGAGTTTGAGCATACGCATGATCATCGCCACCGTGCCGACGGTGAAGATGTCCTCGGGCTGCGGTTCTTCCTCCCCCATCTCCCTCTGTGTGGCGAGAAAGATCATCCGGTCCCGGGAAAGAGCCGCCTCCACGGCGGCGATCGATTTCTCCCGGCCGACGAAGAGGGGGAGAATCATATAGGGGAAGATAACCACATCCCGCACGGGCAAAAGGGGGAGTTCATTCGGGATATTCAAATCGCGGTTTTCGGTGGGTTGGGCCAAGATTCCTCCGGCAGGGCTGATCAGACTCAGGATGGGTTTACCGGTCGCCGCGCCCTTGAAGGCGCCCCGGTACGGGGAGTGCCGGCAACGGCTTTAACATACTGGAGCTCACCGGGAATGTCCAGCCGGAAAAGGCGTTCAGATCCCCGCTCCCTTGCCGGGAACCGGGGTTTCCTCTGCCCTTTTCAGCCCCCCTTGATTGAAAACTCATGGCGGACCTCCGTAAAGAGATCCGGCCCCTCCCCGGGAGGAAACGTTCGCTCTATCAGAGACGCCTGGCCGTCGCCGGAGAGGGTCAGGACGGTCGAAGACCGGGTACCGTAGGCCGGGGAGAGGATGAAAGGGGGGGAGAGGAGACGCTCCCATGGGAGGGCGAAGCCGGTGTCGGGGAGATCGCTGTCGGGGGGGACGCGCCGGTCGGCAAGGAGGGCGAAGAGCTCGGCCTCCAGGGAGAACCCCGTGAGGGCAAGAGCGGAGGCGAGCGCCTTCCGGCTGCGGACGACCTTCGGCCAGGGGGTATCCAGAAGGGCGTTGCTCAGGCCGTAGAGGCCAGGGGCCAGGGGGCGGCCGCCGTCGGCGCGGTTGGAGAAATACCAGAGCTCCTCCGGCGTGCCGGCCAGGAGGTTGAAGCCGGGATAGGTCCCTGCCTCGGCGTTCAATTGAGCGAAAAAGGCCTCGGGGCTCTCCCCCCCGGCCAGGAATCCCTTCACCAGCTCCCCCCGGGAGCGGCCGCCCGTCATGGTCCGGGCCGTCTCGCGAAAATTGGTCACCGCCGCCCAACGGCCGTCCCGGGTCACCCCCAGCCAGGTCCCGCCTCTTCGCAGGTCACGCCCGGCCAGCAGGCGCGGCGCTTCCGACCAGAACTGCGCCGGTGCGGTCGGGCGGTCGTAGAACTCGTCGCGATTGGCGGCGAGGATCAGCGGATAGTCGGGATGGCTGCGGTAGGCAAGGAGAATCAGACACATGGAAGTATGCTCAACTCCACTTCTTCGATGAGAGAATTTTTCAGGCTTTTCATGGGCAGGGTCTCGGCAAGACTGAACGGCGCAGGCAAAAAAAAGGGCCGACCCGCCGGCCGGCCCCCGATTTTGCCGTCTGGACGCTGGAGCTGTTTCAGGGCTATTTACCGCGTCCCTCCGCCAGGCGCTCCCGGGCCTTTTTCGCCTCGTCGGAGAGGGGGAAAGTATCGACCACCTTCTGCAGAATCAACCGGCTATTCTTGTCGTCGCCAAGGGCCTTGAAGGCCAGCCCCTGCTTGAGAAGGGCGGCCGCGACCTTGGGGTGGTCGCCATACTGCTGAATGACCTCCTGGAACTGCAGGATCGCATCCTCGTATTTTTTTTCCCCGTAATAGGACTCGCCGACCCAGTACTGGGCATTGACCGCCAGGGCATCCTTCGGGTAGCGCTTGAGAAAATCCTGGAGGAGCTTGCGCCCCTCGGCAAAGGCCGATTTCTTCTGGATCAGATCCAGACCCTGCTCATAGAGGGCCGCAGGTGAATCGCCCTGCGGCGACAGGGTCTCCGCATTCAGGCTCTGAGACGGGGATCGCTTCTCCAGGCGGTCAATGCGCGATTCGATGGCGCTGACCTTGAGTCCGAGGTCTTCCCGCACCATGGAGAGGTCGTCGTGGAGTTCACGCTGCTGCCGGGTCATGTCCTCGAAGCGTCCCCCCACGGATTGCAGTTCGACCCGCAGCCCATCGACGCCGGCCTGCAGGTCCGCCTGACTGCGTCCCATCTGCAGCAACCGGTCGTCCGGTACGGCACTGCGTTGAGCGCTCAGGTCCCGCTCCACCGCGGCCAGGCGCCGTTTCATCTCCTCGAGATCCCGCTCCAGGCGCAGCTCGTTCTGGGTCGGGATACATCCCGTGACCATCCCCAGCAGACCGGCGGCCAGCACGAGCATTTTCCATCTCTTTTGCACCGTCATGCCTCCCGAAAAAAATGAGGCCGCGCACTGGCGCGGCCTCGATCAACCGTTTTTCTTAGCGAAGGGGTTTGAACTCAGCCCGCCGGTTCTTGGCCCAGGCCTCTTCGCCGTGACCAGGATCGAGAGCCATCTCTTCGCCGTAGGAGATGATCGACAGGCGGGTGGCCTCCACACCGAGGGTTTCGAGATAGGTTTTGGCCGCCATCGCCCGGCGCTCACCGAGAGCCAGGTTGTACTCGTCCGAGCCGCGCTCGTCGCAATGCCCTTCGATGCGCAGGCGAACCGATGAGTTGGCCTTCAGGTAGGCGGCGTTGCCGGCCAGGGTCGCCCGAGCCTCGTCGGTCAGGGTGTACTGGTCGAATTCAAAAAAGATTCTCTGCAGGGTGGCCACGACCGCGTCCACCTGGGTCGCGCTCTCGCTCACCGGTGCCTCGGTCATCGAACCGTCCTGCATGCCGGTCATTCCGGCGGGAGCCTCGGCGGGCTGCTCCACGGGGGCCTCAGGGGCAGGCGCCGGTTTCTTCGCGCAACCCGTGACAAGCAGGGCACTCAGGGCGACGACAAGCAGCAAACGTAGAATAATCATTTTTTTCATACTCTTCCACTCCTTTGGTATTGGCGGTTGTCTCACCGCGGATTCAATGCACAGAGTTTCTTGAAATAAAACGCGCTTAACTGTACTACACCTTGGTGAAAAAACAAACTCAATTACCACGGCCCCGACCAGGCCGGGTGGCTGGCGCTCCCCCCAGCGGCAGAAATGAGCCGGGAACCGCTGCCGTCGGCACGCATGACGTGGATCGCCTTCTCGCCGGTTGCGTCGGAGGAATAGACGATAAAACGGCCGTCGGAGCTCCACCGGGGATGCTCCTTGTTCCCGGGTCCGAAGGTCAGACGCCGCTCGTCGCTGCCGTCCGGACGGAGCGAGTAGAGATCAAAACGCCCCTCCTCGAGGCGACTGAAGACGATGCGGTCCCCCTTGGGGCTCCAGGCGGGGGTGGCATTGTATTTTCCTTCGGCCGTCAGGCGACGCACGGCGCCGCTGACGACGTCGACAATGAAGATGTGGGGATTGCCGAGGCGATCGGAGACGAAGGCCATCTCGTCCCCCCGCGGGCTCCAGCTGGCATCGACATCGATCCCCCACTGGTTGGTCAGCCGCTTGTGCAACGTGCCGTCGGTGCCGATGAGGTAGAGCTCGCTGTTGCCGTCCTTGGAGAGGGTCAGGGCGATCTCCCGCCCGCCGGGACCGTAGCGCCCTGAAATATTGAGCCCCTGGCGATAGGAGAGGCGCGCCTCGGCCCCGGAGTAGATCTCCTTGCGATACAGATCGGGATTTCCCGCCTTGTAGGAGGTAAAGATCAGCTCTTTGCCGAGGGGGGAGAAGTCGGGGTTGAGTACGATGGAGCGGTGATCGGTGATCCGCTGCGGATTGTGGCCGTCCACCTCCATCAGGTAGAGTTCCTTGTGACCGCTGCGGCGGGAGATGTAGGCGATGCGGGTATTGAAGGGACCTTCTTCGCCGGTGAGTCCCTTGAGAACCTGATCGGCGAAGGAATGGGCCATGCGCCGCAGATCGGCGCGCTTGCCGAGATAGCGCCGGCCGACGAGGAGGCGGCGCCCCGGAACGTCGTAAATGCGCATTTCGAGGGAGAGTTCCTCCCCGCGCAGGGAATAGGCCCCCTTGACCACCGCCTGGGCGCCGAGGAGGCGCCACTGCTCGAAGTCGACCTGGGTGCTGGAGAGCCCGAGGCGCCCGGCGTCGTCGAGAAATGCGGCGGGATCGACCAGGGAAAAGAGGCCGCTGAGGTCGAGGTCGTTCTTGAGCACCTCGTCGATTTCGGTTGCCACTTCGGGGCGGGCGGCGCCGTCGAGAGGGAGAACCCGGGTCAGGGCCAGGGGGATGGTCTCCTGTCCCGGGGCGCGGATCTCGATGGGTGCCGCCGCAAGGGTCGCGGGGAGGATAAGGCAGAGACCGATCAACAACAGGGTACGACGCATATTTAGTCCTTGAGATCCTTGAGATTGAAAACGACCGGAAGTTCCAGCCTCTCCCCCGGAGCGGTGGGAAGTTTCTTGATTTGGAGTATGGCGTTTCTGACCGAATCGTCGAAACGCGCATCCCCGGATTCGGAGAGGAACTTGTAGTCCTTGAGATTCCCTTCGGCATCAAAGGTCACCCGGACCTCCGCTTCCAGGTCGAGACGGGTGACCTGATAGCGGGAGAGGGTCCACACCTGTTTATAGGCTGTTTGAACCCAGGCGTCGTAGGAAACCCCGGACTCGCTGCCGCGGCCGTCCTGCATGCCGACGGGCGCTCCAACGGGAGCCCGGTCGCGGCGATCGTCGGCGCCCAGGGCCGCCAGGGTCGCCTTGAGATCGGCGATCTCCTTTTTCCGGCGCATATCGTCGATGGCCGAGGACGTCGAATCCTCGGCTTTCTTTGTCTTGTCCGTCGGAGTTGTCGCCTTGGGGACTGGGGTCGTTTTTGTTGCCGGCGGGGAGACCTTGACCGGCTCCGTCTTGGTTTTTGCCTGGGGGGGCGGCGCCTTCGTCGGAGAGGGTGCCGGCTTGACCGGAGTTGCGGGCTTGACCGGGGGAGCATCGGGACGGCCGGCCCGGGGAGCCTTGACCGGAAGGTTGGCGAGATCGACGTAGTAGACGGGGCGGCGCTCCTCCTCGAAACGGGGAAGGAGGGAACCGGCGAAAAAGAAGATGATCAGGAGGTGTAATCCCAGGGATCCGAGGAGCGTCCTGCCGATGCCGGGATCGTTGCGCGCCCGGATTCCCTGCCGTGTATTTACCATAGGAAGCATCGTTTCGTAGCGGAGCTCTTTTCCGTCTCAGGGTTCGGGTGTTTCAGCAACCATCCCCAGCTTTTCGACTCCCGCCCCCTTGACAGCGGCCATCACCTCGATGACTCGGCCATAGGGAACGTCGCGGTCGGCTTCGAGGAAGACCTCTTTGCTTTCGCGCTCGGAGAGGATCTGCTTGAGCACCGGGCCGAGCTTTGCCGCGCTCTCCACCTTCGATTTGCCGATGGTGATTCGCCCCTTTTTGTCGACGGTAACGATCAGCGGTTCCTTGATGGCGGCGAGGTTGGGGGCGTCCTGGACTTCGGGGAGGTTGACCTCGACCCCGCGCTCCATCATCGGTGCGGTGACCATGAAAATGATCAGCAGCACCAGCATGACGTCGACGAAGGGAGTGACGTTGATCTGGGAAAGGGCGCTGCGCCCCCGGGTGTCGCGACGGCCGACCTCCATCTATCCCCTCCGCACCATGCGCTGGACGATGTTGAGAAATTCCTGGCTGAAGTTGTCCATCTCGCCGATCAGGACATTGACCTTGTTGAGGAAGTGGTTGTAGGCCACCACCGCCGGAATCGCCGCCACCAGGCCGATGGCCGTGGCCACCAGGGCCTCGGATATCCCCGGGGCGACCACCGCCAGCGAGGCACTGCCGGTCTTGCCGATGCCGTGAAAGGAGTCCATGATCCCCCAGACGGTCCCGAAGAGGCCGATGAAGGGAGCGGTCGATCCGGTGGTGGCGAGAAAGGTCAGATATTTCTCCAGGCGGTGAGTCTCCTGGGTCATGGCCCGACGCAGAGCGCGGCTCACATTCTCGGCACTCGCCCCCTCGGCATGGAAGGCGGCTTCTTCCCCTTCCCGGGGGCGCTGACCCTTGACCATTTCCTGATACCCCTCGCGGAAAAGGACGGCGAGAGGGGAATGGGCATAGTCCTTGAGTCCCTGGCCGATGACATCGAAGCGTTTTTTGCTCCAGAAGAACTCGAGAAAGCGCTCCGAGTCGGCTGTGGCGCGGTGGATGACCCGCAGCTTGTGAAAAATGATGGCCCAGGAGACCACGGAAAAATAGACGAGAATCAGCAGGACCAGTTTGACAACCAGGCCGGCATTGAGAATGAGGTCCAAGGCGTTCCTCCCTGTTGGTGTTATCTATTTGCGGCGTTGATTATCGGCCAAGGGCCAGGACAAGTCAACCGCCTTTGCCCCAGGGGTCCCCGGCGAGCGGGGGAGGCGGTTGTCAAGGAGGCCCGGGGGGGCTATCCTTTTTTCAAGCGATAGACTCGCCGGAAGGAGCCGTCATGCTTGACCTGGACCAGATCCGCGCTGCAGCTACCACCCTCAAGGGGCGCGTTCACCGCACCCCGCTGATCCACTCCCATTACTTTAGCGCCCGTACCGGCATCCCGG
>Ga0299906_10005753_pt1 | contig 10060 bp, 10 predicted proteins | sample RVTome_14_FD_200259 | JGI IMG/M metagenome (GOLD analysis project Ga0299906, IMG submission 200259) | Soil microbial communities from uranium-contaminated site in the Upper Colorado River Basin, Wyoming, United States - RVT145D125 (version 2) ...
CGCGCAGTGACGCGGGAGCCCCCGGAGGCAGTAGTCGCACACGCCGCACCAGTAGCCGCCGCCGGTGCCGCCGAGCCCGAGGATCACCCGGTCGCCCACGTGCACGAAGCGGTCCGCACCGGGCCCGAGCGCCTCCACCACCCCGATCGCCTCGTGCCCGATCACGCCCGAACGCGGGACGCCCTGCCAGTCTCCACGCGCGAGGTGCAGGTCGGAGTGGCAGACGCCCGCAGCGCTGATGCGGACCACCGCCTCCTCGTCCGCGGGGACGGGGACGTTGACGTCGCGGATGTGGAGGACGCCGTCCTCCAGCCGAGCAGCCTTCACGGTCGTGGTTTCCTCGGCCGACCGTCAGTGCTGCGCGGTCACCGGCAGCACCGTCGGCCACTCGACGTCGGGGAGCGGCTCGTTGACCCGCGCGTACTTCGGGACCGCCTTCGCGCGGTAGTGGTCCGTCGAGTGCACGCGATCCTTGTCGTGCTCGGGGATGACCTGGTTGCCGAACGTCTCGAGCAGCTCGAGGATCTCGTCGTGGTGAAGGTCTTGGGGGAGGCCGAAGACGAGTTGGTCGCAGCCGACCGACGAGTAGGCCGTGAGCTGCTCGGACACCTCCTCGGGCGAGCCGACCATCATGTAGCCGCCTTCGATCATCTCGTCGAGCAGTGCCTCCGGGTCCTCGCCGCCGATGTCGCGCAATCGGATCGGCGGGTTCGGCCAGGTGATCGCGTCGGGCGACTTCGGCATCGTGTCGTGGTACAGGTTCACCATGGTCACCAGGTAGCCGGTCACCCGGTCGAGTGCGATCTGCCGGGCCTTCGTTCGGTCCTCGAAGCAGATGACTCCGTTGGTCATCATCACGTTGTCGTTCATGAATTGCCCGAGCGGCTCCTTGCAGTCGGCGACTGCTTCCTTGTACGCCTCGATGCGTCCGCGCAGGTTGTAGATCGGCTCGAAGTTGAACGCGATCGCGCCGATCCCGTACTCACCCGCCTTCGCGAACGTCGGCGGGTTGCCGCACGCCACCCAGATCGGCGGGTGCCCCTTCCCGTACGGCTTCGGCAGGACGTTGTGCGGCGTCGGCACGGTGAAGCTCTCGCCGTGGTGGGAGTAGTCGACCTGCTCCCACATGCGCGGGATCTCGTGCACGACCTCTTCCCACTCGGCCTTCGTCGAGTCCTTGTCGAGGATGTTGAACGACGCGAGCTCGTGGCTGCCGGCGCCGCGCCCGGTGCCCCACTCGAACCGGTTGTTCGTGATGTGGTCGAGCATCGCCGCGCGCTCCGCGTAGCGGACCGGGTGCTCCTTGCGGGGCGAGAGGCTGTTGATCGCCGTGCCCAGGTGGATGTAGTCGGTCTGGGCGGCGACCCACCCCATCACGACCTCGGGTGCCGACATGTGGCTGTACTCGCTCAGCGCGTGGTGCTCGCCGAACCAGGCGTACTTCCAGTTGTGCTTGTCGGCGACGACCGCGTACTCGGCCTCGCGCCGGAGCTGTCGGTGCTCCCACTCCGTGTCGTGGGCCCCCGGGCCGGGGATGTACCCGTTGAGGAAGACGCCGAACTCCATCGGACCTCCAGGTCATGGCGAAGGCTGACATCGTCCCCGACCGACCCCGGCTCGGCCAACTCGGAGCGCGCCGTCCTTCGCTGTCGTACGCTCATGCGCCCGACGATCCCGGGAGGGAACGTGGCACCCACCAGGGCGAGTTCAACGGGATCCCCGCGACCGGCAAGAAGGTCTCCATCGAGATGATGGACCGGGTCCGCACACGCGACGGCAAGGCGGTCGAGCACTGGGGCTGCGGCGACGACCTCGGCCTGATGACCCAGCTCGGCGTCATCCCCGAGATGGGCTGACGGCTGGCGCCATGGGCGATCCCGAGCCGGTGGTGGTGCGCGAGCAGCGGGGCGCCGTCCTCGTGCTCCGCCTCAACCGGCCCGACGCGCGCAACGCGTTGAACCCCGCGCTCATCGGCGAGCTGGGCGCGGGGCTGGCGGCCGCCGAGGACGATCCCGAGACGCGCGCCGTCGTCCTCACCGGGACGGGTGACCGGGCCTTCTGCTCCGGCATGGATCTCCGGGAGTTCGCCGGCGGCAGCTCGGCGACACCGACACCCGAGCAGCAGGCCGGGATGCCGGTCTTCGGTCGCTTCATCGGCGGCGCGTACCCCGTCGCCGTCGTCGGCGCGGCCAATGCGACCGCGGTCGCCGGCGGCTTCGAGCTGCTGCTCAGCTGCGATGTCATCGTCGCGTCCGAGGACGCCAAGCTCGGGCTCCCCGAGGTGAAGCGAGCGCTGTTCCCGGCCGGTGGCGGGGTTTTCCTCGGCACGCGCATCCCGCTTGCGGTCGCGCTGGAGATGACGCTCACGGGCGACAGCATCGATGCTGCCCGCGCCGCGTCGCTCGGCCTCGTCAATCAGGTCGTACCCGCTGATCAGGTGCTCGACGCCGCGGTCGCGCTGGCCGAGCGAATCGCCGCGAACGGTCCGCTCGCGCTCGAGGCGACGAAGGAGCTCGTCCGGCTCGCCGTGGTGGACGCTGCTCTCGCCCGCGAGAAGCAGAACGAATGGCAGCCGCGGATCTTCGCGAGCGAGGACGCCAAGGAGGGCGCCACCGCGTTCATCGAGAAGCGCGATCCTGTGTGGCGGGGTCAGTAGCGCCGCGGGCCGCTACTTGATCGTCGCTACTTGATGAGGGGATCCCTCGGCATCCCGAGGATGCGCTCACCGATCTGGTTGCGCTTGATCTCCGACGTGCCGCCGGCGATCGACATGGCTCGGTGGAACAGCACGAGCGTCCCGCTCATGGCGCCGGGCCCGTCGAGGAAGGCGCTGTCGGGGCCGCTGAGTGCGGGAAGGATCGCCGCCGCCTCGTGCCCGAGCTCCGAGAGCTCGAGCTTCGTGATCGCGCCCTCGGGTCCGGGCTCGTTCCCCGCGACGGCTCGGTGTGTGCTGCGCAGGTTGAGCATGCTCATCGCCTGCGACGCGGCGATGTAGCGCCCGATGCGCGCTGCCCCGCCCGCGAGACGCTCGGGGTGCGCGTCGAACGGGGGGATCAGGGCGTCGCCGGGGAACGCCATCCCGCCCTGACCGCCGCCGATGCTGACGCTCTCGTTGCCGAGCGTCGCCCGCGCGACCGTCCAGCCACCGTCGATCGGACCGACGACGTCGTCGTCGGGCACGAACACGTCGTTGAAGAACACCTCGTTGAACTCGGCAGCGCCTGACGTCATCCGCAGCGGCCGCACCTCGACGCCCTCGGCATGCATGTCGATCACCATCGTGGTGATCCCCTCGTGCTTCGGGACGTCAGGGTTCGTGCGCACGGTGGCGAGACCCATGCCCGCGACCTGTGCCTGGCTCGTCCAGACCTTCTGACCGTTGACGATCCAGCCGCCGTCGACGCGGGTCGCCTTCGTCTTGATGCCTGCGGCGTCGGAGCCCGCGTCGGGCTCGCTGAACAGCTGGCACCAGATGACCTCTTGGGTCAGTGCCGACGGCACCCAGCGCTGGACCTGGTCGTCGTTCGCGTGCTGGATGAGCGTGAGGATCACCCAGCCGGTGATGCCGTACCCCGGGCGCTTGATGCCGGCCGCCTCGAACTCCTGCTCGACGACGAGCTGCTCGATCGCACCGGCATCGCGGCCCCAGGGCTTCGGCCAGTGCGGCATCACGTAGCCCGTCTCGATGAGCGCGTCGCGCTGCTCGGTCGCGTCCTTGCCCGCGATCTGCTCGGCGAACGCGCGCACCTCGTCGCGGATCGGCTCGGCTTCCGGTGGCAGCTCGATCGCCTTCTCCCGCCGCACGCCGGCGCGCGTGAGGTCGGTGACGACGCTCGCCGCGACCTCGGGCTCGAGCAGCGCGAGGAGCGCCGTGGCGCGACGGAGGAACATGTGTGCGTCGTGCTCCCACGTGAAGCCGATGCCGCCATGCACCTGCATGTGGAGGTTGGCGCACAGGTCGGCGGCCGGACCCGCCAGGCTTGCTGCAACGGCCGCGGTGAACGTGCGCTGATCGCCACCGGTGGACGCGGCGCGTGCGGCGTCCCACACCGCGGCGGTCGCGAGCTCGGTCGCGACGCACATGTTGGCGCAGTGGTGCTTGACCGCTTGGTACATCGCGATCGGGCGGCCGAACTGCTCGCGCACCTTCGCGTACTCGGCCGCAGCCTCGGTGCACTCCCGTGCGATCCCGACGGCCTCGGCCGACAGGAGCAGCCGCGCGTAGTCGGTGAGCACCTGGCGCGCGTCGGGCAGCACCGTCGCGGGCGCGCTGTCGAGCGTCACCCGTGCCGTGCGGCGCGTCGGGTCGAGGTTGGCCGGCACGTCGACGGTCACACCCCCCGCCGCAGCATCGACTACGACGACGTCGTCACCTGCGGCCAGCATGAGCAGATCGGCGAGGCCGCCACCGAGCACGGCCCCCGCGTCGCCCGACGCCTCCCCGTCGCGCAGCTCTACGGCACCGCCGAATCCGATACCCGCGGTGCGCGACCCGTCGGCGAGACCGGACAGCAGGTCCTCGCTCGCGGCGTCGTCACCGTCGGCACGAACGAGCCGGGCGCGAGCGCACGCCCGAGCTCCTCGACCACGACGACGAGCTCCTCCATGCCGGCCCCGGAGCCGCCGTGCTCCTCGCCGACGTGCAGGCCGAGCCAGCCAAGCTCGGCGAGGTCGCTCCACAGAGCCGGCCGCGGCTCCTCGGGCGCTTCCAGCAGCGCCCGGGCTGCGCCGCGGGCATCCCGCTTGCGGAGGAGGTCGGACGCGGTGTCGGCGAGCGCCCGGTGATCGTCGGTGATGGCAAGAGTCATGCAAATACTCTTACTCGCTCGACGCGAAGAGGAGCCGAAGTGGAGATCAAGCACAAGATGGCCGTGGTGGTGGGGGGCGCCTCGGGGATGGCTCGGGCATCCGCGGAGATGTTCGCCGAGAAGGGCGCGGCGCTCGCGATCCTCGACCTCCCGACGTCCGCCGGCGCCGAGGTCGCCGCGGGCCTCGGCGGCACGTTCCACCCCATCGACGTCACCGACCACGAGGGCGTCGAGCACGTCCTGGCCGAAGCCGTCGAGGCGCTCGGAGGGCTGCACATCGCCGTGAACACCGCGGGTGGTGGCGGTGCCAAGCGGACGCTGACGAAGGAGGGCCCGCATCCGCTCGACGAGTTCCAGCGCACGGTCGATCTCAACCTGATCGCGACGTTCAACCTGAACCGCTTGCAGGCGCACCACATGTCGACCAACGAGCCCGAGGACGGCGAGCGCGGCGTGATCATCGACACCGCGTCGATCGCCGCCTTCGAGGGACAGATCGGTCAGGTCGCGTACACCGCCGCGAAGGCGGGCATCGTCGGGATGACGTTCACGATGGCGCGCGACCTCGGCAGCCTCGGGATCCGAGTGATGACGATCGCGCCGAGCCTCTTCAGCACCGGCCTGACCGACGGGATCCCCGACGAGTTCGCAGAGTCGCTCACGAAGGACGCGGCCTTCCCGAAGCGCATGGGTCGTCCCGAGGAGTACGGGCGACTGGCGGTGGCGATCGTCGAGACGCCGATGCTCAACGGGTCGTGCATCCGCCTCGACGCCGGGCAGCGGTTCGCGCCGAAGTAGCCATCTCTGTCAGAGAAGGGACATGAGCACGGGCACCTCGGCGAGGGAGCGGAGCGCGTCGTTGAGGTGCGTGCAGCAGTCGACGCCCCGGAGCCGCTGGAGCACTTCGGCGCGGAGGTCGCGCACGGCCGCGCCGGTCGTCCACTCGACGTTCGCGGCTGCCGACGGGCACTCCGGGTAGGGCAGGACGCGCGGGTCGGCGTGCACCTGAGTGAGTTCGCCGGTCGCCGCGTCGATGGCGGCGTCGATGCCGTACTCGTGGACCGCCACCTCGGTCCCGTCCGGTCGCCAGCAGCTGTCTCGGAACATCGCGTCGACCACCACCTCGCCGTCGGCGTCCCCGAGGTCGATCCGTCGCGCGCGGCGCATCGCGACCTGCGGGTGCGGCGTGAGCTCGTGCCACCCGTCGGGATCGTCGGGCGCGACCAGCGGCGGGACGGACGCGACGTTGTGACGTTGCCCGAGGTTCACGGTCCCGTCGGGTGCGAGCGCGCTCGATCCCCGTCGGAAGCCGGCGCAGATCCCCTCCATCCGCCGCCGAGGCGTGCGGTGCGTCTCGTCGTCCGCTGCGGCGAGGCGTGCCGCGGCACGCTCCATCCAATCGTCGGCAGACTGGGACCACGCGAAGGGTGCGACGAGCGTCGATCCCGCGACGTCGTCGAGCAGCAGGTAGAGCGGGGTGCCGGCCTCGCGCTCGTCGGGGACGGTCTCGTCGATCATGCTGCGGAGCCGGCCGCCGCCCGACGCGCCGACCATCTTCGCGAGGGCGGGGCGAGCCGGCACGGCCGAGAGCGCCTCGATCGTCCGATCGACTGCGACGCCCGCGGTCAGTGCGTCTTCCCGGAGCACCACCGATTCGCCGTCGGCCGCGGTGAGCAGATCGCGCGCCCGACCGTCGAGGCGCAGCTGCGTCCCGAACCCTCCGGGCCAGTGCATGAGCATCGTGCTGGTGCGACGAATCGACCCGGGTCGCCGTGCCGGTGTCGGCGCGGGACTCCGTGGCGGGTCAGGCAGTGGGTCGCTCACGACCGAGCACAGTAAGCGGGTGATCAGGTAAGCACTGGTCATGGGACAGATCGACGTGACACGAGACGGCCGCGTGATGGTCGTCACGATGAACCGGCCGAAGCGCAAGAACGCGATGACGCTCACGATGTTTGCCCTGATGGCCGACGCGTGGCAGGAGCTGAGCGACGACGACGACGTGCGTTGCGCCGTGCTCACGGGCGCCGAGGGCAACTTCTCGTCGGGGATGGACCTGCGCGCGATGGCGGGCGACGTCGACCCCGAGGGTGCGATCGACGAGCAGGCGCGCCTGGCCGACGATCCCGGGTTCATCTACCGCGGCCTGTTGAAGACCTACCGCCCGACGAAGCCGGTGATCGCCGCTGTCGAAGGCGTCGCGATCGCGGGCGGCACCGAGATCCTCCAGGGCACCGACATCCGCGTCGCCGGTGAGAGCGCGCGATTCGGCGTGTCGGAGGCTCGGTGGTCGCTCTATCCGATGGGTGGCTCGGCCGTGCGGTTGCAGCGCCAGATCCCGTACACGGTCGCGGCCGACATCCTGCTCACGGGCAAGCACATCGACGCTCCGGAGGCGAAGGAGATCGGGCTCATCGGCCACGTCGTGCCCGACGGGCGGGCGCTCGACACGGCGCTCGAGATCGGCGCCACGATCGCCGCGAACGGGCCGCTCGCCGTGGAGGCCATCCTCAAGACCCTCCACGAGACGCAGGCGATGAGCGAGGAAGAGGCCTTCGAGCACGAGTCCGCATACACGGGCGCCGTCATGGCGTCCGAGGACTCGAAGGAGGGCCCACGCGCGTTCGCCGAGAAGCGGACCCCCGAGTTCCGCCGGCGATGAGGCCCCAGCGCGCTGAAGTGGGTCGAACACGCGTTCGCTAGGCTCGGGGGGTGGCGCGGGCGACGATCCTCCACGCTGACCTCGACGCCTTCTACGCGTCGGTCGAGCAGCTCTTCGATCCCCGGCTGCGCGGGAGGCCGATCGCCGTCGGTGGCAGCGTCGTGCTCGCCGCGTCGTACGAGGCGAAGCGCTGCGGCGTGCAGGGCGGGATGCCCGGGTGGCGCGCCCGCCGGCTGTGTCCCGGGATCACCTTCGTCGGCGGACACTTCGCCGAGTACCAGCGGCTCGGCGACGAGGTCATGGACGTGCTGGGCGACTTCACACCCTGGGTCGAGCGCGTCTCGATCGACGAGGCGTTCCTCGACGTCGCGGGTTCGGTCCACCTCTTCGGCGAGCCCACGGCCATGGCCACCGAGATCCGGCGACGCGTCCGTGAGGAGCTCGGGCTCCCGATCTCGGTCGGCGTCGCGACGACGAAGCACCTCGCGAAGGTCGCTTCGCAGGTCGCCAAGCCGGACGGAGTCGTGGTCGTCGAGGCAGGGAGCGAGCGCGCGTTCCTCGACCCTCTCCCGGTCGAGCTGCTCTGGGGCGTCGGCCCGAAGACCCGCGATCGACTCGAAGAGCAGGGCATCCGCACGATCGGGGCACTCGCCGCGGCCTCACCCGAGCGGCTGGAGGGCCTGCTCGGGAAGGCGACGGGGGCGAAGCTCGGAGCGCTCGCGGTGAACAGCGACCCTCGCCCGCTCGAGACCAGCCGCCGTGCGCACTCGATGGGCGCGCAGTCGGCACTCGGTCGACGAGTCGCGACGCCGGAGCTCTTGCGCACCGAGCTCGGTTTCCTCGCCGATCGGATCGCGGCCCGACTGCGCGCGGGCGGACGGGCCGGCCGCACCGTCACCGTGCGCGTCCGCTTCAGGGGCATGCGATCCGTCACCCGCTCGAAGACCGTGCCCGATCCGTTCTCGACGACGCGTGCCCTCACCGAGGTCAGCCTGCGCCTCGCGCGGATCGCGCTCGCCGACAACCCGGCGGAGCGCGAGATCACGCTCCTGGCGATCTCGGTCTCGAAGCTCGTCGAGGACACTCCTCCGGAGTCACTGCGGTCGCTCGACGACGCAGTCGACGCCGTGCGCGAGAAGTACGGGCGAGCAGCGGTCGGCAACGCGTCGGTGGTCTTCCGCGACTCCGGTCGCGTGCCGGACGAGTTCCGCGAGCTCGCCCAGGCCCCGATCGCCGACGGTGACCGACCACGCCGACGGCCTGACGGCGGTTACGAGGTGTCACCGTAGGCTGTCCGAGGCGCGACCCGGACGGTTGCGTAGTGTCCCGCGGCACGTTCGGCTCGCGGAGGGAGCGACCATGAAGTCGCCGTGGAAGCAGCAGAAGTCACCGGACCCGAACCGCACGTACCTGGTGCTCGCGTCCAGCATCCCGGCTCGACGCGTCGGCGCGGCAGGCAAGATGTTCCGCGGCTCCCGCAAGGTCCGGAAGCAGCTGGCTGCCACGCCGGGATTGGTTGGCTTCTCACTGCTGGCGCGCCCACTGAAGAAGCAGTACGCCACGCTGTCGGTCTGGGAAGACCAGGCCGCGCTCGATGCGTTCGCCGCCCGCACGCCTCACGTCGAGCTGATGCGCTCGCTCCGTCCCGAGATGCGCGAGACCCGCTTCCTCACGTGGGAGACCAGCGGTGCCGACCGGCCGCGCTGGAAGGACGCGCTCGCGCGGCTCGCGGCACCCTCCTGACCGGTCGCACGCTCTTGAAAGCGACATCGAGAACGATCGCGCGCGTGCGGGAGCACCGGAGCGTGGGCGGATGACGTGGTCGCCCGATCCCGACGCGCTGGGCGGGCGCGTCGCCGTCGTCGCGGGTGCCACGCGGGGGTGCGGCCGTGGGATCGCGGCGGCACTCGGTGAAGCGGGTGCCACGGTCGTCTGCACGGGGCGCAGCACCGGGTCGAAGCGCTACGAGTACGACCGGCCCGAGACGATCGAGGAGACGGCCGCGCTCGTGACGAGCCTCGGCGGCACCGGCATCGCCGAAGTCGTCGACCATCTCGACGCCGAGCAGGTCCAAGGGCTCGCCGACCGGATCCGCGCCGAGCACGGGCGCATCGACGTGCTCGTGAACGACATCTGGGGCGGCGAGCTGCTCAAGGGCGGTCCGAGCCAGTGGGACACCCCGATCTGGGAGCTCGACCTCGCCGACGGCTTGCGGATCCTGCGGCTCGCGATCGAGACGCATCTCATCACGTCGCACCACCTTCTGCCCCTGCTCGTCGCGCAGCCCGGCGGGCTGCTCGTCGAGGTGACCGACGGGACCGCCACGTACAACGACTCGCACTACCGGATCTCGGTCTTCTACGACCTCGCGAAGGTCTCGGTGAATCGACTCGCGTACTCGCAAGGCCACGAGCTCGCTCCGCACGGCGCGACGGCGGTCTCGCTGACGCCCGGGTTCCTGCGCTCCGAGATGATGCTCGAGGCCTTCGGGGTCACCGAGGAGACGTGGCGTCACGCGGTCGACGGCACGAACGCCGCGGCCGGCAAGCCGACGGGACCACCCGACTTCGCCGTCTCCGAGTCGCCGCGC
>Ga0299906_10005754_pt1 | contig 10060 bp, 8 predicted proteins | sample RVTome_14_FD_200259 | JGI IMG/M metagenome (GOLD analysis project Ga0299906, IMG submission 200259) | Soil microbial communities from uranium-contaminated site in the Upper Colorado River Basin, Wyoming, United States - RVT145D125 (version 2) ...
GGCCGTCGTGGAGCCTGGATGGGCAGGTGTGGCGACCCCGGCTCTGACCGCCGACGCCGGAGCGACTGCCCCCCGCGAGCCGTATTCGACACCGCGGACACCGTGGGGCGAGCCGGACCTCCAGGGGATCTGGACTTCGAACCGCGCGCACGGGATCCCTCTCGAGCGGCCGCCGGGCGCTGCCCAGGACGCGGTTCTGACGCCCGAGGACGCGGCGGCCCGCCGGGAGCGGGGAACGCTGGGAAGTATCTGGGGCTACGAGCGGGAATGGCGCGACACGACGCTCGGCTACGTCGACGCCGCGCCCCTGACCCAGGTTGCCATGATTGTCGATCCGCCCGACGGGCGCATACCTCCGATGACGCCGGAGGCCCAGGCACGGGGCGGACGGGGTTTCGGAGGCGGAGGGCGCGGCGGGCCTGCCGGTCCCGAGGATCTCAGCACCTACGTCCGTTGCATCACGCAGGGGCTGCCGAACCTCATGATGCCGACCATCTACAACAATGGCCTCCAGATCGTGCAGGGGCCCGGATATGTTGCGATTCAGAAAGAGATGATCCACGAGACCCGAATCGTTCCGACCGGGCCGCGCCCGCCACTGGGCGAGAACCTCACCCAGTGGCTGGGCGATTCCCGGGGCCGCTGGGAAGGCGACACGCTGGTCGTCGAGGTCACGAACTTCAACGGACGCTCCGACTACCGCGGCTCGGGGACGACGCTGAAGCTGATCGAGCGCTACACGCGCATCGGTCCCAATACGCTCGTCTACGAGTTCACGGTCGACGACCCGACGACCTGGACGCGGCCGTGGACCGCGATGTTCCCCTTCGACCGGGACGACGACCAGTACGAACTGGTGGAATACGCGTGCCACGAGGGGAACTACGCGATGCACAACATCCTGAGCGCGGCCCGGGCGCAGGAAGCCGAACAAGACGCCGGGACAGAGAGGTGAGCCCCATGCGAACGACATCCGCCGCGATAGCCGCCGCGATCGGTTTCGCCATGCTCGCGGCACTGCCCGTAGCGGCGCATCATGCGTTCTCCGCGGAGTTCGACGCGACCAGGCCGGTCCGGTTGCGCGGGACGGTCACGCGGATGGAATGGATCAATCCCCATTCGTGGATCCACCTGGACGTCGTCGCGGAAGACGGGACCCTCCAGAGCTGGATGATCGAGGCCGGCCCCCCGGGCGCGCTCGTCCGGCGCGGGTGGAACAGGGACTCCGTCGTGGCGGGAACAGAAGTACTCGTCGAAGGCTATCGGGCTCTGGACGGCTCCAACAGGGCCAACGGACGGGACGTCACGTTCCCGGACGGACGGCGCCTGTTCGCCGGCTCCGCGGACACGGGCGCTCCGATCGACGGCCGGGACCCCGAGGAGCCCGGGCGGTAGAGAACCTTTTTCCCTTGACCGTCTTTGGGAGATGTGATTAGCTCCCTTCCATAGATCGTCAAGGGAGCTGCATGGCCAGACTATCGGACCCGAATCTCCTGCAGGGCACACTGGATCTGCTTATCCTGCACGCGCTCGGGCGGAGCGCGATGCACGGCTACGGGATCGCCCAGACGATCCATCTCCTGTCCGACAACGTCCTGACCGTCGAGGAAGGCTCGTTGTATCCCGCGCTTCACAGGCTGGAAGTCGAAGGCGTGATCTCGGCCGAATGGGGAGCCTCGGAGAACAACCGCAAAGCCAAGTACTACTCGATCACCCGCAAGGGCCGGCGCGCGCTCAGCGCGCGGCAGGAGACCTGGGACAGGCTGTCCGCGGCGGTCAACCGCGTTCTCGCGACGTGAGGTCGATATGCGGCGCTTCTTCTTCAAACTTTGGCGAAGGCGCAGCCTGGAACGGGATCTCGAGGCCGAACTTACGTTCCATCGGGAGATGTCCCGAAAAAACGGCAACCCGATCCCGCTGGGAAACGGGAGCCGGATCAAGGAAGCCTCGCGCGATTTCTGGCGGTTCGGTCAGATCGAAGACGCCTGGCGTGATCTGGTCTACGCCGCGCGCCAGTTGAGACGGAGCCCGGCCTTCGCGCTGACGGTCATCGTGACACTCGCTCTCGGCGTGGGCGCCAACGGGACGATCTTCAGCATTGCCGATGGCGTCCTCTTCCGCCCGCTCCCGTATGAGGATCCCGACCGCGTTTTTGTCGTCGAGATGCTGAACCGCCCGAGTGGGCAAGTGTACTGGCGCGTGCCGTATGAGTTCGTAGCGGCGATCGAGGCCCAGGCCCGAACGGTGGCCCAGGTCGGAATGTCGACCGGATCCGTGAGCCCGATCGTCGAGGGAGAAGCCGGTCCGGAAAGAGTCCCGGCGCTCGCTGTCACTCCAGATTACTTTGATGCGTTAGGCGTAGAGGCGGCGTACGGGAGGTTGGTGGACAGCGAGGACCTTTCCGATGGGGGAAGGGCGGTCGTGCTGTCTCACGCCTCATGGCAACAACGGTTCGGGGGCCGGAAAGAGATCGTCGGCACGTCGGTGGTGCTGGGAGACACGCCCCTCGACGTCGTCGGCGTTTTGCCTCGCGGTCTGATCTTTCCTTCGCCCATGGTGGGTGATCCGGAAATCGTATCCGTGACGGCGCCTCCCGAGCCAGGAGACGGGGTATTGAACCCGATCGTTCGCCTCGAGTCAGGCGCGACGCTGGAGGCCGCCCAGGCCGAGATCGATACACTGGCCATTCAGATCTCGCCGGACCAGGTTCCCGTCCTCACCGAGGTCCGGGACATCCTGTATCGCGCTCCGACACCCGCGATGCGGTTTCTCATGGGCGCATCCGTGTTGGTAATGCTCGTCGGATGCGCGCATCTTACGAACCTCCTGATGACCCGAAGCCACCAGAGAACCTGGGAGACCGGTGTTCGCGCCGCGCTGGGAGCCAGCCGGGCGCGGTTGGTGCGTCCTCTGGTTTTCGAGGCGCTGCTCCTTGGTGCCGCGGGCGCGATCGTTGCCGTGCTGGTAACAGTGGTGAGTTACGATGTTCTGTTTCCTCTCGTCCCACCGAATGCGTATGGCAACGCCCCGGTTGGAGTCGGCGTTCGTGTGATCGTCTTTGCCATGGCTCTGAGTCTTTTAGGAGGGCTCGTCTTTACGGTAGCGCCCGCCTGGCGTTCGGCCGCGCTCGACGTGCTGACGATCATTCGGAAACAGCAGCAGGCGGACGCGATCGGCAGCGGGACTTTCGGTCGGCCTATGCTCGCTGTTCAGGTGGGCTTGGCCATCGTCCTCGTCACCGGTTCTGTCATTGCCGGACGGACCCTGTTGGGCGTTCTCAACGTCCCTCTCGGTTTCGAGCCCGAGAACGTCATTACCGCGCATGTCCCTCCACCCCCCGACCTGTTGCAGGGCTTGGATCGACAGGCGTTCTACACCCGGGCCATGGAGTCTCTCGAAGGGCTTTCCGATGTCGTATCGGTGGGGGCGGCGCTGACGCTGCCGTTCGATGGAGCGGCGCAATGGCGCGGGGTCGTTGGGCCCGACGGTCAGCCGTTGCCCGCGGGCACGGATCACGTGCTTCCCGGCTATTTCGAGACCGCCGGTATTCGGACGGTACGCGGGCGGCTCTTCGACTGGGATGACGTTCGGGCAGGAGCGAGCGTTGCTGTTGCCAGCGAAGAATTCGCCAGCATCGTATTCGGCGATCGCGATCCCATCGGCGAGTCGTTCGAGGACAACGGCGGACGGCGCTTCACCGTGATCGGGATGGTCGACGACGCGATCCGAACCCTGAGTGACGACTCCTTCTTTCAGCCCCGCGCGTACGTCATTCCGGGACAGGAGACGCGTCAGATGTCTCTGGTGATTCGGACCAACGCCCGCTCCGAAGTGCTGCTGCGAGACGTCCAGCGTCAGTTGATTGATCTTGCGCCAGGAGCCGCTCTCAGAATCGGGTGGTGGTCGGACTCGATCGATTCGCTTGCAGCCTATCGGAATCCGAAGTTCCAAGCCGTCGTTCTGGGTACCTTCGGAGGGCTTGCGCTGGGTTTGACTGGCTTGGGCGTAGCCGGTGTGGTGACGTTTCTCGTCGGTCTTCGCAGGCGTGAGATGGGGATACGACTCGCACTCGGAGCGGGCACAGGGTCGCTGTCCCGATTGATGGTTCGTCAGACGGTGATACCGGTACTGACGGGTGCGGTATTCGGACTCGTTGTGACACCCGCGCTCGCCCGACTCGCCGAGTCGCAGTTCCTGGAGATCCAGCCGCCGGATCTATGGACTCGGGCGTCAGCGTTCACGACAGTCCTGGTCGTGGCCCTCGTCGCCGCCTGGCTTCCGGCCCGTCGCGCCGGGCGGATCAATCCCATGTCGGTGCTGCGTTCGGAGTGATCCGGAGTCAGAAGAACCGCGCGACGCGGCAGGAGAACCCCGGCAGGACAGTTCCGGCGTCGATCGTGTCGTCGCCGGTCAACTGCTTCGTGTCCGAAAGCGACCGGAAGACGGTGACGGTCTCCCGGGCGGGATCGACGAGCCAGACGAGAGGCACGCCGCAGTCGAGGAACTCGCCGATCTTCGCGGCGACCTGCCTCAGGCTGTCGCTCGGAGACAGGACCTCGACCACCAGATCGGGGACGAACTCTCCGAACGTATCCGGCGACTTTCCGTCGGGAAGCCTTTCGTTCCGGACGAACGTGACGTCCGGCGACCGGAGGTTCCCGTCGGCGAGCCAGATTCCCACGTCCGGCGTGTAGACCTTCCCTATGGGCGACTTCTCCAGGAAGGTCGCGATAACGTGGAGAATCTTTCCCGCGACTTCCGAGTGCCGGACGCCGGTCGGGCTCACGAGGATCTCCCCGTCGACGAGCTCATGCTTCTGCCCGTCGTCGGGCATCTTCATGAGGTCTTCGATGGTCGCCGCTCCCATGGGTTTCACGACAGTCATTGTATCTCCGGCTCCCCCTCGTGCGGGAACGGAGAGCACGTCACGAGCCATTTTTCCTGAGCATGCGGTTACCTGATGCAGAATCCCGCCGTACACGCTCGACGACCGGGGATCAGGTAAAGTGACTCACGCGGCGGGCCGGGACCTGGCCGCGGCCACAAGAACGAGGGTGACGACGGCTGCCGTCAGAGTCCACGATCCGTCGTTCCGGCGGACGGAACAGGCAGCGCCTGCTCGACGACGCCCTGGCCTTCCCGGATCTTCAGGAACTGGTCGGCATCCACGCCTTCGATCTCTTCGGTTCCGCCGCTGGGCCAGCGTATCCGAATGCGGTCGATCCTCGTGGCGTCGCCCAACCCGAATTGCACGCGTACGTCGTTGTGCGAGAGGTAGCTCTCCCCACTCCTGACGTGCCGGATCTGGGTGCGCCCGCCGGCCTTGATTTCCACACGCGCTCCGATCGCGTCCCGGTTGCTCGCGGTCCCCTCGAGGCTCAGAGTGATCCAGCGCTTCCGATTTCCCCCATCGTTCAGGTAGAGACTGGGAGCCTCGTCGATGTTGATCACGATGACGTCGATGTCGCCGTCGTTGTCCACGTCTCCATACGCGGCTCCGCGGGCCGGCTTGGGAACGCTCACGGCCGCCCCGATCAACGATGTGACTTCTTCGAACCTCCCGTTGCCAAGATTCCGGTAGATTTCCTTTGGCTGCCTGTATCTCTGGTCGGTCGTTTCAGCGATCTTCGGGTAGACATGACCGTTGGCGACGAAGAGGTCCAGGTGGCCGTCGTTATCGAAGTCTGCGAAGATCGTGCCCCAGCCAAGGTGGCGCGGCGAAGTTCCGAAGAGGCCGGCCGTGGTCGTCGCGTCGGTGAACAAGAGGTTTCCGAGATTGCGATACAGCGTGTTGGTGTCTTGCGCGAAGTTCGTCACGAATATATCCAGCCACCCGTCTCCGTCATAATCCCCCGCAGTCACACCCATTCCCGCCTGCATCGTGCCACGGCCGCTCAGCGATGTTCCCGACAAAAGACCGACTTCGGAGAATGTCCCGTTCTGGTTGTTTCGAAACAGGAGGTTGGGGACGGAATCGTTGGCGACGTAAATGTCTGGCCATCCGTCGTTGTCGAAGTCGGTGAAGAGCACCCCGAATCCGTAGTATCCCTGATGCCCGACACCCGCGTCGGATGTGGCATCGGCGAACGTCCCGTCGCCATTGTTGCGATACAGCACGTCCGGCTCTGCCTCGAGACCCGACGGTCCGCAGAACACGTCCGTCCCAAGATAGCGGCAGTGCGGGCCTGCCCCAGGTTCCGGTATGGCGTCCTCATCGAACGCCAGGTAGTTGGCCACATACAGGTCCAGGTGGCCGTCCCGGTCGTAGTCGGCGAAAGCGCAGTTCGTTCCCCAGTGAGCATCGCCAGTACCGGTCGAACTGGTCACGTCCTCGAATGTTCCGTTGCCGAGATTCCGGTAGAGAAGATTGCGCCCGTACGCGGTCACGTAGGCGTCGGGATACGCGTCGTTGTCGTAGTCGCCGACACACACCCCGACACCCCAGCCGGGGTGAGTCATTCCGGCTTCCTGAGTGACGTCGACGAAAGCGCCGCCATCGTTGCGGTACAGCGCGACCATCGGGTCGCCGCCGTCCGCGTATTCGTCGAGGGTGGAACCGTTCACGATCAGCAGGTCCATGTCCCCGTCGCGATCGTAGTCGAGGAAAGCCGCGCCGTTCCCTGTGGATTCCAGGATGAATTCCTTGACGGTATTTCCCGAAACGTTTCTCAGCGTCACGCCCCGCTCTCCGGCGACGTCGACGAAAGTGGGGAACGGGTCGCCGTCCTGGAACGCGAGCGCCTGGGCCCCCAGGAGCAGAACCGTGGCGGCCGCTTTACCCAACCCCGGTACCGGCGAGCGAAAGGATCGGGCAAAGTCCAACAACATTGGCGAGATGATATCAGATTTGTCAATACCAGTTATGGGTATTTTATCATAACTATATTGTTAAAAATCGCAGCAGAAGAACTTCCTGGGCCAGGGCGACCTGACGGCGGGAGCGACGTACTGTAGAATTCGCATGTTCTGCTGAGGGCCGGGAACCGTGACGTATCAGGCCAGGACAGATCTCCGGACGATTCTGCTGCTGGGCGCGGGTTTCATCTTTCCACTCCTGGGCCTGTTCGGGGGCGACGGGGAGTGGGCGTGGACGGTGCCGGCGGGCGCGCTGGCAGTCTTCTTCGGGGCCTACTTTCCGCAGTCTTACGAGACCACGGGGGATCGGCTCGTCATCCGGGCGGGCTTCCGGAGGATCGGGGTTCCGTATTCGGACATCCAGGAAGTCGTTCCGTCCGCCGAGAGCAATAAAGCGTCGCTCGCTCTCGCGAAGGATCGCATGATGATTCGGTATCGCGGGAAGGAAGTCCTCATCTCGCCCTACGAACAGGATGCGTTCATGCTGGATATCCAGATGCGCGCGCCGCACCTTGCGAGAGTCGGATCCAAACTGATGGGCTCGGCTCTGGCCTCTGGCTAACTATGAGTCCGCGCGTCTTCTATCAGTCGGAGCGCCCGCGAAGGATTGTAGACTCCGCAGGGGCAGAATCGCGTCAGCGTGGCGACGGCCTGGGCCGGTGTGCGGCGGCCTTCCCGGACCATGTCGATCATCTTTTGGGCCAGGCTGAACCCGACCATGCCGTGGCCGCACATCGTGGCCAGCTCGAGGATCTGGCTACGGGGCAGGTGGTTCTTCGGGTCCTGGAAGCCGAGCGAGTATTCGACGCTGTGGCGCTCGATGCCGCACTTTCGTCCGGCTTCCTTCGCGCCATCGACCGACGTGCTGATGTTGACCGACAGTCCCAGGTCGGCGTCGATGACGTCCCTGAGGCAGGCGACGGCCTTCTCGCGCGAATCGAAGACCGCACCGGCTGTTCCCGCACTCTTCACGCCGTCGATGACACTCTGGAAGTCGGGTTCGAGGTCCCGTTTCCAGTGAACCGTCGGGTTGAGGCTTCCCGACGGACGATAACTGCTCCGTCCGGACGCTCCGATGTTCGAAGCCTGGTGGCGGACGCAGATTTCGAGGAAGGTCTTCAGTTTCTCGATCGCGCCTTCGTCGTTCTTTCCCTTCGACGGCATCGCGAAGACGATGTAGTCGTCGCGGAACGAGTCGGCGCTACCGTACCGATGCAGCGTGTTCGTCACCGGCGCTCTCCGTTTTCCGGATGTTCGTGATACGTCCCAGACCCATGTTCGTTTTCGCGCGCTCGAACGCGTACCCGAGCTCGTGGAGCAGCGGGGCGAGCAGCGTGTCCTCGCCGTCGTCGTCGCAGCGCGTGGAGATGCCGACGGCAACGACCGTGTCGATCTGGCCGGCTACTTCTCTTACGGTCTCGAGAACCTTCCTGACATCGGCGAGTTGGGTCTTGATCTCGACGATCGCCGAGAGGATCTTTTCCTGGAGAAGGTCCGGGTTGAGCCCGCCTGTCGTCTGATCCGTCATCAGGTGCGTGATCGGGTTGCGTGCCTCGAAGGCCACGCCGAGCCGGGCGAGAGCCGCCGTCATCGACTGGATCTCGTGGAACCGGACGCCGGTTCCGGGGCGGCCGAACTCGATGACGTAGCCGACCTCGCCGATCCCGACCCGATGCGCGACGTCGTTGGTCTTGACCTCCTCGGTCCCGCGGCCCGTGATCCCCGTCGACTTGTGCTCGACGACCGGGTCGCTGAACACGCGCCGGGCGATGCGCGGCCACTCGAGGTCTTCCATCACGAAAGCCCCGGTCGGACACACGTCGGGCTCGGGATCGAAGCGGAAGCGGAAGATTTTTGCCAGGCCGCGAACGGCGCGGACCAGGGTCGGGTTGAGATGCTCCTGGCTCATGCCTCTGAAGCACGTGCCGCACTCGACGCACTCGTCATAGTCGATCCTCGCGCGGCTGACTGTCGTGTCCACATAGATCGCCCCCATGGGGCAGACCGGCACGCAGTTCGCGCAGGCGACGCACTTCCTGGGGTCGATCTGCATGGGATAAGTATAGATGGGGACAGTCACCTCTGAGCGCCGGAGATTGTCAGAAAAGTGACAAAAACTGTCGCAAAAAGGTGTCTGTCCTGTTAGTACAGCCAGCGGACCAGGGTCAGGGAGACGGCGGGGACGTAGGTCACCAGCAGCAGAACGGCCAGCAGGACGGCGATGAAGCGCACGTTCACGCGCGTGACCTCCCAGACGTCCGCCTTCGCGATCGAGCACGCGGTGATCAGCACGCTCGCCACGGGGGGCGTCTGCTGGCCGATCCCCAGATTGAGGGTCACGATGAGGCCGAAATGGACCGGGTCGATTCCGGCGGCCCGCACGAGCGGCATCACGATGGGCACGACCAGGATGATCGCGGCCGAGGAATGAAGGACCAGACCGACGGCAAGGAGAAACACGTTCAGCAGGGCCAGGATCGCAAACCTGTTGTCTGTGACGCCGATGATGCCCTCGGCGACCTGCTGCGGGATCTGGCGCGACGTCAGGAAGTCGCCCAGCAGCGCGGACGCCGCGACCAGCAGCATGACGACGGCGGTCTGGCGCGCCGCCTCGAGCAGGGCCTCGCGCAGCCGACTCATGTCGAGCTCCCGGTAGACGACGCCTCCGACGACGAGGGCGGCCACGACGGCGAGACCCGCCCCCTCGGTCGCCGTGACGAAACCGCTGAAGATCCCTCCCAGGATGATCAGGGGCAGGGTCAGAGCCCAGACCGCGTCCTTCAGGGCCCGGTTCACCCGGCGGAGTTCGAATGTTTCTTCGATCGGAAAACCGCGACGCACCGCGATCACGTAGGCCATGACCATCAACAGGACCCCGCCGAGGACGCCCGGCACGATGCCCGCGACGAACAGCTCGACGACCGAGCTGCCCGACATCACCGCGTAGAGGATCATCGGCAGCGACGGCGGGATGATGATCGCGAGCGTCGCGGCGGAGGACATGACTGCGGCCGCGAAGGCTTTCGGATATCCCTTGCGCTCCATGGCCGGTATCAGGATCGAGCCCAGCGCGGCCACATCCGCGACGGCCGACCCGGTCATCTCCGCGAAGAACAGCGCCGTTCCGATCGTGACCATCGACAGGCCGCCGCGGACGAAGCCGAGCAGGGCCGACACCAGCGCGATCAGACGCCGCGATATTCCC
>Ga0299906_10005758_pt1 | contig 10059 bp, 6 predicted proteins | sample RVTome_14_FD_200259 | JGI IMG/M metagenome (GOLD analysis project Ga0299906, IMG submission 200259) | Soil microbial communities from uranium-contaminated site in the Upper Colorado River Basin, Wyoming, United States - RVT145D125 (version 2) ...
GCGTCTCGAGCCGGTAGCGGTTCAGTCCCGGGTTGAGCAGGCGCTCGAGCGCCGCGTCGTCCGAGAGCGCTTCGGGTGGCGCACCCAGGACGGCGCGCACCGCCTCGGCAGTGGTCTGCTCGGCTCGCGGCATGTGGTCGACGAGCAACGAGACGCGCGCGCCGAGGAGCGCGTCGAGCCGCGCCGCTTCGGCGTCGCCGCCCGCCGTCAGGCTGGGCAGGCGCGTCTCGACGACGTCCTGCTCTTCGAGCGGCCCCTGGCCGATGCGGTCGAAGAAGGCCGGGTCCACCTGCTTGACCAGCGCGACCATCGCCTCGACCACGGCGCGCGTCTCCGTCGGCGCGTCTCCCGTCCGCATCATGCGGTAGAGCCGGTGCAGCACGATCCCCGAGAGCGTGTGCACCATCGAGGTGAACGCCGCGACGGGGATCACGTAGCGCGCGGTCTCGATCGCCTTCTTCTCCGCTTCGCGCTCGACCTTCTTGCGCCGCTTGTCGGAGGCGTTGGGCGTCACGTGCCGCAGCCGCGACAGTATCTGGAGCGTGTCGGCCTTCAGCAGCGCCGTCAGGCGACGGTAGCTCTCCCAGGCCGACTCGACCGCCGCCTCGTAGACGACACGCGCCTCGCCGGCGAGCGCCTCCGGCACGAGTGCCCGCACCTCGTCGAGGCGCACGAAGCGCTGCGAGGACTGCTCCGAGTTGTAGAAGGGGTGCGAGTGCAGGAACGACCAGACGAACTGGCGGCTGACGTTTTCGAGGCCGAACTCGAAGTGCGCGTGCTGCCAGACGGTGTGGTGCCCGCCCTCGAAGGTGAGCGGCCCGATCGTCTCGCGCTGCAGCGGCGTCACCTCCTCGGAGCCGATCACGCGCGGCGAGTAGCAGGTGCGGGCCGCGGCGATCGCCGCGTCGTAGGGCCGGGCGGAGGCGTGGCGCAGCGTGACGAGGGGCGATCCGCTGAGCACGGGCATGGGCAGCTGAGACTAGCCGACGCTTGTGCCGCGCGGCAAACCGCTCCTTGCGCCGCCGGCCGAAGCGCCACAGAATCGGCGCCGACTCGAGGAGACCCCAGCCTTGGACGACGGCCGGAGACTGCGACGAGCCGCGTGCGCCACGCTCACCGCGACGGTTCTGCTCGCGCCGGCGCTGTCGTCGCTCGCGGCGCCGCGCTCCGCCGTGCCGGTCGTGGTGAGCGGCGAGCGCAAGGTCTGGCATCGGGTCACGCTGACGTTCGAGGGCCCGCAGGCCCGCGAGGACGGAGAGACGAACCCGTTCCTGGACTACCGGCTGACGGTCGCGTTCAGCAACGGAGTGAAGTCCTACGTCGTGCCTGGCTTTTTCGCCGCCGACGGAAACGCAGCGGACACGAGCGCCACGTCGGGCCGGAGCTTCCGCGTCCATTTCGCCCCGGACGCGCCCGGCAGCTGGCGCTTCACGGCGTTCTTCCGCTCCGGTCCCGGTGTCGCGACCGACGACAGCCCGACCGCCGGCACGCCGCTCCCGCCCGACGGAGTGACGGGCTCGTTCGAGGTGGCCCCTAGCGACAAGCAGGGGCGCGACCACCGCGCGAGGGGCCGGCTCGACTACGTCGGCGAGCGCTACCTGCGCTTCGCGGGCACGGGCGAGGCCTTCGTCAAAGGGGGCGCCGACAGCCCCGAGAACTTCCTCGCCTATGCCGATTTCGACGGCGGTGGCCGCCACCGCTACGAGCCTCACGCGCGCGACTTCCGCCCCGGGGACCCGACCTGGGGCGGCGGCCGTGGCCGAACGATCATCGGCGCGCTCAACTACCTCGCGTCGCAGGGGATGAACTCCGTCTACTTCCTGACGATGAACGTCGGGGGTGACGGCAAGGACGTCTGGCCCTGGACGACGCCCGAGGAACGCCAGCGCTTCGACTGCAGCAAGCTCGACCAGTGGGAGATCGTCTTCTCCCACATGGACGCGCAGGGCCTCCTGCTGCACGTGGTGCAGCAGGAGCAGGAGAACGACCAGCTGCTCGACGGCGGCGCGCTCGGACCCGAGCGCCGGCTCTACTACCGCGAGCTCATCGCTCGCTACGGCCACCACCTCGCCCTCGTCTGGAACCTCGGCGAAGAGAACACCAACACCGACGCGGAGCGCCGGGCCTTCGCTTCGTACATCCGCGAGCTCGACCCCTACGCTCACCCGATCGTGGTCCACACGTTTCCGTCGAGGAAGGAGTACGACCGCGTCTACGAGCCGCTGCTGGGCTTCCAGAGCCTCGAGGGACCCTCGCTGCAGATCGGAGACGTCTCGCGCGTCCACGAGGAGACGCTGCGCTGGGTCGAACGCTCGGCTCGAACCGGCCGTCCCTGGTTCGTGAGCTTCGACGAAGTGGGTCCCGCGGCGATCGGGGTCCAGCCCGACGCGGACGACCCACGGCACGACGCCCTGCGACAGCACGGCCTGTGGGGCCACCTGATGGCGGGCGGCGCCGGAGTCGAGTGGTACTTCGGCTCGACCGAGGTGGGTGTCGAAGGGCGGGAGAAGCAGCGGATCTGGTGGGACCTCGAGACCGAGGACTGGCGCACGCGCGAGGCGATGTGGCGACAGACGCACGTCGCTCTCGGTTTCTTTCGCCAGCACCTTCCGTTCTCGCGGATGCAGCCCGCGGACGGGCTCGCCTCGGGAGACGCGTGGGCGTTGGCGCAGCCCGGGGAGATCTACGCCGTCTACCTCCGCCCGCCGTGGGCGACTCGCCGCACGGAGCTCGACCTCGGGCCGTGGGAACGGAAGTACGAGGTGCTCTGGTACGACACGCGCCGGGGCGGCGAGCTTCGAAAGGGAACCTTGGAGAGGATCAGCGGACCGGGGCCGAAGCCCCTCGGAGCCCCGCCTTCCGATCCCGAGCAAGACTGGGTCGTCCTCGTGAGGCGGGTCAGCGTAACGGCGACCGGTGACACGAGCGGCGGAGAGGAGCGGCAGTGAGGATCTTCCAGGTCCGAGGTGAGGGGAGCACGAGTCGCCTGGGTTTGCTGAGCGACGGGCGGGCGCTCGTCCTGCAGGCGGCCCACGACGGGATCGCGACCGCGCTCGATCTCTTCGAGGCGCAGGAGCGGGGGCTCGACCCGGCCCAATGGCGGGTCGCAGCCGAGCGTGCCGGGCGCTTCGCCAGCGTCTCGTGGGACGACCTCACGCGCGGCGCCGGATGGCACCTCAGCCTGCCCGTCACGCCTCCGGAGGTCTGGGGCGCGGGCGTCACGTATCGCAGGAGCGCCGACTTCCGCGAGGAAGGCACCGGTTTCTACGACCGCGTGTACACGGCCGAGAGGCCCGAGCTCTTCTTCAAGGCGTCGCACTGGCGCTGCGTGGGGCCGGGCGGGGCGATCGGCCGCCGCCGCGACTCCGGCTTCACGGCGGCCGAGCCCGAGATCGCGATCGTCCTCGCGCACACCGGCGCCATCCTCGGCTACACGCTCGCCAACGACGTCTCGGCCTGGGACATCGAGCGCGACAACCCGCTCTACCTTCCGCAATCCAAGGTCTACAACGGCTGCTTCGCCTTCGGCCCGGTGATCGTCACGCCCGACGAGATCGCGGACCCGTACGCGCTCGTCCTGCGCTGCCGGGTGACACGCGGCGGGCGCGATGTCTTCGCGGGCGAGGCCAGCACCGGCCAGCTCAAGCGGCGCTTCGAGGAGATCGTCTCCTGGCTGCTGCGCTCCAACGAGATTCGTACCGGCACGCTGCTCTCGACCGGCACCGGAATCATCCAGCCGCTCGGCGCGGGCCTCGAGGCCGGCGACGTCGTCACGCTCTCGTGCCCCGAGCTCGGCGAGCTCGCGAACCCCGTCGAACTCGTGTGATGAGCGGCCCGGAGCCGGATCCCTACCGGCTTCGGCCCGAAGACGTCGCAGAGGCTCCCGCTTCGCTGGTCCCGGCGCTGCAGCGCCTCGGCCCGGGCATGGTGCTGGCCGCGGCGATCGTGGGCTCGGGCGAGCTGATCGCCACCACCACGCTCGGCGCGCAGGTCGGCTACGCCGCGCTCTGGATCGTGCTGTTGAGCTGTGCCGTGAAGCCGGTGGTCCAGGCCGAGCTCGGCCGCTACACGATCGCCTCGGGCGAGACCGGCCTCGAGGGCCTGAACCGCGTGCCGGGCCCTCGCCTCCGCGTGAGCTGGCTGCTGTGGGCGTGGGCGCTGATGGTGTTCACGAGCCTCGTGCAGGTCGGCGGCATGTTCGGCGGGCTCGCCCAGCTCGTGCACTTGCTGGTGCCCGCGGTCTCCGTGTCCATGTGGGTGCTCGCGTTCGTGCTGCTGACGCTCGCGCTGCTGCTGGGCGGCGGCTACGAGCGGATCGAGCGGCTGGCGCTCGTGAAGGTCGGCTTCTTCACCTTGCTGACCGTCCTCGCCGCGCTCGTGCTGACGCGCATGCCCGAGCAGTTCTCCTGGGCGCGCGCGGCCGAGGGGCTGCGCCCCACGCTTCCGGGCAGCGGCCTCGCCACGGCCGTCGCCGTCTTCGGCATCACGGGCGTGGGCGGCACCGAGCTCTTCATGTACCCGTACTGGTGCGTCGAGAAGGGCTACGCGCGCTTCGTCGGTCGGCCGGATGAGTCGGGAGCCTGGCTTTCGCGCGCGCGCGGCTGGATCCGGCTGATGCACGTCGACATCCTGCTGTCGATGGTCGTCTACACGATCGCCACCGTGGCCTTCTACTTCCTGGGCGCCGGCGTACTCCACGGCACGGGACGCGTGCCGGCGGCGAACGACATGATCCCGACGCTGTCCAGCCTCTACACGCAGACTCTCGGCGAGTGGGCGCTGCCGCTCTTCTATCTCGGCGCCACCGTCACGCTCTACGGCACGATCTTCGCGGCGACGGCGGCCCACTCGCGCGTGTACGCCGACTTCTGCCGCCTGCTGGGCCTCTTCGACCGGGACGACTACGCCACGCGCGTCCGGTACCGGCGCGGCTTCCTGGTGCTGCTCACCGTCTTCCCGGCGTCGCTCTACCTGCTCTTCGAGTCGCCCGTGAAGATGGTCGTGGCCGGCGGGATCGTCCAGGCCTTGCTGCTGCCGATCGCCGGCTTCGGCACGATCTACCTGCACCACCGCCACGTCCCGGCGCCGCTTCGGCCGTGGCGCGGCGTCACCGTCGCGCTCTGGCTGTCGACGGCGGTGATGGCCGTCGCCGGAATCTACGCGGTGATCGTCAGCCTCAGAGGCTAGCCAAGCCTGAGCGCGCTCGATCGCTCAGTGGAAGTTCGTGATGAGAACGACGTCGCTGAGCGTGAATGTGCGGGAGCACGCGATGGCGTTGTTGTCGAAAGACCAGGCGCAGTAGTTCGGTGGCTCATCGAGGTGAGCGACACGGACGCGCGGACCTCCGGCCAGGCGCTGCCTCCAGAGATCGTGGGCACCCCCGAAGGCTGCGTAGTACAGCTCCCTGCCGTCCTTGCTCCACTGCACGTGCTCGTTGTCGTTGACGGCACCCAACAAGGTGTCGCGATAAGGGAACCTCTTGAGGATGCGGCCGTCGAGCGAGCTGACCACCAGGGCAACGGGAGAGGTCCCGCTTTTCGGATCCATGGTGAAGTAGAGGAAAGCGAGTGACTTCCCGTCCGGCGACGCGCTGCCGCCGAACGCCTGCTCCACCGCTCCGCCGGGCAGCGCCGGCCGCACTCCCTTGATCAACGCCGGCGTCCCGCCGTCGATGGGGACCCTCCACAACGTGGGGCCGTTGTCCCAGTGCCGGTAGAGTACCCAGCGGCTGTCCGGCGTGACGTGCGGATCCTTGTCGGGGCGATCGGCCGCATGGGGAGGGGTCAGGCTCCGCAGTCCCATCCCGTCGCTGTCGATCCTGAAGAGCCCTCCTCCTCCGGGGCGGTCCGAGACGAACACGATGTAGCGCCCGTCGGGGCTGGCCGCGGGCTCGGTCTCGTTGCTGGCCCGGTCGAATGTCAGCTGCCTCCGACCCGAGCCGTCCGCGTTGCAGAGATAGAGGTCGTAGCTACCGCCGTCGTTCGAGCTGTACACGATTCTCCCGTCGGCGGTCCAACACAGCCTGTCGGCGCTAGTGCCGCTTCTGATCTTCTTGAAAGAGCCCTTGTCGGGGTCCGTTGAAACCAGGATCTCCGAGCGCTCCACTCTCTGGACGGAGACCAGCTGCGCACCATTCGCGGTCATGCCGAGGCCACTGTAATCGTGTGAGTCCGCAGGAAGCCTCTCCGTCCGTCCATCAGGGGAGGAGACGAGCCAGAGGTTATGGTCTTCTCCCTTGGCGTATCCCTGAATGACGAATCCGTTGCCGTCCGGCAGCCAGCTCAGAGCGTTGATCTGCCCCCAGACTGTGCTCCCGACCGGCTTAGCGTCGCCCCCGGCAAGGTCCACGTCGAAGAGCCGCGCATCCCTTTCGTTGGATTTGATCATGCACACGAGGCCGTCGCCGCGAGGCTTCCACCAAGCCTGCCCCAGCGGACCCGGCGCATCGAAAACGCTGCGCTCCCCGGTCCCGTCCGCCTGGACGACGAGGAGAGAGTCTCTGCCCTCTTTGCTGCGATGGAACAGCAACTGCGAGCCGTCGGGAGACCAGCCGAGGTTGCCTCCACGGCCGAGATCCGCGAACTCCTTCTCCTGTCCGGCCTCGGTGTCAGCGACGAAGAGATGGTTGCTGTCCCCCTGGCTGCGCACGAGAGCGACTCGCTTGTCGTCAGGCGACAGCGCGTGTCCCCAGCCACCAGTCTGGAGGAGGCGCGGCTCGCCACCGATCAATGGCGCGCGATAGAGGCTCCGCTGACCGCCCGGCCGCGGCAGAAACGAGTAGTAGACGGCCTGACCATCCGTCGCGAACCGCAGGATGCGAGAGAACTCGGCCTCCTTAGGCATGCTGGCCAGCCGCGTCTCGGTCTTCTCGACCAGGTCCCGCAGCCAGATCGCCGGACCACTGTCCCAGGAGGAGTACGCGAGATACCGGCCGTCGGGTGAGATCGCAGCGTCATCGGCGTTGCCCCGGCTCGTCAGCTTCTCCACCCGGATGCCCGGGGCGGCGGCGCGGCGGGGCCCTTCCGCACCGCTTCCGCTCCGGAAGCGGACGCCGACGGCTACAGCGACGGTTGCCACCACGGCGATGCTGCCCACCACCTGCCATGGCCACACCGCCTTTCGACGGCCAAGCGCCGGCGCCGTCGACGGCGGGACGGAGGTCGCGAGGCCCGATACCGCGTCGAGCGCGAAGGCCAGATCGTGAGCTGAACGAAACCGCTCGTCGGGGTCCTTCTCCAGGCAGCGCCTCAGGATCCGCTCGAGCGCCGGGGGGACGTCGCCCTTCACCCCCGAGAGGTCCGGTGGTTCCTCCTTCAGAATGGCACTGAGCGTCTCTGCGGAAGAGCCACCCTTGAAGGCCCGCCGCCCGCTCAACATCTCGTACAGAAGCGTCCCAAAGGAGAAGATGTCGGAGCGCGAGTCCGTCGCCTGCCGCGCACCTGCTCGGGCGACATGTAGCCGACCGTGCCGAGCAGCGTCCCGGGATGCGTCCCTTCCGAGAGGGTCGAGCCTTCCGAGTGGATCTCGGTCAAGCGCGCCCGCGACAGCAGCTTGGCCAGACCAAAGTCCAGGATCTTGACCTGCCCCGCTTTGGTCACGAACACGTTCTCCGGCTTGAGATCCCGGTGGACGATCTCCTTCTCGTGTGCCGCGGCCAGACCGCGGGCGATCTGCGTCGCGTAGTCGACGACCTTGCGAACGGAAAGCGACTCGCTCACCAGCCGTTGGCGCAGTGTCTGTCCCTCGAGCAGCTCGAAGACGACGTACGGGGCACGGCCATCGTTGCCGACATCGAAGACGGTCAGCACGTTCGGGTGGTTGAGGGCCCCGGCGGCCCGGGCCTCGCCTTCGAAGCGACGCAGCTGGTCCGGGTCGGTCTCTTTGTCGGGGGCGATGACCTTGATCGCGACCTCGCGCCCGATCCGCGGGTCCCGGGCGCGGTACACCTCGCCCATCCCCCCCGCGCCAACTGGAGAGAGAACCTCGTAAGGACCGAGACGCGTGCCCGAGGACAGCGGCATGTGAGCCGGGACTCTCGGCGGGATTCTACGCGTGTGGCGCGGGGAAGTCTGAGCTCAGTGTCCGAGCGTGTGGCAGGCGGCGCAGTCGACCGGCGCCTGCGTTCGGCGGTGGCACGCCAGGCAGGCGTTCATCCCCGTCGACACTTCCTTGCGGAGGGCATCTCGCGTCTCGACCGAGCCGTGGCACTCGGCGCACGTTACTCCTTTCACCAGGTGCTCGCGGTGGCCGAAGAACACGTAGTGCGGCAGGGCGTAGACGCGCGCCCAGGCGATCCGGCCGTCCGGCGCGGCCCGGAGCTTCGCGACCTCGGGGCTGTCCGGCAGGATCGCCGTGTGACAGGCCAGGCACGTCGCCGCCTGCGGCAGCGTGGCCGTGTCCTGCTTCGTCGCGCCGTCGTGGCAAGCCAGACAGTCGAGCCCGGCCTTCTCCGCGTGCGCTCTATGGCTGAAGGCGATCGGCTGCCGAACCTCCGGGCCGGGCAGCGGCTCCTCGCGCGGGACGTACGTGCCCGACACCTGCGCGCCGAGCGTCGCCGAGGCGCAGAGGCCAAGGGCGAGAACGGTCGCAGGCCTCAACGGCTCACCGGCAGCGCGAAGGCGACGATCTTGCCGGAGAAGGCCTTGTCGTACTTGTTGCCCCCGCCGGCGGCGATCACGACGTATTGCCGACCCGATCGGCCCCGGTAGCTCGCCGGGGTCGCGAAGCCGCTCGCCGGCAGCTCCGCCGACCACAGCTCGCGGCCGCTGTCGCGGTCGAAGGCGCGGAAGCGGCGGTCGTTCGTGGCGGCGATGAAGACGAGCCCGCCGTCCGTGACGATCGAGCCGCCGATGTTGGGCGCTCCGGTTTTCGGGACCCCGCGCCGCGCGAGCTCCGCGACCTCGCCGAGCGGCACCTGCCAGCGGAACGTCCCCGAATCGAGGTCGATGGCGGTGAGGGTGCCCCAGGGCGGCTGCTGGCAGGGGTAGCCCTGCGAGTCGGTGAAGAACTCGTACTTCCGCGCGCGCAGCGCCCAGGGCAAGGCCGCGCCCTCGCGCGTCTTCACCATCCGGAACAGGCCTCCCACGTCCATCGAGTTGACGAACAGCGTGCGGCGCTTCGGGTCGAACGACGCGCCGCCGTAGTTGGCGCCGCCGTTCAGGCCGGGGAAGAGCGCCTGGTCCCGCTCGCCCAGCGGCGTGTAGAGCGACGTGTCGAGGAGCGCCCCTTCCGCGATCGCCTCGCATTCGCGGCGCGACTCCGGGGTCACGTCGCTGAGCTCGGCGCGCGTCATCGACTGCCGTGCGAAGGGCGGGGGCCGGACCGGGATCGGCTGTGTCGGGTGTGCCTTCTCGCCCGGGATCGGACTTGGCGGGAACGGCCGCTCCTCGACGGGGAAGAGCGGCTCGCCGGTCTCGCGGTGCAGAACGAAGACGAAGCCCGTCTTCGTCACCTGCGCGACGGCGGGAAGCTCCTTGCCGTTGCGTTTCAGCGTGACGAGAACGGGCGCGGCCGGCAGGTCGTAGTCCCAGACGTCGTGGTGGATCGTCTGGAAGTGCCAGACCCGCCTGCCGGTCGCGCAGTCGAGCGCCACGACGCTGTTGCCGAAGAGGTTGGCTCCGCCGCGATCGCCGCCGAAGAAGTCGTAGGCGGGAGAGGTGAGCGGCAGGAAGACGAGCCGGCGTTTCTCGTCGACGCTCATGAACGACCACGCATTCGCCCCGCCGCGATCCTTCCAGGAGTCGCCCTCCCAGGTCTCGTGGCCGGGCTCGCCGGGCCGCGGCACCGTGTGGAAGCGCCACAGCACGCGGCCGGTCCTGGCGTCGAGCCCCCGCACGTCGCCGCTCGGTCCGCGCGGCGCACCGTCGCTCACGAGCGCGCCCGCCACGAGCACGTCGCCGCACACCGCGACGGGCGAGGTGAGCCCGTACTGCATCTCGGGGAAGCCGTCGGCCATGCCGGCCCGCAGCTCGACCCGCCCCGCCGCGCCGAAGCCCGGGTCGGGCCGGCCGCTTCTCGCGTCGATGGCCCACAGCCGTCCCTGGATGTCCCCGAGCAGCA
>Ga0299906_10005759_pt1 | contig 10059 bp, 7 predicted proteins | sample RVTome_14_FD_200259 | JGI IMG/M metagenome (GOLD analysis project Ga0299906, IMG submission 200259) | Soil microbial communities from uranium-contaminated site in the Upper Colorado River Basin, Wyoming, United States - RVT145D125 (version 2) ...
GGTCCGAGGTGCGCACGCTCGCGGCGAGCGATTTTCCGCGTCTTCCGGAGGCGGAGGGGCAACCGGTCACCGTCGAGGCGGGGCCGTTCGCGGAGGGGTTGCGACAGGTCGTGCCGGCCGCGTCACGCGACGATGCGCGTCCGATCTTGACGGGGGTGCTCGTCGCTTCGACCGGCTCGGGTGTGCGACTCGTCGCGACCGACTCCTACCGGCTCGCGGTGCGCGATCTCCCCGGGCTCACGCTGTTGCCCGAAGGCCAGAAGGTCCTCGTCGGCGCGAAGGGGCTCGGCGAGCTCCAACGGCTGCTCGGCGAGGGATCGGTCGAGGTGTATCTCGGCGAGCGATACGTGACGTTCCGCCTCGACGCCACAGAGCTCACGGCGCGTCTCATCGAGGGCGACTTCCCCAACTACGAGCAGCTGATCCCGAGCGGCTACCCGAACCGGCTCACGGTCGACCGCGACGCGTTCGCTGGCGCGGTCGAGCGCGTGAGCCTCGTCGGGGGTACGAGCCGCGACTCGTCGCCGATCCGGCTCGCCATGAGCTCCGACGGTCTCGAGCTGTCGGCGACCGCCCAGGACGTGGGGCAGTCGTTCGAGCCGGTCGAGGCGAAGTTCGAAGGGACCGAGCTCACGGTCGCGTTCAACTCGCGCTTCCTGCTCGACGGCGTCGAGGCCGCCGCGGCGTCCGAGATCACGATCGAGTCGATCGACCCGCTCAAGCCCGCGGTCCTTCGGGGCGGCGACGCCGACTTCCTCTACCTGCTGATGCCTGTCCGCATCGCCTGATGTCGAGGCGTCACGAGCGGCCCGGCGCGTAGCGCCGCGAGGGGATCAGTGAGGGTCACCCTGGTCGACATCGCCGACTTCCGCTGCTACGAGGCTGCGCGCCTCGAGCTTCCGCCGGGCATGACGGTCGTCGTCGGGCAGAACGGGCAGGGCAAGACGAGCCTGCTCGAGGCGATCGCCTGGGGTGCCCTCGGCCGGTCCTTCCGGGGTGTGCCCGATGCGGCACTCGTACGGACGGGCGCGGAGCGCGCCATCGTCCGTCTCGGGGTCGAGGAGGGGAGCGGCCGTGACCGGCTGATCGAGGCCGAGCTGCGCGCGGTCGGTCGCAACCGGGTGCTCGTCGACCGCAACCCGCTCGCGCGCAACCGCGACCTCTTGGGCGCACTGCGAGTGACCGTGTTCGCGCCCGACGACCTCGAGCTGGTCAAGGGCGGTCCGACGCATCGCCGCACCTACCTCGACGATCTGCTCGTCGCGACCACACCGCGATTCGCCACGGTGGTGGGCGAGTACGAGAAGGTGCTGCGCCATCGCAACGCGCTGCTTCGGGGCGGCATGCGTGGTCCCGACGCGCGCACGACACTCGAAGTCTTCGACGAGCAGCTCGTAAAGGCAGGAACCGAGCTGGTGCTCGGGCGACTTCGGCTCACCGAGCGACTCGCGCCGGCGGCCGACGCCGCGTACCGCGAGCTCGCCGGCGGCGCGGACGGCATCACCGCGACCTATGTCCCGGAGTGGGCCGAGGGCACACCCGCGACCGACGCGGACGCGATCAGCGACGCCTTCCACGCGGCACTCGCTCGGCTGCGCCAGCGTGAGACGGAGCGAGGCACCACCTTGGTCGGACCACACCGCGACGAATGGCGTCTGCTGGTGGCCGGCCTCGACTCGCGCACGCATGCGTCACAGGGCGAGCAACGCACCCTCGCGCTCGGACTGCGGCTGGCCGGGCACCGGACGGTCACCGACGCGATCGACGACGAACCCGTGCTGTTGCTCGACGACGTGTTCAGCGAGCTCGACGACCGGCGCGGCAGCGCACTCGTCGAGAAGCTCACGGGAGGACAGACGCTCGTGACCACAGCCGGATCACTGCCCCAGGCCGTCGCGCCGGCGACTCGCCTGCGGATCGCCGGCGGACGCATCGAGGAGCCGTGAGCCGACGGCGGCGACGAGGAGTACCGGGCGAGGACGAGCCACCGGTGCCCGTGGGCGACGCGCTCGCGCAGATCGGCGAAGAGCTCGGACTTGCCGATCCGAAGGCGGTGAGCGCGATCACCGCCCGGTGGGCCGAGGTCGTCGGCGGCGCGATCGCGCACCATGCTCGGATCCGGTCGCTGCGGGGCACGGTGCTCACCGTCGGCGTCGAATCGGGACCGTGGGCGACCGAGCTGCGCTATCTCGAGCGCGACGTGCTGGCTCGGATCGACGAGATCGTCGGTCCTGGTGTCGTCACCGAGGTGCGCGTGGCCGTGGACGCGCACACTGGTCGCGACACTGATTCGTGAACGCGGGAACCGACAGACCCCTCTGGTAGAATGAACCGTGTCGTCGGGCGGTACGGACCGGTTCTTGCTCGGTCGACCCGCCGAGCAAGCCCTTCCCCCCGCCCCCTGCCGGACCGGTCCCGGCGAGAGCACAGCCGAGGTGCGCGCGCGTTGAGTCCCGCCAAGTCGAGCGCGACGAAGAAGAAGAGCCCAGCCAAGTCCAGCGCGAAGCGGACGCCGCCGCGCGCCGCCAAGCGGGCGAAGACGGCGTCCGCCCCCAAGGGGGCCAAGCGCACGAAGGGGAGCGGGGCGAAGGGCAGCGCCACCTACTCCGCGAAGGACATCACCGTCCTCAAGGGCCTGGCCCCGGTGCGCGAGCGCCCGGGCATGTACGTCGGCTCCACCGGCCCGTCGGGTCTGCACCACCTCGTGTACGAGGTCGTCGACAACTCGGTCGACGAGGCGATGGCCGGCTACGCGACACGCATCGACGTGACGATGCTCCCCGACGGGGGCTGCCGCGTCGCCGACAACGGCCGCGGGATCCCGGTCGACACGCACTCCGGGCGCAAGTCCGCGGCCGAGATCATCCTGACCACGCTGCACGCCGGCGGGAAGTTCGGCGGCGAGGGCTACAAGATCTCCGGTGGCCTGCACGGCGTCGGCGTCTCGGTCGTCAACGCGCTGTCGATGCAGCTCGAGCTCGAGGTGCACCGCGACGGCTCGCGGTGGTTGCAGTCGTACGCGAAGGGCGGCACTCCGCAGGGTCCGATCAAGAAGGCGGGGCCGTCGAAGCAGAGCGGCACCATCGTCACGTTCTGGCCCGACCCGACGGTCTTCGAGGAGACCGAGTTCCGCGCGCAGACGCTCATGGAGCGCCTCCAGGAGATGGCGTTCCTCAACAAGGGACTCGAGATCCGATTCCGCGACGAGCGCACCAGCCCACCGCAGGAGCAGACCTTCAAGTACTCCGGCGGCATCGTCGACTTCGTGAAGCACCTCAATGCGTCGAAGGAGCCGCTGTTCAAGAAGGTCGCAGCCCTCGAGGAGTCGGGGAACGACTCCGAGGTCGAGATCGCGATGCAGTGGAACACGGGCTTCTACGAAGGCATCCACTCGTTCGCCAACAACATTGCGACCACCGAAGGCGGAATGCACGAGGAAGGCTTCAAGAAGGCGATCACCAACGTGCTCAACCGCTACGCGAAGTCGAAGAACCTGCTGAAGGACAAAGACGCGAACCTCCTCGGCGAAGACATCCGCGAGGGCCTCACCGCGATCGTGTCGGTGAAGCTGCGCAACCCGCAGTTCGAAGGTCAGACCAAGGCCAAGCTCGGCAACACCGAGATGCGCTCACTCGTCGAACGCGCCACGAACGACAAGCTCGCCGAGTGGCTCGAGCACAACCCGTCCGAGGGCCGCGCAATCGTCAACAAGGGGCTCCAGGCCGCACGGGCGCGGGTCGCCGCGCGCGAGGCGCGCGACCTCACGCGGCGCAAGTCGTTGCTCGAGAGCGCGGCGATGCCGGGCAAGCTGGCCGACTGTTCGTCGAAGGACCCGGCCGAGTCGGAGCTGTTCATCGTCGAGGGTGACAGCGCCGGCGGCAGCGCCAAGCGCGCGCGCGACCCGCGCACGCAGGCGATCCTCCCCATCCGCGGCAAGATCCTCAACGTCGAGCGTGCCCGCATCGACCGCATGCTGAAGAACGAGGAGATCCAGTCGCTCGTCCAGGCGATCGGCGCGGGCATCGGCGACGACTTCGACGGCGAGAAGGTCCGCTACCACAAGATCATCCTGATGGCCGACGCCGACGTCGACGGTGCGCACATCCGCACGCTGCTGCTCACGTTCTTCTACCGCCACCTCCCGCAGCTCGTGATGCACGGCTGCATCTACCTCGCGCAGCCGCCGCTGTTCCGCGCCGACATCGGCAAGGACCGGGCGTACCTGCAGGACGAGGCTGCGCTGCGTGAGTTCGAGGCCGCGCACGAGGGGTCGCGCGTCGAGGTGAACCGATTCAAGGGTCTCGGAGAGATGGACTGGCAAGAGCTCGGCATCACCACGATGAACGCGGCGACGCGCAACCTCCTGTCGGTGTCGGTCGCCGAGGCCGCGATCGCCGACGAGGTGTTCTCCAAGCTGATGGGTGACGACGTCGAACGGCGCAAGCAGTTCATCCAGGAGAACGCCAAAGACGTGCGGTTCATCGACGTATGAGTCCAGCGAAGAAGAAGCCGTCGTCGGGCGATCCGGTCCAGGAGACCCTCGAGGCCGTGGGCACGATCGAGCCGGTCGAGATCCAAGAGGAGATGGAGCGCTCGTTCCTCGACTACGCGATGTCGGTCATCACCGCGCGGGCACTGCCCGACGCGCGCGACGGCCTCAAGCCGGTGCAGCGCCGGATCCTCTACGGCATGTACGCGCAGGGGCTGCGACCCGACCGCAAGCACCAGAAGTCGGCGCAGGCCGTCGGCGAGGTGATGGGCAAGTACCACCCGCACGCGGGCGAGGCGATCTACGACGCGCTCGCGCGCATGGCGCAAGACTTCTCGCTCCGGTACACGCTCATCGACGGCCACGGGAACTTCGGCTCCCCCGATCCGAACGACCGGCCTGCCGCGCAGCGCTACACCGAGTCGAAGCTCGAGAACCTCGCGATGGAGCTCCTCGGCGAGATCGACGAGGAGACCGTCGACTGGGAGGCCACCTACGACGGGCAGAACCAGGAGCCCACCGTGCTGCCGGCGCGCTTCCCGAACCTGCTGGTCAACGGCGGCGGCGGCATCGCGGTCGGCATGGCGACCAACATCCCGCCCCACAACCTCGGCGAGGTCATCGACGCCGCGGTCTTCATGATCGACAACCCTGACGCGACGGCGTCGCAGCTCATGAAGATCGTGAAGGGCCCCGACTTCCCCACCGGCGCACAGATCCTCGGCAAGGAGGGGATCAAGGACGCGTACACGAAGGGTCGCGGCAGCATCAAGATGCGCGCCATCGCCGAGGTCGACGAGGGCAAGCGCGGCGAGATGCGCATCGTCGTCAGCGAGGTGCCGTTCCAGACGTCGGTCGAGGTCATCGGCCAACGCATCGCCGAGCTCGTCAACGATCGCAAGATCGAAGGCATCCGCGACCTGCGCAACGAGTCGGCCGGCGACACCACGCGCCTCGTGATCGAGCTGCGCAAGGACGCCAACGTCAACGTCGTCCTGAACCAGCTCTACAAGCACACGCCGATGCAGACGAGCTTCTCGGCCAACATGCTGGCGCTCGTCGACGGGGTCCCGCGCGTCCTGACGCTCGACCAGGCGATCCTCGTCTACGTCGCGCACCAGATGGAGGTCGTGACGCGGCGCACCGAGTACCGCCTGCGCCGCGCCAAGGAGCGCGAGCACATCGTCGAGGGCCTCGTGAAGGCGCTCGGCATGATCGACAAGGTCATCGAGCTCATCCGCAAGGCCGCCGACGTCGACGTCGCGCGCGCGGGACTGATGAAGAAGCCGTTCGGCTTCACCGAGATCCAGGCCAATTTCATCCTCGACATGCAGCTGCGCCGCCTCACCCAGCTCGAGGGCAAGAAGCTGCGCGACGAGCTGAAGGAGCTCCAGGAGACGATCAAAGAGCTCGAGTCGATCCTGAAGAGCAAGACCAAGCTCCGCAAGGTCATCAAGGACGAGCTGCTCGAGCTGAAGAGTCGCTACGCCGACGAGCGCAAGACCAAGCTCGCGGCCGACGTCGGCGAGATCGACATGCTCGACCTCATCGAGGACGAGGAGGTCGTCGTCGTTCTCACGAAGAAGGGCTACATCAAGACGGTCGCGGCCGATGCGTTCCGCCGGCAGAGCCGTGGCGGCAAGGGTGTGCGCGGGAGCCGCGCCAAGGACGACGACTACGTCGACAAGCTCCTGACGACCACCGCCCATTCGTACCTGCTGCTCTTCTCCAACCGCGGCAAGGTGTACCGGCTGCGCGCACACGAGATCCCGATGAAGGACCGGACCGCGCGCGGCACCGCGCTCGTCAACTTGATCAACCTCGCCCAGGAGGAGCGCATCGAGGCGATCATCGACACGCGCACCTACGAAGACGGCGCATTCCTCGTCTTCGCCACCAAGCACGGCACGGTCAAGAAGACGAAGATGACCGAGTACGACTCGTCGATCCGCAACGGCCTGATCGCCATCAACCTCGGCAAGGGCGACGAGCTCGTGCGCGTCGTGCAGACCACCGGCAAGAACGACATCGTGATGGTCACGAACAACGGCCAGACGATCCGGTTCGCCGAGGCGGGTGTTCGCGCCACCGGGCGGGCGTCGGCCGGCGTCCGGGGCATGAAGCTCAAGCAAGGTGACGCCGTGGTCGCGTGTGACGTCTATCGGCGCGGCGCGGTGATGTTGTTCGTCAGCTCGAGTGGGCACGGCAAGCGCACCAAGCTCGACCTGTTCCACCGGCAGGGTCGCGGCGGTCAGGGTGTGCGGGGCATGAAGGTCACCGAAGCTCGCGGCGGCGTCGTCGGCGCGTTCTCGGTCACCGACGACGACGAGATCCTCGTGTTCTCGTCCGGGGGGAACATCGTGCGGATGCCGGCGGCGGAGGTCTCGACGCAGGGGCGAGACGCGACCGGCGTGAGGGTCGCCCGACTCGGCGACGGCGAGACGATCGTCGCCGTGGCGCCGGTCCTCGAGCACGAGAGCACCGAGAACGGCGGCTGATGCCGCCTGATCGAGTGCTGAAGGCCCGCAGAGGAGCCTGATAGCGGCTCGGCCCCTCGCCCGCGTATCATCGTCGTTCGTGCTGTGGCGCCCGGTCCGGCGCCGCGGAGCCCCCGACAGGAAGCTTGAGTTTCCTCCTATGACCGCACCGGCGGACCCTCCCGCGTCAGGCGAACGGCGCAACGAGATGACGTCGACGACGGTGTCGTCGGGCGGCTCCTCGTCCCCGCCGCGTCGCTCGCGCCAGGGCGGTCGCCGGTCGGTGAGCAGCGCTTCGGCGACGGTCGCCGCACCACCCGTCGCGGCGCCGCCCGACGAGCTGGCGCCCGCGGAGGCCGTGCTCTCCGACGACGACACGGGCCAGACCACCACCCGATCCCGCCGGCGTTCGAAGCCGGCCAAGCAGCCGAAGCCCGCGAAGCAGAAGTCCCAGCGGGCCCCGAAGTCGCGCCCGGTCCCGGTCGTGCGAGGCGAGCGGCGCTTCCGCCAGACGATAACGAAGGTCGACCTCTGGACGGTGCTGAAGCTGTCGCTCTGCTTCTACCTGTCGGCGATGTTCGTGACCCTGATCGCGGTCGTCGCGCTCTGGATGGTCGCAGAAACCGCCGGGATCATCGGAAGCGTCGAGAAGTTCCTCGGCGACCTGCTCTCGGCGCAGGACTTCAAGTTCCTCTCCGGCGAGGTGCTGCGCGGCGCAATCCTCATCACGCTCGTCGTCGTCGCGCTCCAGGTCGTGCTCACCGTGATCGCCGCGTCCTTCTACAACATCTTCGCCGAGCTCTTCGGTGGCCTCGAAATCACCGTGAAGGAAGAAGACACGGGCGAGCAGTGATAGGAGGGCACCGTCGCCGGGCGACGTTGCTACGCTCGTCGGTCTCCCAAACGGGGCTATAGCTCAGCCGGTTAGAGCGCATCCCTGATAAGGATGAGGTCGCTGGTTCGATTCCAGCTAGCCCCACCGGGTCGTACAATTCGCGCCATGCGGACCTTCCGGCGCGGCTTGCTCGTCGGTGCGCTCGCGCTGCTCGTCGGCATCGTCGTGCGGTTGCGCGGCAAGGGCGCCGTCATCCCGCGGACGACGGGCGGCTGGCGCGAGCTGGAGGGCCCCGACTTCCGGTGAGCACCGTGCTCCTCGTCGGCGCCGGCGCCACGGGTGCGCGGGCGGCCCGCCAGCTCGCCGACACTCACGGCATCGACCGTGTGGTCGTTGCCGACCGGAAGCCCGACCGGGCCGCGGCGTTGGCCGACGCGCTCGGCGCGATCGCCGACGTGGTCCCGATCGATCAACCCTTTCCCCGCGGCGTCGACGCGGTCGCGAGCGCGGTGCCGGCACGCACGGGTGCCGTGGTCGCGCAGCGGGCGATCGAGGCCGGGGTGTCGGTCGCAGCGGTCGCCGACGATCGCGACGGGATCGCGGCCCTCCTCGCGCTCCACGGCGGCGCGCGTGACGCCGGGATCCTGGTCGCCGTCGGGTGCGGCCTGGTGCCCGGCCTCGGCGACGTGCTCGCGCGGCACGCGGCCGACGCCCTCGATCGTGCCGACGAGGCCCATGTCGCGCACGTCGGTGCGGCGGGTCCGGCCTGCGTCGCCGCGGTGCGGCGTGCGCGACGCGAGCCACCGCTCGAGTGGGTCGACGGGGCATGGCACACGCCCTCCCCGCGCGGGCATCAACTGATCTGGTTCCCCGATCCGGTCGGAGAGCGCGAGTGCGAGGTCGTCGCGCCGGGAGTGGAGCTGCTGCGCGAGGCGGTCCCCGAGCTCGAGCGCGCGTGCGTCCGCGTCGGGGAGGTCCCGATCCGCCGGCCGGCGGTTGCGCTGCTCCGGCGCAAACCGCTCGACGACGGGTGGGCGGGCGCGCGCGTCGAGGTGTGGGGGTGGCGCGACGGCGGGCGCGACACGGTCGTGTACGGCGTCATCGAACGGCCCGCGGTGGCTGCGGGCACGGTGCTCGCGATCACCGCTGCAGCCCTGGCCGGAGCGCTGCCGAACGTCGAGTGGCGGACGCCCCGCCCGACGGGTGCCCACGGGCTCGGTGCGGTCGTCGACGCGACGACGTTCCTCGCCGAGCTCGCCCGCCGTGGCGTGAAGGCCGCGGTGTTCGAGGGGTTCGCCGTCGCCTGAGCACTCGCTCGATCTCCGCGCGCCACGATGGAACCGTGACTGACGAGATCGTCGACGCGCTGCGGGCTGCGATCGGGTCCGACCAGGTGCTGGTCGACGCCGACGTCCTCGCCTCCTACGAGACCGACTGGACGCGTCGGTTCCGGGGGGCCGCGCGCTGCGTCGTGCGCCCGGGCACGACCGACGAGGTCCGCGACGTGCTGCGGGCGTGCAGCACTGCCGGGGTCGGGGTGGTGCCACAAGGCGGGAACACCGGGCTCGTGGGGGGCGGCGTCCCCCGCGGCGGCGAGGTCGTGCTCTCGACGCAGCGACTCGACGGGATCGAGCACGTCGACGGCGAGCACGGCGAGCTGGTCGTGGGAGCCGGCGTCACGTTGACCCGTGCCCGTGACGTGGCCCGCGCGCACGGCTGGGACGTCGCGGTGGATCTCGCGTCGCGCGACTCGGCCACGATCGGCGGCATGGTCGCGACGAACGCGGGTGGCGAGCACGTCATCCGCTACGGCGCGATGGACCGCCAGCTCATCGGGATCGAGGCGGTGCTGGGAGCCGGGGCGGTCGTCGGCCGCGTGCCCGCGCTGCGCAAGGACAACACCGGGTACCGGTGGGCGGCCCTGCTCACCGGAAGCGAGGGGACCCTCGGCGTCGTCACGCGCATCCACGTCGCGCTCGTGCCGTTCCTCCCCGAGCGGCTCGTCGCGCTCGTCGCGGTCGACGACGTGGAGGCGGTCCTCGCCGTCGCCGGCGCGGTACGGCGTGAGCTCGACTCGGTGCTCGCGCTCGAGCTGATGCTCGCCGACGGGCTCGCTCTCGTGTGTGAGCACCGCGACGTGCCCGCGCCGTTCAGCGACGCGTGGCCTGCGTACCTCCTCGTCGAGTGTGGGATGCGAAGCGGCAGCGCCGGGTGCGGCGAGCAGCTCGTCGGAGTGCTCGCGGATCGCGACGATGTAC
>Ga0299906_10005760_pt1 | contig 10058 bp, 8 predicted proteins | sample RVTome_14_FD_200259 | JGI IMG/M metagenome (GOLD analysis project Ga0299906, IMG submission 200259) | Soil microbial communities from uranium-contaminated site in the Upper Colorado River Basin, Wyoming, United States - RVT145D125 (version 2) ...
ATGGAATTTTTATGACTGCTGTGCCTGTCGGAGCGATATCATTACTCGTGATCGGAAGATTTAATATCAAGACTATTGACGGTGACCCTATCCGCCAACCGAAGAAATACTACCACCACGGTATTATTATCGGTGGTTTAATTTTTGGATTTGGATGGGCATTGACTGGTGCCTGCCCGGGACCGTTATATGCCCAAATCGGGGGTGGTTATTTGGTGACCATCATAACATTTCTTTCTGCTGTTCTTGGCACCTGGGTCTACGCCTGGTTACTTCCACACCTGCCAGATTGAAATCTTTTTCGGAATAGAACTGCAATCGTTTGATTTGTATAAATTCGAAGGATTATCTACGCCTATGTTTAAGAGTGAAATTCTGCAACAAGTCAGAGAAAGAAATCCAAATGAACAGGAATTTTTACAGGCCGCCGAGGAAGTAGTTGCCTCCATTTCTCCGGCGTTGGACAGACACCCTGAGTTTACCAACTTAAAAATTCTGGAAAGAATGCTTGAGCCCGATCGATCCATCGGGTTTCGGGTAACCTGGCTTGATGATAATGGTAATGTACAGGTTAATCGCGGTTACCGCATTCAAATGAACGCCGTGATCGGTCCCTACAAAGGCGGCCTTCGGTTTCACCCTTCGGTAAACCCGAGTATTCTGAAGTTTCTCGCTTTCGAACAAGTATTTAAAAATGCTTTAACGGGAATTCCACTTGGCGGTGGTAAGGGAGGCAGTGACTTTAATCCAAAGGGAAAATCGGAAAATGAGATCATGAAATTCTGTCAGGCATTCATGGGTGAACTTGCACGGCATATCGGTCATCGCATTGATATTCCGGCAGGCGATATCGGTGTTGGCGCCAGAGAAATTGGATATTTATTTGGGGCTTATAAAAAAATTACCAACGAATTTACGGGAGTGCTAACCGGTAAAGGTGTGGGATGGGGTGGAAGCCTTATCAGAACTGAAGCCACCGGGTACGGAGTCGTCTACTTTGCCGAAAACATGTTACAGGAGAAAAAAGACTCCATCAAGGGTAAGGTATGCCTGGTATCCGGTTCGGGAAATGTTGCGCAGCATGTAATTGAAAAAATAATTCACCTGGGAGGAAAAGTGATTAGTGCCTCAGACTCGAACGGATTTGCCTGCGACGAAGAGGGATTCACCCTCGAAAAACTCGAGTTTCTGAAAGACCTGAAAAATAACCGGCGCGGTAGAATTAAGGAATACGCGGATCGGTTTAGTGCGGCTGAGTATGTGGCGCTAAATTCTGATGCCGGCGAGAATCCACTCTGGAACATCCGCGCTGATTGTGTTTTTCCATGTGCCACGCAAAATGAAATATCGGAGGTTGACGCAAATCACTTGGTGGCGAATGGCATTAAGCTTTTATGCGAGGGTGCTAATATGCCTACAACAATTGGCGCCATTGCAGTGCTTCTTGATAATGGAATACTTTATGCGCCTGGAAAGGCTTCCAATGCCGGAGGTGTGGCAACGTCCGGGCTGGAGATGTCGCAAAACTATTCGGGCGTGCACTGGACGGCGGAAAAAGTGGATGCTAATCTTCATCGGATTATGAAAGGAATCCACGACATTTCCCTCTCAACGGCCAACGCCTATGGACAGCCCAATAACTATATGGTCGGCGCTAACATCGCCGGCTTCCTGCGTGTAGCTCAAGCGATGCAATCGCAAGGCGTTATCTAACCTAAGTACTCCGAATCGACTATTGCTTTTCCCGTTTATAGAAATACAGGAAGGATTTCTTCCCTTTGTTTTTTTCACTGATGGTGAAAAAGCCCGACCCGTCCCTTGCCCAGCCAATAGATTCACCCTGGGGTTCCACGTCGTAAGGAATTTCAAGAGGTTCTTCCTGTAACAATTCCGCAAGGGGTTTGTTTGAAGAGTTTTTCCAATAGTAGATGTGATTGTAGTTTTTTAGCAAAATCTCGTTCCCATCGGCAGAAATATCCCCCGCGACAATTTGTGTTAACCGTACCAGCCCCAGTTCTATCGCAGTGGTTGTGTCCCTGGTTTCCTGAGGAAATGGAAGCTGGTAAATATATACGGGCTCTTCCCTTTTTGAAAAAATGAACAAATCCCGGGTTGATGGATCGATGATCAGAGCCTCGGTATCCTTTCGCTCTCCTGGTAGTTGAAAAGTGATGGTGTCAAACTCGGTGATAATAATATCTTCCGGATCCTTCGATTTTCTTCCCCCCTTTACTGTCCAGCTGGGTTCTTCGAAGCGATATATATTTTTCCATTGATAAATAGCTTCATTGTCACCTATTTCCGCAATATAAATATACTGCTTGGCCGAGTCCGGGCCCGGGCCTACGACGATATCTTCCCAGTCGCGGTTGTCAATACCGGCGAGCACATAGGTTTGCTGGATGTCGACTTTTGAGTCGATAAGAAAAATTTCGGCATCATTACCGCTGTCATTGTGCACCCACAGTAGCCCTGGATTGTTGACGCTGGCGGCAAGTCCCGAAACCTCTTCAAGTTTTCCCGATTTCACCTCAGCCAGTTTTTTCCCATCGCGAAATTTCTTACCACCATCTGTGGAGCCTTTTTTTGGAGCGCATGATGCAATCCAGAAGATGAAAAAGATAAACCGAGCGTGCCTCATACGTCCGCAACCAATAAAGGTCAAAAAAGCATTTTATTCAAGTTTATGAAAGTTTTTTGTACCTGCGGCATTGAAAGGCTGGCAAAATTAGGCCATCAGGTAGTTGCACGGCAGAATTACCATTTTGGTTATGCCACTGTCATTCCGAACAGGCCTGCAAAAAGTATTATTTTTCTTTTCATAAGAGCGTTTCCCAACTGTTTCGCATTATTGACAACAAATTTAGCGGATTGGTTGTCCTGGATTGTCAATATTTTTCGTGGCGCGTCGGATTCTCGGTTTGAAGCGTGGTTTAGCCGGATTGAATCGCTTGAAATACAATACGGAATGCCCCGCCGCTGCACTATACAAACGCACTTTGTCCCGTGATCGACCTTCCCACGATCAATGTGTTGATTTCTTTAGTCCCCTCATAAGAGTAGATAGCCTCGGCATCGGCAACGAATCTGGCAATGTCATACTCAATCAAAATGCCATTTCCGCCAAATAATTCGCGTGCATGGCTGACGATGTCGCGGGTTCGGAGGGTGCAAAAAACCTTGGCGAGCGATGCCTGCTCATCGGTAAGTTTTCCATTATCCTGAAGTTGTGACAATCGACAAACCATGGTTTGCATTGCCGTCAAATTACTTAACATCATGACCAGGAGGTCTTGAACCATTTGGAAACTACTGATGGTTCTTCCAAATTGTTTTCGCTCATTCGTGTAACGAAGGGCACTTTCATAAGCACCCCGGGCACATCCGACGGCCTGCCAGGCTACACCCGCTCTGGTCATTCGCAATACTTTTGCCGTATCCCTGAACGAATTTGCTTCCTGCAAACGGTTTGTTTCCGGGACCTCGCAATCGGTTAACGTTATCAACGCATTCTGAACAATGCGCAATGCCATCTTACCTTTGATTTTTTCTGCTTTAAAACCAGCAAAACCTTTTTCGACGACAAATCCCTTCACATTCCCGTCACCCAGGTCACGTGCCCATATGACGACCAGATCTGCAAACGTCGCATTTCCAATCCACTTCTTTTGCCCGTTCAGGATCCATTTATCACCGACTCGCTTGCATGTACAAGTCAGCCCGCCTGCGACGGCCGAGCCAACTTCGGGTTCTGTCAATCCAAACGCACCGATCAATTCCATTTTTTGCATCGACGGAAGCCACTTCTGCTTTTGCTCTTCAGATCCACAATGATAAATTGAACCCATCGCCAACCCGCTTTGTACACCAAAAAATGTTGATATGGAACAATCCACCCGGGCCATCTCCATAGCCAGGAATCCCTCCAGCAACGACGATCGCCCAGGACAACCATATCCTTCATAGGTTAGGCCACAGATGTTAAGCCTGGCCATTTGTGCCACAATCTGATGTGGGAATTCGTCTTTTAACCAGTAGTTATTAACAATGGGCTTTATTTCCTTGTGCATGAAGTCGCGAACAGCCAGCTGGATTTCCCTTTCCTCGGGTTTCAGAACTTGATGTAAGTCATAGAAATCTCCATCAATTTCCGGAAACTCGTGCTTTTTCTTCCCTCCTTCCATGAATTTCAGAAGCTTTTGAAGGTCCTCTTCTTTCATACTGCTCACCAACCCAATCATTTTGTTGAGATCAACTTTCTCAGCCAGTTTCCCAATCTTATCAAGATCGAGTTTCTGCATCATACCAATAGTAGATTTGAATTTTCTGAAAACTGACATATGCTAAAGAGTTTTATGTGAAAAATATGTGGTTGAATTAAGAATTGTATTGTAACAGTTCATCTAACGTATTCGTCGCAACAAAGTGATAGTTCTCCCGCGCTTTGCGATAGATGTCTTTTGCGCGCTTTTGACCGTCGGGTGTCTTCATCAACGCACGATAAATCGGGCCTAAGAATTTACGTCTGCCGGTATGAATCAGGAATTGTTCAATCTTTGAGTATGATGGTGTATATTCATTTTGAATGCATAACACAAGCCAAAGCGTTGTAATTTCCGCATTTCCGGAAGCAGTGAAATTACCGAACCTTTCCAGGGAATCAAATTGTTCGGGGCGCAAATGATGCGGCAGTTTAGAAAGAAGGTACAGCCACTCCTGGGTACTCCAGGTACCGGCATTCGAGCTATCGAGTTTCTCGCCGCCAAGCCAATGATGCAACAACTCTTCAACTTTTGAAAGCCTATGGGAGGAAGGTTTGGATATTGTATCAGGCAACCCAACTTTGTAGATCCAATTCTCCAGATCATTCAGCCTAATGTTAAAATTCCATTCGTAATAACTCTTAATGTATTCAACAAATTTCTCAGTGTTGATCGAATGGAAGGCATATACGGTAAAGTAGTCTTTAACAAATCGATCGAACTTATCACGACCGTGACGTTCTTCCAGGGAGCGAAGGAAAAAATAGCCTTTGTTATACGCAATATCGGTAACCCCTTCATCGGGACTTCTGCCCTCCAGATTTAATTTAAGGCAGGTGTCGTGGTATTTTCCATCGGCTCGAAGCTCATTGATGGTTTGCTGTAGCTCTTCCATAGCAAGAACAGCCAGCATCTCAGAATACTCTCGCCCGTAAAGTTCCTCCATAATCCGGTGTTCGAAATAGACCGTAAAACCTTCGTTCAGCCAGAAATCATTCCAGGTTGCGTTGGTCACGAGATTTCCAGACCAACTGTGCGCGAGTTCATGCGCAATAAGAGAAGTCAGAGACCGGTCGCCGGCCAGTATCGAAGGTGTTGCAAATGTAATTCTGGGGTTTTCCATGCCCCCAAAGGGAAAGCTCGGTGGAAGTACCAACACGTCAAATCGTTCCCAAGGATAATTTCCATAGAGTAACTCGGCTCCGCGAACCATTTTTTCGAGGTCGTCAAATTCCCAGGCTGCGCGTTCGAGTATATTAGGTTCCGCATAGACGCCGCATCGGTCGCTGACCGGTTTGAACCTTAAATCACCGACGGCCAGCGCCAGTAAGTACGATGGGATAGGCTGTTTCATTTCGAAGGAGTAGGTGCCTGTCTCATTCTTTGACTGGGGATTTTCGGCACTCATTAACGCCAAAAGTTCAGATGGTACGCTGACTCGTGCCCGATAAGTGAACCTTATAGCCGGCGAATCCTGACATGGAACCCAACTACGGGCCAGGATTGCCTGTGATTGTGTGAATAGGAAAGGTTTGGCTGTACCGGTTTGGCTGGGATGCAACCATTGCAGAGCCTCGGCCCGCGGGGATGTCCGGTACTTTATAACAACGTGGGTTGTATCCGGGAAAATGTTTATGGTTAACGCCTGCCCACGAAGTGGGTCCAATTCGCCCAGGAAGAATGTAGCCGATTGTTGGGCGTTGAGGGTAATTTCGTCAATGTTGAGATGCTTAACATCGAGAACAATTGTATTTGAATTTCGTTTGTTATTGATGTGCCAAACCGCAGTCGCATAGATCGTCATACCGCTGAAGTCAACGGAGGCCGTCCATTCCAGGTGCGTCACACCTACATCTTCGGGTGTCGAAAAGGAGTGCGGGTCGGTGGCCATTTTTCTAATAGGTTACCCAACAAAAAGTCTAACGATAGGACCTTACTGACAGCAATGGTGATGAACTCGAAGATCTTTTTTTGCCAGGTAAATCATTTATCCGCCTCCACACTTTGATTCCATTCGTAAATCTTATCCGAAATCTCAATTAACAGGTTAGGATTCTTTTCCAATGCATTCCCAATGACAATCATATCGGCACCCGCTTCCAACGCGCTAACTGCCTTTTGAGTCGAGTTGATTCCTCCGCCTACCAGCAACGGAACATTAATTGCCTTTCTAACCGTGGCGATCATTTTGGGGCTTATCTCCTTTTCTGCTCCACTACCGGCATCAAGGTAGATGGCCCTCAGGCCCAGCATTTCGCCGGCCATTGCGGTGCATGCTGCCATCGAATACTTGTCATCGGGAATTGGTGTGGTATTACTAATGTATGCGACGGAAGTTGTCCTGCCCGAATTAATCAGCAAATATCCCGTGGGAATTACTTCAAGTTTTGTATTGCGAATGATAGGCGCGGCAATGACGTGTTGTCCAATGAGCAGTTCCGGATTTCTTCCGGAAATCAGGGATAAGAACAACAACCCGTCCGCAGATGGCTCAATTTGGATAGCATTTCCCGGGAACAGGATAACGGGAATGGTAACATTATCCTTGATAATTTTTACTACAGCATATAGGTTTGACGTTGTGATAATACTTCCACCAACAAAGAAATAATCAATACAATTCTCGCTGGCAAGATTAATTAGTTGAAGTAACGCCGAAGCATCTTCGGCTTTGTCCGGATCCACCAGTACGGCAATGGATTTCTTTCCCTGACGATGGTTGGTAAAAAGGTTACTAAGAATGCTCATCCTCTGTCTTCTCGAATTGCGCTTGAATATATTCTGAAAGCTTTTCTCTGGCTAAGTCTAACAGAATAACCGCTACCTGGCTGGCCAGTGCAGATCCGATTTGGGCCATCACACCTTTGCCGGATGGTTCTTCGTGGTGAACAACTTCTGATTCCTCAGGCGTCGATTGTACCAGGGTAATTTTCTGCGCCTTTGACTTTTTCCGTCGTTTGGAACTTGAAAACTTACGAACGATAAAATACGCGGCCGCCAACGTACCACCAATTATAAGGGCGTTCGTCAGGGCTTTTTCCGTTTGCTCTGATATATACTCTACATCCTCTTCCAATTGCTGGCGATGCTTTGCTGATTTCTTGATCAACCGCATCTTCGGATCGTTTGGCTCAGTCAACTGCATCGTCACTTTTTTTACTTTTCATCTTTTCATCAAGACGCTTTTCCAGGACCTCGGAAATCGGCTTTCGAAGCAAATAAATGGCAAGCCCAACGATCACGTAAAAACCCCCAACAATTCCGAAGCCCGCAAAAGCTCCTACTGAATCCGCAATTTTATATGCGACGGCCGTGCTAACCATCAGCACGGCAAGCATAAGTACGGCCATCATCACAAGCAATACCATCGCCTTAGCCATACCTTTTGCTACTTCTTCCTTTATTTCAATCTTCATGAGCTCAATACGAGTCTCAACATAGCCGGTCAGATTGTCGATCAGGCCATCCAACTTTAAAAATTTCAGTAGCGTTTCCTTCAGCACCTTGTATAAATTCTATGTATGCAATATAAATAGAAGAATTGAAATTCAGTGAGGTCATTGTCGTTCAAACCCTACCATTTCATCCAGAATGACGACAGCCCTTCCCGGGACGAGAAGCTCATGCCTTAATAAAATTTTGAAGGGAGCACTGAAATAGTATCTGTGTTTCACGAAGCCCTGATTACCGCGTCGTTCTACGTTATAGACGTATACGGAATCAAAGGCTACACCAGCAAGGGTCAACGAGGGGAGAATTCTTTCTATACATGACTGGAACCTTCCATCCTGGTCTTCATCATCCCAGCAAAAACCGGCCCGGCTGAACATGAACATCTGATTTCCAACGAACAGCGTATTGTTTTTAACGGAGACCGGGTAAATTATTGATGGTTCGTGACTTTCATCCGCACCATAGAACTTCGTCCATTCACCAACCTCAGTTGTTGTATTTATTCTGCAAATCATTCTATAAATTGTTGTATCTCCCAACGTGTCGGCCTGCCGATATCGGAGATTGAATGTCCGGACTGTTCCCTGGTTCAGGTAAATGAGTGAGAATGGGATGAAAAAAAAGGTTACCAGTATATAGACAAACCCGACCAATCGATACTTCAGGGTTAGTTTTCCCAATCCCGCGGCAAGTCTCATGGGCAGTCGTCGTAATGCAGCCACAGGAAAAAAGAGGAATACTCCAAACAGGTTGAACAAGAAATGAGCGATGGCAATGCTAATTGCCCCCGCGGTGTTTGAGTTTAGGGTAACGGCTATAAATGCGGTAATAGTGGTGCCTATGTTTGCCCCCATGATAAACGGGGCGGCTTGTTTCAGGCTCACAATTTTTTTTGCGACAATAGGAACCACCACTGAGGTAGTTATTGTACTCGATCGAATGGCGGCGGTCGTCAGCAATCCCCAGGAAAATGACTTGAACTGGTTCTTAAAAAAAAACCGGCTAAACGTTTCTGGCGACTTAGCTTCCAGCAAATCTGAAATCAGTCGACGAAAAATGAGAATTGACGAGAATAACAGCGCCAGCGAAAACAGAATCAGCACAAAGACGCTGGGTACATTGTCCAGAAGAAAATCAATAATTGGCGTAAACCCGATCCAGAAGTGAGAGATTATATTCTCCACCGGTCCAAAAACGGGAGTAAAAAAAGATCCGGCAATTTTGCTCGACAAATAAGAGAGAAATCCATAGTAATATTCCAAGGGAAACAGCACAATAACCGTAAGAATATTAAAGAAATCATGGTATGTACCGGCGGCTACGGCTCTTCTGAATTCCTTCTTCTTATTAATAAATCCGAGCGATACGATCGTGCTTGTAATGGTCGTGCCAATATTTGCTCCCATAATGATCGGCACCGCGCTCTGTAATGTAATGGATCCCGAGGCGACAAGTGCAACCACCAGCGATGTTGTCGTAGAACTACTTTGTAACATCCCTGTTGTCAACAGACCAATGAACAACCCCGTAAATGGATTAGAAGTGGCTAAGAGAATCGTTTCAGCAAGACTCTTTCCCATGTGTTGAAGTGATGACGTCATGAGGTCTAACGCAAACAAAAAAAGAGCTAGGGCTCCTAAGATATAGAGTGTGACCCGGATAGTGCCCCAAACATTTCTACGTGGATCGGTAATATGTGGTGTGTCCAATTCTTGTATTTATTGTACGGTTAACAAATGCCGATTAAACCATGCAGCGCTAAGTCTCTTGATTATTGATTTCAACCTTGCACCAGGTAGTCTTTTTTTAACAGTGGGCAAACTTTGTATCGTTCATCGTGTGTGTCATTGTATAGGGATTCCAGCAACTCATAAACATGCTTTATACCGATCATTGTACACCACTCAAAAGGTCCATGAGGATAGTTTGTGCCTAGAATCATGGCCCGGTCAATATCCTCACGTGAGGCAGTCCCGTCTAATGCAGCGTAGTAAGCTTCGTTGATAATCATGCAGACTATACGAGGGGAAACCAGGCCTACCCGATCGTCGACAATCAAGTAGTCGGTATTTAATGCAGCACAAAGCTTTTTGATGTCATCAACATTGGCATTGGGTGCAACGCTCACTTCAAGAATTTCACGATTCAGAAAAGTTGGCATACCATTAAATCCAAAAAACCTGCATCGCAATGAATCCTTCAGGGAACGAATCATATCGGAAAGAGAAACCTTGCAGGTGTTTAGAAGAACGATGGCCTGACAGGAATTATATTTTTCGAGTGTCTGATTATTGTCGGAGGAACAAAAATCAAAAATCACGTCATCCACTGATAAATGTGATA
>Ga0299906_10005761_pt1 | contig 10055 bp, 6 predicted proteins | sample RVTome_14_FD_200259 | JGI IMG/M metagenome (GOLD analysis project Ga0299906, IMG submission 200259) | Soil microbial communities from uranium-contaminated site in the Upper Colorado River Basin, Wyoming, United States - RVT145D125 (version 2) ...
GCTTGTTCGCGTCCAGCAGAACCAAGCCCAGGGTGAGCCACGCGGCAGTGAAATCCGGCGCTACCGCCGTCGCCCGTCTCAGCCAAGCTTCGGCTTCACCGAGGTTGCCGTCATTGCGCCACAAGGCGGTCGCCAGAAAGCGCATGGCGTTGACGTTGTCCGGGTTACTGCGCAGCACGTCCCTGAATGCTGCCATTGCCTCGTTCTTGCGCCCTGCGCGCAAGTGCTCGGCGCCGGTTGCAACAGCCCCCGCTTCGGGGTCCTGGCCGAAGAACTCCTCGAAGTGCTCGTCCGCGTCGCGACCGCGACCGACCGCTGCGAGCGCCTGCCCGAGTTTCTTGTGAGCCAGTGGCAGGCCGGGCTCCAGCATGATTGCCTTCTCGAAATACGGGATGGCGTCATCGAAGCGCTTTTGCAATGCGAGGACGCTGCCCAAGTCCTCGTAGAGTTGCGGAAAATCGGGATTCAGCGATACCGCCAGACGCAATTGATCTTCCGCTTCGTCGAACCGGCTTTGCTTCATAAGCGCGAGACCGAGCAAGCGCAGATGCTCGGTGCTTCCAGGGTTCATCAACAGGTAGTCACGGCAAATTTCCTCGGCTCGCAACGGCCGGTTGTTGCGTATGGCGTGCATCGCCCGATCGATACTCGCGCGCTGCTCAGTGCCCGCTGATTCCTCGGTCATCGATCACACGTCCATCGTACTGAAATTCAAGGCCGGATCACGCGTCTCTCGCATTACTCGGGCGCCGCCAGATGCACCGTACTCCATAGCTGCGCGGCGTTTGATTCCGTTTCGTCTTCTTGCCGCTGACCAAAAGGTTCGACTCGAAACCGGCCGTTGGCCTCTGACCATGACCAGAGTTCGGAACCCCGCAGATCATGTGCTGCAGCCAGCGCCGACCTGAGTCCCGACGCGGCACGCTCAAGTGTTTCGCGTGTTGCAGGCTTCAGGTCGCTGCGCTCGAGCTGGCGGGCGATGCCAGCGGAAACCATCGCTTGCTGCCAGGACCAGATCACTGTCCCGTGGTAGCGGGCACGCCCGAACGAAGGCTCCAGTTTGTCATCCGCGTATGCCGGGTTTGCAACCACCGGCCCGACATCCGTCATGAGTCCGGCCGGAAACGGGCGCATGAGCGCTGCTACGATGCGTTCGACTTCCGCGGGAGGCACATCGAGAAACAAAAGTGCGAACGCTTCGTCCGTGCCGATCACCGGCACTGGCTTGCCCTGATCATCAAGCGCGATCGCACGAAACACTACAGGATCGTCTGAAATAGCCGCCAGCGCGGCAGACGGTTGTACATCCATACGCAGCGCGTACCGCTCTACTTCGGCGCGGGCCTTTTGCGGTGTCATCGTGACTTCGAACAGCACGGGCGCTTCGCGGGCCCACAGGCCCGCCATCTCGCCGGCACTTGCAATTGCCGTCCTGGATTCTGCATCGACGTAGCTGTCGAGGTAACCGCTGTCGTGAAATCGAGCGATGGCTGTCAGCGCTGCCGGCACGAATACGCCGTTCACGTCATAAGGAATGCGGCCACCGCCGAGCCCGTCATCGCTGTCCCGCCAGTTGCCGACGCTCTCGCCGGCTTTCAGGGAGATCAAATTCCGCCAGTCGCCATTCTCTGCGAATGCACCCGAAATCGATACGATAAAGCGAAAATTCCGCAGCAGTGCAGCACCGTAGGTCTCGCCCGAACTTGCCCGGCGCGCCAGGAATTCTGCGGCACGTGCCCGCCCTTCAGGTGCTTCCAGCAAATAACGTGCGGCGACGACCGGCAACAGGAAATCGTCATCGATCATTTTGTAGTCGAGTATTGGCGTATCGCTTGCCGCCTCGCCATTCCGGATTCGTCGCAACACCGCGTACTCGCCGATGTCTTCCTCGTGCGCAACTTCTCCCGCGGTATTAAGCCGGTCAAGTACTGCACCCAGACCGGCTTCCACAAGCTGTGGTTGCAGGACCGGCATCAGTAACTGCAAGGACATCAGGGTGTCACGACCGAAATAAGTGTTGAAGCGCCAGGATCCGGCGAGCAGCTTTTCTTCGTAACTGAGGAACGCCAGTGTGCAACGCAACTGGACATCCCGGTTCGCTCCCTCGGTCAGCAATCTGTCCTCGTTCAAGGGCTGCAGCGGTGAGTCACCGCTGAGCGCAGTGATGGCCAGGTGTAACTGTCCGTTTCGGTCCGGCAGGAGTTCCACCGGCGCCGCACCTCCACCCGCGATCGTGCCTTCCAGTACTTCAATCGACAGATGGTAGCCCGGCGCGCCATCGAGGCGACGCCGTTCCCAGACGACGTTACGCCCCGAAAGTTCAGGAGTGACGAGTACCTCTGGCGGCGTCTCACCGGTGTACCCATAGTCCCGGATCACGCGTACGTTGCTCAGGATTGCGTGCCTGACGGTCAGCGGCGCGCCCGCAGCCTTTACTACGGCCCTGATGCCATGCAGCACGCCGTCGGGAAGATCGCGATGGGTCGAGGATATCGTCACGTCCGGGTGCCATGTGACCCCAGTCGAGGCGCCATCGAACCACAGCGCCGTGCCGCTGTTCCCGGCCGGAAACGCAACGACCAGCCGCGGGGAAGATCCCGACGTCAGTACCAGGTGAGCGGCCACCGGCCCCTGCCGGAAGAATTCGTTCTGCACCCGTCCTTCGGAGACAGAGAAGCGGAGCGACTCGGACGTCGTGTCTTCCGTTGCATCGGCCACGCCGAAAGCTGCCACGAGCGAAAAACCCAGTGCCAGCGATGCAGCTCTAATCGTCCGACTATCGACCATATGTATTGCCCGATTGGGCGTTTCCGATGCCTTCGGTCTGTGAAAATACGCTGAATCAAGGCTCCAAACGGACTGTCGTATTATAGTATGAAAGGGTAATGGCAGGATCGGCGCATTAATTTCATACAGGAAAAGCAGCATCAGTTGTCTGCGCGGTATCGATAGAGTACGTCGGGGGGGGGGCGAGCAATGGGTCTGGCTGGAATCGACTACCTGATCGTCGCGGCTTACGCGGTCGTTCTGGTGACCATCGCAACTTTGGTTTCCGTGCAAAAGTCAGGAGACAAGCGAGACACTGAGGACTACTTTCTCGCAGGCAAAGCATTGCCCTGGTGGGCGATAGGCGCGTCGCTGATCGCGGCAAACATATCTGCCGAGCAGGTTATCGGAATGTCCGGTTCGGGTTACGCCATCGGCTTGGCCATCGCATCGTATGAATGGATGGCGGCAATCACACTCGTCATCGTCGGAAAGTATTTTCTGCCGATCTTCCTCGAGCACAGAATTTACACGATGCCGCAATATCTTGCCCAGCGCTACAACGGGTCGGTGCGCGCCGTCATGGCCGTGTTCTGGCTCGGTGTCTATACGCTGGTCAACCTGACCTCTATTCTGTGGCTCGGTGCATTGACCGTTAATACCTTGACCGGATTTGAACTGACTCATGCGCTGATCGCCCTGGCGGCATTCGCTGCGGTTTATTCCATTTATGGTGGCCTGAAAGCAGTAGCCCTCACCGACATTATCCAGGTTGCCATGCTGATTGCGGGCGGGCTGCTTATTTCCTATTTGTCCCTGGATGCGGTCGGTCAGGGAAAGGGTGCGATAGCGGGTTTCGGAGAACTGATGCGTATCGCACCGGAGAAGTTCTCCATGATCCTGGATGCCGATAATCCGAATTACCAGTACCTGCCCGGCCTGTCTGTACTCGTTGGCGGCATGTGGATCATGAATCTCAGCTATTGGGGCTTCAATCAGTACATCATTCAGCGCGCTCTTGCTGCCAAGAGCGTAAGGGAAGCGCAGAAAGGAATTGTTTTTGCCGCATTTCTGAAGCTGTTGGTTCCGGTATTGGTGGTATTCCCGGGCATAGCGGCGTTCGTGTTGGCCCCCAAGCTTGAACGGGCTGACCAGGCCTATCCGGCAATGATGGCAATGACGCCGCCCGGCGTACGCGGGCTCATTTTTGCAGCGCTGATCGCAGCGATCGTCTCATCTCTCGGTTCCATGATGAATTCGATCGCAACAATTTTCACTATGGATCTTTACAAGCCCGCGCGGCCGGTTACATCCGAGAGTCGTTTGGTGAATATCGGGCGCATCGTCGCATTCTCCGCGTTGAGTATCGCGGTCGTGGCCGCACAACCGCTGCTCGGTGACGCCGAGCAGGCGTTTCAGTGGTTGCAGGAATTTACCGGCTTTTTCACGCCGGGCGTTGTCACGCTGTTCGTACTTGGTATGTTCTGGAAAGGTGCGACAGCGGCCGGTGCGTTTGCCGCCGCAATTGGATCGGCGGTCCTGTCCGTGCTTTTCAAAGTGTATATGCCGGACATCCCATTCATGGACCGCGTGGCCTGTGTATTTCTGCTGTGTGTTCTGATTGCGGTCTCCGTATCACTGGTCTGGAGAAGCCCAGGTGAGAGCAAGGTCGCCGGTGAGAGAAAAATCGATTTCACGACAACGGCCGAATTCAATATCGCGGCGGCAACAATCGCTACCGTCCTGACCGGGCTGTACTGGTATTGGTGGTGAAGTCGGGGTAATTCGTCAGGCAGAAGCGCGTAGCGGATGAGCCATCGCTGCATAGAAGCCAGCCGGCGGCGTGGCCGGAACAGATCGTGAATTTCAGCAATCAGGGAGTAGCTCACAATGAAAACCGGGAAAATCCGACATAACAGAATGATCCTGAGCCGGATGTCAGCGACCGTATTGGTTGCGGGGATCACGGCACAGGCTCCTGCGCTCGCCGACGACCCCGCGTTCATTCGAACGGCGGATTCGGCCGAGATTGCATGGGGACCGTGCCCGGAGTTCATGCCAAAGGGCTGCGCCCTCGCCGTACTGCAGGGTAATCCTGCCGAACGGAATGCGGATGTCTTCTTCAAACTTCCGGCCGGGACGACCGCGCCGCTGCACTGGCACTCATCGGCGGAACGCATGCTACTGGTCGCCGGCGAAATGCGGGTGCAATACGAAGGACAGGACGCGGTGGTGCTCAAGGTGGGCACGTATGCGTACGGCCCGGCCACGCTGCGCCACGAGGCAACCTGCGTTTCCGATCAGGACTGCATCCTGTTCATCGCTTTCGAGGAGCCGGTAGACGCGATCGCGGCCGGCGAGTAACAATCGGCTGCCAGAATGACCGGACGCCGGCCATTGACCAATCTGTTGCCGGGGTCGGCCGACCGCATCGGAGTCAAGTGCATGAAGCCGTATTTTACGGTCAACTTACTGGGCGTGTTCTTAGCCGTTAACCTCGACCTTGCTGCTGTCGCCGGGCACGCGCAGGCAGATCGACAGACAGCACCCAACAACATGTTTCCGCAATGGTCCCATGAAGGGAAGCGGATCGTGTTCACGTCGGATCGTGACAATGATCCGGAGATCTATGTGATGCATGCGGATGGCGCCAATCCGCAACGACTTACTTTTGCCGCGGGGCGAGATGCACACCCGTTCTTTGCGCGGGATGGACGCAGGATACTCTTTCAATCGCCGCGCGCAAACGGCGAAGACACCAACATTTACGTAATGAACGCCGACGGATCTGAGGTGCTGCAACTCACCACTCTGCGAGGTTTTGCGGGGGTGCCGGTGTACTCGCCGGACGAAAAACTCATCGCGTTTCAGTGGCGTGAGAGCAATGACTTTGCTGATGAGAAGAAATGGCGTATCTGCATCATGCACACCGATGGCAGTGGTTTCCGCGTCATCACATCGGGGGCGGCGAATGATCAGGTGCCTAACTGGTCACCGGATGGAGCGCGCCTGATATTCTATTCCGATCGCTCGGACAGGAACCAGATTTACACGATGAAGCCGGATGGCAGTGATGTACGGCTGATCGCCGCTACCGGGTCGAACGACAATGCGGCATCCTGGTCGCCGGATTCCACCCGGATAGCTTTTACATCCGATCGCGACGGAAACAGCGACATCTACCTGATGGATGCCGACGGTGGCAACGTGCAACGTCTGACCAGTTCGCCGGCAACGGAGCGTGCCGCAGTCTGGTCACCGGACGGAACTGAACTTGTTTTCTCGTCGGACGGAAATGGACCCAGCGCAATCTATATTGTCAACGCGGACGGCTCGAATCTGCGGCGCCTGTAACCAGGTGCAGGTGAAATCTCTCAGGCCTCCGGGCCAACCTAGACCTGCGGCTGCCCTGCATCGCATTTCGCGATCTTTGATCTGTGAGCTGAAAACGTGCTGCTTGCCCGTGCGGCGCGCATGCCTTTTCGCCGGTTGAGCGGCAGTGGGCAGAGTCCCATTTGTGACGATATGCTCATCCTGCAACGACCGACGAATGCTGCAGAACTGTCGCAACACATTGTTTTATAATATTATTTGTAATTGAGTTTTGGGCAATTGCCCACTTTTTGAAACACCAGCCGAACCGGGCTACCATATTGCAGGAGACGGTGCTTCAACCGTCGATGGGGTGCAGCGTGACATCGGAGACTGTCGATACACTGCTTCATGAAATAGTGCGCTACTGCCGTCGCTGCGGAATTGCCGAGTCGACGTTCGGACGAAACGCCATAAACGACGGCAAGCTTTGCACCCGGCTGCGGGCCGGCAAGAGCGTGACGCTCAAAACGGCCGAGCGCGTCCGCCGCTACATTCGTCAGAACCAACCCGATCAGGCGAAGGACGGCGAAGGCACGGAACCACGGCGGGAATTCGCCGGCGATCCAGGCCGGCAACCGTCCCGGACGGACAATGCCACGCGCTCGACGCCGGACAGGCCTTTCCGCTTCTACGACAACCGGCAAAAGTACCTGGCATTCGTCAACACCTGTAACGAAAAGTGGGTGGTTGCCGAGAGAGCGTCACGAGAACTCGCTCACGTTCGGCCGAATCCGCCGGCCGTGCGTCTGTTCGATGCAGGCATGGGTGACGGCACAATACTCGCCAACGTCATGCGAGCGATGCACCAGCGGTTTCCAACGCTGCCGTTTTTCATCGTCGGCAAGGAGATCAGCCTGGAAGATATCCGGCTCAGTCTCGAGAAGTTGCCGGATCGCTTCGTCGAGCATCCTGCGAGTGTGGTCGTCTTTACCAATCTGTATTACCTCGAAGCACCCTGGTTGATGCCGCAAAGCGTGCAGGCGGCCGCTGCCCTGAACTGGAAAGAAGTGCAACTCGACGGGACATCCGCCTACGAGTACGGGCAACAGCTTCGTGACCTCGACGACTACCTCGTGGACGCATGGCAGGCAACGGCCAGTCCGAAATCGGGCAATCCCGTCTATGTCCGTCCGTCGGTGCTGATCATGTACCGGAAGGACCACAGTTTCCTCCTGAATTCGGTCATCCCGCGCCCGGGTCAGGCCACGGCCAACTACGACCTCGTGATCGCCTCACAACCCTGGCGGGCTCGCATGAACGCGGACTTCAAATCACGCTATGTGCTCTCGCCGCTCGTCCGCTGCCTGGGCCCGGGCGGGCGCGTTCTGGTGGTCCAGTCGTACGGACGGGATCCGGGGCTGGAGGTCGTTCGCGGAATATGGCCCGATGAGAATCCGTTTACTGTCAACCGGCACAAGCTGCTGGAAGTCCTGAAAAGCGACCTGAAGCACGAAGCGCGCAACTACAATTTCAATGCTTATTCCGATGCAAAATCGATTTTCAGGTACAAGATGCACACCCTGCCTGAGGAAATCGCCGACAGCATCGGGACCTCCACGCTCTTCGCGGCGTGGAATGCCGCAATCTATGTCGCGCAGATAGAAGACCAGAAGCTCGAGGGAGTGCTGAAATCCTCAGAGTATCTCTCTGCGACCGCAAAGGTGCTGCGAAAATACAATGGACTTTGGTTCAATGACGAATGCTTCGTGATTTCGCGACGCGCGGGCTGAGCCTGTAATCCGGGGAGAGACCATGACCACGGGTGCAAATCGAATACTGACGACGCATACCGGCAGCCTGCCGAGGCCGGACGATCTCATACAGATCATGTGGGCCAAAGGCGATGGGATTCCTGTCGATTCGAAGGCGCTCGACGAACGCGTCGCGAGCGCCGTCTGCGATGCAGTCCGCCGGCAGATTTCCGCCGGCATCAGCATCGTGAATGACGGGGAAATGTCGAAGCCGAGTTATGCAACGTACGTAAAGGACCGCCTGCATGGCTTTGGCGGCGAGACCGTGCAGAACTATTATTTCGCCGATCTGGACGCGTTTCCCCGAAGTGCAAAGCTGGTCGCCAGCAACCCGGGACGAAAAAAGCGATCGGCGCCGGCATGCAACGGGCCGATCACGGTGAAAGATGCCGATGCGGCGGTTCTGGACATGCTCAACCTCAACAAGGCGGCGAAAGGGACTGACGCTTTCGGCACGTTTTCCAGTGCGGCGTCCCCGGGTGTCGTGTCCATTTTCTTTGCGAACGAGTATTACGCGAGCGATGAGGAGTATGTTTTCGCCATAGCGGAAGCGATGCGCCATGAATACGAAGCAATTGCCGCTGCCGGAGCTACGGTACAGCTCGATTGCCCCGATCTCGCCATGGGCCGCCATTCGACCTACGCCAAACTGGACCCGCACGAGTATCGAAAACGCGTGGCAATGAACATCGAGGCGCTCAATCACGGGGTACGCAATATACCGGCCGATCGACTCCGTATGCACCTTTGCTGGGGCAATTACCCCGGCCCGCACCATTGCGACGTCGCCATGGCGGATATCATCGATCTGGTGTGGCGAGCGAAACCCCGCACGGTGCTTTTCGAGGCAGCCAACCCGCGACACGCTCACGAGTGGGCGCTGTTCGAAACCATCGAAGTTCCGGAGGACAAGATCATCTGTCCCGGTGTTATCGAATGTCAGTCCAACTACCTCGAACATCCGGAGCTGGTAGCGCAGCGCATTGAACGATACGCCGCACTGGTCGGACGCGATCGCGTCATGGCCGGCGTGGATTGCGGTTTCAGCATCCATGTCGGGATGCAGGGGATCGATCCGGACGTTGCCTGGGCCAAGCTCTCGGTGCTGGCGCAGGGCGCCGAAATCGCGACGAATCGTCTCTGGGACTAGACCTCGGCGCGCAGTTGCCGGGCCGCCTCGACCATCGCGCTGAGCTTGCCGAAGGCCGCTTCCCGGGACAGATACTTCATGCCGCAGTCGGGGGCAAGAAGTATTCGCTCGGGGTCGACGAATTGCAGCGCCCTCCGAACACGCTCCTTGATCGTCTCGACCGACTCCACCGCATTGGTCGAAAGGTCGAGAACACCGAGCAGAATCTCCTTGTCGATCAGAGATTCCAGTACGGAGCAGTCGAGTCTGGACTGACCGGTCTCGATAGAAACCTGGCGGCAACAGGCATTCGCGAGCTCGGGAAGAAACGAATAACCTTCCGGTCGTTCGTGTATGAGCGCCGCGTAACCGAAGCAGATGTGGACACAGGTTTTCCCCGAAATGCCGTCCAGCGCCCGATTCAGCGCATCCAGGCCGTACGCCCGGGCTTTATCCGGCCGGGCCTGCATATACGGTTCGTCGAGTTGCACGACGTCGGCACCCGCCGCAAACAGATCACGAATCTCTTCGTTGACGGCCGTGGCGTACGCCTGCGCGGCCTCGGCATCCGACGCATAAAAGTCATTCTGTGCCTGTTGCGTCATCGTGAAAGGGCCCGGCACCGTGAACTTGACCGGCCGGGTCGCGTTCTTTCGCAGAAACTTCAGATCGTCCACGCCAACTGAATGCTTTCGTCGAATGCGTCCGACGATGCGTGGCACGGACACCGGTTCGCCGCTGCGGTCGAGGGCCTGACCGGGATTCTGTACATCGATGCCCTCGAGTGCGGTTGCAAAATAATTCGAATAGCTTTCGCGCCGTATCTCACCGTCGGAGACGATATCGAGACCCGCGCGTTCCTGATCCAGGATGGCAAGCCGGGTCGCGTCATCCTGCGCGGCCTGCAGGAAAGCCGGATCTATGCGCCAGAGATCGGCGGCCCGCGTGCGCGGCGGGAATCGCTTCGAAAGTTTCTGCCTGTCGATCAGCCAGTCAGGTTGAGGATAGCTGCCAACGATTGTGCACGGGAAAAC
>Ga0299906_10005762_pt1 | contig 10055 bp, 8 predicted proteins | sample RVTome_14_FD_200259 | JGI IMG/M metagenome (GOLD analysis project Ga0299906, IMG submission 200259) | Soil microbial communities from uranium-contaminated site in the Upper Colorado River Basin, Wyoming, United States - RVT145D125 (version 2) ...
TGAACTGCGTCACAACGCAAGAAAAGCCCTACGTCGTGGGTGACAGTTCGCACAGATCCGGTAGAAAAGAAAAGGAACCCCGCCGAAGCGGGGTGTGTGACAGTGCTCAGGCGCGTTTCGCGCGAGCTCAAGGACAACCTGGCGATACCTGTTCTGTGTATGACGTCATCTCTACGAGGCGTGACCACCGAATCGCTGAGTGATCCTGAGCGCTATACCGATCTCGTTACCATGCGGCTCCGTGCGAAAGACAACTCCCCGGCATCTGAGCATGAAGTTGCGCGATCTGGTTTTTCGCCCTATCGAGAGGCCAATCGACTCCCCGAGATCATAGGTCCCGCTTGTCCATAAGAACACGCCAGAGCGGCTAACGTCGCGCGTGACGCCCGAGGCGGTGTCCAGAAACACCGGCAGTCTGATATTGGTCCGTTGGTACCCTCTTCTTTCATCTGGTCTGGTGGTCATCACGATCCTTAAGGCTGGTGAACTAAGTTTTCCTGAGCTCGCCGAAGCAGAGTCTTTCGTTCGCAACAACAATCTCGCCGGCTAACCGCCCCTGAAAACGGTGCGAGTCAATGACTGCCTGCCGTCGCCAGTCCTGCTCCGACGCAGCCAAAATGAATGAGCCAGCCGCCCAAGTCGAGAGACAGGCTCCCGAACAATCCGGATGGCTTGCGACTCTGTGTACGTGCGCTCCCTTACCGTTTCCCACGAAATGTCGTCCCAAAATCGATCGAAAACGCCGCGCTGCATCGTTCCGCACCGGGCGCACGTTCTATAAGCTCTGGAAAACTGAACGTTAATTATGCTTCTCCCCCACCGATGTGAAAACAAGCACCGCATGATCAAATTCGTCTGAACGCGTTCACCCGTTACCAGCATTCTATGTTCGTTCGTCTCCCCTTTAAATGGTGAATCTGCCCTAGATGCCGTAGAAGCAATCAACTAAACCAGACACACAAATCCCGCCCAAGCGGCATGTGTATTCTTGCCTACAAGGAGGAAATTGCCCGGTCGAGCTATGGCCGCGTTTGGCAGGAAGCAGAAGTCTGAGAATGCTGGCTTCCGGCCGAGGCTGTGTGAAGCATCTTTTTCAAGCAAAAGTTTGGGATCGACGGACCATTACCCGAGCCTCGATTGGACGGCTTGTATCCGGACAGGCCGCTTCCTCCATCTGTTCAGCCGATAACACGAGGGGCGACCCTGGAGTCAGGGCAAGGGCTAGGCGCCCTCGCGATTGACAAAGATTGGATTCCCTATCATAGCAGTGGCTCCACCCGTTTAGACAGAAAAAGTGCCTTCGTTAAGTGTTGAACTGCGGTTCAGGGTTTTAACTCTCTTGCCAAACGCATTAGGATGAATACTCGAGGTGTCGGATGGACTCATGCTCGGTCCTTTCCGTCAGGATGCGCCGTACGCAAGGCGAGAGCACGGTGTTTCATCCTACGCCGCCTTCTTCAGCTCGCCGGTTCCGAAGTACACCTCGTCCGGCGTTCGATACTTGAGGCTCTGGTGTGGGCGGCGGGCGTTGTAGAAACCGAAGTAGCCGGTGAGCGCCTCCTTCAGTTCGCGCATCGTCTCGTGGGCGTGGAGGTAGATCTGTTCGTACTTGACGCTGCGCCACAGCCGCTCGACGAAGACATTGTCGACCCAGCGGCCCTTGCCGTCCATGCTCACGCGCACGCCCTTGGCCAGCAGCACCGCGGTGAACTCCTCGGTGGTGAATTGCGAGCCCTGGTCGGTGTTGAAGATCTCCGGGGTGCCGTAACGAGTAAGCGCCTCCTGCAGGGCCTCGACGCAAAACTCTGTCGCCAGGGCGTTACTCGCCCGGAAAGCGAGCACCTTGCGACTGAAGAGGTCCACGATCGCCACCAGATAGGCAAAGCCATGAGCCATCGGCACATAGGTGATGTCGGTCGCCCAGACCTGATTGCGCCGCTCAATGGCGACGCCGCCCAGCAGATACGGATAGACTTTGTGACCCTTCCCCGGGATGCTGGTGCGTTTCTTCCGGTAGATCGCCTCAATGCCCATCAGGCGCATGAGGCTGCCCACATGGCGGCGTCCCACTTCGACGCCCTCGCGTTGGAGCATGCCGGCCAGCTTGCGTGCCCCGAGGAAAGGGTAAGCCAGGTGAAGCTCGTCGAGGCGGCGCATGAGCCGCAGGTCGGCGGGCGACACCGGCCTGGGCTGGTAATACAGGCTCGACCGGCACAAGTCGAACAATTCACATTGACGCATGATCGTGACCTCGCTCTCGGCGTCGATCAGCGTTTTGCGCTCGGCAGGCCGAATCGACCGAGCGCGCCGGACAAAAAATCACGCTCCATGGTGAGCTCCCCCACCTTGGCGCGCAGGTCGCGGATCTGGCGTTCAGCGTCCTCGACCGCGGGGTTGCCGTTCTCGAAGACCTCGCCCGCGTGCTCAAGTAGCTGCTTGCGCCAGGTGGCGATCTGCGTGGCGTGCACGCCGTGGCGCGAGGCGAGTTCGGCGAGCGTGGCTTCGCCTCGCAATGACTCCAGGGCAATCCGCGCCTTGAACTTCGCTGAGTGGTTCCTGCGTGGCCGTTTCATGGTGTCTGCTCCTTTCAGTCGGCATTATTGCCGTTTCCAATGAGCAGTTCATCCACTTATCCAGGGCCGATTTCGTGTCCAAAAAAGCGAGGCCACCTCTCATGCAGTGCGGAGTTTCCCGGCCGAGTATCGCCAGCACCGAGGGCGCAAAGTCAACGAGTGGAGTTGGATTGCAATTCAGAAGTTCTTGGTCTAGGGACCGAACTGAACCGCTAGCACACGGATTTTCAGGAATTCGTGACAACAAACGCACCTGACCCTACGTGAAGCACTACGAAACAAAACAGCGATTTACGGCATGCACTATTTGCTCAAGCCATGCCGACTTAGGCAAGGTCAGTGACAAGGTTGTAACATGATTCCGTGATGTCGCGCGAGCTGCGTCCGTTCGTCATCCAAAGCCACAAGCCCCGCCACAGGCTTTGGCCATGGCGCCATTACAAGATCCTCACCCGGTTAAGTTCAAGTGATTAAGATAACGATTACGCATGGCGAAGATCTTACGGACTGGGATCGCTATGTCGAGAATCATCCTGAAGGATCCGTATTTCAGACGTCGGCTTGGCGGCGTGTCGTCCAATCCGCCTATGGGCATCAGCCCATTTATTTGGCGGCCAAGAGGAAGGATGAGATTTGCGGTGTGCTTCCGCTGTTCTTTATGAACAGCTTCCTATTCGGCCGGCTATTGGCGACGAGCCCATATGCATCGTCGGGGGCCGTATGTGCCGACGACAAGAAGATTACGGAATTATTGACGGAAAAAGCCATCGAGCTGGCCCGTGAGACGAAGGCGGAGTACCTGGAACTGAAAAGCACAAGAATTACGAACTGTGATGGGCTCCAACGCCACTCGGACTACCTCAATTACCGTTTGAACATTGAAAAACCGGAAATGCTGTGGCGCGAGCGGCTGAAGAAAGATACCAGAGAGGCCATCCGTCGCGCAGAACGGACCGGCGTTACGGCCGAGCGCGGGCACCACTTGTTGGATCCTTTTTATCGCGTGATGGCGATGAATATGAGGAGGCTTGGAACCCCGGTACATTTGCAATTGTTCTATCGAACCATTTTGGACCAATTCGGACCTGATTCCGAGATTCTTGCAGTCAGGTGGAAAAGTGTGGTCATTTCGGCCGTCCTTCTGCTTCGGTATCGCAGTGAAGTCGTAGCATTGAGCGCCGCCTCTCTGCCGGAACACTTGCGGTTGCGGCCCAACAACTTCTTGTATTGGGAGGCGTTCAAGCATGCATATTCGTCGGGGGCCACCTCCTTCGACTTCGGTCGCTCCTTGGCCGGCAGCGGTCAAGCCAAATTCAAGGAATCCTTTGGCGCTGAATCCCATCCGATCTATTACGAGTACTATCTTAACGGGAGGAAGGCCATTCCAAGGATTCACCAGGAGAATCCCCGCTACCGGTTAGCCCGAGCCGTCTGGATGCGGATGCCCCTTTTCCTGACGAAGTGGCTCGGGCCGCATCTCATCAAGAACATTCCATAAATATGGGGAAATCGTCCCACAGCCCATGTTCCGCCTACGGCATCGGACAAGATTCTTGGGCGACCATGGGGGTTCAAGCCGACCGCGTTTGAATATGACCGGGACTTTTCTCAATCTAGCAGTAATTCGAGTCTGAAATGTGCTAGAACCCATCTCAAAAATACCTGCGGAGCAGCATAAGCATGCATGCGAGGTGGACAAAGCCAAGGAAATTCTCGACGTGGTATTCGTAGCGCACAACGAGTCGGCGGAAATTTTGCAACCAGGCGAACATCCGTTCGACCTTCCAGCGTCGTCGGTAACGGCGCAATGCGCGCCCGTCCTGAGTCGTGGGCCGGGACCGGTTCCGCCGGTGCGGGGCGATCAGCTCAATACCGTGCTTGGCAAGCCTCGCGTCCAGTGGATCGCTGTCGTAGGCGAGATCCCCGATCAGTCGTTGGGGAACACCCTCGGTGAAGCGCTGCTCGATAGTGCCTTCAGTAAGGGTGATTTCGTGCGGGCTAGCAGACGCCGCGTGCACTGCGATAGGAGCACTAACGCCGTTTGCCGCTGCCATGAGCTTTGTACCCTTGCCCCCGCTTGGTCGTGCCGACGACAGCGCCCCTTTTTTTGCGATCACAAAGGTCGCGTCGATGAAACACTCGGCCAGATCGAGCTTGCCGCGACTTCGCAAGTCCTCGGCGAGCGCCTCCACCACTCGCGTGAATACACCTGAACGTACCCATTGCTGCAGGCTGCGGTGGCAGGTCTGGTATGGCGGGAAGCGGGCCGGCAAGTCCTGCCAGCGCGCTCTCAAGCGCAAGATCCATAAAATGCCGTTTAGCATCTGTCGATGGTCTCGCCTGGGCCGTCCCTTGCCGTCATCTCGTCTCGGCGGCTTAGGAATCAGAGACTCGACGATCTCCCACTGCTCATCAGTCAACTCTTCTCGGCGTGCCATGCCGAGAAGGTACCAATCGCTTCAATGACGTACAAGTGTTTTTGAGATAGCTTCTAGTGTTGCCCAAGCTGTCCTCTTTGAGAATAAGACAAACATCTCTAATTGTTTCGGTAGAACAGCTGGGGCCTTGGGTGGACGAAGATCGGGTAGGGGTGGCCTCCTCCTCGTTGAGCTAGCCCTGGTCCGATCCGAGGCGCCCCATGCGGTCGCGATCGGGGGGCACGTCGGAAGCGCGCCTGACGGCGACACAATCACCGTCTTCGACCCGACCAGACGCGCCTAGAAACCAGCTAATGTGCGCTACGGGCCGAAAAGCGACCATGAACTGGAATTCGACAAGGGTCTGGTCCCGCCAGCTGAGGAAAGGGTGGGCGGAGCGCTCAGTCAGCGGCCCGGTCGGGCGCGGTCGGAGCACGCGTCGTGGATGATCAGAATTGCTCTAAGCACTCCGCTCGTAGACGACGCGTATAAGCACCCCTGCTATCAAAGAATTCCAATCCATTACTCATCTGATCATATTGTCCAGAAAACAGATCGCGCAGGAACTTTTCGATGACCGGATCCGGAACATTCGCGCCAAACGTCCGCCGTTCCTCGTTTTCGGCGCGAACTGAAACACTGATCGCGTCTGCGGACGCACCAGCTTTTCGGGCATCCACTGCTTTGGATGCCGAGAGCAAGATGAAGTCACACGCATCAGAAGGCATTGCCGCTCTTCCGACCGTTGGGATCATAAGGAACAACGCGATCGCTAATAAACCCAGTCTTGAAGTCCTCATAGGCCCCGCTGTATCGTCAATTGCTGTAAGCCAACGCCCGCCGAGCAGGGAGGGGAAGGTTGGGCACCGACTGCACGGAGCAAAAAGTGAATCGCCATCTGCGTGCTAACCACAAGGCTGTCGGTCGGTTGAATCCGCAGCCGAAAGCAGACATCCGGGAATGCCCGCTTCCGACCGAGGCTGTGTGGAAACTCTATTTCAGGAAAATATTGGGTTTCGTCGGACCATCACCCGAAGCCGATTGGCCGGCTTTATTCCCGACAGGCCGCGTCGTCGATCTGGTCAACCGACAACAGGGGGCTTCGATCCTGGTGTCAGGGCAAGGGGCTAGACGCCCTCGCGATTGACGAAGACTGAATTCCCTATCATGCAGTCCGGAGTTTCCCGGCCGAGTATCGCTAGCACGGAAGGCGCAAAGTCAACGAGCGACGCGGCAGTCGAGGTTGTCGCGAAGTGATGGTCGGCCAGGAGCATGAATCCACACTCGCTGGGGTGTTCCGGAAGATAGCCGTGATCCCCCTTGTGCCTCGGGTCACGCAGCCGCGGCCTTTGCTGCCAATCCTTTAGGGCGAGTGTCCAACTGGCCAGTGGCCGATGGAAGTCGTTCGGGTAGAAGGTGTAACCGGGGCTCGCGTAGAAATAGGCGTCGCCATACGCATTGTCGGGAAAATGCAGGCTAAACTTTTTCATTTCCTCACGATGCACCAAAGTTCCATGCTCCAGAGTCGTCAATCGGCTCATGATCTTTGAACGGGCGGCGTCGCTGTGAAACCAAAATGTAGATCTCGTGTTCTCGACGAACAAATCGTAATCGTCGGGTGGTACATCGAGCGCCCCGAGCTCGCCGAATAAATCGACATATCCGATCACTGGCTCCATGCCGTGATCAGAGAGAAGTAAGAGGCCTGTACCCGTGCGCGTGCACTTGGCATGGACGGCGGCCACGAAGTTATCCATGCGACGGTAGGCGTCGGCCATCCGCTCAGGATTGTCCAGGTTCCAGTGCGCGAGACGGTCCAAGCTGTGGGGCTCCACCATCTCCAAGGCCTGATTGCCCTCGGCAATCACGTCGATTAACTGCCGCAATCGACGATGATCGTCATGGAATACATACCGGCAATGCCCGGGGCCAAGAACCGTGAAGATCGACGGCTTGCCATTAATGGGCAGCATGACTCCCTCTGTTCTCATCTGCGTGACGTACTTGAACCTCAGAATCTCGAAGCGCCGCCGCCTTCTTGGAGCAATCGTGGCGAGGTCAACCGGCCCGCGAAGCATGTGCAGAGCGCACTGCACCGTCGTGGTTACCGGATCGGGCAAGCAGTCGATCAAGCGCTGCGTTGCGGTGCGGATCCTGTGGCTCGTTCTAAGCTTCGGTCCCCACAGGCCGTGCTCGGAAGGATAGGTCCCCGTCAGTAGGGTCGGCACATGATCCGCCATCGGCAGCGTAATCATGCGCACCCATGGATAGGACGCGAGCAGGCCGGAGAGATGCGGACACGTCTTGGGATCGATTCGGCGCAAGTCCAGCGCCGGAATGTATAAGACGACGAGATGATCGAGGCGCGCTGGGCTCGTGCCGTTATGCTTGGCGTGGGACGCGACTCGCAACTTGTACATGACCTGTCATTTACCTGTGCTTTTAGCATCCGCCGTCACGGCGCTGATCGTGCTCAGAACGCGCGCCTGGAGGTTTATACTGACTATCGATCCTCCGCGGCCGTTGCGTCCTCAGCGTCAGTAGCGTTGTTTTGATTCTCTTAACGCCCTCTGCGTCCCTGCCGGTAAGGCTGTTATTTTCCTTGGCGTCCTTTGCGGGCTCAGCGGTGAGGCATTTTTGGACCCGATTCTAGCCGACGGCGAAGCGCCGCAGCGCGGCAGCATCAAACTCCAGTCCCAGTCCCGGTTTCCGCGGCATCCCCAACTCCCCCTTCTCCGGCACCGGCACTTCCTTGTAGAGCCTGAACGTCCACGGCATGTACTCCACCGACAGCCCGTTCGGAACCGCCGCGATCAGATGCACGTGAATCTCCGGCACGAGGTGGCTCACCACCGGCAGATTAAACGCTTCCGCCATCCCCGCAATCTTCAACCACTGCGTCACTCCCCCCGCGCGCAGGATATCGATCATGACGATATCCACCGACCGCGCCTCGAGCATCTGTCGGAACGGCGCTATGCCATAGACGTACTCACCGCCGGCAATCGGCGTCCTGAGCGCAGCGGTGACACGCGCGAGGCCATCGTAATCGTCGTGCGCCGTCACGTCCTCCAGCCAGAAGAGGTGCACGTCCTCGATCCGCCGGCCGATATCGATCGCCTGGTGCACGCTCCAGCGCTGGTTGATGTCGCACATGAGATCGATCTCCGGGCCGATTGCCTCCCGGATCGCCCGCGCCCGTGCCACTTCCTTCGCGGGCGTCGTATCACCCGGAAGCGCGAGCTGCATCTTCATCTGCCGGAAACCCTTCCTGACGAGCGTCGGCGCCGCCTTGATCACATGCTCGAGCGGAAAGTGGCGCATCAACGCGCCGCTCGCATACGTGGGAACCCGGTCACGGTATCCGCCGATCAGTTGCCACAAAGGCAGGTTCTGCGCCTTGCCGCGGATGTCCCACAGGGCGAGGTCAATTGCCGATAAGGCAAGCGTGAAGATGCCGCCCGGGCCAGCCGTGCCTGCCCCCGCCCGCAGTTTGGCCACAATTGCTTCAGGCCGCAGCGGATCCTCGCCAATCGTCAACTCCCCAAGCTGATCGACGGCGCTTTTGAGTGTAGCGGTAAGCGCGCTCCCGAAAAACGTCAGACCGACGCCTTCTAACCCGACATCGGTCTGCATTTGCAGCGTCACGATGCTCCGCGTGGCACCGAGTGTGGAGGGCCCACCAGCGAGAGGTTCGTCAGCTGGAACCTGTACGATTTGCGACTGGATGCGCGTGATCTTCATGATTTTGTTCCGTGAATGGAGCGCCTGCGCGAAACCGCCATTCTAGCCGCACGTAAGGACGATATTGCTTCTGCCAACGCCTCAACTCCTGAATTGCACTCTTGCCAAACCTGCGAATCCTGCCCATTCTTTGATCCCGATCAGCGTACATTGGCCGGCATCATATTGAGTCATGAATCTCCTTACTCTGATACACGTCGCCTTGCGTGCTCTACGCGTAAATCGGTTGCGCAGCTCGCTCACCGCGCTGGGCATCATAATCGGAGTTGCTGCTGTAATTGTCATGATCGCAATCGGTGCAGGAGCTCAGGCCCGCGTCGAGGAGCAGATCCGATCTCTCGGGTCAAGCCATATCGTAATTCGCTCTGGCTCGGTCAACTCGCGCGGAGTATGGCTTGGCTTTGGCTCACAGTTCACGCTTACCGAGGACGATGCCTACGCAATCGAGCGTGAGGTGCCGGCAGTGGAGATCGCGGACCCGGGCATCGGAGGTGCCGGACAAATTGTCGCCGGCAACAAGAACTGGCTCACCGCATTCTGGGGCGCTTCGCACAAGCACTTCGAGCTCCGGGGATTTAAGTTCACGGCAGGCAGGCCGTTCGGACAGTCTGAAGTCCAGAGCTCGGCTAAGGTGGTCGTCATCGGCGAAACAGTATCGAGGGAGCTTTTCGGCGATGCAGACCCCATTGGTCGGGTAATTCGAGTTAACAAGGTACCGCTCACCGTTATTGGCTTATTGGAGCGTAAAGGCCAGACCTCGGGCGGTCGCGATCAAGACGATGGCGTGCTCTTGCCCATCACCACTGCCCAAAATCGCATCATGGGCGCGGCTCATTTCAAGCGCGGTACCGTTGAAATGATTTCGGTCAGGATGCGCGAGGATGCCAACCTGGCTGAGGCAGTAGAGGATATCCGCGCGCTGCTGCGGCAACGACACCGGTTGCGGCCCGAGCAGACCGACGACTTTGTCCTGCGAAATATGTCGGAGGTACTGAGCGCCCGCGAGGAGTCCAGTCGCGCCATGACACTCCTGCTGGCTGCCGTAGCATCAGTCTCGCTGCTGGTCGGCGGCATCGGCATCATGAATATCATGCTGGTGTCGGTCACGGAACGCTCGCGGGAGATTGGCCTCAGGATGGCGGTGGGCGCGCGCGCGCGCGATATTCTGACCCAGTTTCTCGTGGAAGCTATGACCCTCGCCTTTATCGGAGGGCTGCTGGGCGTGGTGCTCGGGGTTGCAGGTTCCTACGCAATCGGCCATTTCGCCGGCTGGCGGATCGAACTGCAGCTCGAATCGATCGCCCTGGCTGTCGGGTTCGCT
>Ga0299906_10005765_pt1 | contig 10052 bp, 9 predicted proteins | sample RVTome_14_FD_200259 | JGI IMG/M metagenome (GOLD analysis project Ga0299906, IMG submission 200259) | Soil microbial communities from uranium-contaminated site in the Upper Colorado River Basin, Wyoming, United States - RVT145D125 (version 2) ...
CGCACTTCCTGCGGCCGCCGGGGGGCGTAGCCCTGCGCGGCGGCGCGGTCGCGCGCCGCGACCGTCGTGAGCGCCCGTGCGCCTTCGATCTTGGTGTGGTTCTGGAGCTTCGCCGCCCGGTTCACCGGATCGCCGATCACCGCGTACTCGAGGCGGCCTTCCTCGCCGATCGCGCCGCAGGTCACGGTGCCGACCTCGACGCCGATGCCCACGCCCGGCGTCGCCGAGCCGCGGGCCGCGCACTCGCCGCACCAGTCGACGAGCGCGCCGAGCAGCTCATCGGTGCACCGGAGCGCGTCCGCCGCGTAGGTCGCGCTCGGCCGCGTCGCGCCGAACGTGACCATGATCCCGTCGCCGAGGTAGGTCGTGATCGAGCCCCCGTGGCGCTGGATGATCGGCACGGCGACCCGCTGATACGCGCCGAGGAGCGCGATCAGGGCCTTCGGCTCGAGCGTCGCGGCGAGCCTGGTGAAGCCGCGCAGGTCGATGAACATCGTCGCCGCCTCGCGGCTCTCGCCCTCGCCCGGCCGGAGCAGCTCGTCCGCCGCGATCAGGTGCTGGGCGATCTCGGGCGAGAAGAACCGCGCGAGCTGCGTCGTCGCGGCCTGCTCGGCGACCGCGCGCTCGAGCAGCTCGCGCGCATGCGCGACGGCCATCGCGAGCAGGCCGGTCGTGAGCAGGATCGAGACGATCTTGTCGATCTCGCCGCCGATCAGGATCTTCGCCGAGGTCATGTAGGCGACGTAGTCGCGGGTGATCAGGCCGGCGCCGCCGGGCTCGGCGAGCGCGTAGCCGAGGAGCGCGAGCCAGCCCACCGCCGCGGCGGCGCCCGCGGCGAGGACGTAGCTCGCCGAGAACGAGAGGGTCCGCAGCGCGATGAAAATGAAGACGTAGGTGAAGGTCGGCGCCTTGAGGTAGAAGGCCGCCGGCTGGCCGTACTCGATGTGGAAGCTCCAGATCGTGACCATGAGGAGCGTCATGTCCACGACCACCGACGCGTACCTGAGCGGCGCCGTCAGCCGCCTCGCGTAGGCGAGGCTCAGGCGAACCGCCGTGAACGCGGCGTAGATGCCGAGCGCCCAGGGCACGAGCACGATGACCGCGTCGGCTGGTGCGGTCTTGGGCGAGACGACGTAGAGCGTCGCGAGCACGGCGACGAGCAGTGCCTGGACCCAGCTCGTGAGGATCTCGCTGCGTTCACGCTGCACCTCGATCGCGCGGACGACCCGCGCGGGCAACCGCGCCGGCGCCGCGGGGCTCGCGCGCAGCAGCTCGGCCACCGGCCGGCGCGCGCCGATCGCCGTCACAGGGACCGCTCCAGGGCCGCCGTCCCAGTAGTGCTCGCCCGCGAGCCGCCGCCCTGGAGCGCGAGGTTGATGGTCTTTTGCGCTGCCATGAATGCCCTTCGGTCGCAATGTCTGCCGGTCCTCGGTCCCCGCAGACCCGGCTTCCTTACGTTTTACGCCGGCGGGCCCCGTCCGGACGCAGGCGACGCATCCGAACGGCGGCGGACCCCGTAGACTTCCCCTGGGAGCAGCCTCCGCGATGACGCCGCACGTCCGCAGCCGGGCCCGCGAGCTCGCGCGCGCCGCGACCCTCCTCGAGGCGGCGGAGCGGCTCGCGCTTCGCGCCGCATCGGGGCAGGCGGCGATTGCGCGCGACCCGCGGGCCGCCCGCTTCTTCGCGCGGCAGGCGCGGCAGGAAGCCTTTCACGCGCGCGCGTTCGCCGCCGCGGCAACCTTCCTCGCTCCCGGCGCCACGCTGACGCATCCGGGCGGGCCCGCGCTCGCGGCCTACCGCGCGCGGCTCGACCGCGACCTCAACGCCGGCGACCTCTGGTCGTCGGTCGTCGGCTTGCAGGTTGCGCTGGAGGCCCTCGGCGCCGCAGTGCTCGGCGAGGTGGAAGAGCGCCTCGTCCTGCATCTGCCGGCGCTCGCGCCGCTCCACCGGGTCCTGGCGCGCCAGGAAGCCGCCCATCACGCCTTCGGGGTGCAGCGGGTCCAGCGCGCCTTGGCGAGCGGCGTGCTCCCGGCGCTGCGGCTGGGGGCGGCGGCGGGGGCCTACCGTCCGCGCGCCATGGGGCTCCTCGCGGCGTGCGCGGAGCTGCTGGACGGACTGGGCGATTCGCCGGCACCGTACGCGGCGCGCTTCGAAGCCCTGCTTCCGGTATGGTTTCTCGCCCCAGCGTGATCTCCATCGTCATTCCCGCGCTGGACGAGGAGCGGGCGCTCCCGGCAACGCTCGCGCGCGTCTTCGAGCAGGCGGGCGAGTTCGAGGTCATCGTCGTGGACGGCGGCAGCGGCGACGCAACGCGCGCGATCGCCCGCAGTCATCCGGGGGTGAGGCTGGTCGAGGCGCCGCGCGGCCGGGCGCGCCAGATGAACGCGGGCGCGCGCGGAGCCCGGGGCGAGTGGCTGCTGTTCCTGCACGCCGATACCCTGCTGCCGCGCGACGGGCTCGCGCGCATCGCCGCGCTGCCCGGGGACGTCGGCGCCGGCTGCTTCGAGCAGCGGTTCTCCGGCGACGACCGGCGGCTCGCGCTCATCTCGCGGCTGCACAACTTCCGCTGTCGCCGCACCTGGGTCATGTACGGCGACCAGGCGATGTTCGTCCGGCGGCGGGTCTTCGAGTCCCTCGGGGGTTTTCCCGACGTCGACCATCTCGAGGACGTGATCTTCAGTGAAAGGCTGGCGCGGTTCGCCCGACCAACGCTGGTCCCGGCCGAAGTCGTCACCGATTCGCGCAAGTTCATGAAGATGGGCGTGTTGCGCAGTCTGGCGCGGTGCCTCGCCATCCTGCTATGTTACGAGCTGCGCCTGCCGCCGCCCGCCCGCGCGTTCTTCGCTCCGATCCGCTGACTTCCGCCACGAAGGGAACGACCAAGGTGCACGCAACGCTGCCGCTCCTCAGCTCGACCGAGTTTCCGGCGATCGCCCGCAAGCGGCTCGAGACGCTGCAGGTCAACGTCGGCTACCGGTGCAACCAGACGTGCGTGCACTGCCACGTCAACGCCGGGCCCAACCGGACCGAGGAGATGGGGCGCGACGTCGTCGAGGCCGTGCTCGCGTTCCTGCGCAACGCCGCGGTGAAGACGCTCGACATCACCGGCGGCGCACCGGAGCTCAATGCGCACTTTCGCAGCCTCGTGGCCGAGGCGCACGCGCTCGGCGTGCACGTGATCGACCGGTGCAACCTCACGATCCTGAACGAGCCCGGCCACGAGGACCTCGCCGACTTCCTCGCCGCGCACCGGGTGGAGGTGATCGCGTCGCTGCCGTGCTACCTCGAGGACAACGTCGACCGCCAGCGCGGCAAGGGGGTGTTCTCGGCGAGCATCGTCGCGCTGAAGAAGCTGAACGCCCTCGGCTACGGCCGCGCCGACACCGGGCTCGCGCTCAACCTCGTGTACAACCCGCAGGGCCCGACCCTGCCGCCGCCGCAGGAAGCGCTCGAGGACGCCTATCGCTCGCACCTGCGGCGCGAGTACGGCGTCGAGTTCAACCGGCTGTACACGCTCGCGAACATGCCGATCCAGCGCTTCGGCTCGACGCTGATCTCCAAAGGGCAGTTCAATTCGTACATGAAGCTCCTGCGCGACGCATACCACGAGGAGAACCTCGAGCAGGTGATGTGCCGGACGCTCCTTTCGGTCGACTGGCAGGGCTACGTCTACGACTGCGACTTCAACCAGATGCTCGAGCTGCCGGCGCGCGTCGGCGCGAAGCCGCGCACGAAGCTCGCCGACCTGATCGGCCGGAACCTCGAGGGCCGCCCGATCGTCGTCGCCGACCACTGCTTCGGCTGCACCGCGGGGCAGGGCTCGAGCTGCGGCGGGGCGCTCGGTTGACGGCGGAGCTCGCCGCGATGAACGTCGATGCCCCGGGGCGGAACTGCCCGCTCGCCTACCGGTACTCGCCCGCAGTGTTCCGCCGGCCGCCCGAGATCGAGGCGGAGACGATCTACGTGATCGGCGGGCTGTACGGCAACCCGTTCGCGCTCGATGCGATCCTCGCGCTCGCCGCCGCCGAGCCGGTCGCGCCCCGGCTGGTGTTCAACGGCGACTTCAACTGGTTCGACGCCGATGCGGAGGGGTTCGCCCGGCTCAACGGGCGCGTGCTCGAGCACGTCGCGCTCCGCGGCAACGTCGAGACCGAGCTCGCGGCCGACGACGACGGCGCGGGCTGCGGCTGCGCGTACCCGGAGTGGGTGGGCGACGCCGAGGTCGCCCGCTCCAACGCGATCGAAGCGCGGCTGCGCGAGACGGCGCGGGCGTTCCCCGAGCTGCGCGCGCGGCTCGGGGCGCTCCCGATGCACGCGGTGGCGAGCGTCGGCGGAGTGCGCGTCGCCATCGTCCATGGCGACGCGTGGTCGCTCTCGGGCTGGGACTTCTCGCAGGAACGGCTCGGCAAGGACGTCGGCGCCGCCGCGGCGGCGTTTGAAGCGGCGGGGGTCCGGGTGTTCGCCTGCAGCCACACCTGTCTCCCGGTGCTGCAGGTGCTGGTGACGGCGCGGGGGCACTGCGTGATCGCCAACAACGGCGCCGCGGGCATGCCCAATTTCAGCGGCACCCGGTTCGGCCTGGTCACGCGCATCGCGATCCAGCCGCGCGCCGAAGCGCTGTACGGGGAGTGGCTCGGCCCGCTGTTCGTCGAGACGCTCGCGGTGCGCTACGATCAGGCGCGCTGGCTCGCGCACTTCGATGCCCTCTGGCCGGCCGGCTCGCCCGCCGCCGTCTCCTACCGGCGCCGGATCGCGGAGGGCCCCGGGTACGAGCCCCACCAGGCGCTGCGCGGTGCCGTAAGCCCCACCGGCGCGACGCGACGAACTGCCGTCACCGCGTAAGGGAGGCAGGGAATGACCAAGGGCCGGATCGTCGTGCTGGTCGTCATCGCCGCGCTGGTCGCGGCGTTCTTCGTCTTCGACCTCAAGCAGTATTTCAGCCTCGACTACTTCAAGCAGCAGCAGGCGGCGATCGACGCGTACTTCCAGGCGCATCCGCTGCAAACCGCCGCGATCTACTTCCTGATCTACGTCGCGGTCACCGGGCTGTCGCTTCCGGGCGCGACGATCATGACCCTCGCCGGAGCCGCGATCTTCGGGCTGCTCTGGGGGACGGTGATCGTGTCCTTCGCGTCCTCGATCGGGGCGACGCTCGCCTTCCTCGCGAGCCGGTTCCTGTTCCGCGACGCGATCCAGCGCAAGTTCGGCGACAAACTCGCGGCCATCAACCGCGGCGTGGCGAAGGAGGGCGCGTTCTACCTCTTCGCGCTGCGCCTGGTCCCGGCATTCCCGTTCTTCGTGATCAACCTCGTCATGGGCCTCACGCCCATGAAGACGCGCACGTTCTACTGGGTGAGCCAGCTCGGGATGCTCGCCGGCACGCTCGTCTACGTGAACGCCGGGACCCAGATCGCGAGAATCGACTCGCTCGCCGGGCTCGTGTCGCCGGCGCTGATCGGCTCGTTCGTGCTGCTCGGCCTCTTCCCGCTGATCGCGAAGAAGATCGTCGACTGGCTGAAGGCGCGCAAGGTGTACGCGAAGTGGCCGAAACCGGCGCGGTTCGACCGCAACCTGGTGGTGATCGGCGCCGGCTCGGCCGGGCTCGTCTCGGCCTACATCGCCGCCGCGGTGAAGGCGAAGGTGACGCTGGTGGAGAAGCACAAGATGGGCGGCGACTGCCTCAACTTCGGCTGCGTGCCGTCGAAGGCGCTGATCCGCTCGGCGAAGTTCCTGTCGCACGTGAAGCGGGCGCAGGAGTGGGGGATCCGGAGCGCGTCGGCCGACTTCGCGTTCCGGGACGTGATGGATCGCGTGCATCGCGTCATCAAGACGATCGAGCCCCACGACTCGGTCGAGCGCTACGCGAGCCTCGGCGTCGACGTGGTCCTGGGCGAGGCGAAGATCACGTCGCCCTGGACGGTCGAGATCACCCGGCACGACGGGTCGAAGCAGGCGCTGACGACGCGCGCGATCGTGATCGCCGCGGGCGCGGCGCCGTTCGTGCCGCCGATCCCGGGGATCGATGCGGTCGGCTGCGTCACTTCCGACACGCTGTGGGAGATGCGCGAGCTGCCGCGGCGGCTGGTGGTGCTGGGCGGCGGCGCGATCGGGTCCGAGCTCGCCCAGTGCTTCGCCCGGCTCGGCGCGAAGGTGACCCAGGTCGAGATGCTGCCGCGGATCATGGCGAAGGAGGATCCCGAGATCTCCGAAATGGTCGCGCACCGGTTCCGCGCCGACGGCATCGACGTGCGCGTCGGCACCAAGGCGAAGACGTTCAGGCTCGCGAACGGCGAGAAGATCATGGTCGCCGAGCACGGCGGCCGGGACATCGAGATCCCGTTCGACGTGCTGCTCTGCGCCGTCGGCCGCGTCGCCAGGACGACCGGCTACGGGCTGGAGGAGCTCGGCATTCCGGTCACGAAGCAGCGCACCATCGAGGTGAACGAGTACCTGCAGACGATCTACCCCAACATCTACGCCTGCGGCGACGTCGCCGGGCCCTACCAGTTCACCCACACCGCGGCGCACATGGCGTGGTTCTGCGCGGTGAACGCGCTGTTCGGCCGGTTCCGGAAGTTCAAGGTCGACTACTCGGTGATTCCCTGGGCGACCTTCACCGAGCCGGAGGTGGCGCGCGTCGGTCTCAACGAGACCGAGGCGAAGGAGAAGGGCATTGCCTACGAGGTGACGACCTACGGGCTCGACGATCTCGACCGGGCGATCGCCGACGGCGAGGCCGAGGGGGTCGTCAAGGTGCTGACCGTTCCCGGCAAGGACCGGATCCTCGGGGTCACGATCGCCGGCGAGCACGCCGGCGATCTGATCATCGAGTACATCACGGCCATGAAGCACGGCATCGGGCTGAACAAGATCCTCGGCACCATCCACATCTACCCCACGCTCGTCGAAGCGAACAAGTACGCCGCCGGGAACTGGAAGCGCGCGCACGCGCCCCAGCGGGTGCTGCGGTTGCTCGAGCGCTACCACGCGTGGCTGCGCGGCGGCGCCGGCGCGGCGCGCGCGCCGGCGCGCGCGCCGGAGCGCGGCGCAGCGGAAAAGCACGCGTGAGGCGGCTGATCGCGGCGCTCGCGCTCGCCACCGCGCCCTGGGGCGCCGTCCTCGCGCAGCTCGACCACAGTCACGCGGCCTGGACTGCGCTCCTGAAGAACAACGTGGTCCTGATCGACGGCGGCAAGGCGTCGCAGGTGCGCTACGCGGAGCTCGCCCGGGACCGCGCCGCGCTGAAGGCCTACCTCGCCGGCCTGTCGAAGGTCACCGCGGCCGAGTTCGACGGCTGGTCCAAGGCGCAGCAGATGGCGTTCCTGATCAACGCCTACAACGCGTTCACGGTCGAGAAGATCCTCACCCGCTATCCCGACATCAAGTCGATCTGGGACTTCGGGAAGCTCTTCGGCAACCCGTTCAAGGACCGGTTCTTCACCCTGCTCGGGCAGGCGGGCACCCTCGACCGCATCGAGCACGAGACGCTGCGCAAGCCCGGCGCTTACGACGAGCCGCGCGTGCACTTCGCGGTCAACTGCGCGTCGATCGGCTGCCCGATGCTGCGCGAGGAGGCCTACGTCGCCGAGCGGCTCGACGCGCAGCTCGAGGAGCAGGCGCGCCGGTTCCTGTCCGACCCCTCGCGGAACCGGTACAGCGCGCCGAAGGGCGCGCTGGAGGTGTCGAAGATCTTCGACTGGTTCAAGGAGGACTGGCAGAGCGGCTATCGCGGCGTCACCGGCCAGGCGCCGCCGGCGCAGTCGCGCGAGCAGTACTTCGCGCGCTATGCGAAGCTGCTCGCCGACGCGCCGGGCGACCAGCAGGCCGTCGCGGACGGCAAGGCATCGATCGGCTTTCTCGAGTACGACTGGACCCTGAACGACGCGAAACGCTAAAACACTCAACGCAAAGACGCAGAGGACGCGAAGGACGCCAAGGATTCCGGGAATTCTTTGCGCCCTTTGCGCCTTTGCGTTGAAATTGCAGCCGTGGCGCAGATCTCGATCATCATCCCGACGTTGAACGAGGCGGCGGGCATCGGCACCACGCTCGCCGCGCTGCAACCGTTGCGCAGCCGCGGGCACGACGTGATCGTGGTCGACGGCGGAAGCGAGGACGGCACGCCGGAGCTCGCCCGGCCGCTCGCCGACCGCGTCATCGCCGCGGCCCGGGGCCGCGCGAGCCAGATGAACGCCGGCGCCGCCGAGGCCCGCGGCGACATCGTGCTCTTCCTCCACGCCGACACCGTGCTGCCGGAGGACGCCGACCGGACGGTGCTGGAAGGCCTCGCCACGACCCGCCTCCTGTGGGGCCGCTTCGACGTGCGCATCGCCGGTCGCCACCCGCTGCTGCCGGCGGTCGCCTGGCTCATGAACTTCCGCTCCCGCCTCACCGGGATCGCCACCGGCGACCAGGCGATCTTCGCCTGGCGGGAGGCGTTCCTGAGGGCCGGGGGATTCCCGCCGATCGCGCTGATGGAGGACCTCGCGCTCGCGCGCGCGCTCGGCGGCCTCTCCCAGCCGCTGTGCCTCGCGGAGCGGGTGACGACGTCGGGCCGGCGCTGGGAGTCGCGCGGGGTGCTCCGGACGATCGCGCTCATGTGGTGGCTGCGCCTGCGCTATCTCCTCGGCGCCTCCCCGGAGCGGCTCGCGCAGCGCTACGACGCGCCCCGTTGACCACGCCGGTCATCGTCTTCGCCAAGGCGCCGCGGCCCGGCGCGGTGAAGACGCGGCTCATCCCGGCGCTCGGTGCGGCGGGCGCCGCCCGCCTGCACGAGCGGCTCGTCGAGCGGACGCTCGCGACTGCGGCGGCGGCGGGCGTGGGGCCCCTCGAGCTCTGCGGCGACCCCGCATCGGACCCCTTTCTCGCCGCCCGCGCCGCGGCCTGCGGCGCCACGCTGACCGACCAGGGGCCCGGCGACCTCGGGGCGCGAATGCACCGCGCGTTCGAGCGTGCGCTCGGGGGCGCGCCGGCGGCGCTCGGCGTCGGCTGCGACTGTCCCGCGCTGACCCCGCAGCACTTGCGCCAAGCGAGCGCCGCGCTCGCGGCCGGGCACGACGCCGTGCTCGCGCCCGCCGAGGACGGCGGCTACGTGCTGATCGGCCTCGCGCGTGTGCACTCCTCCCTCTTCGAGCGCATCCGGTGGGGCGGCCCGGAGGTGCTCGAGGACACGCGGACGCGTTTCGGCGCGCTTGGGTGGGGTTGGCGGGAGCTTGACACCCTGTGGGATATCGACCGACCGGAGGATCTCGAGCGGCTCCGGAACGGAATACGGGACGGCGACCTGCTGCTGCAGGGCTTGAGCGACAGCGTGCCGAAGCGGCGATGAAGCGCCTGGTGCTGTGCGGCGGCGGGCACACCCACGTCGAGGTGCTGCGGCGCTTCGGTCTGCGGCCGGTCGCGGGCGTGGAGATCGTGCTGGTGAGCCCGAACCGGTTCACGCCGTACTCCGGGATGCTCCCCGGGCTCATCGCCGGGCACTACCGCTTCGACGCGGCCCATCTCGACCTGGAACGCATCACCCACTTCGCCGGCGCGCGCTTTCTGCAGACGCTCGTGACCGGCTTCGACCCGCGCCGGCGCGCCGTGACCCTCGCCGACGGCGCGACGCTGGAATTCGACTTGGCATCGCTCGATGTCGGTTCCAGGCCGCCGGCCGACGGCGTTCCCGGCGCCGAAGCGCATGCCATCGGGGTGAAGCCGGTCGAGCGGTTCCTGCGCGTCTGCGACGAGTGGGGCGAACGGGCGCGCGCCGGCACCCTGGCGCGGCTCGCCGTCGTCGGCGGGGGCGCGGCGGGGATCGAGACGCTGCTCTCGATGCAGTACAAGTGCGGGCGCGAAACGGGGCGAGCCGATGCCGTCCAGTTCGACCTCGTCACCGACGTGGGCCAGGTGCTCCCCGATCACGGCGCGCGCGCGCAGGCCATCCTCCGCCGCATCCTCGCCGAGCGCAGGGTCGCGCTGCATCTCGCGAGCCGGGTGGTGCGCGTCGAGGCCGGCGCGATCCATACCGCGAACGGCCAGTGCGTGCCGGCGGACGCGATCGTCTGGGC
>Ga0299906_10005766_pt1 | contig 10052 bp, 5 predicted proteins | sample RVTome_14_FD_200259 | JGI IMG/M metagenome (GOLD analysis project Ga0299906, IMG submission 200259) | Soil microbial communities from uranium-contaminated site in the Upper Colorado River Basin, Wyoming, United States - RVT145D125 (version 2) ...
CTCCTATTCCCCAGGATTTCCTTGTAAGGGTGAACTTAATGGGGGGTAAATATGGAAGGCGAATAGCACAAGCTTCGGTCGGGCAATCCTATGAACACGGTGGTTTTATGATAGAAACATATCAAACCTCAGCAACAGGTTTTAAGGAACTCGACAGCGGTGGGCCGACTGGATTTTATAATCAGGACTACCTTGCCAAGTTCAGAATCAATGCTGCAGCCGATTCGAAAATTTATCAATCGCTTACATTTAAGATTGGCCAGGCAAAAGGAGACTCGGACGAAACTTACCTGGGCCTAACCCAGGAAGACTTTGATGCCACACCTTATCGAAGATATTCAGCCTCTCAAATGGATATTATGGCGACAAGCCATCAGCAATATTCAATCAAATACAACATTATACCCGCGAAGTTCCTTGACATTTCGTTGACGGGCTACCGCAATAACTTTTCCCGAAATTGGTACAAATTGAATTCCGTTAAGTATAATCCAAATGCCGATCCCTCCGCGAAATCTGTCGGCATCGCAGACGTGTTGGATAGTCCGCTTACTTATGCCGATGAGTACGCATTACTAACGGGAACCACAAGCCCCAATGAAGATGCACTCAGTTTGAGAAACAACAATCGCAAGTATTACGCACAGGGATTCCAAAGTATTATCGGACTGAATTTCGATTCTGGTACGGTAAAGCATGACATCGAGGTCGGGTTTCGTTATCATGAAGATGAGGAAGACCGCTTCCAATGGGATGATCTGTATCGGATGAGGAGCGGCACCATGCAGATGACTGAAGCAGGGCTGCCGGGGACGCAGGATAACCGGGTCGCAAATGCTTATGCGTTCGCAAGCTATGTGCAATACAGTTTAAATGTCGGCAAGTTCCACGCCCTCCCTGGTGTCCGTTTTGAAGATATGGAAATCACGAGAACTGATTATGGTAAGACTGACCCTGGACGAACAGGCTCGACTATGGCTAAATCCTCCAACCACGTAAGTGTCTGGATTCCAGGTATTGGGTTTGAATATCAATTTACTTCCAGTGTTCGTGCTTTTGGTGGAATCCATCGCGGGTTTGCTCCACCCGGATCGAAGGAAGGGACAGATCCTGAAATGAGTATCAACTACGAATTTGGAGCACGAATGAATAATAGTCAAATCAATGCACAGGCTATTGTCTTTTATAATGATTATCAAAACCTACTTGGATCTGACCTGGCAGCGGCCGGGGGTGGTGGAACAGGAGACCAGTTTAACGCTGGAAACGCCACCATTTACGGCACAGAAGTGGAATTGAGCTATGTATTTGTGCCATCATCGTCATTGAATCTACCAATCTCGCTAAACTATACTTTTACGCATGGTGAATTTGGTAGCTCGTTTAACGCTGAAAACGAGGATTGGGGTACTGTTCAGGTTGGTGATGCCCTTCCCTACCTGGCCGAAAATCAGCTTACCATTAATCTTGGTCTTGAAAATAAGTTCTTCGATGTAAACCTAAGTTCAAAATATGTTGGTGAAATGCGGACCTCACCTGGAACAGGTGCCATTGAGGCCCCGTATAGGATTAACCGTAATTTTGTTATCGATCTCGCCACAAACATCAGGGTCAGCAGACTTATCACAGCTTTCGGCAGTATCAATAATATTACCGATAGTAAATATTTGGTTGCCAGGAGGCCGGCAGGTCTCCGTCCGGGTTTACCGAGAACTTTCTTAGCTGGAATCAAAGTCAATCTTTAAGGCAGTAGACTTTTACCCGGACTCAGCCGACAACAAGGTCGGTGGGTGAATCAGTGACTTTCCCACCCGGTATAAAAATAGATTGACCACATGCCAGGCACCGCGGCAGTTCAAAAAAAAATCATGTAACGGCAGACATCAGGCCGCCGTTGACGTGATAGCCGTACCTGGAAAGCTGTGGGCCCGTTCATATTGGCGTGGTCATGGCGCTATACCTCCCATCCCTTTCTATATGTCCTACCGACAAACTGGTTTGCCTCTTCAAGGTTGGTAATACGCGTGTTTTCGCCATCCCATAAAAGTTTCTTACGCGCGAAAAATTCCTGCTTTCCTTCACTGTTTTCCTTGCGCAACAGGTAACTGCGAATTGCCAGGTTACCCATCAGGACTGTTTCAGTCATTGGGCCGGCATAGTCAAATGACGACGTCAGGCCTTTATGTCCGGCACTGTCAAATCCGGCCTTGCACGCCTCAACCCACTTACGCTGATGACCGTACTCGGGCTCATCGTTGGGCTCCACTTCCGGACCAAATTCTGTTGTACCGTCGTTGAGATAAAGCTTTGGCATCAACGGCGAACTGTCATTGATGTTTGTCGATATCAGACCCTTTTCACCGATGATTAACACGCCATTGTTACTGTCGGTCCCGCCAATATCGTGATTTGCAGGAATGATGTCCGGGTGTGAAGGTCGTATTCCACCGTCGCTCCATGTCATTTCGATCGGGGATTTACTTTTTTCGGTTGCACCATAGTGCAGGGTTATAAACGACGAAGCAGGGCAGCCTTCGGGGTGATAGTCCGCCGTCCACATCTGGGAGAACACCGAGCCGACGCTGCATTCCGCATCAGTAGGATATTTGAGTCCTAATGTCCTGAACGGGATATCGATCAGGTGACAACCTACATCTCCAAGTGCACCGGTTCCAAAATCCCACCATCCTCGCCAGCTGAAAGGGTGAATATTCGGAGTATACGGTCGATACGCTGCGGGGCCTAACCAAAGATCCCAGTTTAGATCCTTCGGCTTTTTGCTTGCGTCGGGAGCAGGAATAGCGGATCCCTGGGGCCAAACCGGACGATTCGTCCAGATCTGTACCCTGGATATTTTTCCCAGCTTACCGGAGTCCACCCATTTTTGCACCATCTCCAGCAGAGGGTTTGACCCACCCTGATTTCCCATCTGGCTAACAATCTTATGTTTTCTTGCCATCTCCGTCAGGATTCGTGCCTCACGAATGTTATGGGTCATTGGCTTCTGAACGTAAACATGTTTTCCTCGCTCCATACAAAAAGCTGCCGCCGGCCCGTGCACATGGTCGGGTGTTGAAATGGTTACTGCGTCTATATCTTTTTCCTTCTCGAGCATCTCGCGGTAGTCGGCATATAGCTTAGCCTTGGGGAATCTCTCAACGGAGGCTTTCGCCGAACCGGAAAAATCCACATCGCATAGCGACACTATTCGCTCACGCCCTTTCACTGAAGCATTGCGAATATCACTGGCACCTTTTCCGCCAGCACCAATAGCTGCAAGATTCAGTTGATCACTGGGTGCTGTGTATCCGATTCCTCCAAGTACGTGGCGGGGTACCAGGAAAACTGACGAAGCGATAGCGCTTTGTTTTATGAATGTTCTTCGTGATGTGGTTGATTTCTGTGACTTTGGCGTTTTCATGGTATTGGATTTTCTTTAATAATTATCTTGAATTCCTGATGGATTGCGGACTTAATATATCACATTATATACAAACATTGTGCAACTGTTCTGTGCGTGGCAACACGAATATATTCTTCCAGGCCCTGACGCAACAGATCGATCATAATTAAGCCTGAATTCCTCAAGACAACGTAGCCAAATCGCGAAAAATGATGATGATTTTGCGTAAACAATCGCTGCGTGGGAAAAACGCGGACGATTTTCAAAGTGGTAGCTGAAACCCGAATGTTGGAGACGATTGAATTCCTCCGACCTGGATGCAGGTAAGCGCGGCTTTTTTGCGCTGCGATTTTTTGCTTTAAAGTTTGAGAGAGGAAGGCTTCCTCCATCAACCGGCACTCAGGCTTTATTTCCAGGTTGTTTTTATACCTTAAAAGACCACATTCAAAACGATCACGATAATCCGGTCCCACTCCACCGTCCGTGCCGCTTCAGAATAAACATGAGATCAAAAACCATGCGATTAAACCAACAATTCCGGCCGGTGGAATCAGAAATAAATAAATAAGTTTAGGATGCTTACGAAGAATGTCATTCCAGTAGAGCCATCCAAACCCAAGTACAACCACGAAGTATGGGAAAGCCCACCGAAAATTACCTTTTTTCAATTCTTGATAAAAAAGTTTATCGACTTGAAATCTCGAAATCTTAGGCTTAATCGTGTCACGATACTGATACAAAATATCATGTACCATTGATGCATAGTATGTTTTAGGCTTTTCCGTTAACAAATTGATGACGCCATCGGGTGTCCCCAGGATAAAATCCAGGAAAGGAAATTTGGGACTACATCCGTCCCAGGCATAGCCACTTTTACCTTTAGACGAAGTATTTGTCCCGTAAACGGTGATGTTCCCATTCTCTATCGACATCCAATGCCCGGTGGCATCCCTGGTCACCGTTACGCCTTTAATCGGAGTGTTCTCGTAAGTAACGTCCGCATAGTGCTTGAATTTGTAGAACGTGGTTGACTTAATTTTCACGGTTATTGACGGTTAGGAGTTTACGTTGGTAACAATACCATCAGAAGAAATTTCTACCAGGCTATTGAACCAATGATTGGCTTGCGAACGTATTGTCGCTATAATTTTTCTACCACTAACAGCACTGGGGTGCACTCATTGTTCAACAAATTTAAACCACATGGAGTATCAATTTTCACGGCCAGTACTAAATTTTGACAAACTCTTCAGGAAATGTGCAATTGACGTCCAAACCCGCTATCCAGTTTCCTGAAATCTACCACACATAAGATTTCGCCCGAGGCTAATCAAAAGCCAGGTGCCTCGAAAAAAAAGGTAGCGTTTTTATCCGTATGCGTTCCGCAATACGGTTGATATGATTACCCTCATAGCTTTCGTACATGTGCGGAATTTTATATAAGTCCAACAGTTCATGCAATTTTTTCGTAGCGCTACTGATGCCCGAATCCTGGAGTCCGGCGTCCATGGCGATGGCTTTCAGCTTTTTAAGGTTGGGTATGTATTGATCAATTGTGTAAAGTGTTCGGTTGGCCGAAAATTTTGCGGCAATGTCATCACGTACTTTACCGTCAGCATAAGGTAGATCGAGATAAAAAGGTGGATTATTTGGATTTGGCGCCCAAGCAGCGGCAGTCGCAAGATCGGCCATTACACCAAACGAACTCCCTTCCAGCTGCGTTGTTGAAGTAATAGCTTCAACACTTTTCATGCGCTCTGGATTGGCGACAACGACACCGTCCATGCAGCATGCACTGAGGATGTAAATAGCGGAATAGATATCAGGATATTTCATCGCCAGGCGGATAGTACCAAATCCACCCATGGAGTGCCCGGCTAATCCACGACTTTGAACGCCCGATAGGGTTCGATAATGTGTATCGATATACTCCACCAACTCTTTCGTCACGAACGTTTCCCAATCACCGATGGTGACAGAACTAGAATAAAAACTTCCTTTAAATCGATTGTAGGCATTTGGCATTACCACAATCATCTCTTTCGTCTGCCCTTCAGCCAGCGCGGCATCGATGACCTGATGCAGGTTGATCCAATGTTCTTCCCATCCAAACCATTGACTATCATTGTCCGTGAAGCCATGCAACATATAAAGAACAGGATAATGTTTGTTCGGATGGTCCTGGTAGGATGGCGGTAGGTAAACGGTAACATCCCGCTCAACAGGATCATTGACCAGATTTCCCTCGAGAGCTTTACTAAAAACCTTAATACGTTCTTTGGAACCCTGTTGGCCGGACGCCAGCGTGGGTGCGATGGTCATCAGAATAACGATGATAAATAATAGCTTTGTCATAATAACGAAGGTATCGTATTTTCATAATAGTTGATACACTGACTTTTGCAAATGCCCCAGAGACCGCCAGGTAAATTTGCCCTTTTCAAAAAAAAAATCGATGCGCCGGATCCACTCAGGGTAAATGCTGCCGGCACGATCAATACTGGATACGTACTGTCACAGCTATCGTGCCTATTTAGGATTATCTGTTATCTTACAAGAAATTAACCGGCATGAGCGAGTCATTTATTTTATGGGCAGGCTTTAACGTCTTCGTCCTGGGGATGCTTGCGCTTGACCTGGGTGTATTCCATCGTAAGTCCCATGAAGTCAGCGTTAAGGAAGCCCTCACGTGGACAAGTGTCTGGATAACCCTGGCCATGCTTTTTAATGTTTTTGTTTATTACTATTTCGACAAGGCCACCGCGGTCGAATTCTTTACCGGTTACATTATTGAAAAATCACTAAGCATTGACAATATTTTTGTCATCATCATGATTTTCTCCTACTTCAAAGTTCCGACAGCTTACCAGCATAAAGTGTTGTTCTGGGGAATTCTCGGAGCGTTGATAATGCGCGTGGTGTTTATACTTGTAGGTATCGAGCTAATCCATAAATTTCATTGGCTGATCTATCTTTTTGGAGGCTTTCTCGTTTATTCAGGTATCAAGATACTCTCTTCGGAAGATACGAAATTGGAACCGGAGAAAAACCCGTTGGTCAAACTGGCAAGGAGACTTTTTCCTTTTACGTCGAACTACGAAGGTGACAATTTTTTTGTCACCAAAGATTCGAAACGCTGGGCAACACCGTTGTTCCTGGTTGTCATCCTCATAGAAGCTACCGATTTGATTTTCGCGGTTGACTCCATTCCTGCGATCCTGGCTGTTTCCGATGATTCTTTTATTGTATACACTTCAAACGTCTTTGCAATCCTTGGCCTTCGGTCGTTGTACTTTGCATTAGCCGGGATTGAGAAATATTTCAAGTACTTAAAGTACGGCCTTTCCGCCATCTTGATTTTTGTTGGTGTTAAAATGTGTATCACCGATTTTTACAAAATTCCAACAGATCTGTCTTTGATCATTATTGTATTTGTGCTGGTTATCTCGATGTTGGCCTCGGTGGCGTCTAAAAGTGACCAACGTGGTAACGCCAAAACCGACTAAACAGATATCATTCGTTTCGAATAGCTGGAAGCCTTTTACTCACCTTTTTTATCCACGCCCTCGCCATCAATTCATGACCCGGAACGGTAGGGTGAATACCATCCCAGATCCAATATGATGCGGCGGCGTTCTTACATGCATCGGAAAAAATCTGTTGATATCCGACAAATACGGCGTTAAACTCCAGGCTTAACCTTTTAGTAACCTCCTGACGAGCACCGATAGTTTTTCGCCATAATAATTCATTTTCCATAACCTTCCCTACCGGCAAAATAAAGGGTTCGCCCAGAACGAACAACACATCGGGCAACTTCTCACGTGTCAGGGTCAATAGCTCTCTATAAGTTTTTTCAAAGTCAGTCCTCACCGACGGATCTTTAGTTTCCAGCTCCTTAGCCGCGTCATTTACTCCAATTAATATACTGACGACATTCGGGTTAAAATCCAGTGCACCTTCCACAGCTCCCATAAATCATTGATCGTATTTCCACTGACTCCTTTGTTGATAAACTTAAGGTTTCGCGTTGGAAAATCGGCTCCTAACCGGCTGGCAATACTAAAAGCGTAGCCATGACCCATAATGTGATTAGGATCTTCGTTTCTGCCTCGGTTTCCATCCGTAAATGGAATCACCCTGAAAAAGAAAGGTCAGGCCGTCTGGCGAAAAAGGATTGTTCGCATGCGCATCACCTGCTAAAGCGCCCAACAAACCCGGAGTTACTAGTGCTGTTGGTGTTGGTAATATCGACAAGAACGCGCCTTGAACTCAATATAGGTTTCGGCATAAGACATCATCTATTTGTAATTCAAAGGTAGGACAATGTTTCTATGCATTCAGGACAAAATACAGGGTTGTCGCCTGGCCTCTTAATGACCCATGGACGATATCACGATTAGGAAATACAAATTTGGATTTTAATATTTATAGGAAGGTAGGTGGTGATCGTTGGTGGTGAAGAACACCAGCAACGGCGGGGGTGGTGATTGTTGGTGGCGAAGAACACCAACAACGGCCGGGACGACTAGAAATCAATTACCTACGGTATTCCTGCTTTTAAAAAAGTAATATGCGTCTTAAAATTGCTATCATTTTCATCATCGGATGTCTAAGCTTGATTCGGTGTAACCCTGATACGTCATTGACATCATCAACCACCAACGACTGGCCGGAATATCACGGTGGACCGGACCGAAACCACTACTCGGCATTGGATCAGATTGACGCCGGCAACATTAATCAACTTGTAAAAGTCTGGGAATATGCATCAGGTGGCGCTGACACCGTTTCAAATCAGACGCAAATACAATGCAACCCGATCATTGTTGATGGCATTTTATATGGCGTATCTGCCGGGTCGCAGGCATTTGCCCTTCATGGCGATTCCGGGGTGGAGATTTGGAAGACTAATCTTCAAAATGAAACATTCAGGATCACGAGCAGGGGTGTGACGTACTGGAGCGATGGTGACGACAAACGAATATTTTTTGCGTTTGGAAACTGGCTCTACGCCTTGAATGCCGCAACGGGTGAACCGATCGGGTCATTCGGCGTTGATGGCAGAATTAATTTGCGCGATGGGCTTTCCCGCCCTGGCGCTGATGAATATGTATTATCGAATACGCCGGGCGTTGTTTTTGAAAATCTTATTATCATGGGCACGCGCGTCTCAGAAGGCCCAACCGCTCTCCCCGGTGATATTCGTGCTTATGATACACGTTCCGGCGAAGTAATGTGGACCTTCCATACCATTCCGAAGCCGGACGAGTTTGGGTACGATACCTGGCCGAATGATGCCTATCAAAATGTAGGCGGCGCCAATGCATGGACCGGTATGGCCATTGATCGTGCCTCAGGCATCGTGTATATTCCAACAGGTTCAGCTGCCTTTGATTTTTATGGTGGCAGTCGGCATGGAGCTAACTTGTTTGCCAATACATTACTGGCACTGGAGGCTCGTACCGGCAAACGTATTTGGCACTATCAACTGGTCCATCACGATATTTGGGATCGTGATCCGCCCGCAACGCCCAATCTATTCTCTATTCAAAAAAATGGTAAGACTGTAAAAGCTGTTGCACAAGTCACAAAGACAGGATATGTATTTGTATTCGATCGTGAGACCGGCAAGCCATTATTCCCCATTGAGGAAAGACCTGTGCCGGCTTCTGACGTACCCGGAGAACTAGCCTATCCCACACAACCTTTCCCCACCAAACCGTTGCCCTTTACACGACAAAGTTTCACCGAAGCAAACTTGAACCAACACGTCGCAGACCGCGAGGGAATCTTAAAGGAGTTAAAGAATAGTAAAACGGGCAAACAATACATTCCCATCGGCACACAACGAACCATTCTTTATCCGGGAACTGCAGGCGGCGCCCAATGGGGTGGCGCCGCAGTAGACGAAGAGTCAATTATGTATGTTCCAGCTGTCGAAATCCCTGTATACATGTCGTTGCGTGAGGCACCGATAGACGAAGGATTGACGACCGGAGCAAAAATCTACGCGGCAATTTGCGCAGGATGCCATGGGCTCGACAGAAAAGGCGACCATGGAGGAAATTACCCTGGCCTGGTCGATGTCGGTCAGCGATTGGACTTCAATAAAATCGAACAAATTATCAAGGGAGGCGTGGGAATGATGCCCGCATTTACACAGCTATCGGCATCACAAAGGAAATCCATCATTGAATTTTTAAATGACAACGACAAAAGCGCAGTAGACCCGGCAGCACCGCAACTGACAACATCTCCCTACATTAACTCCGGATATAACCGTTGGTACGACAGTATGGGCTATCCGGTCAGTGCACCTCCATGGGGAACTCTGACCGCCATAGACCTCGTATCCGGCAATCATTTGTGGCAGGTGCCGCACGGAGAATATGAAGAGCTTACAAGGCAGGGAATTCCTAAGACAGGCACAGATAATTACGGTGGCCCCGTGGCGACAGCGTCAGGGCTACTATTTATTGCGGGCACGCCGGACAAAAAATTCAAGGCGATTGACAAAATGACGGGTGAAGTCATTTGGGAGGTTCCATTGCCCGCGGCCGGTTATGCCACACCCTCCACCTATATGGTCAACGGAAAACAATACATTGTCATTGCCTGTGGTGGTGGAAAACTCAGGAGCAAGTCC
>Ga0299906_10005767_pt1 | contig 10051 bp, 8 predicted proteins | sample RVTome_14_FD_200259 | JGI IMG/M metagenome (GOLD analysis project Ga0299906, IMG submission 200259) | Soil microbial communities from uranium-contaminated site in the Upper Colorado River Basin, Wyoming, United States - RVT145D125 (version 2) ...
TGCACGGCCGCGGCATCGCGCACCGGGATCTGAAGCCTTCGAACATCTTCGTCACGCCGGTGGGCGTGAAGGTGCTGGACTTCGGGCTGGCGCGGCCGATCGACGAGGGGCAGGGCGAGACGGCCGCGATGCCTGGCCCTGGACCCATCGTTCGCGCCGGCATGGGCCGAGCGTGGCCGACTCGACCGCGTGCTCGGCAAGTGGGAGGCCCTCTCTCGACAGGCCCAGGCCGAGTCGGCCTTCCTGCGGGCCCTCTCGCTGGATCCGGACAACGGCGCGGCGCAGTACTACTACGCGCAGCTCGAGATCGACGTGGGCCGCCTCGAGGACGCGCTCGAGCGCCTGCTCGCGCGCGTCCATCGCCGCCGGGCCGAGCCGCACGTCTACGCCGCGCTCGTGCACGCCTGCCGGTACGCCGGGCTTCTCGCCGAGTCGGTCGCCGCGCACCATGAAGCGCAGCGACTGGACCCGACCATCGCCACCAGCGTGCACCACACGTACTACATGCAGGGGGATTACGCGCGAGCCCTCGCCGCGGCACCGCAGACGAGCGATCCCTTCGAGCCCCACGTGCTCGGTGCCATGGGGCGGGACGCCGAGGCGCTGGCGGCGACCGGGCGCGACGAGACTCGCTTCGGATCGTCTCCGGCCCTGGGCGCCTTCGTCACAGGCCTCCGGGCGGCCCTCGACGGGCGGGCCGACGACACGATCGCGGCGCTGGCGCCGCTCGAAACGGTGTGGCACAGCGATGGCGAGGCGCTTTTCTACGCGGGCGGGATCTACGCACGCGCGGGCCTGCGGGCGCGGGCGCTGGCGATGCTCGACCGCGCCGTCACGGCCGGCTTCCTGTGCCTGCCGGCCTTCGAGCGCGACGCGTACCTGGCGCCGTTACGGGAAGGTGAGCTCTGGCACGCGCTGATGGCCCGGCTCGAACCGGCGCATCGCCGCGCGGTGGACCGCTTCACGCGCGCCGGCGGCCCGTCGGTCCTGGGCCCAGCCATGCGAACGTGACGCGCACGTGAACCGCCGAACCTGAACACGAACCCTGAACGCTGATCTCCTGTCAGTACTCGATCCAGACCGCTATCACGAGGAACACTGCGGCCAGGGCGATGAGCTGCCCGAAGAGCGGCGCGACGAAGCGCAGCCACACCGTGTAGGGCACGCGCGCCAGGGCGAGCATCGCCATCAGCACGCCCGAGGTCGGAATCACCATGTTCGACAGACCGTCGCCGAACTGGAAGGCGAGCACGGCCGTCTGGCGGGTGAGGCCGAGCACGTCGGCGAGCGGCGTCATCAGCGGCATGGTGACCGCCGCCTGTCCCGATCCCGAGGGGATGAAGAAGTTGAGCGTCGTCTGGAAGACGAGCATCCCCTCGACCGAGACGTAGCGCGGCACGGTGGCCAGCACGGAGGCCGCCGAGCCGATGAGGGTGTCGAGAATCTGCCCGTCCACCATCACCACGCTGATGCCGCGCGCGAAACCCACCACGAGCGCCGCCACGACCATGCTCTCCATGCCCTTGACGAAGGCCCGCGTCGCCTCGTCAACGCGCATGCCGCACACGGCGGCGCCGACCACACCCATCAGGAAGAAGCCACCTGACAGCTCGTCCATCCACCAGCCGAACCGCTGCACGCCGTAGAGGAGCACGGCGAAGACGACCACGGTGGCCGCCAACGCGAGCATGTGCCGCCTGTCGAACGCCTGGCCGTCGAGCGCCGTCTCGGCAGGCGGTGTCCCGTCTGCCGGCACGAGGGAGGCCGACGGATTCCGACGGATTCGGGCTCCGTAGCGGACCAGGTGGGTGATGGTCAGCGTCATCGCGAGCGTGAAGAACGCGAGGCGCAGGGTGATGCCGCTGTTGAGCGGCAGCTCCGCGATGCCCTGCGCGATGTTCACCGTGAACGGATTGGTCGTCGCCGCGGCGAAGCCCACCTCGGCGGCCAGCGACACCAGCGCCACGCCATAGAGGCGGTCGTAGCCGAGGCGCGCGGCGATCAGCAGGAACATCGGGACGAGCGGAATGAACTCCTCGCCCATCCCGAGCGTGGAGCCGCCGATGGCCAGCGCCAGCATGACCACGACGGTCAGCAGGTTTGCCGACCGTCCGAAGGTCTCGAGCAGCTTGCCGATCGCCGCGCCGATCGTCCCTGACGCCTGCAGGATGCCGAAGGCGCCTCCGATGATGAAGATCATGAAGATGATGTCGGCCGACTCGACCAGGCCGCGGGGAATGGCCGTGAGGAAGCCGCGCACGCTGACCGGCGCGGCAGTCCCCTCGGGCGCGTCGTCACCCACGAGCACGCCGCGCACCGAATACGCCTTGGGCAGCCGGGCATAAGTGCCCGGGACGACCAGCGTGCGCTCGGCGCCCTCGATGACGCGCGTCTCGCGCGAGAAGCTCCCCGAGGGGACCACGTAGGTGGCCAGCGAGACGAGGAAGACGAGGACGGTGAGCAGGACGAAGACGTGCGGGACACGGATACGCTCGAGGGTGGACACGTGGCTCCTCCGGGCCTGGCCGTCCAGTGGCGGCGGCCCCCGGGCTTATACCACTTCGGGGGGAGGAGCGCGGTAAGATCGGGCCACAGCGAGGGACCGTGGAGACCCGAACCGAGACCGCGGAGTTCACCTCCTCCGTGCCGTCACGCCACCCTCCGAGCGCGATGGATCGCTGGCTTGCGGGGCGCATCCAGCGGCGCGTCGACCCGGTCGGTGTGCGCCTCGAGCTGTGGGACGGAAGCTCTGCCTACGGAGGCACCCATCCACCCGTCGGCGATCTCCTGGTCGGGGACAGACAGACCCTCCTGGGTCTGGCCGTCGACCCGGACCTCTGGTTCGGCGAGCGCTACATGGCGGGGTGTCTCGAGGTGCGCGGGCCCCTCGAGCCCGTGCTCGAGGCCCTGACCCGGCTGGTGCCGCAGCAACACTCCTGGCGGGACTGGCTCCCCCGGGCGTTCGGCTCGGGCAACTCGCTGCGCGGATCGCGCCGCAACGTCCACCACCACTACGACCTGGGCAACGCCTTCTACGAGCTGTGGCTCGATCGCCACCTGGTATACACCTGCGCGTATTTCCCGCAGCCGGACGCCACGCTCGACGCGGCGCAGGAGGCCAAGCTCGACCTGGTCTGCCGGAAGCTCCGGCTGCGCCCGGGCGAGACGGTGGCCGAGGCCGGCTGCGGCTGGGGCGCGCTCGCGCTGCACATGGCCCGGCACTACGGCGTGCGCGTGAAGGCCTTCAACGTCTCGCGCGAGCAGCTCGTCTGGGCGCGCGAGCGGGCCCGGCGCGAGGGGCTGACCGACCGCGTGGAGTTCATCGACGACGACTACCGCAACGTGACCGGGACGTTCGACGCGTTCGCCTCGGTCGGCATGCTCGAGCACGTGGGCCTGGCGCACTTCGAGGACCTCGGCGCCGTCGTGCGACGCACGCTCCGGCGCCACGGCGGGCGCGGCCTGCTCCACTTCATCGGTCGCGACGTGCCGCGGCCGCTGAATGCCTGGATCCGTCGGCGCATCTTTCCTGGCGCCTATCCACCGACGCTCGCCGAGGTCACGACGGGCGTGCTGGACCCGGCGGAGATGTCGGTACTCGACGTGGAAAACCTCCGCCTGCACTACGCGCGGACGCTCGCCCACTGGAGCGCCCGCTTCGCGGCGGCCCGCGAGCAGGTGCGCGCCCGCTACGGCGAGTCCTTCCGGCGGGCCTGGGAGCTGTACCTGGCCGGGTCGGAGGCCGCCTTCGCCGCCGGCAGCCTGCAGCTCTTCCAGGTGGTGTTCGCGCCGCGCGGCAGCGAGCCCCCGTCGTGGACCCGCTCCGATCCCTCCGGGCCGCGCGGAGCGCCCGTGTGATCCGCTGCGATGCCCTCGTGGTCGGCGGCGGCCCCGGGGGCTCCACCTGTGCCCGGCTGCTGCGCCGTGCCGGCTGGGACGTGATCGTGGCCGACCGGGCGCGCTTTCCACGCGACAAGGTCTGCGCCGGCTGGCTCACGCCTGAAGTCTTCGACCTCCTCGAGCTCGACCCGGACGGGTACCGGGCGACGGGGCTCACGCTGCAGACGATCACCGCGTTCCGCACGGGCGTGATGGGCGGCCGGCTGGTCGAGACGGTGTATCCGCGCGCGGTGAGCTATGCGATCCGCCGGTACGAGTTCGACGACTTCCTGCTGCGCAGGGCGGATGTGCGCGTGCACGAGGCGGCCGCTTCGAGCTTGCGCCGCAGCGATGGCGTCTGGATCGTCAACGAGGAGATCGAGACGCCGATCGTCGTCGGAGCCGGCGGGCACTTCTGTCCCGTGGCTCGCCACCTGGCCGGCCCAGGCCGTGGTGTCCAGGCGGTCGTCGCGCAGGAAGCCGAGTTCCCCCTGGGCACCCACGGCACCCGCGTGGCGCCCGATGCCCCGGCACTGTTCTTCTGCCGCGATCTCGAAGGCTACGGCTGGTGCGTGCGCAAGGGCGACTACGTCAACGTCGGGCTCGGCCGGCGCGACCCGACCGGCTTCACCGATCACGTCAGGGCCTTCACGGCCTACCTCGAGGCAACCGGCACGCTCGAGCGTGCCTCCGAGCCGCGATGGCGTGGCCATGCGTACCTGGCCGCCGGCGCGGGGCCACGGCCGCTGGTCGACGACGGCCTCCTGCTCGTGGGCGACGCCGCGGGACTGGCGTATCCGGAGAGCGGAGAGGGGATCAAGCCCGCGATCGAATCGGGCCGCCTCGCCGCCGAGACACTCATCGCCGCGCGCGGCCACAGCACCAAGGCCGACTTGCAGGCCTACGCCGACACGCTCGCCCGTCGCTATCCCGTGGCTCCCCGCCGCGCCCGCGCCACGCGAGCCGCCCGGGCGGCCGCCGGCCGTCTGCTCCTGGGGTCGCCCGCCTTCACCCGGCACGTCGTGCTGGATCGCTGGTTCCTCCGGCGACCGGCCAGCGTCTAGGAGCCCAACCCGCTGTCGGAGAAGGGGTTTCGCCGCTCGCGGCGATCAGCGACTGGCGCGTGGCCGCCGGTAGCGCCACCAGATCTGCAGGAGCCGGAGGCCGGCAACGACGCCGCCGGCCAGGCCGACCTTCGACCCGCGGACGTCGGTCCAGCGGCGGAGCGGCACTTCCACGACGATGCGCTCCACCGGGGCTGTCCGGCCCGCGCGCTCGAGTTGCCGCAGGCGGGCGAGGATCTCCACGTCGAAGGCCCATGGCGACACGAACGGGCGATCGAAGACGGCGCGCAGCGGCTCGACGTTGCGAAAGAGCTTTGCGCCGCATTGCGTGTCGTAGACGCGAAGTCCGAGGACGAGGCTGGCCAGCGTGGCGAACACGCGGCCTGTGTAGTGACGCCAGGGCGATCGGCGGATGTCACGGCCGAGCAGCGCCACGCGGGAGCCGAGCACGACCAGCACCTCGGGATCGCCAAGCGCATCCGCCATCGATACCAGCTCGTCGATCGGCGTGGCCAGATCGGCGTCGAGGTAGCCGACGACGTCGGTCTCAAGCGCGAAGGCACGTTCCAGCCCCTGGCGCACGGCCTCGCCCTTGCCGCGATTGGCCGGCAGCGTGAGACACAGCAGCCCGTCCGGGTCGCGCGCGGCCATCCGTGCCAGGACGGCTCCTGTGGCGTCGGTCGAGCCGTCATCGACGAACAGGAATCGCAGGTGGGGATGCCGGTGCCGCGCCTCGACGAAGGCCTCGACGTCCAGGCGGTGGGCCTCGTTGAAGCAGGGGACCACCACGACGAGCTGGGACATGCGGCAGGCAGTATGCCTCGTCGGCCGTCCCGGGGGAACTGCGGAGCGTCAGGACGCGCGCGGCAGCCCATCGTCCCACGCGGCGCCCCCCCTCGCCGCCGCCGATGGTCACGAAGTCCACCGAACGATCGGTGGTGTCGGCGAGCCCGTCGGCCCGCTACCATGAGGGCACCGGGACGGCCAGCCGGACGGGAGGAGTGGTGGCAGCCGAGCTGAAGCAGATCGTGATGCGGAACCGCGCGACGTGGCGCCGCTGGCTCGAGAAGCAGCATGCGAAGAGCCCGGGCGTCTGGCTCGTGTTCTACAAGGTGCACACCGGGGTGCCGGCGATCAGCTACGCGGACGCGCTCGACGAGGCGCTCTGCTTCGGCTGGATCGACAGTCTCGTCAACCGGCTCGACGAGGACCGCTACATGCGGAAGTTCACGCCGCGCAAGCCACGCAGCATCTGGTCCGACATCAACCGCAGGAAGTGGAAGCAGTTGAAGGCCGCCGGCCGGCTCGCGCCGGCGGGCCTGGCGGCCGCGCCGACCGCGGCGGTGCAGTTGCTCGCCGGGAAGCAGAAGCTGGGGTTGAAGTAGCCCCGCGAGGGTGACACAGGAGAAACCTTCGTCGCGCCGATCTCGTCTCAATAGGTAGAGGAAGTCGAGAGCAGGAGGGAATGCCGCCTAAGGTTGATGAGTGCGATGCGCCTGACCTTCCCGGCCTGCCGGCCCAGCGCAGAGGAGCATCATCCTCGGGGCCGTGAGTGCGGCCAGCTACAGGAGACCGGCAGACCGGCTCTTCAGGCGCATGGTTCGGCGGTATGAGGCCGTGGCCCCGCGGGGGTTGACGGCCTCTTTCGTCTGTACGGGAAGGCTTGACGGCGGGGGCGCCGAGGATTAGAACGCTCCCATGACTGCACGCGCCGCCCTCCTCATCCCGATGCTCCTGCTCGCCGCCGCCGTGCCCGGTGCCCAGCGACGGGGAGGCCCGCCGCCGGGGCCGCTGCCGCCGGGTCAGACCGACGATCCGTTTCCGCAGCCCATCGAGGCCACCGAAGGAGTGATCCGGGTCAACGTCCGCGAGTTCGCGTCGCTGCCGGACATCGACGGCGTGGCCGCGCGGATGATGAACCTCGAGCACGTGCCGGGGACGGGCCGCATCTTCGTCAACGACATGCGCGGGCCGCTCTACCGCATCGAGGAGGACGGCGGCACCGCGACGCTCTACCTGGACGTCAACGCCGCCGCCTGGGGCGTGGCCGTGCAGTCCCAGAACCGCGAGCGCGGATTCCAGAGCTTCGCCTTCCACCCGCAGTTCGCGCGGGCGGGGACGCCCGGGTTCGGGAAGTTCTACACGTACACCGACACCTCGAACCAGGCGCCCGCCCCCGACTTCACGACGCCCAACGACAGCTCGAGCCACGATACGGTGCTGCTCGAGTGGACCGCGAAGACGCCAACCGCCGCGACCTACGACGGCGGCGCGCCGCGCGAGCTGCTGCGGCTGCGGCAGCCGTTTGCCAATCACAACGCGGGACACGCGACGTTCCACCCGCTGGCCGGGCCGGGGGACGACGACTTCGGCCTGCTCTACGTCGGCGTGGCCGACGGGGGCAGCGGCGGCGACCCGATGCGCCTGGCGCAGAACCTGGAGTCGGCCTTCGGCAAGATCCTGCGCATCGACCCGCTCGGTCGCAACAGCGCGAATGGACGATACGGCATCCCTGCCGGCAACCCGTTCGTCGGGCGCGAGGGCGTGTTCCCGGAGATTTACGCCTACGGCGTGCGCAACCCGCAGCGTCTGGCGTGGGACCGGGCGAACGGCAACATGTTCGTGGCCGACATCGGCCAGAACATCGTCGAGGAGGTCAGCCCGGTCACGGCGGGGGCGAACCTGGGCTGGAACGACTGGGAGGGCAGCTACCGGTTCCTGCAGCGGGCCGTCAGCCTCGAGCAGCCGCGCGGCGATCCCGCCGTCACCTACCCCGTCGTCGAGTGGGGGCAGCTCGATCCGCTGCTGCAGCGGAACTCGGCCGCCTGCGGGCTGGTGGTGTACCGCAGCACCCGGATTCCCGCGCTCTCGAACCTGCTGCTGTTCACCGACAATCCGAGCGGCGAGCTCTTCTACGTCAACGCCGACACGCTGCCGTCCGGCGGACAGGATCCGATCCGGCGCATCCTGCTCGACGCCGGCAACGGCGCGAAGACGATGCTCGAGAGCATCCAGGAGAAGAACGCCGAGCAGGGCAAGCAGCCAGCCAACCGCGCCGACCTGCGGCTCGTGCTCGGTCTCGACGATCGCGTCTTCCTGCTGAACAAGGGCGACGGGACGATTCGCGTGCTGGCCCCGTAGGAATCGAGCGGAGCGCACGCGAGGATGCGCTATCATCGGGGCGACCGTGCGGCGTCGTATCCCCCTGATGCTCGGACTGCTGCTGTCGTCGGGCGGCGCCCCGGACGCACAGCAGGCCACGACGCCGACCGAGCCCTCCACCGTTGCCCAGTTGCGGCTCGACGACGGGCGCGCGCAGTATCCCGCGGTCCTGGCGAACGCGTTCATCGACATCAATGTCGGATCCATAAACTACCCGTTCTCCTCGCTGCAGCTCGAGCCCGGGTATCACGTCGAGTCGGTCGAGGTTCCGCATGCGGCCGTACGCGCGGTCCTGTTCGGGAAGCATTTCGGCAGGTACCTGTCGGCGCAGGCCAGCTATATGCGGCCCGCGCGCTACGTCGAGTACAGCGGTCTCGACGACGGCGGCACGCGGTCGGCCTGGATGGCTTTCGGGTCGGTCTCGCTGCTCTCGCGGCTCCCGATCACTCGCCGGGTGTCGGTGTACGGCGAGGGCGGGCTGGCAATCACCAACCGCCGCGGTTTCGAGATCGGGAACACACCGGTCGTGAAGGACGCGACGTTCTGGGGGCCACTCGTGGGCAGCGGCATCGAACTCCAGATCAATCGCAGGTGGGACGCGGTGGCCGGCCTGACCTACGTCGCCGGAAGCGATGAACACCAGCAGCCGGGGACCACGTTCACCTCGGCTGGCTTCCGCTACAACCTGCGACCGCTTCCGGACGCGCAGGTGGCAGCGGCACGGTCCGCCAACTTCGCCTTCCCCGCGCACCTGGTGCAGGTCGGGTACTCCACCAACGCCCTGGGCTACGGCTGGAACAACATGGTGTCCGGGACCGTTCCGATCTTCTGGGGCGGCGACATCGAGGTCAAGCGCAGCGCGCTGACGGTGCAGTACCAGCGGGGCGTCTTCCATACGACGAAGCTCTTTTCGCTGGACGTCGGTGTGCGGTTCGCGAGCTGGAAGAGTCGAGAGCTGGGCGACCGTTTTCACACGCTGTCGGTCTACCCTCTGCTGCGGCTCACATTCCTGCGCACCGGACCGGCGGACTTCTACGGGTCGTATTCGGTTGCCGGCCCCACCTATATCTCCAGGACCGTCATCGACGGCAGGAAGGCCGGAGGCAACTTCACGTTTCAGGATTTCATGGCCTTCGGCGCGTTCATCGGATCGGGGCGCCATCTCAACCTGGAAGTCGAGATCAACCACTACTCCAACGGGAACATCCTGTCGGAGAACCCGGGTATCAAGATCCCGCTGACGTTCAAGATCGGGTATGGGCTGTAGACGGGTCGCACTGGTTCCCCTTCCTCCGGGCGGGGACGGCCGTGGCGGTTCCGACCGCGAGCTGGCGCGGCTCAGTAGTTCCGCCGGAGGTCCATGCCGCTATAGAGGCTCGCGACCTGGTCCGCGTATCCGTTGAAGAGCTGCGTCCGCGTGCTCTTGAAGAACGATGGGAGCCGTCGCTCCCTCGCCTGGCTCCAGCCCGGATGCGGCACGTCGGGGTTGACGTTGGCGTAGAAGCCATAGGCCTCGGGCCAGTTCAGCATCCACGACGTCCTGGGCTGCGTTTCCAGGAACCGGATTCTGACGATCGACTTCGCGCCCTTGAAGCCGTACTTCCAGGGTACGACGAGCCGCAGGGGCGCACCGTTCTGATTCGGCAGCGCCTCGCCATAGACGCCAACGGCGAGAATCGTCAACGGATGCAGCGCCTCGTCCAGGCGCAGCCCTTCGACGTAGGGCCAGTCCAGCACGTCGTCCCGCTGCCCGGGCATCTGTCCGGGATCGTGCAGCGTCGTGAACTCCACGTACTTCGCCCGTGATGTCGGCGCACACCGCCTGACGAGGCGGGCAAGCGGCATGCCCACCCACGGGATCACCATGGACCACCCCTCGACGCATCGATGCCGGTAGATCCGGTCCTCGAGCGTCTCTCCCTTCAGCATGTCCTCGAGCGCCATCG
>Ga0299906_10005768_pt1 | contig 10051 bp, 9 predicted proteins | sample RVTome_14_FD_200259 | JGI IMG/M metagenome (GOLD analysis project Ga0299906, IMG submission 200259) | Soil microbial communities from uranium-contaminated site in the Upper Colorado River Basin, Wyoming, United States - RVT145D125 (version 2) ...
GATGGTCGCCCGATGGAACGAAGATCGCGTTTCTCTCTGGATCAGACACGAAGATTCGAGATGGGGACAAGAGCCGGTTCACGCAATGGATGGACAGCCGGGAGATCTACGTGATGGATGCCGATGGCTCTAATGTGCAGCGGCTGACTTTTAACGACGCCTATGATGGGCACCTTGATTGGGAGCCGACGCCACGCTGAGCGCCAAAGAGCTGGTCGTCGATAGCGGCTCATCGAAGCTCACTCTCGATTGATGATATGTGGAGCGATCGACGCCAGCGGTGCCGTCTAACCACCGAATGGAGCCGACGCACCTGACGAGTCCGTGTCACCATGTGGCCCCGGTGCGCGGCTCATTCGGAACGTTAGACAGCTCAAAGTGAACCGCAGATATGACTCTCACACAGGCAATCCTGACCGTTCGCGATTCTGTCGTGGCGGTGTTTCGGTATCGAGAAGTGCGGCCTCAGCATACGAAGAAGGGCAAGACGATTCCCGCGCGATTCAACGTTGGCTGGGGAAGCGGCTTCTGCGTGGTTGCGGATCGGTTCGTCGCAACGGCATTTCACGTTCTCAAGGAGGGCCAATCGCGGAGCCACAAGGACCGGTTCGTGGTGCTGGTCGTTCCTGGGAATGGCGATCCCGCATTCCATTTTCCGGTCACTGGGTTTCCGATTGAACGACCGGATCTGGACATGGCTGTCCTTGAGATCGGGCCGTGCGCGACGGCCGGAATTCACCTTCCTTCTATTCCAGTGTCATTCCCTGACCAGCAAGACGGCGCACGCGTGCTCACTGTCGGGTTCCCAGCGCCTGAAGTGACGGGCGTCAGTATTGACCCTCAAGGCGAGTACCGGGGCGGCCAGTTCTTCTTAAAAGTCACGCAAACGAGGGCATCCTATCCGCCCAATACCGACTGGGTGCTCTCAAGGTCTATGAGTTCAACGTCGGATGGCACCACGGTGAAAGCGGCGGGCCGGTCGTGCGCCTGGATGAACCCGTGGCCGCGTTCACGCTGATGCAGCAATACCGAAACATCAAGTCGCCGCATGGCACTGTTGCGGGACCTCATCGCGGCCTCGCTCTTGCGGAGATAGCTGCAGAACTCACCCAGCTTGGCGTGACCATTGTGTGAGCTGTCTCCCAAGAGACTGCGCCGGAACGGGGCCGTTTCTGATCGGATGCTTCGTGATCTGATCGCGTGCGGGCGCTAACAAGCGACTGGAGCCGGCTGCTTCGGCGCTATCCTCTGAGTGAACATCAAGCGCCGCGTCTGAGCCGCTGACGGACTCGTTCGAAGGCAAGTGGGCCAGCAGAACGAGCGCAGACTCCGGTCGCCCGCCCAGCGGCGTTCGCGTCCACCCAGGCGCGCCCGGGGGGGTGCTATTTTCCGTTCGCTAGCTCCTATCCCGATGGCTGATTGCCGGGCGCCGCATGCCGCGCTACACTGCGGCCGCCATCGAGTACCGACGGGCTCGTCAAGAGCTCTCGGTGCCTCTGAGGAGAACGCCAGTGGCAGACATCACGTACCCCACCGAGCAGATGCACCGGATCCGGTACACGAAGCTCACCGAGGAGCGAATCGGCCTGTATCTGGATGCGATGGGCCCCGGGCCGTGGGGCGACTCGGAGCACTCGAACGCGCTGGCGGGGCAGTCGCTGCGCATCGTCACCGACAACGGTCCGGTACTCCGCTACACGTTCCGTGACGGCAGCCGCCTCACCCTGGCCGAGGGCGACGGCGCTCCGGTGCAAGGTGGCTACGGCGCGCTCGAGCTGAAGCAGCTCGTGCTCTTCTCGCACCTGCTGCCGGGGACGCAGCGCGGCTACACCGTCGTCCTCGACCAGGACACGCGGCTGGCCACCGTCTGTGAGATGTGGTTCAGCGGCTACACGGACAACCGCGAAGTCCAGCGCGAGATCTACTACGGCTACGTCGACACCGGCGGCGAGGCGCCGGCGGCGCGCCACCGCGCGACCAACAGGCTCGAGGGCAAGGGCTTCCACTGGACGCAGGACAACGGGATCGAAACGCTGGAGCTCTATCCGTCGGTTCTGTACTCGAATTTCGTCGAGCTCACGCGCTTCGGCGGCGAGCTGAGCTTCTGCGCGCCGTCGGACTTCGTCCAGCTCACCGACGAGCAGTACATCTACTCGCGGGTCGAGGCCGAGTTCTCGGGCACGATGACGCTCTACGTGCTCGACCTGTTCGACCTGCGGCAGGTGGGCGTCCGGCTCGGCTTCGACCACCACGACGTGCCGGAGTTCTACCTGTTCACGGGGCGCGGAGAGACGCTGGGGCAGCTCGCGCAGTTCGAGCCCTTCGGCGACTACGACGTGCCCGGACCGGGCGGCAACCAGGGGACGCCACGCAAGGGGCAGCGACGCGTGTACCGGCCGCTGCTGACCAACCCGGTCATGACGCAGGCCGAAGTGGAAGCCGCCGTGGCGAACAACAGGGCGGTGTTTGCCTCGACCGGCGGCATGGCCGGCAACAAGCTGTCGCCAAGCGACTACCTGGTGGGCAAGCCGCTCGCCGTGCGCTACGAGAACGGCGGCCCCGTCATCGAGTACCGCTTCGACGACATCCAGACGCTGCGGTGGCGCTTCGAGGGGGACACGATGTGGCGGGAGGAGCGCTACGAGGCCTGGGAGCCGGACGGCAATGTGGTCATGTTCGCCCACCTGCTGTCGGGCACGCCGCGGCACGACTGCGTCAGCATCGTGGTCGACTTCGACAACGGGCTCACGAGCTGCATGCAGGGAATGCTCGGCACGACGTACATCGCCAACGAGGCGTCGGTGAAGACCTGGTTCGGGGTGGTGGAGATGGAGGGGCTGACGGCGCCGACGTACCGCCGCCACCAGTTCACCGACGAGCTGGCCGGCCGCGCGCTCACCTGGCACTACTCGCCGGGCCTGACGTCGATGCACCTCTACTCGACGCCGCACTCGCTGTCGTGGATCATCTTCCTCGGCAACGGCGCCGGCGGCCTCGAGTGGAGCGGCCCGGCGCAGTACGTGAAGATTCGCGACGGCCTCTACCTGCTCAACTGGGTGGAGGAGGCCTGCAACGGCACGCTCGGGACGATCGTGGTCAACACGCGCACCATGCACGACTGCGGCACGAGCTATCACGTGGGGCCGGAGGGGCTGCGCCTGAGCGCGGTGGGTGCGCATTCCCGCAATGCGGGGCAGTACGACGTCGCGCGGTTCTACCGGGTTGGACAGGTGTGAGAGGCGCATCATGAAGCCGATTTCCGTTGCCACGCGTCGACGTTTCGTCCAGACGGCCGGCGCGGCGCTCTCGGCCACGGCCGCGGCCGCCGTCGCGGCCTCGCCGATGCGCGCGGACGAGGGGCCTTCGCTCGAGGCCCGCCTCGCGGCGCTCCGGGACACCGATGCCATCCGCCGCGTGCACCTGGCCTACCTGGCGCACGTCAACGACCGCGCGTGGGAGGACGTGTTGACGCTGTTCGCCGAGGACGCCGAGATCCGGTTCGCCGGCGGCTCCTTCGTCGGTCGTGAGCGCGGAGTCCGCCGCCTGTTCGTCGAGCACTTCGGGCGATCGCTGGCCGAGTCCCGTCCCGGGCCGGTGCACACCTCCCTGCAGAGCCGAGAGCCGCACCTGGACGTCATCGACGTCGCCGCGGATCGCCGCACGGCGTCGGCCACCTATCACTGCACGGCGCAGGTCTCGGCGGCCATCGCGTCCGACTGCACGCTCGCGGAGATGGCGATCCAGCAGGGCGAGGGCGCGCTGCGCTGGCAGGAGGCGGGCACTATCGAAGCGGCCTACGTGCGCGAGGGCGACGTGTGGCGAATCACGTGCCTCGACTACGGCAGGATCGCCACGGCGCGCAGCGGTCCGCCGCTGCCGCCGCCGATCTTCATGGGCAGGGCGATGACGTAGGCGCCGGTCTCGGGCAGCCGGTCGAGCGCCGCCAGGTTCTCGAAGGCCGGGATGCTCTCCGCGAAGAGCGTCCGGTGGGTCTCGAACAGCGTCGACTGCCCGTAGTCGATGCTGGCCGTGTCGATGCCGACGGCGGCCACCTGCCGGTTGGCGACGATCCAGCGCGCCGCCTCCGGCGAGATGCCCGGAAAGTGCAGGTCGGCCGTGGCCGCCTCGCCGCGCTCGGCCGTCCCGAGGTAGCGCTCGGCGTCCGGCCACCGCGAGGAGAAGCCGGTGCGGAACAGGAGAATCGTGCCCGGGGCGATCTCGCCGTGCCGCGCCTCGAAGCCCGCGAGGTCGTCCACCGTGATCAGGTAGTCGACGTTCTCCTGGCTCGCGGCCGTCACGTCCACCACGACGGCCGGTCCGATCAGCCGGTCGAGCGGGACCTGGTCCGTCGTCTCGCGTCCTTCCGCGAAATGTGCCGGCGCGTCCAGGTGCGTGCCGCCGTGCTCGGCCGTGAAGAAGCTGTTGGCCGCGTAGTAGAACCCGGCGTCGGTGATCCCGTCGGCGTCCTTCCGCAGCTCGAAGCGCTCGGCGTTGGGCCAGAAGATCGTCTCGGCGTCGTAGGTATGCGACAGATCGACGAGCTCGCCGGCCGGAAACACCGGCGACGGCTCGGGCGGCGGCGGCTGCACTGGCTCGGCGCACGCCGCTGTCAGCACGAGGGAGGACAGGATCGCGAGCAGACATCTCATGGCACCCTCATCAGCACGTCGCGCATCTCAGGCCTCGACTACCGGGCGCGAGCCGGCAGCCTCGTGACGGCCAGTGCCGTCTCCACCGGTCCGGAGCGCGTGCGCCGCACGTCATAGGCGCGGGAGCCGGGCCTCGAGGCGACCACACGCAGCAGGCGGCGTGCCACGAAGTGTGCGGCGGCGCCGTCGTCGAGCGCCAGCGCCCGCGTCACCTCCCCCCGGGCCACCAGCCGGCCGAGCGACGGCCGCCGGTCCGGCTCGCCGTCGTAGTGGGGACAGCACGTGTCCGGCAGCATCCCCAGACAGGGCAGCACCCTGAGGCGGTCGGCCCACGAGTCGGTGATACCCGACTCGAACCAGCAGATCGCGCCGGCGCTCACGCCGGCGAGCACGACACCGGAACGCCACGCGCGCCGCAGCAGGGCGGGCACGCCCCAGTCCCGCCACACCGCCAGCATGCTCTTCGTGTTGCCACCGCCCACGTAGATGGCGTCCTGCGCAGCCAGCACCGCGCGCAGGTCCGGCGTGCGGCCGAAGAGCGGCACGTGCGTCGGCCGGCACCGCAGTCGCGTGAACGAGGCATAGAAGCGGGTGACGTAGGCGTCGGCGTCGCCGGTTGCCGTTCCCAGGAAGCAGACCGCCGGGTTGCGCGTGCCCGTCTGCGCGAGGATGTAGCGCTCGAGCAGCGGCGGATCGGACTGCCCGGCCAGCCCGGCGCCGCCGATGGCGATGATCTGGCGACGTCGCTTCGCCATGGCTGCCACTACACGAGGTGACGCCCGCCGTCGACGCGGATCGTCTCGCCGGTGACGAAGCCGCTCGTGACGAGCGCGAGCACGACGTGCGCGATCTCCCCCTCGCCGCCCCAGCGGCCGAGCGGCGTCGCCCGTTCGACAGCGGCACGCTCGGCAGCCGTCGTCCCCTCGGGCGCCACGATGGGTCCCGGCGCCACGGCGTTGACGAGGATGCCGTCGGCGGCAAGCTCGAGGGCCAGCGCCTCGGTGAGCGCCACGACGCCCGCCTTGGCCACGTAGTAGGTGAGGTACTCCCGGTACCGGGGGCGGCCCCCCACGGGCGTCCAGTCCGCGGCGTTGACGATGCGTCCACCGCCGGCGCGGCGCATGTGGGGCACGGCCGCGCGCGCGCACAGAAAGCTCGCGCGCAGGTCGGTCTCGAGCTGCGCGTCCCAGTCCTCGACCGTCAGCGCGTCGAACGGGACGGCTCGATAGAGTGACGCCATGTTGACGAGCACGTCGAGCCGGCCGAAATCGGCGGCGGTCTCATCCACGACGCGAGCGCAGGCCGCTGGATCGCGAAGGTCCGCCTGCCGCGTCAGCGCCCGCCGTCCAAGCGCGCGCGCCGCGGCTGCCGTCTCGTCCGCCTGCGCCTGCGACTCGCGATACACGATCGCCACGTCGGCACCGGCCTTGGCCAGCTCCTCGGCCACCACCCCGCCGATGCGCTTGCCGCCGGTCACCAGGGCCACGCGCCCCTCGAGCGTCACGGTGCCAATCGTATCTCTTGCGTCGCCCCGTCGGCGCTACCATGGCGTCATGCGACTCGAGATCGCCATCGCCGCTGGCGTGGTCCTCGCGGCTGCGGCTTCCACTCCGGCGCTCGTCTCCCCGCTCGACACGCTGGACCTCCGGGACGCCGTCCGGATTGGCGTATCCGGCTCGGAAGTCGAGCGCGAGCAGGTCCACGCACGCTACCGGATCCGCGTGGCCGAGCCGCCCGTGGACTGGGTCGACGTGATGACGCCGTTCCACCGCGTGATGCTGGCCGCCGAGCAGGCCGACAACGCCGGCCTGCGCTTCGGCCAGCGCGAGGCCATCGCCACGCTCGGCGAGACGGCCGACCAGCTCGACCTGCTCGTCGAGCTGACCTTCCATCCGCTCAACACGTTCGTGGCCGTTCCCGGCTACACCGTGGCGCTGGAGGACCCGGATGGGGGCAGGATCGAGCCCCGGCGCACCGCCCTCGTCCCCAGGTTCGCACCCCGGGTCGAGGGCGATGCGCCGGCGTATCCGGCTCCGAGCAGGACGATTGGCGAGGGCCAGCCCATCCTCGGGGGCACGATCGTCGTCGCGTTCGGGGTGGCGACGCTGGACGGGAACGCCACCTACGAGCTCGTCGTCACCGATGGGGACGTCGAGCTCACGCGCGCCGATCTCGATCTCGGAAGTCTGCGATGAGCCCGGCCCCCGACAGGGGCCGGCTCACGCGCATCGCTCCTACGACAGCACGCGCACGACGACGCGCCGGTTCTGCGCGCGGCCGTCGCGGTCCTCGTTGGGGGCGATCGGCTTCTCCTCGCCGTACGAGATCACGTTGATCTTGTGCAGCGGCACCTGGTGCTGCTCGTAGAGGTACCGCTTCACCGACTCGGCACGATCGAGGCCAAGCTGCGCGTTCAGCTCGGCCGGCCCGACGTTGTCGGTGTGTCCCTCGATCTCGATGTAGATGCCCTGCGGATCCTGCTTCAGATCGGCCACGAGCTGATCGAGCCGCGCCTTGGCCGGATCGGGCAGCTCGGCCTTGCCGAACTCGAAGTTGCCCTGATCCTCGCTGAGCGTCACCTCGAAGATCAGGCGGCGCGACTCGGCCACGACGCCGTCGATTCGCCCGTTGATCTCGGTGTCGCCCTCACGCGCGGACGCGGCAGCGGCGTCGGCCGCGGCCCGGGCGTCGGTGGCCGACTGGGCAGCCGCCTGGGCCCGCTGATCGACCTGGCCGATCCGCTCGGCGTTCTCGCGCGTCCGCTCCTGGGTTTCCTCCAGCGTAGTGGCCAACGTGTCCACCTTGCCGTTCACGTTGCCGACCTCTTCCCTCACGAATCCCTTGCTGGCGCACGCTGGCACAACGGCCACGGCGAGCGCGAGCATCGATACCGACAGCAGGTTCTTCCGCATCATCGTTTCCCCCTTCACACTTAGCTCCCGCCGCCCGAAGGTCCGGATACATACCCTCCGCGCGCGCGAACGACAAGATCACCCTTCCGCGTACGAATCTCGATTGGATGCCACCCCGGCCGCGCGCCGGGCTCGAAGCTGATCACGTACCGGTGCCGCAGCTCGGCCAGCACGTCGCGTACGGCCGCCGCCAGGTGCGCCGGCGTGCTCGCCAGCCGCATCTCGCCACCGGTCCACTGCGCCAGCTCGACCAGCGTGGCCGTCGTCCGGGCCCGCTTCTCGCCGTGCGCTTCGAATTCGCCGCCGGTGTGATCGATCGGCGTGGCCACGGTGAGCAGGTAGACCGGGACGTCGATGGCGCTGGCGATCCACGAGACCTGGCCGGGCGTCAGGTCGCTGCCCGTGTCCTCGCCGTCGGTGACCACGAGCAGCGCGCGGTGCTGGTTGGCGCGCGCGCCCACCGCCGTGGCCGTCTGCGCGATGGCGTCGTACAACGAGGTCTTCCCCCACGGGCGCCCCTCGAGGCTCACGCTGTGGACGCGCGCCAGGTCCTGCGTGAAGCTCACCACCTCGCGGAGCTCGGAGTCGAACGTGAACAGCGCCGCCTCGTCGACCCGGTCCTGGAGGTTCCGTGCCGTCATCGCCACGGCGTCACGTGCGCGATCCATGTTGCCACCGACGGCCATGCTGCCGCTGATGTCGAGCAGGATTGCGAGGCTGATGGGTCCCTCGGCCGCGTAGAACGTGTCGATTGCCACCGGCACGCCTGTATCGAGCACGGTGAAGTCGCCCTCGGTCAGGTCGTCGACGACGCGTCCGCGGCGTGAGCGGACGGCGATGCTGACCGTCACGGCCTCGACACCCGCTCGGAAGGTGGCTTGCGGCTCCGGAGTATCAGCTCGCTGCTCCGCAGTATCGGCCTGCTGCTGCGCAGTCGGAGCCTGCTGCCCTGCAGTACCGGCCTGAGCCGGCACGAGCAGGAGGAGCGCAAGGAGCCACCGCATACGCGGCTGACGCTTCAATGGCCTTGCCATCACATCAAAACATTTAAGAATCAATAACTTACAAGAAACAACCGTGCCAGAACGGCCCCCCTGGCCCAACCTGAAAATGTAATTGTTACACACGATCCTCCGCCCCCGCCAATTCCGCGCGCCACAGAACGCTCCGGCTCGTGCATTCGGACGCCATTTCCCGTCTTTCAGCACGGCTACGACCGCCGGGCACTCGCCGGATCGACCACGCGTAAGATTTGCCCGATCTCGGCCACACGCCGCCCGTCTCCGGGCGGATCTGCGCGAGAAGGCTCACGGGACGCCTGGAGGCCGGTCAGGAATAAGTAAGATGACGCAATGCCCACTCGGAACTCCCGGCCGATGCCGGTCGCCGCACGTGTCGACCGGTTCTCGTACGCCATCCGCAACATCGTGGCGGAGGCGGCGGCGGTCGAGGCTCGCGGAATTCCCGTCAGATACCTGAACATCGGCGACCCCGTCCAGGCAGGCTTTCGCACGCCCCCACACCTCATCGAGGCGGTCGAGCGCGCCCTGCGCGACAACCAGAACGGCTACGTGCCGTCGGCCGGCATTGCGCCGGCGCGCGCCGCCGTGGCGGCCGAGTACCAGGCCCGTGGAGTACCCATGACTCCCGATCGGGTGCTCATCACGACCGGGACCTCGGAAGGGATCGAGCTGGCGCTCAACGCGCTCGTCGAGGAGGGAGACGAAGTCCTCGTACCCCTTCCGACCTATCCGCTGTACACGGCCGTGCTGGCCCGCATCTCGGCTCAGCCGCGCTACTACCACGCCGACCGGCAGTCGTGGCTGCCGGACATCGATCACCTGCGCAGCCTCATCACGCCCCGGACCCGCGCGCTCGTCGTGATCGATCCGAACAACCCGACAGGCGCAGTATACCCGCCTTCGACGCGTCGCGCGTTGCTCGAGCTGGCCGAGGAACACGACCTGGCCATCCTCGCCGACGAGGTGTACAGCGATCTCGGCTTCGACGGACCGACGCCACTGCTGGGCTCGCTCGACGTCGACGCGGCCGTGATCTCCTTCTCGGGGCTCTCGAAGGCGTACCTCGCGCCCGGGTGGAGAACGGGCTGGGCCGTCGTGGGACGGACACCCCGGCTCGACGCCACGCTCGCGGCGATGAAGAAGCTCGCCGACGGCCGTCTCTGCAGCCCGGGGCCCATGCAGTACGCCGTGCGGGCCGCGCTCGAAGGCGATCGCTCGCATCAGGCGGCGTTCCGGGAGGCACTTGCCGAGCGGGGCTGCCTCACGGCCGAGCGGCTCAACGCCATTCCAGGCATGTCGTGCGTGCCTCCACGCGCGGCCTTCTACACGATGCCCTCGGTAACGCTGCCGCCGGGCAAGACCGACGAGGATTACGTCCTCGGCCTGCTGCGAGAGACCGGCGTGCTCGGCGTGAACGGCTCCGGCTTCGGCATGCCGCGCGGCGACGGCACGTTCAGGCTCGTCTTCC
>Ga0299906_10005770_pt1 | contig 10050 bp, 11 predicted proteins | sample RVTome_14_FD_200259 | JGI IMG/M metagenome (GOLD analysis project Ga0299906, IMG submission 200259) | Soil microbial communities from uranium-contaminated site in the Upper Colorado River Basin, Wyoming, United States - RVT145D125 (version 2) ...
GGTATCAGATCGGGGTCGCACTCGCAGTGGGCGAGCGCCGGCGTCCAGGTGCCCCGCCGCCAGCACAGGTTGTAGGGATCCTTGACGATCTGGTTGCCGCCGTCGATGAGGTAACCCTCGGTGCTGCGCCCTTGCTGGGCGAGCGCCGAAGTTGCTGCAGCAAGGCCGAGCGCAACCGCGACCGCCGCCAGCCCTTGCCGTTTGAAGGTAAGCATCCGTTTTCCCCTTTCAGACATGAAGAGCGAGAGCCTCTCGATCCCCTGGTAGGGCTGGCGCCGAGCCAAGCGCGTCTTATGGTGTGGCCGCCAGTGTGCCACAAGCCCGTGCGTTTTTCCAAGTCCCGCGGAGCACCCCGTACGGGGGTGACGCGCTCGCGGTCGCGACCCGGACCAGCCGCGTCGAAGCGAGCGAGAATCCGCCCGATCGGGCACGATGCCGGCCGACATCAAGGAGGACCGGGGCAATGCGGGCCATGGCGCTCACGCTGTTGAAGCTGGTCGCGGCGCTGCTGGTTCTCGGCGTGCTGGCGCTGCTGGGGCTGCGCGCCAAAGTGGCCGCGTGACGCAGGGCCGCTGCGCGGTCACCCTCCCGCGACCATCGCTGCCCCGACCGCGGCGAATCCGGAATGACGCGGCGTACAGGGATGCGATGAGCAGCATGACGTTGTCCGCTCCCGTGGTCGGCCTCGTTGGCAATCATGTGTTCACGGCTCCTTTCACTTGCGTACACGGCCGATGCAAGATCTTGACCGAGCAAGACCGCGTCGGTAGAGTGGTCAGTGGCGGTGGTGTGAGCCGAAAGGGCATGAAGTGAAAGCCGGAATCATCGCGCGACCGCGGGCGCGCATATGCGCCGGCCGGCTGTTAGAGCAGGGGAGCGCGAATGCAACTCACACCGCGGGAATTCGACAAGCTCGTCGTCTACATGCTGGCCGACGTGGCGCTGAAGCGCAAGGCGAAAGGCCTGAAGCTCAACTACCCGGAAGCCGTCGCGGTCATCTCCGCGGCCGCCCTGGATGGCGCGCGCGCCGGCAAGACGATCGAAGAGGTAGCCAAGGAGGCGCGCACCGCGCTCACCAAGGCTGACGTCATGGAAGGCGTCGCGGATCTGATTCCGATGGTCCAGATCGAGGCCGTCTTCACCGACGGCAGTCGCCTCGTGACCGTCCACACGCCAATCCAGTAAGCTCGAATCATGGCCGGTGTCAAAGCAGGGCCCACCGTTGCCGGCAATGTCGATCCGGCGACGGCAGACGTAGCGGTAGGCGGCTACGTCTGCCGGCCCGAGCCGATCGCGTTCCACGAGCATCTGCCGGTCACCACCCTCACCGTGCGCAATACCGGCGACCGTCCGGTGCAGGTGGGCTCGCACTTCCATTTCTTCGAAGCCAATCGCGCGCTCGAGTTCGACCGCGCCGCGGCCTTCGGGCAGCACCTCCACATCCCGGCGTCGACGGCGCTGCGGTTCGAGCCGGGCGACGAACGCGAGGTCAAGCTCGTCCCCTACGGCGGCAAGCGTGCCGTGTACGGTTTCAACAACCTGGTCGACGGCCCCACTGCGGGCAAGTCCGCCGACCTCCGGAAGGCCAAGGCAGTGGCGCTTGCCGCGAAGCGCGGGTTCCGCTCGTCGGCCGCGAAGAAGACCGGCAAGCGCTAGCCGCAGCGCCCCACCCGCGACACCCTCCGATGGCAACGATCTCCCGCAACGAATACGTCGGCCTGTTCGGTCCCACGGTCGGGGACCGCATCCGCCTGGGCGACACCGGGCTGTTCGTCGAGATCGAGCGCGACCTGCGCGGGGCGTCCGGCGACGAGATCGTCTTCGGCGGCGGCAAGAGCCTGCGCGAAGGCATGGGCATGGACAACCGGCTGACGCGCGCCGGCGGCGCGCCCGACCTGGTGATCACCAACGTGACGATCATCGACGCGGTCCTGGGGGTGGTCAAGGCCGACGTCGGCATCAAGGACGGCCGCATCTGCGCCATCGGCAAGGCCGGCAACCCGCAGACCATGGACGGGGTGACCCCGGGACTGGAGTGCGGCCTCGCCACCGACGCGATCTCCGGCGCGCATCTGATCCTGACCGCCGCCGGCATCGATTCGCACATCCATTTCGTTTCCCCGCAGCAGGCGTACGCGGCGCTGTCGAACGGCACGACCACCCTGATCGGCGGCGGCACCGGCCCCTCGGACGGCTCCAATGCGACGACCGTCACGCCCGGACCGGGCAACATCCGGATGATGCTGCGCGCGTGCGAGAGCTGGCCCGTCAACGTGGGCATTCTCGGCAAGGGCCACGGGCACGGCAAGGCGGCGCTCGCCGAGCAGATCGAGGCCGGCGCGGTCGGCCTGAAGTGCCACGAGGACTGGGGCACCACCCCGGCGGTGCTGCGGTCCGCGCTCACGGTCGCCGACGAGATGGACGTGCAGGTGTGCATCCACACCGACACGCTGAACGAGTCCGGCTTCGTCGAAGACACCATCGCGGCCTTCGAGGGCCGCGCCGTCCACTCGTTCCACACCGAGGGCTCCGGCGGCGGCCACGCGCCGGACATCATCAAGGTGTCGGGGCTGCCGAACGTGCTGCCGTCCTCGACCAACCCCACGCTCCCCTACGGGATCAACTCGCAGGCGGAGCTCTACGACATGATCATGGTGTGCCACCACCTGAGCCCCGACATCCCGTCGGACGTGGCGTTCGCCGAGAGCCGCATCCGCGCCGAGACCATCGCCGCCGAGAACGTCCTGCACGACCTCGGCGTGATCTCGATGATGTCCAGCGATTCGCAGGCGATGGGCCGCATCGGCGAGTGCTGGCTGCGCACGATCCAGACCGCCGACGCGATGAAGACCGGGCGCGGGAAGCTGCCGGAGGACGCGCCCGGCAACGACAACTTCCGCGTCCTGCGCTACGTGGCGAAGATCACGATCAACCCGGCCGTCACGCACGGGATCTCCCACGTGCTCGGCTCGGTCGAGGTCGGCAAGATCGCCGACCTGGTGCTCTGGGAGCCGGGGTTCTTCGGCGCCAAGCCCAAGCTCGTGCTCAAGAATGGCGTCATCAGCTGGGCCGTGATGGGCGACCCGAACGCCTCGCTGCCCACGCCGCAACCGGTCTACTACCGGCCGATGTTCGGGGCATTCGGCAAGGCGCTTCCTGACACCTGCATCACCTTCGTTTCGGGCGCCGCGCATGCGGCGGGAATCAAGAAGCGCCTGGGGCTGAGCCGCCAGGTCGTCGCGGTGCGCAACACCCGCAAGATCGGCAAGCGCGACATGGTCCGCAATTCCGGAACGCCGAAGATCGAAGTCGACCCGGAGACGTTCGCGGTCACCGTCGACGGCAAGCATGCCACCGTGGCGCCCCTGAAGTCGATCTCCCTCAACCAGAAGTACTTCTTCAGTTGACCGGCGCGCCGTGATTCTCGTCGAAGCCGTGCTGGGCAACGCCAGCGACCCGGAATGGGCGGCACGCCTTTCGGCCGCAGTCGTGGACGCGCTCGAGCTCGACCATTGGGAAGCGCAGAAGAACCGCTTCCGGAAGAGGACCGCGGGCGGCGTCGAGATCGCCGTGTCGCTCGACCGCGGCGCGTTCATGCGCGACGGCGACGTGCTGCTCTGGGACGCGCCGGCGGCCCGCGCCGTCGTTGCGCGGATCAGCCTGCGCGACGTGATGATCGTCCATCTGGACGAGCTGGGACGGCTCGCGCCCGAGATCGCCCTGCGCACCTGCGTCGAGCTGGGCCATGCGCTAGGCAACCAGCACTGGCCCGCCCTGGTCAAGGGCGGCCGCGTGTACGTGCCGCTCACCGTGGACCGCAAGGTGATGGCATCGGTCATGAAGACGCATCGCTTCGATGGCATTCGGTACGAGTTCGTGCCGGGCGGCGAGATCGTTCCCTATCTCGCCCCGCACGAGTCGCGCCGGCTGTTCGGCGGCGCCGAGGGTCCGGTGCACTCGCACACGCACGAGCGCTACGTCGAAGTCGAGGCCGAAACGGGACGCGCGTTCGGGCTACCTCCGGTGCGCGCGCATGTGCATCCGCACCCGCACCCGCGGACCGACGCCGGTCCGGACGATCCGCCGGCCGGTCCGCGGCGCCCGAAATGACGGCCGCCGATCACGGCGCCGCGGTGCCGGGCACCGTGTCACGCCTCGCCCGCATGCTGCAGTTCGGCGACTCGATGTTCCCGATCGGTGGTTTCGCGTTCTCGGGCGGACTCGAATCGGCGATCCAGAAGCGTGTGGTGACCGACGCGGATACGCTGTTCGCGTACGCGCGCACCGCGGTCGAGCAGGCCGCGATGGGCGACGGCATCGCGCTCGTCTGGGCGCATCGGGCGGCGGCGGCAGGCGACGTCGCCGAGCTCGCCCGGATCGACGAACGGGTGTACGCGCGCAAGCTTTCCGGCGAGACGCGGACGATGTCGGTGCGCATGGGCAAGAAGTTCACCGAGATGGGTGTCGAGGTGATCGGGGCGCCGCTGCTGAAGGCGTGGCGCGAGCGCATCGATGCCGGTTCCACCCCCGGATGCTATCCGGTGGCGCTGGGGGCGAACTTCGCCGTGCAGGGGCTGCCGGCACGCGACGCGTTCGTCGTGCACCAGTACGGCGTGGCGTGCATGATCCTGAGCGCGGCGCTGCGGTTGATGAAGATCAGCCACGTGGACACGCAGCGAATGCTCTATCAGCTCAACGCGGGTGCGGACACCGCCTACGAGACCGCCGCTGCGGCACGCCTGTCCGACATGGCGGGCTTCGCGCCGCTGACGGAAATCCTCGCGGCGGCCCACGTCAAGGCGCACGTGCGCCTGTTCATGAACTGAAGGCATCGGGCCGGGGAGCACGCGAAGGTGAAGAAGAAGATCACGCGCATCGGGGTGGGCGGTCCGGTCGGGTCGGGCAAGACTGCGATCGTGGAAGCCATCACGCCGCGCCTGCTCGAGCTGGGCATCAAGGTGCTGATCATCACCAACGACGTGGTGACGACCGAGGATGCGAAGCACGTCCAGCGGACGCTCAAGGGCATCCTGCTCGAGGAGCGCATCCTCGGGGTCGAGACGGGGGCCTGCCCGCACACCGCGGTACGCGAGGATCCGAGCATGAATCTCGCGGCGGTCGAGGACATGGAGGCGCGCTTCCCCGACGGCGACGTGGTGCTGATCGAGAGCGGCGGGGACAACCTGACGCTGACGTTCTCCCCGGCGCTGGTCGATTTCTTCATCTACGTCATCGACGTGGCCGCCGGCGACAAGATCCCGCGCAAGAACGGCCCCGGGATCACGCAGTCGGACATCCTCGTCATCAACAAGACCGACCTCGCGCCGCATGTGGGCGCAAGCCTCGCCGTGATGGAGCACGACTCGCGCCTGATGCGCGGCGACAAGCCGTTCCTGTTCACCAACTGCAAGACCGGCGAGGGCATTCCCGCGCTGGTCGAGCTGATCCGCCACGACCTGCTCTTCGACCTGAAGCTGCCGGCCAGGCAGCCTGGGTGATGGGCGCCACCGAGTCGTCGCCGGGGCTCGCTCCGTGGGCCACCGCCGAGACGCTGGGCCTGAGGGCGGCGGAGCTGGCGGCATTCCAGGACGAGCCGCCGCAGATGGCGAGCGGCACGGTCGGCAAGACGGGGTTCCTGCGGCTCGGCTTCGAGCACCGCGGCGACCGTACAATCCTGGCGGACCTCGAGCGCCGCGCGCCGTACATGGCGCAGCGCGCGCTGTACCCCGACCAGGGCATGCCGGAGCTGGCCTGGCTCTTCGTGATCACCACGTCGGGGTGCGTGTTGCAGGGGGACCGGCTCGCGCTCGAGGTCACGCTCGGACCGCGGGCGCGCGCGCACGTCACGACGCAGTCGGCGACCAAGATCCACGGTATGGACGTCAACTATGCGGTGCAGACGCAAGCCCTCGCGCTCGCCGACGGCGCCTACCTGGAGTTCCTTCCCGAGCCGCTGATCCCGCACCGGCGCGCCCGCTTCGTGAGCGACACGCGGATCTCGATTGCGCCGACGGCCACGCTTCTCTATGCGGAGATCGTCCAGCCGGGGCGCAAGCACCATCACCCGGACGAGTGCTTCGGCGCCACCCTGCTCTCGCTGTCGGTCGGCGCGGAGCGTCCCGACGGACGGACGCTGTTCAGCGAGAAGCTCGTGATCGAGCCGGCGCGACGTCCGGCGCGGCAGACGGGCGTGATGGATTCGTTCGACGTGCTGGGCAACGTGATCCTGCTCACCCCCGGGGACAGCGCCGATCGCATCCACGCGCGGGTCGAGGCGGACGTGGATCTCGCTCACGGCCTCGCCTTCGGTGCGTGCCGGCTGCCCAACGATGCCGGCCTGATCTTCAAGGTGTTGGGTCGCGAAACCGCGCAGGTCAAGGCCAAGGTGCGCGAGTTCTGGGGGATCGCGCGCGAGGAGGTCACCGGCACCGGCATTCCCCCGCTTTTTTTCTGGCGCTGACCGGCCGGCTCGACGACGGCGGATCCACCACTGCATGTAGCCGATCTTGTGCGGGGGATCCGGGCTTTGCGCCTTATTCTTCACGCCTGGTCCGGGAAGGGACGTCAATGACCGACCCTACGCGTCGACTCCGCGTCGCAGTCCTCCTAGCTGCCATGTTGGGCGCTGGCGGCACGGCCCGTGCGCAGGCCGCGCCGCCGTCGATCGAGGAGTGCGCCGCGATCGCCGCCGACCTCGAGCGCCTAGCCTGCTACGACCGGGCGAGCGGACGCACAACGGCCGTGCCTCCGACTCCCGACAAGCCGGCCGCCCCGGAACCGCCTGCGGCCGTCGTCGAGAAGCCCGGACCGCCCGTACGCGCGACGGGATCGCTGATCGACACCGCGTGGGGCTTCGAGCCTGACTCCAACCGGTATGCCATCGCCCTGTACAACGCCAACTACCTTCTGATCGCGCGCTACAGCGACAACGTCAACAACGCGCCTTTCACGCCCGTTTTTCAGGCCGCCCAACAAGCCCCGCAGCCGCTCGACTCGACGGAGGCGAAGTTCCAGGTCAGCTTCAAGGTTCGGTTGTGGACGACCGACGACCGGCGATGGGGGGTCTGGGCGGCCTATACGCAGCAGAGCCAGTGGCAGGTGTACAACGCCGAGCTCTCGCGCCCGTTCCGGGAGACGAACTACATGCCGGAGGTGTTCGTGAGCTACCGGCCCGGGCTCGAGTTCGGCGGGTTCCACTGGCGCCTGCTCAACGTGGGATTCAATCACCAGTCGAACGGGCGGACCGAGCCGCTGTCGCGGAGCTGGAACCGGCTCTTCGCCGAGTTCGGCATCGAACGCGGCAACTTCGCCCTGCTGGCGAAGGCGTGGTATCGGATCCCGGAGAGCGCCGACAAGGACGACAACCCCGACATCACCGACTACTACGGCTACGCCGGCCTCAACGCGATCTACAAGTGGCGCGACCACAGCTTCTCGCTCATGGCGCGCGGCAACATCAGCACCGGCAAGGGGGCCGCGCAGCTCACCTGGACCTCGCCCAGGTTCCTCGGCCCGCTCCGCGGCTACGTGCAGGCCTTCAGCGGGTACGGCGAGAGCATGATCGACTACAACTGGAACCAGAGCACGATCGGCGTCGGCGTCGCGCTCAACGACGCGCTGTAGCAAGGGTTCGGGAGGGGCTTACCTCCGCGCGAAAAAAAGCCCTGCCGAGGCAGGGCTTTCCCGGGTGGGGGCAAGGGGGGCGACGCCCCCTTGCGGCCCCCGTTACTTCATCCGCGTTCCGACGACCTCGATCTCGGTGCGCCGGTTCTTCGCCCGGCCGGCATCCGTGGCGTTGGACGCGATCGGTTGCGTCTTGCCCTTGCCCTCGGTGTAGATCCGGTTGGGCTCGATGCCCTTGCTCACCAGATAGGCCTTCACCGCCTCGGCGCGACGGACCGACAGCGCCTGGTTATAGGCGTTGCCGCCGACCGAGTCGGTGTGGCCGATCGCGATGATGACCTCGAGGGTCGTCCCGCCCAGCTTGCCGACGAGCCCGTCGAGCGCGGCCTTGCCTTCGGGCTTCAGCACCGCCTTGTCGAAGTCGAAGAACACGTCCGCCGCGAACGTGACCTTCTCGGTCATGGGCTTCGGCGCGGGCTTGGGCGCCGGCTTGACCGGCATCGGTGCCGGTGCCGCCGGTGCCGGCGCGGGCGGCGCGGCCGCCGGCTTGGGCGACGACGGGAAGCACACGTCCCGCGGGATCAGATCGGGGTCGCACTCGCAGTGGGCGAGCGCCGGCGTCCAGGTGCCCCGCCGCCAGCACAGGTTGTCGGGATTCTTGACGATCTGGTTGCCGCCGTCGGTGAGGTAGCCCTCGGTGCTGCGCCCCTGCTGGGCGAACGCCGAAGTTGCTGCAGCAAGGCCGAGCGCGACAGCGACGGCGACCAGCCCTTGCCCTTTGAAGGTAAGCATCCTTTTTCCCCTTTCAGATATGAAGCGAGACCCTGATCCTCTGGCCGGCCTCGCGCCGAGCCAAGCGCTTCTTATGGAGCGAGGCGAGTGTGCCACAAGCCCGTGCGTTTTTCCAAGTCCCGGGGGTCCACCCGGGTCAGGACCCGGTCCTCGACCGCCGGCTCACCCTCCACCCAGACGTGGGTGACGTGCTCCCGGCCGCAGGCGTAGACCAGGTGGGAAACGGGGTCGTAGCAGGGCTGGGTCTCGAGCTCCCCGAGGGACACCGCGCTCAGGTCGGCGAGCTTGCCCGGCGCGATCGAGCCGATCGAGCGCTCGAGGCCGAGCGCGCGGGCCCCGCCCAGGGTCGCGCAGCGCAGCGCGGCGTGGGCCGGCATGGCCTCGGCGTCCCCGGACACCGCCTTGGCGAGCAGCGCTGCGGTGCGCATCTCCCCGAACAGGTCGAGGCGGTTGTTGCTCGCCGCGCCGTCGGTGCCCAGCCCGACGTTGACCCCGCACCGGAGCAGCTCGGCGACCGGTGCGAGACCGCTGGCGAGCTTCAGGTTGGAGGAGGGGCAATGCGCCACCGACGCCCCGTTCCGCGCCAGCGCGGCGATCTCCGGCGCGGTCAGGTGGACCGCATGAACGGCGATCAGCCGCGCGGTGACGAGGCCCAGCGCGGCGAGGCGCGCGAACGGCCGCGCGCCGTGCGCATCCACGCTCTCCTTCACCTCGCCCGCGGTCTCGTGCAGGTGAACGTGGACCGGCAGGTCGAGCTCCTCCGCCAGCGTCGCGATCCGCCGGAACGACCGGTCGCTCACGGTATAGGGCGCGTGCGGCGCCATGCAGAACGACAGCCGGGCGCGATCCCCGAGGCGGTCCCGCGCCGCGAGCCCCTTCACGAGGTAGTCCTCGGCGTCGGCGGCGTACGCGCTCGGGAACTCGACCGCGATCAGGCCGATCGCCGCCCGCATGCCCGCGTCGTGGAACGCCTGCGCCGCCGACTCGGGGAAGAAGTACATGTCGTTCGCGCAGGTCACGCCGCCGCGCAGCATCTCGGACGCCGCGAGCAGCGTGCCGTCGTACACGAACTCCGGGGAAACGTGGCGCTGCTCCGCCGGCCAGACGTGCTCCGTGAGCCAGGTCATGAGCGGCCGGTCGTCGGCGAGCCCGCGCATCAGCGTCATCGCCGCGTGGGTGTGCAGGTTGACGAGGCCCGGGATCAGGACGTGGGCGGGCAAGTCGTACCGGCGGGCCGGCGTGAACCGCGCCCGGGCCGCCGCTGCCGGCAGCAGGGCGACGATCCGGCCGCCCCGGACGGCGACGGCATGGCCGTCGAGCACGACGCCCGGCGGCTCGACCGGGACCACCCAGCGCGGCTCGATCAGGCAGTCGATCGCTTCCATGGCCCCAGAAGCAAAAAGCCCCGCGCTGGCCGCGCGGGGCTTCGCCGGTGCTCCGTCTCCGTTACTTGCCGACGCCGCGGATGTTGATGACGACGCGGCGGTTCGGCGCGAGGCAGGCGACCAGCGCCGCGCGAGTCTTGTACTCGGCGTCGGGGCAGGACTTGATCTGCAGCGTCTTGCCCATGCCGAGGGTCTCGATCTTGTCCGCCGGGATGCCGAGGTCCTTCACCAGGACCGCCTTGGCCGCCTC
>Ga0299906_10005771_pt1 | contig 10049 bp, 9 predicted proteins | sample RVTome_14_FD_200259 | JGI IMG/M metagenome (GOLD analysis project Ga0299906, IMG submission 200259) | Soil microbial communities from uranium-contaminated site in the Upper Colorado River Basin, Wyoming, United States - RVT145D125 (version 2) ...
GCTCCGTCACCAGCCCCGCTTCGGGGGGCAGCGCCAGGCGCAGGCCGCGCGGCAGCACCCCCACTACGGTGAAGCGCCCGCCCGCGAACCCCCAGCCGCCGGCCAGGCGCAGCGAGCGCCCCACCACCGCGGGGTCTCCGCCGAGGTGACGCTGCCAGAGCCCACCCCCCAGCACGACGACGGGATCTCCGCCGTGGCCCCCGTCGGAGGCCTCGAGGGTCCGACCCAGCGCTGCCCGGGCCCCCAGCAGCGGCAGCAGGTTGCCCGTCACCAGGGCGACGCGGAGCGGCTCCGGGCGCTCGCCTTCCAGCAGCGCCGCGCTGGTGGTCCAGACCGCTCCGGCCTGTGCCAGCCCGGGGACCCGCTCCCGCACGTCGCGCAGCTCCGGCCCCGACAGCGGCGCGCGCGGCATCTCCGGGAACGAGGACCACACCATCACCAGCCCGGCGGGATCCGGGTACGGGAGGGGGCTCAGGAAGACCCGATCGGCGATCTCCACCCCCACCGTCGCGGCGACCGTGGCCACCGCCGCGATCGTCGCCGACAGCGCGACGCCACCCGGGCGACGGCGCAGCTCCCGCAGCGACGAGGCGACTGTCATGCGTTCTCCTCCCGGGCAGATAGTGGCTCCCGGCGGCCGTCTGCGCCGGCCGTTTCCGGACGGCGACGCTCCGAAGCTCGGGCCCCGGCGGGCTCGGCGCTGGAACGTCCGTGCTCGGCCCGGGGTCCACGCCGGCTAGACTCGCAGTGTGGAAGAGCAGCGCTGCCTCTACTCCAGTCCGCTCCTCGAGATCGGCCTCTACGACTGCCGTCGTCGCGCCTCCGGTCCGGGGGCCGAGGAGTGGAGCCCGCGGCCGGAGCTGGCGCTGCCGCTGCGCGGCGCCTTCGTCAAGCACGCCGGGGGACGCCAGGTGACCTGCGACGTCACCACGGCAGCAGCCTTCAACCCGGGAGAGACCTACCGGGTGTCCCACCCGGGCGACGCCGGCGACCTGTGCCTGGTCCTGGCCCCTTCCGGGCCCGACCTGCGGGAGCTGGTCTCGGAAGGCCGACGGGAGCCCCCGGAGCTTCCCTTCGAGACACCGGCGATCCCGCTGCGCGGGGGGGACGCGCTGCGGGTGCGGTTGCTGCGGCGGGCCCTCGGGGTGGCCGGCGAGCGGGAGACGGTCGAGGAGCTGGCGGCAGAGCTGCTCTCCTCGTTGACCTCTTCGCCGGCTCGCGCCCCGGCCCGGGGGCCCGCTCGGCCCGTCACTCGAGAGGCCCAGCGCACGCTCGCCGAGGCCGTGCGCCGGCTGTTGCGCGAGCGGCCGGGTGAGCCCGTCTCGCTCAGCCTCGTGGCCCGTCGGGTCGGCACCACCCCCTTCCACCTGGCCCGCGTCTTCCGGCGCGAGACCGGCTGGAGCGTGCGCGGCTACGCGATGCGCCTGCGCCTCTACGCGGTCCTCGACCGGCTCGGCGAAGCGGGCGTAGACCTGTCCGGTCTCGCCGCCGAGCTCGGCTTTGCGGACCACAGCCATCTGACCCGGCGCTTCCGCGCGGCTTTCGGCACCACCCCTTCCCGTTTCAAACGCCGCCTCGCGGCGATCGGAGGTCGGGCCCGCCGCGAGGTCGCTCCCGGGCCCTCCACGTTCGACAGCCCCTGAGGCGGACGATCTCCGGGACACCTCGCCTCGGTTACGCTGTCGCAATGGCAGCGACACACGATGCGCCGCGGGATCGGGGCCGCGGCATCTCGGTCTGGCTGGTGCCCGAGGCGCGCTCGCGGCTCGCCCTCGCCCGGACCATCGCGGGGCTGAGCCGGGCCCTGGACGGGCCGATCTTCCCGCCCCACGTCACGCTCCTGGGCGGGATCGAGCGCGGGGGCTCCGAGGTCGTGCCCGTCGTCGAGGAGCTGGCCCGTACCCTCGAGCCGCTCACGCTCTGGAGCGAAGGGATCGGGACCCGGGACGCCTATTTCCGGGCCCTGTTCCTCCAGCTCCGCGCCGACGCGCCGCTGGTCGCCGCCCACGCCGCCGCTGCCCGGGCCCTGGGGCGGGAGCCGGAGCCCGACTTCTTCCCGCACCTGAGCCTGGCCTACGGCTGGCACGGGGAGCCGGCGAAGCGGGCGGCCGCCGATCGTCTCGAGGAGCCCCCGCCGGAGCTGCTGGCCAGCCGGATCGAGGTGTACCGGACCGAGGGTCCGCCCGCCGAGTGGAGCCTCGAGGCCGGGTTCGACCTGGGAGCGGTTTGAGCGGCCGGGACGAAGCGGTCCACCGCTCGCTGCTGCGCCTGCACACGGACGTCGACGCGCGGGCGCGGCCGCTCGCCGCGCGGCTGGGCTCCCGGCTGCAGTGTCGTCGCGGCTGCACTCCCTGCTGCACGGACGGCCTGACCGTGTTCGAGGTGGAGGCCGAGCGGATCCGCCGCTGCGCAGTCGAGCTGCTCAGGAACGGAGCGCCCCATCCCGAGGGCGCCTGCGCGTTCCTCGACTTCGACGGGGCGTGCCGGATCTACGAGCACCGCCCCTACGTCTGCCGCACCCAGGGGCTGCCCCTGCGCTGGCTCGAGGAGGACGAGGACACCGGGGAGATCCGCGACCGCCGGGACATCTGCCCGCTGAACGCGGAGGGACCGCCCCTCGAGCTCCTCTCCGAGTCGGACTGCTGGACGATCGGTCCCAGCGAGGAGCGCCTCGCCGCCCTCCAGCACGACCTGGGGCCGTCCGGAGCCCGCGTCGCGCTGCGCTCCCTGTTCCGCCGGGACGGCTCGGCAGAGTAGGATCCTCTCATGTGCCGAAACATCCGAACCCTTCACAACTTCGAGCCCCCCGCCACCGAGGAGGAGGCCCGGGCCGCCGCGCTGCAGTACGTGCGCAAGATCGCCGGCTGCACGAAGCCCGCGAAGGCCAACGCCGAGGTGTTCGAAGCGGCCGTGGAGCGCGTCGCCGAGCTCACGATCCGCCTCCTCGACGATCTCGTGACCACAAGCCCGCCCCGGACCCGGGAGGCCGAGGCCGCCAGGGCGCGCGAGCGCTGGCGCCGCCGCGAGCCACGCCTCCGCGCAACCCCGGCCTGAGCGGCGCGGCGTGCGCCTGGTCCTCGTCTCGGACACCCACCTGCGCCATCCGGAGCTGCCCGACGGCGACCTGCTGATCCACGCGGGAGACCTCACCGGGATGGGGACACGCACGCAGCTCCGCAAGGCCCTCGCCTGGCTCAAGTCCCGGCCTCACCCCCACAAGGTCGCCATCGCCGGCAACCACGACATCTGCCTGGAGGCCGAGCCCGAGATCGCGGAGCTGTTCGGGCCCGAGGTGCGCTACCTCCGGGACGAGGGGGTCGAGGTCGGAGGCCTGCGCCTGTGGGGGTCCCCGTGGACCCCCTGGTTTCACGACTGGGCCTTCAACCGCCCCCGGGGCGACTCGATGCGCGAGGTCTGGAGCCGCGTCCCCGCCGGGCTCGACGTCCTGATCACCCACGGTCCCCCGGCGGGGATCCTGGACCGGACCCACGACGGCCTCGAGGTGGGCTGCGAGGACCTCAGGACCGCGGTGGTGGACCGCCCTCCGCGGCTGCACGTCTTCGGCCACATCCACGAGGGCTACGGTCAGCGGCGCCTGGGCGCCACCACCTTCGTCAACGCCTCCATCTGCGACCACGTCTACCGGGTCGCACACGCCCCGGTGGTGATCGACCTCGAGCCGCTCTGAGCCCGGCTCAGTCCCCGCCGCAGGCGTCCAGGATGAAGCGCGCGAGGTCCTGCTTGTACTTCACCAGGGAGGGGGGGTGGAGGTACATCATGTGGCCCGCCTCGTAGTACTCCAGCGTGATGTTCGCCCGCTGCTCCGGCAGCAGGTCCATGTGGTCCAGGGCGTACTCCGTGGCGGCCTGGGGCGTGGCCAGGTCGTAGTAGCCCTGCTGCACCAGCAGCTTCATGTTGGGGTTCTGGCCCATGGCGTGGGCGAGGTCGACGGCGGTGTTCGGGAAGGGGAGCTTCTGCGGGCCGAACAGGCCGATCCCGGGGGTGGAGTGGCTCCAGTCCCATTGCTGCCAGAGCTGGCCGGACACGTGGTAGTCGAGGTCCCGGCCGAACTCCAGCTCGCCGTGGTAGTAGTCCAGGAACGCGCCGGTGAAGGCGGCGGCCACCGAGGCGTTGAAGGGGTCGTAGCTCATCGACTCACCCAGCAGGTTGAAGCTGCGGCCCACGAAGCGCGAGTCGATGCGCCCGGCCTGCTGCCTGCGGTCGCGGAGCAGCTCCTTGACGAACTGGGTGTGGTTGACCCTCAGGTTCGCCCTGTCCCAGTAGGTCTCGCTGACGCCGGTGTAGCGCGCGAGCCGGGCCAGCACCGCTGCGCGCTCCTCGGCGCCCAGGCGGCTCCCCTTCAGCAGCGCCGGCGCGTAGCGGTCGTAGGCGAAGCCCTTGACCTCCTCCACGAAGGCCGCCAGGTCCTCGGGCCGGCTCTCGATCGCCTCGTGGTACCAGGCGGTCGCGGCCAGGGTGGGCAGGAACAGGACGTGGGGGAGGTCCACCCCGAGGCCGTCGAAGCCCTCCACCATGGCCATGAACGGCGAGACCAGGACCACGCCGTTCAACGCCATGCCGTGCTGCGAGAGCAGCGCCCAGGCCACGCCCCCGGAGCGCATGCCTCCGTAGCTCTCGCCCAGGAGGATCTTGGGCGACGCCCAGCGGCCGTTCTCGGTGACCCAGGCCTTGATGAACCGGGAGACCGAGTCGATGTCCTGGTCCACCCCCCAGAAGTCCGCGCCCTTGGCGTCCCCGATCGGCCGGCTGTACCCGGTTCCCACGGGATCGATCATCACCAGGTCCGACACGTCCAGGATGCCGTGCTCGTTGTCCACGCGCTGGTACGGCGGCGGGAGCGTGAACTCCGCGTCCGCCACCACCACCCGGCGCGGTCCCAGCACGCCCATGTGCAGCCAGATCGAGGCCGAGCCGGGGCCGCCGTTGTACGCGAAGGTCACCGGTCGGCGGGCCGGGTCGGCGCCCTCGCGGACGTAGGCGGTGTAGCCGAACTTGGCCACGGGCTTCTCCTCGGCGCTCTCGAGGATCAGGTAGCCCGCGGTGGCCTCGTAGGCGACGCTCTGTCCGCCGATCGCGACCTCGTGGCGGGTGACCGAGCGCTCCGGCTTCGGACCCTCCGGCGCGTCGGCCGCCTTCTCCTGGGCGGATGCCGCGGACACCAGGGTCAGAGCCAGCGCGGCCTGTGTGGCGATGCGGTTCATGGAGCTCTCCTCCCGTCAGGCGGGTGCTGCACGGCAGAGCCTACCGCATCGCCGGCGCGGCCGACGCAGGGCTGTAGAATGGGAGTTCGACTTCCGGAGGAGAGTGGAGAGTATGGGACTCAGTATCAATCAGGAGGCGCCTGACTTCACGGCGGAGACCACCCAGGGGAAGATCTCCTTCCACGAGTGGATCGGCGACAGCTGGGCGGTGCTGTTCTCGCACCCCAAGGACTTCACGCCGGTGTGCACCACCGAGCTGGGCTACGTGGCCGGTCTGAAGCCCGAGTTCGACAAGCGGAACTGCAAGGTCATCGGCCTGAGCGTGGACCCGGTGAAGGACCACACGGCCTGGTCCAGGGACATCGAGGAGACCCAGGGCCACGCGGTCAACTATCCCCTGATCGGGGACCCGGAGCTGAAGGTCGCCAAGCTCTACGGGATGCTGCCGGCGGACGCCGGCGAGACGTCCCAGGGGCGCACCGCCGCCGACAACGCCACGGTGCGCTGCGTGTTCCTGGTCGGGCCGGACAAGAGGATCAAGGCCATGCTCGTCTACCCGATGACGAGCGGCCGGAACTTCGACGAGGTGCTGCGCCTCCTCGACTCGTGCCAGCTCACTGCGAAGCACAAGGTGGCCACGCCCGCGAACTGGAAGCAGGGCGGGGACGTGATCATCGTCCCCGCCGTCTCCGACGACGAGGCGAAGCAGAAGTACCCGGGCGGGTGGAAGGCCCCCAAGCCCTATCTGCGCATCGTGGCGCAGCCGAAGTAGCCGAGCTTTCGATCACCGAGGAGCGGTGTCCGGGATCCCGGACTCCGCTCCTCGGGCAATCCTTGGCTTGACACGGCGAGCGCCCCCGGGGCACGCTTCAGACATGCGGGCTCGCCGTTCGGTCCTCGCGTTGCTGGCTGCCACGCTGAGCCTCGCCGCCCTGAGCGCCACGCTGGTCGAGGGCTTCCAGGGACACACGGATGACGGCTGCGAGGTGGAGGTCCACTGCCTCGCGTGTCGCCTCGCATTCGACACCGCCCCCGATCTTCCGAGCCAGCTTCCCGCCGTCGCGCGGGCTCTCCTGACGGCCCGAGAGGGCGGGGTCCCGGCGACGTTCGCGCCCCGCACCGGCGACTCCCGCCGGGCGCAGCCCCGCGCTCCTCCCCAGGCCTAGCCCCCGCTCCGTTCTTCGTCGCCGGGGCCGGGCCCCGGACGACGAGAGCCGTGGTGCATTCGCTGGGGAGATCTTCATGTCGACTCGTGCTTTGCCGTCGTCGTGCCGTCGTTGCCTGTCAGCGGCGTTGCTCTTCGGAGTCGCGGCGCAGTCCGCGCCCGCGGGCGCCCAGGACGCCGGATCCGTCGCCGGAGTCGTCACGACCGCCTCGGGCGATCCGGCGGAAGGAGTCCGGGTCCGGATCGTGGAGCTCCGGATCGGCGCCACCACCCGGAGCGCCGGAGAGTACCGCTTCGACGACGTCCCCCCAGGCCACTACCTGGTCGAGGCGGAGAGCCCGCGCTTCGGGCGCAGCATCGCCCACGCGGAGGTGGAGGCGGGGCGCGAGACGCGTCTGGACGTCACCCTCGACGTGGACGTGCACCACGAGGTGGTGATCGTCACGGCGGACGCTGACCCCCGGAGCGCCCACGAGCTGACCCGCCCCGTGAGCGTCCTGGAAGGGAGCGCCCTGAGGTTGCAGATGGAGCCCACCCTCGGCGAGACCCTGAGCGATCTCCCGGGGGTCAGCTCCTCCTACTTCGGCCCCGGCGCGAGCCGGCCCGTCATCCGCGGCGTGGGCGGTGACCGGATCCGCGTGCTCGAGGACGGCATCGGGTCCTTCGACGCCTCGAGCACGAGCCCGGATCACGCGGTCAGCTTCGACCCGATCGGAGCGGAGCGGGTGGAGGTCGTGCGCGGTCCCGCCACGCTCCTCTACGGGAGCAGCGCCGTGGGCGGGGTCGTCAACGTGATCGACCAGCGCGTTCCGGACTCCACCTCCGACCGCTTCGTCCACGGCGCGCTCGACGTCGCCCTGGGGTCGGTCGCCGACGAGCGGTCGGGAGCGGCCGCCGTCCGCGTCGGCAGGGGCCCCTTTGTCGTGAGGGGCGAGTACTCGCGCCGCGACGCCGGGGACCTCGGCATCCCCGGCTTCGCCGAGTCGGAGCCGTTCCGCGCCCTGGAGGAGGCCGAGGACGCCGCCGCTGGGGACGGGGAGCCGCACGCCGAGGAGGAGGAGAGCTTCGGCGTCCTCGAGAACAGCGCCGTCGAAAGCGAGACGCTGGGGCTGAGCGCCGCCGTGGTCGGCCGTGGTGGCTTCGTGGGGGTCGCGGTCCGCGGCTTCGACACGCTCTACGGCGTTCCCGGTCACGCCCACGGCGAGGGCGAGCCCGGGGAGGGGGAGGAAGCCCCGGTCCGCGTCGACCTCGACCAGCGCCGGCTCGACCTGCGGGGGGGCTGGACGCAGCCCTTCGGGGTCTTCCGCGCCGTGAAGGTCCGGTTCGGCGCAGCCGACTACGAGCACGTCGAGCTGGAGGGCGCGGAGGTCGGCACCACTTTCCTCAGCGACGGCTGGGAGGGGCGTCTGGAGATGCTCCATCAGCCGGTCGGGTCCCTGAGCGGCTCCTTCGGCGTTCAGGTCCTCGGCCGCGACTTCGAGGCCGTCGGCGAGGAGGCCTTCGTCCCGCCCACCGAGACGCGCGGGCTCGCCCTCTTCGTCTTCGAGGAGCTGGGGAAGGGGCCACTCAAGGGGCAGTTCGGTTTTCGCTACGAGCGCCAGAGCGTGGACGCGCGGGGCGGGGCTCCGGCCAGCCGGTCCTTCGCCGGTCTGAGCGGATCGATCGGCCTGGTCTGGAGCGCTCCCGACGGGTTCGGGACCGGTCTCACCCTGGCGCGGTCCGTGAAGCTGCCGAACGCCGAGGAGCTGTTCTCGGACGGGCCCCACGTGGCGACGCGCTCCTTCGAGGTCGGCGACCGGGAGCTCGACGACGAGACGAGCCTCGGGCTCGACCTTTCGGTCCGCAAGCGCGCCGGGCGTCTGAGCGGCCAGCTCAGCTTCTTCGGCAACTGGTTCGACGACTACATCTTCGAAAGGCTGACCGGCGAGGAGCGGGACGGTCTCCGGGTGGTCCGGTTCAGCCAGGCTGACGCGCGCTTCGTGGGCGCCGAGCTGGAGGCCCATCTCGACCTGGTCAAGAGCGAGCCCCACCACCTCGACGTCGAGGTGTCCGGCGACCTGGTGCGGGGCCGCCTGACCGGCCCCGGCGAGGATCTCCCGCGCATCCCGGCCAGCCGACTCGGCGTCGGCCTCCACTACCAGAGCGAGGCCTGGGACGCGCGCGTCGAGGCGCGGACGTCCCTCGAGCAGGACCGGACGGCGCCCTTGGAGCTGCCCACGGAGGGCTTCACGTTCCTGAACGCGAGCGTCGCCTACCGGCTGTTCCTCGGCCGGACGGTCTGTGACGTCACGCTGCGGGGCACGAACCTGACCGACGCGGAGGGCCGAGCCCACGCCTCGTTCCTGAAGGACCTCGCGCCGCTGCCCGGCCGCGACGTGCGGCTCGGCGTGCGCCTGACCTTCTGACCGTTCGGACGCGCACCCTGCGGCTCACCTGCCCACTCGACCTGGACCGCTTATTGCACTTCACGAGGTGCGGCTTCGAGAGGAGGTGCGATGCCTCAGCTCCGGGAGCGCCCCCAGCCCTTCCTGTCGCCCGCCTTCTGCAAGGGATGTGGCCGCTGCATCGAGACTTGCTTCCACGGCTGCATCACCCCGGGTGAGGAGATCGACCCGGCCAGCGGCCTGATCCCGGTCCGGCTCGACCTGGAGCGCTGCAATAGTTGCGGCCTCTGCATCAGCGCGTGCCCCGAGCCCTACGGCCTGCGGCCGCGGACCGAGGTGGACCCCGGGCTGCCGGTGCGCTCCCGAGGGAGAGTCCGCAGGCGCGCCGCACCCGTTCCCGACGCGCTGCTCCCGCTCCCGCAGCTCGAGCCGCTGGTCGTCAAGGGCACCTACGCGTCCGCGATCGGCGCGCTCCTCGCCGGCTGCCGCCACTTCTTCGGCTACCCGATCACGCCGTCCACCGAGGGCGCGGAGCTGATGGCGAAGCTGCTCCCGGAGCTGGACGGGGTGTTCCTGCAGGCCGTCAGCGAGGTCGCCACCGTCAACCACATGTACGGCTGCGGCGGCGCGGGCCTGCGCTCGATGACATTCACGTCGTCGCCCGGCTTCAGCCTGATGCTGGAGGGGATCTCCTACATGATCGGCGCGGAGGTGCCGGGGGTCTTCGTGGACGTGATGCGGGGAGGTCCGGGTCTCGGGAACATCGGGCCCGAGCAGGGCGACATAAAGCTCGCCTGCCGCGGGCTCGGCCACGGGAACACCTACGCTCCCGTCCTCGCCCCGGCCACCCCCCAGGAGATGCTGGATCTCACCCACCTGGCTTTCGACCTCGCATTCCGGTATCGGACGCCGGTGGTCGTCCTCGGGGACGGCTACCTCGGCCAGATGACGGGCCGGGTCCGCTTGCCGCGGAGCATGGTCCGGCCGGGCCTCCCGGAGTGGGCGGTCTTCGGAGACGCCGCGCACCGCGAGAACCTGATCTGCTCGATCCATCTCAGCGAGACGGACCTCGAGCAGCACAACGACCACCTCACGGACAAGTACCGGCGCATGGCCGGCGAGGCCCGGGCCGAGACCTTTCGCGCCGAGGACGCCGAGGTGCTGGTCGTCGCCTGCAACACCCCGTCGCAGATCGCCCGGGCGGCGGTGCAGGCCCTGCGCCGCTCCGGGGTCCGGGCCGGGCTGTTCCGGCCCATCACGCTGTGGCCCTTTCCGATC
>Ga0299906_10005772_pt1 | contig 10048 bp, 5 predicted proteins | sample RVTome_14_FD_200259 | JGI IMG/M metagenome (GOLD analysis project Ga0299906, IMG submission 200259) | Soil microbial communities from uranium-contaminated site in the Upper Colorado River Basin, Wyoming, United States - RVT145D125 (version 2) ...
CAATCCGTTCGGCGTCCATGCCACAAGTCCTCCAAAACCAACGACTTGGAAGACTTATCGACGACTCCAGTGCCATCCCTTGAGCTTATCCGGCGCTGTAGTGTTAGGCCGACCCAAAGATGGCCGTTGTTGGTCCATGTCGAACCGGCGCCGGTGACGGTGACCATTGCGTTTATGGCGTCGACTTCGGTTGGGGCCCCGATGGAGCCGTGGGTGCTGACGACGCTGCCGCCGTTTGCGATGTTCAGATGGGCTTCCTCGCCTTCGCCGACGCGGAGTTCGCCGCTGTTGGTCCAGGTCGAGCCGGCGCCGGTGACGGTGACCTTGGTGCCGCGGAGATCGTCGGGGTCGCTGATCGTGGTGGCGCGGAGATCGCCGCTGATAAGGCCGGTGGTATTGGAGACGCTGCCGCTGGCTTCGATGGTCAGATCGCCCCCCTTGCCGACGAAGAGTCCGTCCCCGTTGGTCCAGGTCGAGCCGGCGCCGGTGACCGTGACGTGTGCGGTGGGGAGGTCGGATGCATTGACAGGGGCGACGCCCACGATGCGGCCCGACGTGCTGACGACAGTGCCGCCGGCTTCGATGCGCAAGGCGCCATGGCCGGAGTCGCCGACGCGCAGTTCGGCGATGTTCTGCGTCGTTGCCCCGCCGGCGAGCGCCAACGTCGGCACGTTCAGGCCCGATGCGCCGTTGATGGAGAACGTGCCCGAGCCGGCCTGGGGGCTGAACAGGCCGCCGGTCACGGTCAACTGTCCGCCGGTGAAGTTGAACGCGCCCTGGTTATCGAAGCCGGCGGTGGAGATTTCGCCGCCGGTGAGGTCGACCGTGCCGGTGGACCAGACGCCCAGCGTGTTGGCGACCTCCACGCGACCGCCGTCTTCGACGTTGAGCGTACCCGTGCCGACGAACATCGCGTCCGTGTTGGTCCACGTCGAGCCGGCGCCGCTGACGGTGGCCGTACCCTGCGAGCCGCTGTTGAAGCCGATACGGCCGGTGGTATTGGAGACGCTGCCGCCATCGCTGATGGTCAGTGCGCCCACGCCGGAATCACCGACGCGGAGGAAAGAGCCGTTGGTCCAGTTCGAGCCGGCGCCGCTGACGGTGGCCGTGCCCTGCGAGCCGCTGGTGGCACCGAGACTGCCGAAAGTATCGGAGACGCTGCCGCCGGCTTCGATGTTCAGTTCGCCCGTGCCGAAGGGGCCGACGAAGAGTCCGTCCCCGTTGGTCCAGGTCGCGCCGGCGCCGGTGACCGTGGCCGCGCCGGAGGAACCGCTGTTGGAGCCGATACGGCCGCCGAGAGTATTGGAGACGCTGCCGCCGGCTTCGATGCGCAAGGCGCCATGGCCGGAGTCGCCGACGCGCAGTTCGGCGATGTTCTGCGTCGTTGCCCCGCCGGCGAGCGCCAACGTCGGCACGTTCAGGTCCGATGCGCCGTCGATGGAAAACGTACCCGAGCCGGCCTGGGGGCTGAACAGGCCGCCGGTCACGGTCAACTGTCCGCCGGTGAAGTTGAACGCGCCCCCCTGCTGGTTATCGAAGCTGCCGGTGGAGATTTCGCCGCCGGTGAGGTCGACCGTGCCGGTGGACCAGACGCCCAGCGTGTTGGCGACATCCACGCGACCGCCGTCTTGGACGTTGAGCGTACCCGTGCCGCCGGCAAAAACGCCGTTACCGCCGACGTACATCGCGTCGTTGGTCCACGTCGAGCCGGCGCCGGTGACGGTGGCCGTGCCGGTCGAGCCGCTGTTGAAGCCGAGGTAGCCGTATAAATTGGAGACGCTGCCGCCGGCTTCGATGGTGAGTTCGCCCGTGCCGGCGTTGCCGACGGCGAGGTAGCCGTTGTTGATCCAGTTCGAGCCGTCGCCGGTCACGGTGGCCGTGCCCTGCGAACCGCTGAAGAAGCCGATATCGCCGAATCTATTGCTGACGCTGCCGCCGGCTTCGATGGTGAGTTCGCCCGTGCCGGATCTGCCGACGTCGATGTCGCGGCTGTTGGTCCAGGTCGAGCCGGCGGCGCTGACGGTGGCCGTGCCGGTCGAGCCGCTGTTGAAGCCGAGGTAGCCGAAGTCCGACGCCAGATCGCCGCCGTTGATGAACAGACTGCCGACGCCGGTGACGCCGATGGTGAGCGTGGTGGTGCTGTTGATGTTGGGCTCGTTGCCGGGGGCGGGGTCGGTGTCGCCGGTGAGCGTGATGGCCGCGTGGGCGGCGGGTGTCGGCAGCAGGACCGCCAGCGCGGCGAGCAGTGCGGCCAGAGGAGTCTTCATTTTGATGCGCATTATTCGATTCCTTTCCTTCTGCTGGTGTCGGCGGCGACGAAGGCGGCCCGCGGGGCCGCCAGGCACGCGGACGCGACGACGAGCGCCGCCAGCATCACGGTTTTATGCATCATGACCGCGTCGCCTTAAGCGCTGAACCCACGTCCGTGGCCTCGGGCCGCCCATTCCGGTGAAGGGCTTGTTCTTGACCGCGAATCGTTAGTTTCTGTGAACACGAAGAACCATTCCTTTTCGACTCAACAAAGCCTGACGCACGGCCCGATCCCTGCGCAAACTCCGGATCCGCGTGGATGTCGGCCCCGCCAGGACAGATCCGGATAATCCCGAAAACAGACGGATTGCATTTGCAGACATTAATAGTATCAATAATAGTAATCGTGCGCGCCTGCGTCGCGTTGTAGTTCTTCAACGCCCTCGAACACCGAGGGCCCATTGGGAAGAAGTCCCTTGCCGAAGGGAAAGCGGCACCGCGGTTGGCGGTTCCGGCTCGTGGAGAAGTGCTAAGCTTCTTTCGATTCCGGGCTCGTCAGACCGATCCCGAGTTCCATCGGAACAGCGCTATTTTACTTGTGGGTCTGTCCCACGTCAATAGATAATGCAGATAATGCGTCCGATTCGCGGTTCAATCCAGGTCGCGGGACACGCATCCGAGCGGGGCAGGGCCGTTCGTAGCCGCTTCGTGACCGCCCTGTAGGGTTGGTCCGATACGTCCCGGACCGGGCGGGCAAGACCCGGCACCGGCGCGAGCGCCGCGAAGGGCGTACCGTCGTGCCGGCCCGGACCAGCCCCACGGCGGAAAATCGTGCGGCAACTGACGCCACGAACTACCGGTGCGCACCCGATACAAAACGCCGTTGACCACTTCACGCATCTCGACCGAACGATGCCGCCCGCCGGGTTTCGCGGACGGAATGCGCTTCACGATCAGTCGCCACTGCGCGTCCGTCAGATCGCAGGGATGGGCAATCCTTGCCATAACGTGGGTCTCTTTTCCAAAAATTCCAATGTTATCGGCAAAACGAGACCCTCTCACACACCCTCGGAGCGTGGAGAACCAGCTGGTGATGTCGCGTTTCATCGCTATGCTGGTGTAGTGTTTCAACCAGACGGCATGGTATCCGAGCCGCGAGCGCAAGCGAGCGGGTTCTTCCATCCCAGGCGGGCGCTGGGTATTGGGACGATGGAAATACTCTGCATGACTGTTTCGCGGTATGTCAAATCCTGGAGACCGGCGTGGCCGAGCGCGCTCCTTGTCTGTGCGTATTCCGCAATCGGTCCTTCGGCCGCGCGGGCGGAATCGGCGCCCACGCGCCTGTCACAGTCGGTCGTCTTCGAGTACCCGAACGCCGATCCCTATGACCGCCAGAACCTCTACGGCTTCAACCACGCTCCAAGTGTTGTGCCATTGCCGGACGGCCGACTGCTCGCCGCCTGGTTCTCCGGCCCGTTCGAGGCGTCGGTCCATCAAGTGATTCTGGGAGCGTATTCCGCCGACAACGGCGTGTCGTGGGGGAAGGCGCGGGTGCTGCACGACGCGCCGCGCCGATCGGATTTCGATCCGGCTTTTGTCGTCGACGAAAAGCGGACCTGGATGTTCTTCACGGCCGGGCGGTGGAATCGGTACCCGTTCGTCGGGCTGCGCGACGTCGAAAGCGTCGAGGTGGGCGTCGCGTCGTTCAAACTGTTCGGACGTTGGACGGACGATGCCGGCGGGTCGTGGTCGGAGACGGTTCGCATCGGCCGGGAAGTCTCCTGGGGGTCGCGCAGCAACGGGATCAAGTTGTCCACCGGTGAACTCCTGCTCCCGGTGTATCAGTTCACGAACTTGGCGGCGGGCGTGGTGCGATCGGATGACGGCGGCAAGACCTGGCGGCGGTTCGGCGAGATTCTGCCTCCGGGCAAGGTCGGGGCCGCCGAGCCGTCGGTGACGCAGTTACCCTCGGGCAACCTGCTCATGGTGGTCCGCAGCCGAGACGGCGTGCTGTGGACGACTACGTCGGAGGATCGCGGAACGACCTGGTCCGAGCCGGTCGACTCCGGACTGGTTGCGGCCGCTTCGTCACACAGTATCGTGAGCACCCGGGACGGGCGCGTGTTGCTGACCCACAATCCGTGCAAGCCGCCGCACCGCACACCGTTGACGATCCGCGTCTCGCATGACGCGGGGACCACGTGGGGCGAGCCGCTCGTGCTCGCTACGGTCAAGCCTCCGGTCAAGGGCGAGGCGGCCTGGAGTCGCAGCGTCTGCTATCCTTCCGTCACCGAATTATCCGACCGAACGATCCTCGTGGTCTGGACTCGGATCGAGATGGAAGCAACCCGTCAGTCGGGAGTGATTCACGCGGCACGGGTTCGACTGCCGTAAGGGTAAAGCATCATGAGGCAGGGAACGGTTTCGATCGGCGTGTTGAGTTGTTCGATCATCCTGGCGGCCGGTGTCGGCGCTGCGGAGAAACGCATCCGATGGGCGGGTGCCGGTCCGTATCGCATCCTGGTCGAGGTTGCTCCGGTCGATCTGGCCTCGCGCACCCGCGACGAACTTCCCGCGGAGGTGGAAATCGACATGGCGGCCGCGCTCAAACGGATCGGTACGGCGGGTACCGCGAACATCGCATCGCTGCAAGTGATGCGGGTCGATCCGGCAACCGGCGAGCCGGTGGAGTACAACGACTACGCCTATGGGCACAGCCCGTTCGACCGTCCTTTCTGCTGGTATGACGCGGCCATTCCGTACGATTTCCCGGAGGTCTTCGCGCCGACCAGCTATTCGGACGGCAAGATCAAGCGCACGATCAGTCCCCGTGCGGGCTACATGTACAATGCGATCGGCGATTGGCAACGCGGCCGGTTGGCGTTCGTGCATACGCAGGAACGTGACGAACCCGGCTCGTACGCGATCTATTTCGACGTGCTGCCGAGCGGTGCGACGCCGCGCGAAATGCCTCCACGGGCCTGGCTGGGCGACGGACTGCCGCGACGGGATCGCATCGGCGAGTCGACCACCGGCGCCGACGCCACCAAGATTTCTCTGGATGACTGGAACGAAGACGGTTTGATCGACATCGTGTACGGCGAACAGTACGGTCAACTGTTCGTCATGCCGAACACGGGAACGGCCGAGCGCCCGGCGTTTCCCTATGCGAAAATGCTGTTCGATGCGAACGGCGATCCGATCGACGTGGGGATTCACGCCGCCGTGCTGGTGGTCGATTGGGACGGCGACGGCGCCAAGGATCTGCTGGTCGGCACGTACCAGAATCGGGTTTCGTTCTTCAAGAACGTGGGCACCAACCGCGAGCGACGCCTGGTCTACCAGGGTTTTCTCACCACCGCCGACGGCGCGCCGCTTGCCCTGCCGATCAAGCCGGTCGCGGCCAAGCCGGAAGGCGTGTTTACGCACGACTACTACCCGGTGCTCTCGGCGGTGGACTGGAACCACGACGGTCGGCTGGACCTGATCGCCGGCGGTTACGTGACGGGACGTATTTACTACTACGAGAACACGTCGACCGAGCCCGGCACCCTGCCCGCCCTGAAACTGCGCGGCCCGGTGGAAGCGGACGGCGAGCCGATCAACGTACGCGACTGGTGTGCCGCGCCGTGTGTGGCCGACTTTAACGGCGACGGGAAACCGGACCTGATCAGCGGTTCGTATACCTGGCTGCCGCGCGGCAAGCATCAACCCGCGTTCCTGCGATTCTATGTGAACACCGGAACGCCCGGCGAGCCGGTGTTTACGCAGCGGCCGTTTCCGTTCGACGGGAAGCTCCGATCGTTTCGGTTGCCGGTACCCCGCGCGGCGGATTGGAACCACGACGGCGCGCTCGACCTGATCGTGTCTTCCGGCGCGAACATCTACCTCTTCGAGAACGTCGGATCACCGACCAAGCCCGTCTTCCGCATGCACAACGAGCATCTGCCGACCGCGTGGGGCAACGCCCGCTTGCCGGGTCGTCGCTTCATGGATTGGAACGGAGACGGTCTCGAGGATCTGGTTTCCGGCTACACCGTCCGGCTCAATTCCGGTGCGGGGAACCCGTATCGATTCGACCAATCGATTGCCGTGCTCCCGGACGGGGTCCACATCGATCATCCCGTCGAGACCGGAGACGGACATTTCTGGCCGTACCTTTTCGATTTCGACGGCGACGGCCTGATCGACGTGCTTTTCGGCGACTGGCACGGACACATCTGGTTCCATCGGAACCAAAGCACACCCGAGCACAAGCGCTTCGACGTCGACGGGCATCAGCTCATGACCGACGACGACCGGTTCATCAAGGTCGGTCCCGTCGACGGGGATACCGAAACCGATTTCGTAGCCCTTCAAGGGGCGCGCACCGTGTTCACCGTGGCCGATTACGACAACGACGAATTGAACGACCTCGTCGTCGGCGACACCTACGGCAAGATCCGATACTTCAAGAACCTCGGACCGGCCCTGAATCCTCGCTTCGCGCAACCCATACTGGTCGCCGACATGAAGTTTCGTCTGCTCGTCGACGCGGTGGACTGGAACGACGACGGCCGCATGGACGTCATCGCCGGGACCGACAGTCACCGCATCAGCGTCTTCCTCAACACCGGTCGTGACGGTATGGCGACTTTCGGCGAGGGGCTGGCGCTCGAGATTCCGCAGATCAAGGAGACGCGGGTGCGGGTCGTGGATCTGAACCGCGACGGGGACAAGGATCTCTTCGTGATGAGCACGCAAGGTTCGGTCCTGGTCGAGCGATCATTTCTGGAACACGGCTACGCTCCGGGCCGGGTGGTGCGATGTGAACGGAAGAAACCGGAGTGACGGAGGTTCAGGGCGATGGTCGATAGGCATACGGACCGGAAAACGAACCGCAGCAACCGCGGCCGCGAAGTGAATCGGCGCTCGTTTCTGTCGGCCTGTACGGTGGGCGCGGTGGGCGTCTCAACGTCTTCGGCGCACGATGATCAGAACGAGCAGGTCGTTGCGCCACCTGCCCCGGGTACGGTCCGGGCGATCGATTTTTCCCGGTCCTATCTGTACTGCGCCCCGAAGGGATCGGGCATCTGGGTTCGGTCTCAGATCGAGTGCCGTTGCATGGTGCGCGACCATGTCACCGGCCGTTCGAGTGAATATATACTCAGCGTTGTCGCCAAGACGGGGCTGAACCGAGATCCACAAACCGACGCTCGCAGTCCCGGCTACGACTATTGGATCATTTTCTCCGACCAGCATGTGTACACGCGCCGCACCCACACCTCGTCCTATTTCAACAATCCCACCACGCTGCCGGTCGACGAATTCGGGATGGCCAAGTGGCGGTTGCAGCAAGCCCCGGCCGTACGGCTTCGCGCCGCGGGCGCCGTCCGACGCGCCCTGGAAGCTTGGCGGCCGATCGTCGCCCGGTCGATGTTCTCCAGCACGGACGGATCCCGCAGCGTCGCGGTCGACTATCCGGTGAAGTGGGCGGATTTCCACGTCGAATCCGACGGATTCCGCGTGGAAACCGGGCCGATCGTGCTGTTGGATCCCGACAAGGTGCACGTGGATCGTCCTCCGAAGTTCGCGGACTTTCAGTGGTCCCATGTCGACTACCGTTCCTTCGACCGTGTACGTTGTCTGCTCGATCGCCCCACGCCCATCTTGACCGGAGCCGACTTCACCCCTCCGGCGGAACACGGTCGCGAGCAACGTGAGAGCAAGGCGCTCACCGCCGAACAGGTCGCCCGGATCCAGGCACGGCTCGAGGACTGGCCGGAGACGCCCATCGGCGTCGAGGCGATGCGAAAACTGTTGCGGACCGATCATTATTCGGAAGTTGTCGAGTTGCCCGCGGCCACGGAACTGTACGCGCTCGACGCACCGAACCATGGAGAACCACGGTGTTCGAGATCAACGTCCAACCGACCCGTCGAGCCTTCTTGACCCGATCGGGACTTACGCTCGCTACAGGTCTCGTTTCCGGCTGCACGGCCTCGAGCCGGAACCCGTCTCGGCGACGTCGCGGGGAGCGCTCGAGTCCCGAGGCGTTCAAGCGCAGGCTCGCGGGGCCGATCCTCTCGCTGCCGACGACCTTTACCGCCGACCGCAGCGTCAACTACGACGCGGTGCACAAGATGGTCGGCCGAGCGCGGCGGTACGGCGTACCGGTATTCGCGTTGACGGCGGGCAACAGCAAGTACGCTCTCTTGTCGTATGACGAAATCATGCGCGTGACGCAGGCCCTGGTCGAAGCGGCGGGAGGGGACGGGCTGACCATCGCCGCCACCGGAGCCTGGCCGACCGAGCAAGTCGTCGACTACGCCCGTTTTTCCGAGTCGGTCGGGGCCGACGCCGTGCAGATCCTGCGGCCGAAGGGCGTCGACGACGAAGATGCGCTGTTCCAGCACTTTCAGACCGTCGCCGCCAACACGCGATTGCCGATCGTGCTGCACGGCAACTATTCGGCGGCCCTGATCCGAAGGCTGCTCGTCATCGACGCGATCGTGGCCATGAAGGAGGACGGGGCGTTGACCTACTACATTGACCGTGCCATCGAGTTCGGAGATCGAGTCGAGATCTTCTCGGGTGGGGCCGAGAGCCGCTATCTCGTCGGGCATCCCTACGGAGCCCGGGCGTTCTTCGCGACCTATACCGGCTTCGCCCCCGATATCCCCATGAAATTCTGGTCGGCGATTCGTGCGGGAAACATCAAGAAGGCGGTCGACATCACCAGCGCATACGACCATCCGTTCATCAAGCGGTTCACGCACCCGTTCTGGCATGCCACGCTGGAGTACTTCGGGGTGGCGCAGCGATATCTTCGCCCACCGTTCGAATCCTACACCGACCGACAGATGAACGACGTGAAGGCTTTCTTCGATGGTCAGCGTCTGGATCCCGAGGATTACCGAGGCTGATTGCATGCCCGTCGGCATGCCGGGATCAGATGACGGGATGGAGGGCCCCTACGTTCAGCTCCCGCAGCCGGCAGTCGTGTCACCTAGCCCAAGTTCGCCAGTTGTGCCTCAACATCGCTGTTTTTGATACCGTCGGCTCCGGCTTTGGCCAGAAGGTATTGACTCCATCGGGCGTCTCCGTCGTGCCATTTTGCTCCCCCGGACACCTGGGCAGTTCGACACCGTGATGGTCGAGGCGGATGCGTTTTCAAAACGAATTGCGACCTCCTGTCCACCTCAAGATCGCAAGCCGACTCTCTCAGTTCAAGCGAGAAGGTTTTGACGACACGCCTTCTTCAGACTCCGTACCCCACGACGGCCCGTAATGAAAGATTCAGCCCTGAAAAACCGAAAAATTCCTGCAACCGGCGAACTTGAGCTAGTGTAGTGTCTCACGCAGATGGTATTTTATCCGAGCCGCGAGCGCAAGCGAGCGGGTTCTATGCCCCGCGCTGGCAATTGGAGTTCGGATTCCTGGAAACCACGCTTTTATTGAGACATTACACTAGCGTTGAGGCATTCGGCGCCTGACTTATGGCGCTGCTGCGCCCAGGAGTTCGTTGAGTTTGCGGAGGGTATGGGCTTCGATCTGGCGGACGCGCTCGCGGGTCAGGCCGATCTCTTTGCCGATCTCCTTGAGCGTCATCGGTTCGCAGTCGCCCAGGCCGAACCGCATGGTCAGGATGGCGCGCTCGCGTTCATCGAGCTGCTCGAGAAACAGTTGCAGTTTTTCGTTGTCGGCACGATCGAGGGCGGCTTCGTCCGGGGTGGGAGTGCTGCGATCGGGCAGGGTGTCGGAGAGGGTGAACGAGCCGTCCGGCGCGGTGGACTGGGTCGGCGCGCTGAAGGCCTTG
>Ga0299906_10005774_pt1 | contig 10045 bp, 8 predicted proteins | sample RVTome_14_FD_200259 | JGI IMG/M metagenome (GOLD analysis project Ga0299906, IMG submission 200259) | Soil microbial communities from uranium-contaminated site in the Upper Colorado River Basin, Wyoming, United States - RVT145D125 (version 2) ...
CGTGCTCTGCAGCCACAACACCTTCGCGCCGATCGCGACGGCTTCCGCGGCGATCGCCGGGGTCTCCTCGGACGGGCGGAACACCTGCACCACGTCGACGGGGTCGGGGATCTCGCGAAGCGACGAGGACACCTTCTCGCCCAAGATCTCGCCGCCCTTCGGACTCACCGGGATGATCCGGTAGCCCTGCGACTGCAGGTACGCGGGGATGCTCTGGCCCGGCTTCCGCTCGTCGCCCGACGCGCCGACGACGGCGATGGTCTTGGTGTCGCGGTAGATCTCGAGCAGCTTCTCGACGGGGGGATTCGGCATCGTGTCCTCCTCAGATCAAGCCTTTGAGCGCCTGCCCGAGCATCTCACGGTGCTCGGCGGTACGGAAATCGTGGATGGTCTCGTCGGGCAGCGTCAGCTCCTCGATCTCGCCGCCGCGGCGGATGTACGCGCAGGGCCGGATCTCGCCGTCCGGACCGGTTTCGACGGTCATCGCGACCGCGTTGGTGTCACCGTCGTCCAGGAACGCCTCCAGCGGCAGGATGCCGTCGTCGCGTGGCTGTGGATCGAACGACACGACGCGCGCCAGGTAGGCCTGCTGGTGCCACAGCTCGGGCGCCTCCTGCGCCTCGTCGAGCAGCAATGCGACGACGCGCTCGGGCGGGACCGGCGGACGCGGCCGCTTCCACGAGCCGTAGGTCGCCGCGAGATGCTCGGCGAGCGCGCGCGCGTTGTACCGGAACCCGTGCACGGCCGCGCTGCCGCTGGGGTTCCCGTGCTTCTTCATCCCCACCGCGCCCTGGGTGATCGAGCCGGCGAAGAAGATGCCCGGGACGGTCGTCGACTCCCAGTACGGCGTCTGCGACGGCAGCCTCCCGCCGTAGAACGTCGCCACGCCCAGATCCGGCAGGTCGAGCAGCGGTGCCCGGAACCCCGTCGCCGCGATGACCTCATCGACCTCGAACCGGAACGCGCCGGGACGGGTCGTGCCCGAGCACTCGACGACGTATCCGTCCGCGTGCCGCTGGATCCGTTCGATCGCGACGTCCAGGACCAGGTGCCCGCCGCCGAGGACGTGGTCCTCCCACGGCTGCAGGTAACGCGCGCGCGCCGACGCGGTCGAGCGCGTGATCACCGAAAGGCGCGCCGGCCGCGGCGATCCGAGCACGATGCTACGAGCCCACGGTAGAAGCGCGTCGGCAAGCTCGAAGCCGGAGTTGCGCTTGCCGACGATGAAGACCCTGCGGCCGGCGTACTCCGTGGCGCCGCGGACATCGACGTAATGCGGCACCTCCTGGATGCCTGGGATCGTGTCGGGCCGCCAAGGTTGGGTCATGCCGACCGCGATCACCAGCGCGCGGCACGAGAACATCCCGTCGGAGGTCTGCACGTCGAACCCCCCGTCCTCGCGATGTGCGGTCCCGGTCCAGACGCACCCGTAGCGTGCCGTGACGTCCTCGGCCGATGCGAACGCGGCCAGCCCGTGTTCCATCTCGGGCCGGGATGGGAAGTACGACGTGCCGTCCATCTCTTCTGCGACCAGGCTCCGGCTCGCAGGCTCAGCCGACAACAGGCTGTTCCAGTCGTGCCACTCGTACGCGCGCGCGCGGCGCTCGTGCGGCGCGTACGGCTTGGTCCAGGTGATGAGCCGCTGGAACAGGGGGAACCGCCGGAACATGCCGCCGGGCCCCTCGTCCTCGGACAGCAGGGCGTGCCGCACGCCGATGCGCTGCAGCGTCGCGGCGACCTGCAAGCCGCCGGGGCCCGTCCCGATCACCACGATCGGGTAGTCACCGGGCGGGAAGGGCCGCCCGTTCAGCTGCGCCATTCGATCACCTCGCGCATGCGACGCGCCTGAGCCCGAAGCATCCGCACGGCCACGGTCGGATGGGACAGCAGGAACGGCGCCAGCTGCTCGCCCGGCAGCGCGATGCAGCGCAGCATCGCCGAGGTGGCGGTGATGTCGGCGCTCGGTGTCTCGTCCAGCAGGATCGAGATCTCTCCGAAGAAGTCTCCCCGTCCGAGCGTGGAGACCCGGCGGTCGCCGACCTGCACGGCGGCTTCGCCGTCGACGATCACGTAGAAGCTCCCGCCGGTCAGCCCGCGCCGCAGGATACGCCGGCCCTCCTCAAAGGTCTCCTCGTCGAAGGTGTGGGCGACCTCCTGGAGCTGCGCGGGGGAGAGGTCCGCGAACAGCGCCATCCCCGACATCACATCCACCACATCGCGTTCGCGTTGCATCCAGCCCCCTTCGCCTCGAACGGTCGGTCAGCCTATCGTGCCCCTCGACCAGGCAGGAACCACGGGGCGGCGGGGCGAAGGAGCGGGCATGGGATCGCACCGGGAAGGCGCGAGATCTCGCGGGAAGGGGCTCGTCGCAGCGCTGCTCGTGCTGGCAGGCGCGTGGACGGCGATGCCGGCGCGCGCGCTGCCTACCGCGTCGGGCCTGTACGTCACGATCGATGCGCCTGACACGTTCACACCGGGCGTGCCGATCACGGTGCGCGGACAACTGCTGGTCGCGTTCGGGCTGCCGATCTTGGTCGAGGTGGCCCAGGGCGTGCCCAACCAGGACGTCGAGATCACCGTCGAGGGCGCGGTCGTGGCGACGGTCGCCACCGGCAGCGACGGGGCCTACGAGGCGCAGATCACGCTGGACGCGCAGCCGCCCGAGACCAAGACGCTGCAGGCGGTCGCGTTCCGCGGGGGAGCGCTCGAGACGCGGAGCCGGACGGTGGAGACCACGATCGATCGGATACTGATCGAGCTGTCGGTCTCGCCCTCGGCCGTGACGCTGTCCCCCGGGGGCGAGCAGCAACTACTCGCGACCGGGATGTGGGACGACGGGCGGACCGAGGATCTGACCGATCGCGTGGCGTGGACGTCTTCGGACACCGCGGTTGCCACCGTCGACGGCGGGCTCGTGCACGCGCTCGCGCCGGGCAACGCGACGGTCGCGGCGTCGTATCGCGACCAGATCGCCACGGCGAGCGTGACCATCGCCTGAGGCACGCGCCGGCCTTGATCGACGCCGCGTTCGCGGCCCCTGTCGGCGGCATGGCGCAAGATGGAGCGGTGATGAGGGCGGTGGCGGTTGCGGCGGTGTTGGTGCTGACCGCGTGCGCGTCCCCGTCCCCGCCGGATGGGGTCTTCGCGGTGGATACCCCTCAGCCCTCCGCCTCCGAGCAGTCTCCCCCTGCGACCCCTCCGCCGGATGCGACCCCGTCGCCGACCTCTCCGGTCCGGGTGCGAGCTGCGAGCGTGACCGGGATCGTGGACGGCGACACGATCGACGTCCGTCTGGACGGTCGCATCGAGCGCGTTCGCCTGATCGGCGTGGACACCCCCGAGCGCGGCCAGCGCTGGTCGGCCGAGGCGACGGCGTTGACGCGAGCGCGTCTCGAAGGCCGCCGGGCCTGGCTCGAGTACGACGTCGAACGCCGCGACCGGTACGGACGCCTGCTCGCGTACGTGTGGGGCGCCGAACCGGCATCGCGCGCGCGCAGCGAGGTGCGATCGAAGATGCACAACGCGACGCTGGTGTTGCACGGCCTGGCCGTGCTGCTGACGATCCCGCCCAACGTCGCCTACGTCGAGCACCTCCGCACGTTCCAGGGTCAGGCGCGCGCGAACGAGCGGGGCATCTGGTCGGTCCGACCCGCCGGAGATTGCGACCCCTCGTACCCCGACGTGTGCATCCCACCTCCACCACCGGATCTGGACTGCGGCGACATCGAGCATCGCAACTTCCGCGTGACCGGCTCGGATCCGCACCGCTTCGACGGCAACGGCGACGGCCGGGCCTGCGAGGGCGAGGTGTGAGCTAGGCTTCGGAGGAGGTGCGCGCGGGTTCGCGCACCGCACCCGGCAGCCAGACCCGGAACGAGGCACCACCGCCCTCGCGGTCCGTGACCCACGCGCGGCCGCCGTGCAGGGAAGCGAACCGCGCGACCAGCGACAGGCCGATCCCGACGCCGGGGGAGTGGTCGTTCCGTGGTCCTTGCTGGAACGGTTCGAAGATGCGGGCGCGGAGGTGCTCGGGAACGCCGGGGCCGGCGTCGTCGACCGCGATCAGCACGCCGTCGTCCTCGCGACGCGCTCGGATCCAGATCGGTGTGGTCACCGTCGTGTGCCGCACCGCGTTGGACAGCAGGTTCTCGATGATCCGTTCGACCTTCGGTGCATCGATCGCGGCTTCCATGGGCGCAACGTCGACGTGCACAGGACGACCGTTCGGGAAGTCGTAGGTCTCGGCAGCACGCAAAACCAGCGCTCCCAGATCGGTGGTGCGGATCACGGGCTCGACGATCCCGCGATTGAGGCGGTCCAGGTCCAGCAGATCGGCGAGCAGCCGTTCGAGCTTCTCGGCGTTGACCGCCAAACGATCAACCAGGTGTTTGCGCTCGCCCTGTGCGAGCAGCTCGCCGGAACGCTGCAGCGTGTGTGCGAAGCCCAGCACCGATGTCAGGGGTGTACGCAGCTCGTGGGACACCGCGGCGAGGAACGCGTTCTTGATCTCGTCGAGCTCTTTGAGCCTTCGGATCATCGACCGCTCGCGGGTGAGCGCGCGCGTCGACTCGAGCACCTCGGCGGCGTAGGAAGCCAGGCTGACCGCAACCGACTCGTCGATGTCGTCGAAGGCGCCGGAGGCAGGCCCAACCATCAGGATGGCTCCGGTCAGGTGACCGGCCCGCAGGACGGGCACGGCGAGGATCTCGCGGATCCGTGTGCGCCGGTGCAGCGTCGAGCCGGCACGCGATGCGCGGATCGGCCGGTGCTCGGCGATGATCACGTCGAGGATCCCGACCGACTCCGGCGGGATCGAGATGGCTCCGTTCGGGCCGAACCACGTGGTGTCGCGTCCGGGAAGCATCGAGCACACGGCGGCGGTTTCGCAGCCGGCGACCTCGACGGCAGCCTGGGCGATCGCGGGGAGCAGCAGGTCGGGATCGCGCGATGAGGCGAGGCGCTGGGAGCTCCGCGCCAGCGCATCGAGCTGTTCGGCCCGCCGGTGGTCTCGTTCGGTCGCCCTCACGCGCTCGGTCACGTCGCGCGAGATGGTCAGGACGTGTGTCTCGCCGTCGATCTCGAGCAGCTTCGCCGATCCTTCCAGCTCGCGCCGCTCGCCGTCGGCGCGCACGATCGCGCTGTCCCAGTGCTCGCTGCCCGGCGCGCGCGTGAACAGCCGCACGAGCTGATCGGCCACGTGTTCGCGTTTCTCCGACGGGATCATCGCGGACCACGAGGGCATCGCGAGCAGTTCGTCGCGGTCGTATCCGGTAATCGAGCAGATCGCGTCGTTGGCGTAGACGACGCGCGCGTCGCGTGAGATCGAGACGCCGACGCCGAGGTCGCTTATCGCGTGCAACAGCGTCTCGTATCGGGTGGACTGCTGGCGGACCGCCTGCACGAGGTGGAGCCGCTCGACCGCGCGTGCGATCGACGCGCCGAGTTCGCGCAGCGTCTCGACCTCGTCGCGCCCGAACACCGGGCTGAACCGGCCTGCCATCACGGCGATGACGCCGTGCTGCTCGCCGGCGCGAAGGGGGGCGACGACCGCGTACCGGCCCTCCAACGTCGGGACGGGGTGGATGCCCGGTGCATCGAGCTCCCTCGCGAGCATCGCGACCTCATCCCGGTCCAGGCCGCGCGCGGCGATCAGGTGATCGTTCATCCACACGAACCCGGTGTCGCTCCCCAGTAGCCGCAGCCCCCACTCCAGACCTTCCGCTCCGAGCACGCGCTCGTCCGTCGCCTCCACGATGCCCTCGATCGCCGCCCGCATCGGACCCTGCTCGCTGCGGCGCCACCGACGCCGCAGCCATGCGGGCGGCGCTACGGCCGCGAACATCATCGGGACGAGCAGCAGCACCGTCATCTGCGTCGCCATCCGGAACCCGAAGGCATTCGGATCGGGATGAACCGTGACCGCGGCGAGGAGCACCACGCTTAGCCCGGCGTACGCGAGGCTGAGGCCGCGGAGCCGGCGTCGTTGCACCAGCATGCGCCCGCGCGCCTCCAGCCAGAAGCGCAGCGCCGGCTCCGCCACGCACGCGCTCCACACCGCGATCACCGCGGCGATCACGGCGAACTGTACCGGCGTCAGAGGAACGGCCGGCCTGCCGGGCGATCCGGCGGCGATCGCTGCCGCGCCCGAGACGATCAAGGCGCCGCCGGCGAGCCGTCGCGTGCGCTCGGCGTAACGGATGACCGAATGCCGGAACTGGATCAGCCCCCAGCCGGACAGCTGGAACACGAGGATGCTCAGTGGGACGAACGATCCGGGATGGTCCAGGGCCGGCGCGATCCGGCCCGTCACCGCGATCACACCCAGAGAGCCGATCGCAAGAGCCAGCGCAGCCCAATGGCGATCGCGATGCCGTATCCAGCCGCGCGTCGCCGCCACGGCCAGCGTCCCGAACGCGAGCGCGTTGACCCACACCAGGACGCCGAGGGAAGCCTCCATACGTAGTAGTTCGGCAGATGGGCGTTCCCCACCTGATGCTTCAGATGGATCATGTTCCTCTAGTCCTTCCGGACAGGCGGGATCGACCCGACCGGCGGCGGGACGGACACAGGGCCCCGCCGAGAGGCGGGGCCCTGTGGTGGGGGGGCTTAGCGCGCGGCGGCGACGGCTCCGTCGCCGCCGCGCAATGCAGCCAGGTAGGTCGGCGCCACCTCGATAGGTGGCCGGTCGATCTGCCTGGTGGCTCGCGCGTCGAGCGTGCCGCCGGCCGGCAAGAACAGCGGATGCGAGGGATAGTCCACGGTTGCCCGGATGCGGCCGGCTTCCTCTGCCCGGCGGAAGATCGCTTGCGCAACCGCCGCCGCGCGCACCGCATCGGTCTGGAGCGGGCCAGAGGGTGGGTTGTCCTCCGGCACGGCGCCGATGCCGGTCGCTCCCTCGAGCAGGAAGGTGTCCAGCAACAAACCGATCTCGGCCCCGTCACCGGTGAAGAACGGCAGACGCTCGAGCAATCGCCGCCGACCGCCGACGGACCGTGTCACGGGCCCGGCGAGCGAGGCGAGCTCGGGGAACAGCATGCTCAGCAATGGCCGGGCGAGCAGCTCGCCGATCGCGTAGTCGCCCGCGTCGGACGGGGGCCCGAGCACCAGGCCCGTGCGCGCGTCGTCGACCAACAAGTGCGTGATCAGCTCGAGCGCCTCCGGAGGAGATCCGGTGGCATCGAGCCACACCACGATCTCCCCGGAGGTCGCGCCGAGCCCCCGCCACATCGCGTCTCCACGCCCGTCGGTCGCAGGGACCTCGGGCATGATCGCGGCCGCCGTGACCGCGTTGAGGCCTTCGAGGCCGTCGGGGGTCCCCGCGCGGGTCACCCAGACGACCTCGTCAACAGAGGTCGCGTACGCCTCCAGCTCATCTGCGTACGCCAGGATCGCGTGACGATCGGCCTCGGCAGGGACCGTGACGATCGCGCTCACGCGTGCCGCCCGGGATCTCACGCCGGCTCCTCGCGCTCTGTCCTATGACCGCATCGCGTGCACACGAACCAGCGTCCTGCCGGATCCAGCAGCCGTTCGTAGCGTTCGCCGCAGCGCGGACACGCTTCCTCGACCGGCTGCTGCTCGGCGAACTCGATCGCATCCACGGCCGGTTCGACGGCAGGCCGACGTGGGGCGCGCGCGACGCGGAGCCTTCCCAGGAGATCCATCCCCGGAAAGGATGGCGGCTGGGTGTGTCGGTCGATGTTCGGAACCGTTACGGTTACGTGACAAAGGGTGCGAGCGTGACCACTCGAGGCGGGGCGTCCTTACCGGCCGCGGCCGGCGCTACCGGGTGGGGGACAGGTCGACGTAATCGGCCCGCGTGACCGCCCTGTCGACGGACTCGCCGCGCCCGTTCACCGGCGTCACCGGTTCTCCGTCGATCAAGAACATTGCCCCGATCACGCTCGGCACCTCGGTGAGGGTCCAGACGATCTGCGCCACTCGCAGGGCGAGTGTCTCGCTGGAGGCTGCCTGCTGGAATTCCCCGGACAGGTCCACCCGGGCGATGCCTTCGACGACGTTGAGGTCAAGCAGCCGGGTGGTGCTTGGGATCAGGGTCTCGATGCCACGGTCGGCCTCGCGGGTCGTGGGCCCCTGCAACAGCGTTCTCACCATCGCCTCGGGCACGGGCAGGTCCGAGGGGATCCGCCGCTGCAGGAGCACCAAGCGGCCTCGGCGCGCGAAGGCCACGCGTTGCGTGATCGAGGCATCGGCGGTGCCGGTGGGGTCCGGCCGGCGGCCGATCTCGAAGGGCAGTCCCTCCGTCGGGACGATTACCGGCCCGCTCGGCGTCGTGGCGCATGCGCTCGCCACGAACGCCAGGATCATCACCGGCCGCAGCGCGCGCATCACACGGCCTCCGGCTGCATGGCGCCGACGGGGAGGCGGACGGTGAACGTCGTCCCCTCGGCCTCGGCGCTGGTCACATCGATCGTGCCCCCGAGCAGCCGGGCGTTCTCGAAGGCGATCGCGAGTCCCAGGCCGATGCCTCCGCGCTCGCGCGTGCGGCTGGTGTCGGTCTTGTAGAAGCGGTCGAACAGATACGGCAGATCTTCGGCGGCGATCCCCGGGCCGGTATCTGAAACCGCGATCGTCGCAACAGCGTCGTCGCGGTCGACCCGGATCCGCACATCCCGCCCGTCACCGTGCTCGAACGCGTTGGACAGCAGGTTGGCAAGGATACGCTCTAGGCGTGCCTTGTCCGAGACCACGGTCGTAGGTGGGCCCTCGATGTGAACCGCGAGATGATGCTTGTCGGCGACCGCCGCGCTGAGCGTGCGGATCTCGAGCGGTTCCATCCGCAGCCGGGCGCCACCTGCATCCACCTCGGAGACCTCCATCAGCTCCTCGACGAGGACGCGCAGATTGATCACGTCCTCGTTGAGCAGATCCACCGCCTCGCGCGCACCGGGTGAGAATTCCTCTCGGTGCCGCAGCAGCAACTCGCTGGCTGTGCGAAGTGTCGCCAGCGGTGTGCGCAGCTCGTGGGACACATTGGCGACGAAACGCCGTTCGCGCGCGAGCATCTCCTGGAACGCAGCGGCCATCTCGTTGAACGAAGCGGCCAGCGACCCCACCTCGTCGCCGCTGAGGGTACGCACGCGCGTCTCGAGCAAGCCTTCGGCGACAGCGCGCGCGGCTGTGGACACGTCGGTCAGAGGGCGGATGATGCGGGCGGCAGCCCGTTGCGCGGCGATCGAGGCCACGATCACGGTCGCGATGCCGGCGACGATCAGCACGCGCAGCAGAACCGAGAGCGTCTCATCGATGCCCTCCAGCGAGTAGAACAGGTACAGGTCCGTGCCGGGGGCCGGCAGCGGCGCCCCATAGACGACCTGACGCTGCTCGTCCAAACGCGTGACCTGGTAGGCGAGCTGCTCATTCGCGACCAGGGCCGCGATCTCAGGTGGGATCGCTTCCGGCGTGAGCGATAACGTGGTCGAGTAGAACTCGCCCGGCGTCACAAGCAGCGTCTGGAAACCCGATCGCGTCTGAAGGCTGGCGATCAGCTGCTCGGGATCGGCGTCGGTCTCGCCGAGGAACTCTCGTGCGAAGAGCAAGCCGAGGATCGTTTGGCGCGTCGTGAAACGGAAGCGCTGATCCTCCAAGAATGATCGTACGGCGAGGAACGTGGTGACGGAGAGGACCGCGGCCAGCGCGAGCATGGTCACGATGTAGGTGAACGTGATCCGGAAGCGCAGGCCCCGGCGGCGGAGGAGCGGCAGGCGGCTCACTGCTCGATGGAAACCTTGTAGCCGAGCCCACGCACGGTCTGGATGATGCTCGGGTTGCTCGCGTCGGTCTCGATCTTGGCCCGCAGGCGGCGGATGTGGACGTCCACCAGACGCGAGTCTCCCAGGTAGTCGTAGCCCCAGACCTTCTCGAGCAGCAGTTCGCGCGAGAACACCTGGTTCGGGCGCTCGGCCATCGTGCGCAACAGGTTGAACTCGGTCTTGGTCAGCCCGATCGGCGCGCCGGCCTTGGCGACCGCGCCGCCGTCGACGTCGATCACGACGTCGGCCACCGTGATCCGGTGCTGTCGGTG
>Ga0299906_10005775_pt1 | contig 10045 bp, 12 predicted proteins | sample RVTome_14_FD_200259 | JGI IMG/M metagenome (GOLD analysis project Ga0299906, IMG submission 200259) | Soil microbial communities from uranium-contaminated site in the Upper Colorado River Basin, Wyoming, United States - RVT145D125 (version 2) ...
CATGAAAAAGTGTAGCGATCGCCACTCAAAACAGACGCCAAGGCAACCTCGATCAGAAGCGCGCAGAGAGCAACCATCAGCCATTCGTCGAGCAGGGTACGTCGGCGCGCCCACAGCAGGCACAAAGCAATGCCGCCGAGTGCCAGAATCACTACGCCGCCAATAATTTTGCGGAAGAGACTGAGTGGGCGTACGTCCACAAAGGTCACTGGCAGAAGGTCATGATGCTGGGTCACAAACCAGAACATCGCAATCACGAGGGTGATCGTGGCCGCAACGCTTGAGCTGATCGCAAGTCCCGTCACGCGGGCACTGATCGCACGATCCCCATTCTTAACCAGCGCATAGCCGATGATGGCGAGCGGCAGCCCAGCGTGCCAGAACCAGTAGAGCCAGACGGCGGATTGCAGACCGGACCCAAACAGGCCGCTCTGCGAGAATGCCCCCGGGAAGGCCAACGCATGCGCAACGACGATTAAGGCGGAAAAGAAGTAGCCGGTCGCAATGACCAGGAGGGCCCACCGACGCAAGATTGCGAACTGACCAAACAGGAGAACCGCGGTCACGCAGTCGCTGATAAATAGTGCCGCCGCAAGAGTAGGCACAAACGATCTGATCTCTGGCAGCTTGACAGTGGCGAGTGGCCATGTGGCGGCAAGGATAGCGAGTAGCGCAAGCACGAAAATACGCGCCGTCCGGCGCTGACCGATGCTCGGCGCGATATTGGCTAGGACCTGCGGTTCCAGGCGCAAATCTTGGGCTGATTCTTCGTGATCGCTTTTCGCCATTGGACGGGTCCAATGCCAAATTTCAGGCGGATAAGAATGCGCTCCGGTCCGTGGTCTGACAAGGGCTGCTCTTGGTGCCAGCAATTCGTCGCAATCCTCTGCTCGCCGGGGCAACCAGCACCGAAGAGGTGCATCTACTAGTTGCGGGAACTGCGCAATACATCTGAAACGGCCGCGAGGAGCTCAGGCCCCTGAAATGGCTTGCTAAATAAGCGGGGCTTGCTTCCGCCAAGGGGCGGTAATCGCTTCAGCCTGTCGGGGTAACCGGTGATAAGAATCGTCGGCAGCCCGGGACGTGCCGCATGAACCTGGCGCAATAGTTCAAAGCCGTCCATGCCCGGCATGTCGATGTCCGAGATTAGGCAATCAATATCGGGAAGACAGCCGCTGGCCAAGAGGTCCGTGCCAGAGGCGCACAGGCGTACTGCGTAGTCCGCGGATTCAAGAAGATACTCAAGCGATCGAAGGATGCTTTTATCATCATCGACGACCGCGACGACGAAGCTGGAAGGCTGCTGTGTCATGGAGTCTTTGTCGTAAGGAGCTGCTTCGGCCCTCAATTCTGGACAATCCAGGCGGATCCGTAACTAATAGAAAGATGTGATACGCCTCAACCGCAAATGGGGGCAGCATGTCCCAGTGCCGGTTGGGCGTCGTGCTGCCCGTCAGGCGATGTCCCTGCCGCGACGTGAATGGGGAGTCGCATATGTTAGACGCTATGCCTACAGTGTTCATCGTTGATGACGAGATCAGGGTTCGCGAATCTTTGAAACTGTTGATTGATTCCGCAGGCTGGCAGCCCGTGACGTTCGCTTGCGGTCTCGAGTTCCTGTCTCGTCCCCGTACCCTTACCCCTAGCTGCTTGGTACTTGACCTTGTCCTCCCCGACATCAATGGTCTCGATTTACAAAAGCGAGTTGCGGTCGACCGAGTTGACATGCCGATTATCTTCATCTCAGGCCATGGCGACGTGCCAATAACCGTTCAGGCCATGAAGGCGGGAGCTGTCGAGTTCCTGACCAAGCCGGTGGATAGTGACGAGCTGCTGAGCGCCATCAAACAGGCGATCGAACGCAGCCGCGCCACGCTTGACCAGGAGGAAGAAATGCGCCTGCTCCGGGACCGCTTTGCGTCACTCACCCCCCGCGAACGGGAGGTGATGGAGTTGGTTGTCGCCGGCCGGTTGAATAAGCAAGTCGGTAGTGAACTCGGTATCAGCGAAATCACGGTAAAGGCACATCGAGGCCAGATGATACGAAAGATGAAGGCCAAATGTGTGCCTGACCTGGTGAAAATGGCGGAGAAGTTGCGACTTGCGCCTGCCGCGAAAGTCTAAAATTGCTTTCGATTCTTGCGGGCTCCCTCTTGCCGTCGATCAAGCAGCGAATAGGTTTGCTCCTTGAGCCCTGAACTGGCTGCCTCACTATTCGGTTCAAGCGGGCGCAGCATACAATGCAGTGGCTCTGACAAGAAGCGTGCAGTGGAATGCATTGGCCGATGATGTCGGCCGCAGCCCTGATTATCCGATTCAACCTCCTCGGTGATGACGAAGGTCGATTCGAAGGGCATCTGGAGCACGTCGAGCGGGAGTTGGCTGACGCCGGCGATGAGGGTCGCTCTCTCTCTCAGAGTGTGCCGGAATCGCGGCTAGGATCGGAGCCACCCCCGAGTTACTTAGATACTAATCGTCGATTGCTTTATCGCTCACCCGTTGAACTCAAGGCGGCTTCGGGAGGATGCCTCCCATGGGGTCGTGCGGGAGGAACGCCGTAGCGCGATGCAGGAGAACTAAGTGAGAGCTTGGGTATCATGTTCTGCCGAGCTGCCTCGTATGCGTCCCAGTCGCTAAAATCCGGAAGCGATGGAATGGTTACCAGCTCACCCCGGTCAAGGCCAGCGATTGCGGCGTCGACCATATCGCCGGCTTTCATTACCATTCGACTGGGAATCCCTTCGAGCGGAGTTCCCGCGGCGTCCCAGAAGTCTGTTGCCGTCGCGCCTAGTAAGACAACCTGAACCCGTATTTTTTGGCTGGCAAACTCCTTGTCGAGTGCAAGGCTGAAGGCCAGCACGAAGGCCTTGGTGGCTCCGTATACTCCATTTAGAACCTCAGGCGCAATAGCTGCCACTGAGGCAATGTTGATGATGGTGCCGCCGCCCCGGTTTACCAAAGCCGATGCAACTGCACGGGTCAAACGTGTGAGGGCGATAACGTTGAGGTTGATCATCCGCTCCACCCTCTCGATGTCGGAGTCAAGAAACGGCAATGGCACGCCAATGCCGGCATTGTTGACCAGCATGGTGATCCTCTCGTCAATACGAAGTAACTGTTCGATCCGGGCGAGGTCCGAATTGTCGTTCAGGTCGGCGACGATCGCCTTGACGGAGCGGCCAGTATCATCGACCAGACGTGCCGCGAGCGCATCGAGTCGTTCCCGATTGCGGGCGACGAGGATGAGATCGTACCCGCGGTTTGCCAAGCGATCGACATAGATCGCGCCGATGCCGGACGAGGCGCCGGTTATCAGAGCTGCGCCTTTAGCATCTGGATTGATGAGTGCGATGCCCAGATAACGGCGACGGTCAAAGTCGACTTCCTCGTACATTTGTCTCTCCAATTAGTTCAATTCAATGTTGCTGGGCGCGGATCCTGAAACGGCGCGCTCGCCAGCTGCAGCTTTGACAGTTTTCATTGCGTTCGCGTTGCGGCGTTCAGCGCCTCGGCCGATATCCCGATGCGATACGTTGATCCAATCAGACCAGCAGCAGGGATGCAAATCGATTGGACGATGGTATTGGTCAATACCTTCGTATCAGTCAATGCAAGCAGCGGCATCGCTTCTTGTCCCCATCACGACGCACCGCACATCGCGATGTGCGGCCCATGGCGATACACAGCTTCAACGGTGTCGGGCTACGCTAGGGCTTACATCGGACGCAATCCATATCATCGCACGTTGGAAAATTGCGTTAGAGTGGTGCATGCTCTCGTGACAGCCGTAGAGCACGAGTTCCGGCCCGGCGTCCGTACTCTTCGGTAACAGGTCGCTCCACGACAATCTGGACCGCCTGAGCGGCTTGAACGCGACAGATGTCAGGGAAATCCGAGTGAGTTCGCAGGATCTCATCGTTTTCATTGTGGACGACGACCGTCGGGTCCGAGAAGCGTTGACTGATCTTCTCGCGAGCTTCGACATGCACGCGGTCGCATTCGGTTCCGCTGCCGAGTACATGGCGTATCCGAAGCCCAACATTCCGGCTTGCCTTGTTCTGGACGTGCAACTTCCGGACATCAACGGACTGGATCTCCAAAGCCGGATTGCGCAAGGCGATCACCCGCATATCGTGTTCATCACTGGGCATGGAGACATTCCCTCGTCCGTGCGGGCGATTAAGACAGGTGCGGTCGACTTTCTGACTAAACCGTTAAGAGAGGCAGACCTGATGAGAGCGATAAATGCGGCCCTCGCGCAAAATCGCGAAGCCAGGCGGAAGAGAGCGGACCTGGCCGCGCTGCAGCAACGTTTCTCGCGGCTGACGCCACGCGAGCGAGAGGTGTTGCCTCTAGTCGTCAGTGGGTTTCTCAACAAGCAGGCTGCGGCCGAGCTGGGCATCAGCGAGGTCACGCTCCAGATCCATCGCGGCAGCATCATGAAGAAGATGGGGGCTGGATCGCTCGCCGAGCTGGTGAGAATGGCGGGTGTGCTCGAAATACCGATCACCCGCTCCCGGCATTCGCAAGGATAATCAGCCGGCCCTAGACGCCGGACTGTGAGCCGGCGTCGAACCGGCGCAGGTCGCCCAGCCGCAGTCCGGGGCACCCCTTCTCCTCCACCCAACGGCTCCCCGTGGATGGCGAGGCCTTTTCTTGGGCGGCAGCGGGCCGGCGGCCCGTTTCAGGCCTCTGACAGGTGTAATTCCAGGGCCCTTCTTTGACAAACCAGGGACACATGGACGGAAGAGCATGGCCTCGTCAACCTCGAAAGGAGTAAAGACATGTTCGCGAAACCACTGGTGATCGTGTCGCTCGCGCTGCTCGGGCTGCTCGCGCCTGCCCACGCCATGGACCTGTCAAAACCCGTAGTGCTGGTCGCCAAGCCGGAGCTGCGCGACCGCTTCTACGGCGCGACAATCCTGGTCGCGACCCCGCTCGGGGACGGGCAGCACGTCGGCTTCATCATTAACCGGCCCACGACCGTGACACTTGGAATGATCTTCCCCGAGCACGGGCCATCGCAGAAGATCAAGGAGCCGGTGTACCTGGGCGGACCCGTGGACACACAGATCCTCTTCGCGCTCGTCAACCGTCGGGAGAATCCCGGCGGCCACTCGCTCGAGCTGATGCCGGGCCTCTTTGCGGCCTTCGACGCCGACGTTGTCGACCGCATCATCGAGGCAGAGCCGGGACGGGCGCGATTTGTCGCGGGGCTTGTCGCCTGGGGCGCCGGGGAGCTGCAGAGCGAGGTTCAGCACGGCGCCTGGTACGTGATGAAGGGCGACCCCGAGCTCATCTTGCGCAACCCCGAGGGCCTTTGGGAAGAACTCGTTCGGCGCTCGGTCGCCATGCGTATGGCCGGAGCGTAACCGGCGCCTTCCTTTCTCGCTCGGCGCGGGAGCCGGGCGCATCGGCGCCCCGCCCTTCGCGACGACAGGCTCGCGGCGCGCGCCGTCTCTGCGACGATGCCCTTTCGGCTGGGGGGCCCGTTCGTCCACGCCAGCGCGGCGGCCGCATCCGCCCTCGCCGTCCTTAACAACGCGCTCTCGATTCGGCGGCGATACTCCGGGCCCGCTTTGGCGAAGTGCACCTGCTGTCGGTCGACGATCGTGGCAGGTACACAGACCATCGCGGTGCAATGTTTTGGGGGAGCGCCGATTTCTGCATGACGCTCAACGGCGCGTGGTGCTGCGGCCACACCTTGGTCAGATCCACGGGGTTCCAGCTAAGGATGCGGGCCGCGTAAACGACCGATAATCCCAATGCTCGCATAACCGTTCGCCGCCACGCATAGAACCATCTCCCAGTATTGCCATGGGATTTGCCGCCATCGCCCAATCCGCATTATTCAAGGATCTTTCAGCCCCATGACCACTGACATATTCTGGCTGCGCCGGTGATACGTTCGTGCAATACCACCGGTGCGACGTTCGCGCAATAGTAGTACTTCCCCAGCATCCTTGCTGGACAGCCACATGGAGCGAACGATGAATGCAATCTACGAAGCTGCACCCGTGTTTAGCAACGCTCATGTGCTTGTGATCGACGACGATTCGTCGGTGCGACAGCTGATCGCTGATTACCTCGGCGACTACGATATTCAGGTCACGGCGCTCGCCGGCGGGCAGGAGGTGGGCGAGGTGATGCGGCGCGACTTGGTCGACCTGGTCATACTCGATCCCAAGCTGCCGGGCGAAGACGGCATGGAGGTTGTGCGCAGGCTGCGTAGTGACTCCGACGTGCCGATCATCATGTTGACCGGCCGCAAGGACGAAGCCGACCGGGTCATGGGCCTAGAACTCGGCGCCGACGACTACCTCACCAAGCCTTTCTCCCCGCGCGAGTTGCTCGCCCGCATTCGCGCGCTGCTGCGGCGCTCCCGCAATCAGCAGACGGTGGGCGACGCGCTGACTCGTGTCCGTGCCTACCGCTTCGCGGGCTGCGAGCTGAGCGTGCGGTTGCGGCGTCTGAAGACCTCCGCCGGCGAAACTGTGGGGCTGACCAACGCGGAGTTCAATCTGCTGGCGGCTTTCCTCGCCGCACCGCAGCGGGTCCTGTCGCGGCAGCAGCTGCTAGACCTCTCCCGCCTGCACAACGACGAAGTGTACGACCGGGCGATCGACGTGCAGGTCGGCCGCCTGCGCAAGAAGATCAAGGGCGACGAAGCGGTCGGGCAGTTGATCCGCACGGAGTGGGGCGCCGGCTATATCTTCACGGCCGCGGTGGAAACGGTGCACTGAGCATAGCGACCTGCGGCTTCGCTGACAAAGGCTGCGGCACCAGGCACGCCGGACCATGGCAGGCCGGCACGGCTGCTGGTGCCGCACCTCTACTCCGGAAAGCCGCGAAGTGGGTAAACGGCCTGCAGGTCACCGAGGGCGGCTACCACATGGACGGCGATCCCTGTCTCTCTCCGGGAAACGGACATGCTAGTCATTTGACATCGATTGGTCAGGGAACGGGCTATCGCTGTCCGCCGCGGCGATATGGATCCCGTAGTCATTCGAATCGGATTGGTCGGGGAACGGGCTATCGCTGTGCGCCGCGGCGATCCGGATTCCGTAGTCATTCGAATCGGATTGGTCGGGGAACGGACTTTCGCTATTTGCCCTGGTGACGTTGACGCCGCAGGCATTCGAGTCCGATTGGTCGGGGAACGGGCTGTCGGCAGAAACGGCCTGGGCCGCAAACAGGGAACTGACAGCAATTGCGATGGCGATGCGTTTCATGGAAATCTCCTTGATTGAACTTCTGATCACTGCACCCCGCTGGATGATGCGAACTATTGGGCACGGCATGCTGGAACCCAGTATCGCTGCTCGCTTAGGTACTGCAGAGTCCAGTAACGCGTGCGAGCACTCAATCCGCGTAACCTCATGGCAGCCTATTGAACGCCCCGCGCATTGCATGTTTCTCGCAAAGCCATTCCAAAAATCGACGCGTGCAACCGTTTCGAGACAGTTGATACCGCGCGGCGCGTTACCGTGACATCCGAAACGTCCATCCGACGGCGGGTATTGCCTGGGGGCTGAGCCGAGCCAGTGACGCTCGCCAATGACCACGGGAAAGCAGCAGTCCGCGAGGATGGCGTCACTGGCGAATATCGGTAATGCGCTTCACGATAAAGAAAGGGCGGTCGCCTTACGGCGACCGCCCAAAGGCACGCGAAGGAGGAGATGGGAGGGGTCGCGTGCGATAAACCTAACGAGTTATCCGATACCAGGGTTACCGTGCCATTTTTCCGGCCATTGGGCGGGCCCTCGGGAATTCTTTACTCAGCCGTGCACCGGAGATTGCCGATCACTTCTGCAACGATGAACGATTCTTCGCTCTCGTCCCATTCCAGTTCAGGGAGCAGGCGATCGAGCCATACTGCGTCCTGCTCTAGAGCCAAGTCATTTGGACTGCTGTCGTGCGCTTCGTTAAACATCATCGTCGCCTCCATCGTAACGTCACGTCCAAGTGTCTAGTAAAGGCACTCGGCGTTTATTAACCTAGTCACCACCATGCGGTCGGCCCGGTGCATGCTCCCTGACGTGCCTATTTAGCAATCGCGTACAGACTAAATTGTGTAAACACGGGGCACGATTGCTTCAGATGACACAGGCGCGGCAGATGCAACATTCCAGCTGATCGGGCACCGCCTGTAGTTAGGCGATCTCCTATGCGCTCACCACCTCGAAGCCGGGCGCGCGTTCGAAGTCGCGTGGAGTGACACATCTGTAGTCAGCTACCCAAGCGTTGCGGATGCCAATCTGGGTCGGTACGATCTGATATCCAACCAGCACGAACGCCTGCGCCACTAGGCTGGAGCAGATAAACCGCGTGGCGGCTTGCGCGGTAGTGCGCGGCACCGGCAGATTACGGCGCGGCAACGTTAGCCGCAGCAACTGTCTCGCCAAGGCCCAGGCATTCTCCAGGTCGTACGGGGCGCCAATCCGGCTGACGACCCAGTCGGCGATGCGGCGTCGATCGGCGTCGAGCAATGCCGTGGGACGCAGCACGCGCACGCGCTGGCCCTTGAACTCGGAGAGTGGCACCGCTCTGACGCCCGCGGCAAAGTCGGCTTCGACGACGCACCGAGGATCCGGCCCCTCCTCGAGCGGACCGACGTACATAGAGACGTGCGACCAGGTCGAGCCAGTGATGCGTCTCACCAGCGCCGCAACGCGGGTGTTGCCGTCGGTAAGTAAGACATCGCCATATCGGAGCTGGGCAGAAAGATTATTCATATCGACAGCTGGCGAAGAGCTGCAGTGCCTGACCGGCTGCACGAGGTAAAGCGCCAGTGCGTCCATTAGGCGGCGCCTGACCAGGAGATGCAGGAGAACGCGGCCCAGGCCGCAGCGGCAACGGCCAACGTGCATAGCGATGCGTTCAGCATCCATAATCAGATCAGTGCTGAGTACGCCCCAGGCCTGGGTTGGCCTGGCGTCGCGACATCTTGGTGCATTCCCTCTTTAAACTCGCGTATCGCGCCGCCAAGGTCCGCGCCCAAGGTACGCAGCTTCTTGGTGCCGAACATTAGGTTCACGACGAGTAGGAAGATTGCCCAGTGGCCAATATTGAACGCGCCCATTCCAGTCCTCCTGCGCGGGAGTGAGATGACTTATGGGATGGAGTTTGTGGGGGTGCGATGTCATGCATGTTGCCGCGACCCGCCCGCACCGTACCGACCGATACAAGCAGATGTCAGCCGTCACCGCTACGCCAGCCGATAGACTCGCGAGGTGCCCCACCTAACAGACGACGGATCTGCCGGAAGCGGGGTCCGTTTGCTCTGTCCCAGCACTCCCTAAGAAACGCACGCTTAGGATCGAGCACGTTCGCGAACCCCGCGATGCCCTTACGCGCGGTCAGGTACTGGACTGCCCTACCCCATCCCCGCACCGCAGGAGCACGTGGACGGCTCGGTAATACCCCGGACCTCGCAGCTGGCTAACGCGCCGTCAGGTACTAGCGGATATGGGTCTTGTACTTTTGTTGTCGACGTACTAGAATCTGTCCCGTTTCTGTCTCTTTTCTCGAAAGTGGAGGCAATCATGGGACAGGTTGTAGAGCTACGGAAGCGGGCGCCAGTGAAGGCCCCGAGCAACGAAAGCAGGAAAGTTACTGATGGACAGCGGCGGCGCTACCTCACCGAGCGCGAGGTGGAGCGGCTCCTAGAGGCAGCCCGCAAGACGGGACGTTATGGCGAGAGGGACGCGGCGCTGATCCTACTGGCCTACCGGCATGGACTGCGCGTGGCCGAGCTAGTCTCGCTCCAGTGGAACCAGGTGGACCTCAAGGCGGCACTGCTCCACGTCACGCGGCGCAAGAACGGGACACCAGCAGTGCATCCCCTCACGGGCCGCGAGTTGCGTGCCCTGCGGGCCTTGCAGCGTCAGGCTGGTGGCTCCCCTTGGGTCTTCAACACCGAACGCGGAAGCGGTATGGCCGCCGACAACGTGCGAAAGGCGCTCGCCCGTGCCGCTCGGGCCGCCAACCTGCCAGAGGGCACACCAGTGTCAAGGACAGCCCAAATTTCCCCGGTTGTGTAAAT
>Ga0299906_10005776_pt1 | contig 10044 bp, 10 predicted proteins | sample RVTome_14_FD_200259 | JGI IMG/M metagenome (GOLD analysis project Ga0299906, IMG submission 200259) | Soil microbial communities from uranium-contaminated site in the Upper Colorado River Basin, Wyoming, United States - RVT145D125 (version 2) ...
TGCGGCGTCGGTGCGCCCCGCACGCTGCCGTACGCGCCGACCTCGCCCCAGCCGAGATTGTCGGGGAAGATCAGCACGATGTTCGGGCGCTGCTGCTGGGTGCGCGGCTCGGGGACCGCCGGGAGCGCGGCGGGCCCGGACGTGGTGCCGCCCAGAAGCAGGCAGGCAGCGAGCAGGCAGCAGGTGCGTAGGATCATGTCGCCTCTCCCTCGCGCGAGAAGGGGAATCCAGCCCGGCGAGCCTATGCTAATCACGGGCACGTCGCGGCGCTACGTGGCGAAGGCCTCGCGCAACCGGAAGGCCTCCACCCGCTCGATGTCGAGCGAGTCGCGCGTCAGCAGGAGGACGGTTCCCGACGCAGCATCGAGCAGCCTCACAGCCGGCTGGAGCCGAACGCGCTGTACGAGCCTCCCGCTTCGATCGAGGACGAGCCAATCCTGCTCGGCGTCCGCCGACGCACGGTACAGCATGACCCAGAGCATGCCGTCCGCGTCCGCGAGCAGTGCCGAGTAGCTCGGCAGTTGCGCCGGCTTCGGCATCGCGGCCCACATCGCCTCCGCGGCCGGCCGCGATGCCGGTGCCATCATGTCGAGAAACCGTGTCCGGGCGGCGGCGAACGTGTCCTCGGCGAGCGGCTCCGGCTCGACCGGAACGTCGACCGTGCGCAGCAGGGCGCCATCGCTGTGGTAGACGCCGATCGGTCCCTTGCCGCTACCGACGTACAGCTCACTGCCGCGCGCGGCGACGAGCAGCCGGCGGCCGTATGGCCGGCGAAGAAGCCGACGCTGCCGATCGCTCCGGTTTCGGGATCGAGCCGCAGAAGCGGCAGCGTATCCTGTCGCAGCCCGTCGGGTCCGCGCGTCGTGACGGACGTCACGAACGATGGCTCGATCAGCGTCACGCCATCATCCAACGTCCAGGCACGCTGCCCGTGAAAAACGGCTGCGTCCATCGACCCGAACTCGCCGGGTCCGGAGCCGCGGCCGCCGATCGAGCGAACGTGCGCCCCGCGTGCATCGAAGTACCGGACCTCGCTCGTGCCAGCGTTCAGCACGACGATCGCGCCGATCGACAGACGGAACGCGCCCGTCACGCGGTGCAGCTGCGTCTCCGGGCGCGCGCCGCGGCCGATCACGAGCGACGGCGAATCCACGGGCACCAGGACCGGCGCGGCGCCGGCCTCACCCGCAGACGCGCCAGGGTCACCGGACTCGCAAGCGGTCACAGTGAGCGCCACCATCACGGGACCGAAACGTAACCGCATCTCCATGTGTTGCCTCCTTCCTACTCGCCGCGCAGCACGACGTTCGGGTCCGTGGCCGTCGCGACGCGCGCGGGCAGCCATGCCGCCGCGAGGGCAGTCGAAAGCATCAGCGCCGCGACGGCGGCGAGGACCGCCGGGTCCGCGGGCGCGACGCCGTAGAGCAGGGACCCGATCGCGCGCAGCGCGATGACGGCGGCGAGCACGCCTATGGCCGAGCCGACGCCGGCCAGCCGTGCGGCGCGCCGCAGCACGACGGTCCGCAGCCGAGCCGGCTCCGCGCCGAGCGCGAGCCGCACCGCGAGCTCACCGCGACGCTGCCGCACGGTCGTGCCGATGCCGCCGTAGACGCCGACGGCCGATAGCAGCAGCGCGGCGGCCGCGAAGCATCCGAGCAGCATGACGTGGAAGCGCGGCCGCGCGAGCGGCGCTTCGAGCAGCGTCGTGATCGACGGCGCGCCCAGCACCACGGCGCCGGGCGCGGCCTCGCGGATGGTGCGGCGCAGGTCGTCGAGCGCGGGCCCGGCGGCGGCGGTGCGGATGCCGAGGTACCGCGGCGCGACGGGCAGCCCCTGGTCGTACGGAAAGTAGAGCGTCGGCAGGATCTGCTCGAACGTGCGGTAGCGCGTGTCCTCGACGACGCCGACGACGGTGCGCCACTCGCCCGGCGCGTCCGGCGCGCCGCCCTTCAGCCGCTTGCCGATCGCGTCCTCGCCGGGCCAGAACAGCCGGGCCAGCGTCCGATTGATCACGACGACGAGCGGCGCGCCGGCGCGGTCGCCTTCCTGGATCGCGCGGCCGCGCACGATCCGCGGCGCGAGCGTCTCGAAGTACGCGTCGTCGACGCCCTCGTAGTTGATCCACGGATTCGCGCCGGCCGCGGTCGCGTCCTGCCCTTCGGCCGATGCGGTCATGACGAAGAGCCCGCTGCCCGGGAAGGGCGCGGTCTGGAGCGCGGTGACGGTGCGCACGCCTGCGAGTCCTTCGACAGCAGGGACGAGCTGGCGGAACGCGCGACGCTGAAGGTCGACGCCGGCGTAGTCCCGGCTCGGCAGCGCGACCTCGACGAGGACGAGCGATTCGGCATCGAATCCGGGCTCGAGCGCGGACAGGTTGTAGAGGCTGCGCGCGAGCACACCGGCGGCGCCGAGCACCACGACGGTCAGCGCGACCTGTCCGATGACGAGCGCGTCGCGCAGCCGAGCGCCGGTCGCGCCGATCGTGCGCGCGCCACCGCGCAGCAGGAGCGTCGGGTCGAGGCGCGCCGCGACCGCGCCGACGAAGCCGCTGATCGCGACGGACACGACGAGCGCGGCGGCCGCGGTGAAGCCGGCGACGCGCAAGTCGATGCCGATGCTCTCCGCGCGCGGCAGTCCGGGCGGGGCGGAGGTCCTCAGCAGGTCGAGCGCCCAGGCCGCGATGGCGATCGCGACGCCGGCCGCAGCCGCCACGAGCAGCAGGTTCTCTGTCACCGTCTGGCCCAGCAGCCGAGCGCGGGTCGCGCCCGCCGCCGCGCGGACCGCCATCTCGCGCGCGCGGTCGAGCCCGCGGATCAGCAGCAGCACGGTCGCGTTCAGCGTCGCGACCACGAGCAGCAGTCCCACGAGCAATGCCACGGCGCGCAGCCACGGCCGCGCGTCGCGCGTGAGCAGGTCGGCCAGAGGCTGGATCACCATCGTCTGCTGCGCCGCGTCGATGCCGTCGTCGCGCAGCAGCTCGCGCATGTGCCGCTCGAGATCGAGTCGCGCGACCTCCGCGTCGCCGCCGGCGGGGAGCCGGACGACCAGGTCGAGGAACGGGCTCGATCCGCCGGGTGTCTCCAGCATCGCGGCCGGGATCGGGATCCACGCGTCGACGCCCTCCGGATAGTTCAGCCCCGGCGGCGCGACCGCGCGGATCTGGTACGCGCGGTCCTCGATCTCGAGACCGGCACCGATCACGTCGGCGCCGCCGTAGCGACGCCGCCAGTACGCATGGCTCCGGACCTGCGGCGCGCGCTCGGAGCGGCTCGGCTCGAGCGCGCGAGGCAGCTCGCCGACCGCCGCGGCCGCGCCGAGCGCGCCGAAGAAGTCGCCCGCGACCGTCGCGACGCGGATCGCATCGCCCGCTTCGGCGGACGTGACCAGCGACCGCGAGGTGCCGAAATACGGGACGGCGCCGATGGCTTCGACCCGCGTCAGCCGATCGGGCAGTGCGTCGACGTAACGGAGTGGCACCGGATAGTGGTCGAAGTCGCGGGCGTCGTCGCGCGTCCAGCCGATGTAAACGTCGTCCGGCACCTCGAGCGGCAGCGGCCGCGCGAGCACGGCGTCGAGCACGCCGAAGGTCGTGACGGCGGCCGCGAGCGCGAGGCCGAGCGTCAGCAGCAGCGACGCCGTGAAGACGGGAGCGCGAGCGAAGCTGCGCAGCGCGAAGCGGACGTCGTGGAGAGGTAGGCTCATGTCCGGTTGTCCTCGGCGAATTCCGCGGGCGCGATGTCGACGGAGTTCGCGCCCGTCGGGCGAATCCTGCGGCTTCGTCCGCGGTCAGGAGGAGCGCGACTCCGGATCGGTTTCGTCACACCCGCCAGTGCGGTCCAGCGCGATCACGCAGGCGCGAATGGTGCGGTCGAGCAGCGGGAACTCGCGGTCGAGGTAGTCGTTGCCGCCCGCCTCGATCGGGCCCTGCCGGCCCTGCCGCATGCCGCTGCCCGACTGCTCGCCGTACCCCGAGTACAGCGAGTCCAGCACGTCCATGCCTTCGACGACGGTGCCGAGCATCGTGAACGGCTCGACGTCGTTGCGGCTGTTGTCGCCGAGGTTGATGTAGATCTGCGTGAGCCGCGTGGCGGGTCCCATCTGCGCGAACGCGAACGTGCCGCGGCGGTTGTCGGAGCGCGGCGGATCGTCCGGCAGTTCGTGGCCGCGCCATGCGGCCGTGATCGCGGGGTCGCCGGACAGACCGAACTGCACGATGTAGCCGTCGCTGACGCGATGGAAGCGCGTGTCGTCGTAGAATCCGAGGCGCACGAGGTTGTAGAAGCGGTCCACACCGAGCGGCGCCCACGCGCGGGTCAGCTCGAGCACGAACGGACCCTTGCTCGTCTCGAAGCGGACGCGCGACACCGGCGGTGCGGGTCGCCTCCACTCGGCGTGGGACGGATCGAGCAGCACGTCGCGCGTCGATATCGCGGCCGGAGCGGACGCACAGCCGCCGAGCAGCGCGGCGAGCAGCGCGACGACGCATTCGACCCGGCCCCTTCGCGGGGATCGGCGAAGTCGGTGCCGAAGCCGTGGATCGTGATCGGAGTCACACGCGGGCCGGCCAACGGCAGAAAGTGCGACGCGGTCGCGCACGCATGCAGTCGTCGAGATCGTACGGCTCATGGCAACCAGGCCCCCTCGCCTCCGGATCGCGCCGTGCTGAACACGGCCAGTTCGTCATCGCGGAGCCGCCGGAGCAGGTCCAGTCCCGGATCCGGACGGCGACACGAATCTGGGGAGACGCAGTCGCCGATGCGAGGTGGGCGCGACGTGCCCCGACGAACACGCCTCTACTCCGCTCGCAGCACTTCGGCCGGCGGCACTCGCGCGGCGCGCGTCGCGGGCACGAGAGTCGCCGCCACGGTGACGAGGACCATGCCGGCCGCGACGCCGAACCAGATCCGGATGTCGCTCGGGCTCGTGTTGTAGAGCAGCGCCACGATCAGGTCCGTGCCGGCCGCGGCGGCGGCGAGCCCGATCGCGAGCCCGATCAGCGCGGGCCGAAGCCCCTGCCACGCGAACAGCTCGACGACATCGCGCGCGCGCGCGCCGATCGCCATACGCACGCCGACCTCGCGGCGGCGCTGCGCGACCTGGTAGGACACGACGCCCCACAACCCGAGTGTCGCGAGTGCGATCGCGAACGCCGTGAAGACCGTCAGCAGCGTCGAGTAGAAGCGCGTCGCGAACATCCGCTCGGCGACCTGCTCGGAGACGGGGCCGGCGCGTCGCATCGGCACGGCCGGGTCGAGCGCACGCAGGATCTCGCGCGCCTCGCGCTGCACGCTGCCGCGGCCGCGCGCGAGCCGCACGAGCATCGTCATCTGTGCGGTGCCGGTCTGCGCCTGCGGCATGTACATCTCGCGCTCGGCGAACTGCGTCAGCTCGAGCGAGCGCACGTTGCCGACGACGCCGATGACGGTGCGCGGGGCGTCCTCGGGAAAGCCGGTCGACGCGTGCACGTCGATGCGTTTGCCGAGCGCGCTCTCGCCCGGCCAGATCTGCTCCGCGAGCGTGCGCGACACGACGACGACGCGCTCGGCGTCGCGCGTGTCGGATGCGACGAACGCGCGGCCTTCGAGCGTCGGGATGCCGATCGTTTCGAAGTACCCGGGCAGCACCGGCCGCATCAGCGATGTCGCCTCGACGTCCGGGTCGAGCGCGCCGTCGAGCGGCTCGAACGACGTGCCGTAGTTCAGGCCGCTGAGCGGCAGACCCGCGATGCCGCCGACCGACTCGACGCCCGGCAGCGCCGCGAGCCGGCGCCGCAACTCGGCGAAGAACGCGACCGCACCGGCTTCGTCGTAGCGCGCGGCCGGCAGCGATAGGTACACGCCTTCGACACGGTCGGGTTCGAAGCCGAGGTCGACTCGCTGGAGCTCGCTCAGTGTGCGCACGAGCAGCGTCGTGCCCGCGAGCAGCGCGACCGACAGGCCGACCTGCACCGTGATCAGCGCCGCGCGACCGAGCCCCGCGCCGCGCGTGTCGCCGACGCGGCCGCGGCTCGACGCGAGCACGCGCGCCGGCTGGATCCTGCCCAGCGTCAGCGCCGGCGCGAGCCCGAACAACAACGCGGCGTCGACGAGGACGACGAGCGTGAACAGCAGCACGGCGCCGTCCACGCTCGCATCCGCAAGCCGCGGGATCGAGTCGGCGGCCCACACGCGCACGGCACGGACCGACGCGTGGGCCAGCGCGAGGCCGAGCACGGAGCCGACGCCCGCCAGCAGCAGGCTCTCCGCGAGCAGCTGCCGCACGATGCGGCCGCGGCCCGCGCCGAGCGCGCCGCGCACCGCGATCTCGTGGCGTCGCGCCACCGCGCCCGCGAGCAGCAGGTTCGCGACGTTCGCGCACGCGATCAGCAGCACCAGCCCGACCGCACCGAGCAGGACGAGCAGGCCGCGCCGTACATCGCCGATCAGCAGCTCCTCGAGCGCGACCACGTTCACCGCGCGGCCGCCGTCGTCGCGCTCCATCTCGTCAATACGCGACGCGACCGACGCGAGATCCCGCCGCGCGTCGTCGATCGACACGCCTTCTGCGAGCCGGCCCAGCACATCGAACGTCACGCAGCCGCGCCCGCACGCCTCGACGTCGACGCCCTCATTCACCCAGATCCGCGCCGACGCCGGGAAGTCGATGCCCGCCTCAGCAACGCCGATCACCGCGTGCGGACGATCGTTCAAGACCAGCGCGCGACCGAGCACCGCCGGATCCGAGTCCAGCCGCTCGCGCCAGAACTCTTCGCTCACAATGACGAGGTCCGGCGCACGCGCACCGATCTCGTCCCGCCTGAACGAACGGCCTCTCAGCAGCGGCCGGCCGATCACGCGGAAGAAGTCCTCGCTCACACGGCCGCCCGTCACGACCTCCGGCTCGCCCAGCCCCGTCAGAACGGGCGCGCTGTTGCGATAGCTCACCATCGCCTCGAACGAACGCGACAGCGCGCGCCAGTCCCGGAAGTTCGGCTCCGACGAGCGGCCACGCATGGCCGGAGCCTCCCGCGTCGCCTGGAACAGCCCGACCAGCCGGTCCGGCTCCGGGTACGGCAGCGGACGCAGCACCACCGCGTTCACCACCGAGAACGTTCCCGTGTTCAGCCCGATCGCCAACGCCAGCGTCGCCACCACCGAACCGGACTGCACCGGCCGCCGCAGCACCGCGCGCCACGCGAGCGAGGCGTCCCGCCACAGTTCCTTCAGCCCGGCGCCACGCGGGCGTGGCCGCAGCGGACCACCGCCCGAACCGATGGACGCGGACGCCAGCATCGCCGCGCGCCACGTTTGCCCCTTCCACGAGCGGAACCGGCGCCACCACAGCGTCGTCACCGCGAGCCGCCACCATTCCCGGTCCGCGCGCGCAGCCCCCCGCGTCCCGGCGACGTCCGCGCGGATCTCGGCCAGATCGCCCAGCAGCTCCTCGCGATCCGAAGCCGGCAACAGCGCGCCGATCAGCCGCTCCGCCCAGCGGGGTGGGCTCGATCGCGGCGATGACGTGCCGCCAGCATCTGCCGCGCGACCGGGCCCCGACCCGACGCGCCGGCCCCTCACGCGCCCTCCCCGCTCAGCTTCGTCAGCTCGCCCGCAACGTCCTCCCCCATCCGACGCACACGCTCGTACGACTCCGACAGCGCTCGTGCGCCCTGCGGTTGCAGCCGATACAAACGCTTGCGCCGACCGCCCCGCCGCGCCGTCGGTTCGCCCAGCCGCGACGTCACCAGCCCGCGCGACTCCAGCCGCGACATCGCCGTCCGGATCGCGCCCGGCGACACCGAACGGCCCGTGCGACGCTCGATCTCCCGCTGCAGGCTCGCGCCATGCGCGTCCTCGCCGAGCCGCACCAGACCGAACAGCAGAACCTGCTCGAATTCACCCAGATGCTCGACCACTCCCCCTCTCCTTCTGAGCGCCAGTCCGTCTGGCGCCGCTCCGTCTGGCGCCGTTCCTTCTGGCGCCGCTCCGTCTGGCGCCGCTCCTTCTGGCGCCGCTCCCCTGGCGCCGCTCTTTCTGGCGCCGCTCCTTCTGGCGCCGATTTTAGATACAGTGTAGCATCTAACGCGATGAACCGCGAATCGACCGGGATTGCGAGGACGCTCGGCGTCTATTTCACGATCGCGTTCGCCGCGCTGCAGGCGCTGGACGTGATGCTCGACCGACTGGGGCTGCCGGATCGATGGTTCACGCAGGCGAGCATCACGGTGGTGTTGCTGCTGCCGGCGGCGGTGGCGGTGGGCCTGATCCGCCGGCTGCTGCTGGAAGAGGACGCGGGGGCGGCGGGCCTGCAGCGACGGGGCTCACGGGGCTTTGCCGAATGGGAGGCATGGGAGGCAGGCGCTCGGCGGGCGGGCCAGGGAAGCGAGGAGCGCGCGCGGGGTTCGATGGGTGGGGGCGAAGCGGCGGCGAGTACGAGGTGCGGCGTCGAGGCGGGGTCGCCCGTCAGCGGGCGCGGCGCCGTGGGCGCGACCGCGCGTGCGGGCGCGCCCGGGGCGGAGCTGGCGGCCGCGCACCTGCGCATGGCCAAGCTCTACGAGGCGCGCGGCGACGGCGACCGCGCGCTCGAGCACTACGAACGCTACGTGGAGCTGTCCGAGGTGCTCCGCGAGCGGGATCCGCCGGCGTCGGGCTAGCGTGCCGGGCTGGTCGCGCGCCCGCAGCGCTCGGAACCGCCGTTCGATCGAGCGACGTGTGAAAGCACAGCTTCAGCGGCGATCGTCGTCATCACCCTGATCGTCGTCATCGGACACGTTCCGGTCACGTCGTTGATGATCAGTCCCCTCAGCCTCTCCGTACCCACTGAGACCCTCTGTGTGAAAACGAGGTTCGTCGGTATCTGGGCACGTGGGCGTGTTTTCCGAATGGCTGAGCTTGCCCTGTTTCACACCGAGGACACGGTGGTGCGCGCCCGCCCTGATCGCGGTGTAGCCGCTTTCGCGAACTCCGCTCTTGCACGGAGGAACACAATGGCACGTCTCGCGGCGCTACGGCGAGTACCGATTCGTAAACGGACTCGAAGAGAGGCCCGGCCCGAGCCTCGAATGGATCCGGAGCGCACCATGAATGCCCTGATCGTCGTTGTCGTCGCCATCCTGGCCGTCATCGTCACCCTCGTCATCGTCACCCCCCCTCGTCATCGTCACCCTCGTCATCGTCATCCTCGTCATCGTCATCCCTCGTCATCGTCATCCCTCGTCATCGTCATCCCTCGTCATCGTCATCCTCGTCATCGTCACCCTCGTCATCGTCACCCTCGTCATCGTCATCCTCGTCATCGTCATCCTCGTCATCGTCATCCGACTCGACCGCCAACACCGCGCCGGTCATGGCGTCGACCTCGACCTCGACCTCACCGTCGCGACCCTGGACTTCGAGCTCGAAGGAGTAGACCAGGCGGCCGTTCTCCTCCTCGATTTCGGACTCGACGATCCTGCCGCCCGGTACCGCGGCCAGCGCAGTGCGCTGCGCCTGCTCCGGCGCAACCGTCGCGCGAGCGAGCAGTTCTTCTTGTACCTCACCGATGTCGTGCTGGATCTTCCACGACGCGCCGGCGCCGACGACGAGCACGCCGACCGCTACGAGGATTGCTGTCTTCCGCATGGTCACCACCTTTCCTGAGGAACGTCGCCGATCCTTCTCGCCAGGCGCTTCGGCGCTGCGAGCCTGTAGGCGTCCACGATCAGCTCCTGGACCGCCGGCCAATCGTGGGCGAGCGGATCCTCGATGGACACCCAACCGTGCTGCCCGATGTAGGGCGTCCGGTAATACGGCCCACGCCTGACGAGCGCGTCCTGGGTCACCGGGTCGGCCTTGATCGATACGGCCGCACCTGTTTGGCCCATGCCCGCGATGACGAAGGACTTCTTGCCGACCTTGAAGGTCGTGTGCCCGAAGCCGTCGATCAGCTCACGGACCTCCGGCAGTCGCGCGCAGACGCCGCGCAGCGCATCGAGCAGCCGGCCGCCTTCCTGCGAGTGGAGCTGCATTTCTCCTACCATCGGAAGCACGCCTTACCAGCACGGCGCTAGCCGCACTGCTCGCGGTGATA
>Ga0299906_10005777_pt1 | contig 10043 bp, 2 predicted proteins | sample RVTome_14_FD_200259 | JGI IMG/M metagenome (GOLD analysis project Ga0299906, IMG submission 200259) | Soil microbial communities from uranium-contaminated site in the Upper Colorado River Basin, Wyoming, United States - RVT145D125 (version 2) ...
CGGGCAAAGGCTCGAACGAGCCCGTGCGGCCGACCAGCGGCTCGCCCGCGGCTCCGGCGACGCTGGCGCCGCAGGAGATCAGCGCGGCGAGCGTCGGCACGGCGGCGACCGCGAAGGTGCCGTCGGCGCCGCTGCTGCCGGCAACGCCGACGCAGTCCACCGCCGCCCCGGCCACCGGCGCCCCGCCGGCGTCGACGACCCGCCCGGTGGCGGTGGTGCCCGGGTCGGCGATGACCGTTAACACGGCCTCCGGGGAGGTCGCCTTCTGGCCCGCGGTGTCGGTGGCGCGGGCGGCCAGCCGCAGCTCGGACGCCGTCGCCGGCACGATCACGTCGAACCGGAACGGCGGCTCGGTGAGGCTCGCGGCGACGACGCCGTCGACCAGCAGCTCCAATGCCTCGACCCCGAGGTCGTCGTCGGCCGTCGCGGCGACCACCACCAGGCGGCTCTGCGCCACCACCGCCGAGCCGTCCTCGGGCTCGAGGATCGTCGCGATCGGCGGCGTGTCGGGGAGCACCGTGACGTCGCGCGGGCCGTCGGTCGCCTCCTGCCCGAGCTCGTCGTACGCTCGGGCGGCGATCGCGAGCGAGGTGGCGCCGAGCGGGATCTCGTAATCCACCGCGAACGGCGGCTCGTCGAAGCTCGCCGCGACCACGCCGTCGACCACGATCTCGACCGCCGTCAGCCCGACGTCGTCGCTGGCCGCGGCGGCCAGGGTGACCACCGTCCCCTCGGTCACGCTCGTGCCCGTGGCCGGCGCCAGGAGCCTCACCGTCGGGTCGTCGTCAGCGACCACAATGACCGTCACCGGTTCGGCCGCCGTTGCCGAGCCGGCGAGATCGGCCGCGGTCGCCCCCAGGGTCAGGGTGCTCACTCCCGCGGGGACCGTCAGGGTGGCGGTGTAAGGCGCTCGGTGATGCGTGGCCAGCACGACGCCGTCGACGGTGATCGCCACCTCGGCCACCAGCACGTCGTCCTCCGCTTCCACCTCGACCGCCAGCCGCCGCCGCTCGAGCGCGCCGGCGCCGTCGTCGGGCGCCAGGATGCGCACCGCCGCCGGCAACCCTTCGTTGTCCTGCAGCCGGAGGTAGCGGCCGACGTGCAGCCCGCCGTTTCCCAGGGTGCGGTTGTCCTCGATCGAGTCCCGGCCACGGGCGCCGACCACGTAGACCAGGCCGTCGCGGACCGCCAGGTCGTGACCGTTGTCGTCGCGGAACGAAGGCGGACCGGAGAAGTCGAGCACCGCCTGGAACGCCGGCGGCGACGCCTCGACGTTGAAGATCGGCACCGCGTTGACGAAGAAGTAGTCGGCGGCGAGCGCGAATTCGCGCTCGAGCACCACCGTGGTGAGACCGAAGGCGTTGGAAGTCGAGCCGGCCACCACCGGCGTCTCCGGCGCGCTGAAGTCGACCGCCCGCAGGCCGCCGAGAGAGCTGCCCCGGCCGTCGGCGACGAAGGCGCGGCGATCGCGCACCGCCAATCCGCCGGCGCCCGAGCGGCCGTTGCCGCCGGTGGCGGTGGTGCCGAGCAGCCTCGGTTCGGAGGGATCGGAGACGTCGATCACGTGGAGACCGGAGGCGGTGTCGGCCACCACCGCCAGATCCCCGGCCACCGCCACCGCACGGGCGAGCCCAGGGGTGTCGACCGAGCCCAGCCGCACCGGCCGCGAGGGGTCCGAGACGCCGAACAGGAAGAGGCCGAAGTCGTCGGCGACGACGTAGGCGACACCGCCCGCCACCACCACGTCGGTCGGCGTGCCGCTGACGTTACGCCGGGCCGCCACCACCGGCGCCGTCGGGTCGGAGACGTCGACCACCACCAGCGCGGCGTCCGTCGCGACGTAGGCGTGGCCGCCGGCGTAGTCGATGCCGTAGGCGGGCCCTACGAATCCCAGCTCATTGGGCGACACGGTAGCGACGATGAACGGCGCCGTCGGGTCGGAGACGTCGACCACCACCAGGCCGGCGTGGCCGGAGGCGACGTAGGCGTGATCCTCGCCCAGCGCCACCGCGTTGGGGAAGCCGGGCAGGGGGAGGAACGACAGCGCCGTCGGCGCGAAGGTGGTGACGGTGACCGTCGACGCCGCGGTGAAGCCGGCGTTGCCCGCCGTTACGACCGCGGTGCCGTCCTGGCCGGCGAAGACTCGCCCGCGCTCGGCACCGAAGCTCGCCACCGCCAGGTCGCTGGAGGAGTAGGTGGTGCCGTAGGGGCCGCCGGTGGCGTCGAGCACAGTGCCGTCGATCAGCGTCGCGTCGACCCGCAGTCGGCGTGAGGCCTCACCCACCGCCGTGTTGAAGACCAGCTCGAAGCTCTCCGGGGTGACCGCGATCGCCAGCAGGATCGGCCCCAGGTTGACGCTGGACGGATCGAGCGGGTCGCTGCCGGCCTGCAGCTCGAGGCCGTCGGAGACGCGGTCGCCGTCGGTGTCGAAGAGCAGCGGGTCGGTGCCCGTCTCGTTGAGCTCGTCGCCGTCGAGGAGGCCGTCGTCGTCGGTGTCGGGGTCGCGGAGGTCGGTGCCGAAGTCGAGCAACTCCTGTCGATTGGTCAAGCCGTCACCGTCGAAATCGGCGAGTGCATCGAGCGGGGTGTTCGGGTCAAGGCCCACCGCCAGCTCCAAGTCGTCCGGTAGCCCGTCGCCGTCAGAGTCGCCGGAGACCACGACATCGATGGCGACGGCGGCGAGGATCGCTTCATGGAGGGCCGTGACCAGGACCCGGCCGCTGGCGCGGCCGGTGACGAGCCCATCGGGCGACACGGTGGCGATGCGCGCGTTGGTCGTAGCATAGACAGTGCCTGCCAGGTCAGAGGTCACGTCAGCCGTCGAGGCATCCGTGAAGACCGCCGTCACTAGGAGCTGCAAGGCTTCGCCTGGCGAGGTAAGCCGGGTGGTCGGCGCAGTGATCACCAGCAATTCCGGCGTCGGCGGCGCGGCGCCCAGCGGTATCGGCGGGATCGCGTTCATCCGGTTCCTCTGGATGGTGAAGAACTCCGAGGCGCCGCTGCGGGTCGTGCCGTCGCCGATGCAGTTGATCCGCGCTCGCACCGTCCCCATGTTGGAGGGGACGTTGGGGAGTATCCAGCTCCCATCCGGGCGGACAAAGGCCGTTTGATTGAGGACGCTCACGTTGCAGACGCCGCTGGCGGAGACCTGAGCGACTCCCTGGAGCGGGAGCAGCAGAAAAGCGCTGATCATAAGCAGAGCTGTCATGCTGCCAAGACTAGCCGGACGTCGATTCACTTCGGCCTTGACCTCCGTCATGATTGCATCTCCGAACCGCTTGAACTGCTCACCACAACCCATCAATCGTCGCCAGAGGTCTTCTTTAAGCCCTTCAGGGCCTGCTCAGCAGCTTCGAGAGACTGGCTGTATAATTCGATCTGGATTTGCTCGACCTCTAGCAGAACAACCAATTCTTGCGCGGCCGAGCTCTTGTTCGCCCGCAGCGAAAAAATTCCCTCGAGTTCCTCAATGCGATCTCGCCCAGCGATTTCGCGAACGGCAAGAGCGACTCTTTGGCGTAGCCAAAGATGCTCCGTCGCCAATCCCTCGAAAACCAGCACCGGCAGAACATCCTCACCGTAGTACTTCCTGAGCAGCCCCACCGCCGGAATCATGTCGGACAAAGATCGCTTTTCATTCGACGAGTGCGGGTCGAAGTTGAAGGCCAGGCCGCGGATCAACAAATACGCCGCATCAAGACGCCGCGTCTCGGCGGCTGCGGTCAATACCTCGACCGTCTCTCGAGTGGCGATCGCCGGATTGCTGGGCAATAAACCTTCCAATATCGCCAGGGACTGAGTCTCCGCGGTGGCTTCGCCATCCACCCTCTCGCCTCCCTCGGCTCCGAATGCGACCAACGGCCACGCCATCGCCAATAGCGCGAGCAACCGGGATGTTCTCATGATTCCTCCTTTACCTCTCGTTGATTAGGGATGGCCTGCGTTGTCATTGGCAGAGGTCGAGCCATTATTGTCCCAGAAGCCAACCACGTCAGTTACATCACCATCAGCGTTGGTATCGGTTCCGACCATCGCTTCCGTCACCACGTCGAGTAGGTCCCCGTCGCCGTTGACATCCTGGCCCCAGAGAGCTTCAGTTATCATTACTTTCTGCAGCCTGAAATCGACCCTCCAAGGCAAGGGATCAGAAATAATGTACCATCTGCCGTCAAGTTCGAGCCGCGCAAATTCCTCGAACCAAAGCTGCGATTGATACATGTCCCCAACGTGGCCATATCTCAGCGCTCCACCATTCGGGCCCGGTCTCATTGGCGTGTCATCCCCGAGCAACTGACCGAGACCGGGCGCACTGTACGGGTCATTGTCTTCGTCCCCAGTACCAGCATCGTCGTTGCCAATGGCCGGATCGTTCGGGTAGTTGACCGGATTGTCAAGGCACGCCAGTGGCAGTCCCGGTGGTGTAGTGCTGGCTCGGATGATGATTCGCCGTGAAATATCCCACTTCGCGTTGGCTCCGCCGCTGAGCGCTGCTCCGCAGGAGTTGGTCCCGCCCGGCGGGGGAGCCATGTTAGGCCCGCTCAGATCGGGACGATCGGTGTCGGAAATAATGTCCGCGGGGCGGATCGTGGCGATCGGCTTAATGTTTGCAGAAACCTCGGTCCCCACACGCAGCCCTCCGGCTACAGTCAGGGCGGCGGACACGGGCGGAGCAATGTTCCCTGTCATATCTGCCGAGACTACCCACGCCACAATCTGTTTAGCTACTTTGCCGTCGATTCTGATCGTAATCGGAATCTTCTTCCCTTGGGCGGTGTTGCTGGTGAAACTTACAGTCCCTCGATCGCCGCCGACAGCAGGCGAGGTCAGCACGACGCTGGAGCTCGTCTCCCACGTCACTTTGTCGCGGACCTCCGGCCGATCTGGGATGACCTCGGCTTGGAGCACCACGTCGTCCTGTTGCCGTGCGGTCACGAAATGCAGCAGCGTCTGGGCGCCTGCCGGCTGAACGCTGGGCACCTTCACAGTTTCGGGATCGGAAGTGTGAACGTTCACGTCTTCGACTTTGGCCACCAAGACTTCGATAGTGTCCTGGCTGGTGCTATTAGTGGTGGTACAAGTAATCGTCACCGTGGCGATGGTTTGTCCGGCACCTACGGCGGTGGCCTCGGTGTTGCAATGTGCCGAGTTCGGGCACAAGCCTCCGCCGGAGGGATTGAGTGTGGCAACTGAACTATCGCCGATGTTCCAGGAGTAAACCGCATCACGGGGTGGCCCACCGGTGGCCTCGATTGGTGCCTTACACGCCGGGTTCTGGTCCGCAACTAGTACCAACGGCTTAGGAGTAGTGATGTCCACGTCGAGGGTCGCGGCTCCGCCGCTACCGCTCGGCGGGGAACCGCAGTGCCAGCCCGCCTCGAGAATTCCGAAGCTTGGATCTGATCTTATTATCGAACCGTCCTCGGAGACAGTACCCGTCCCGATTGCAACGAAAGCGCCAAGGTCGTGGTCGAAGGAGAACAGCTCGGTCACGGCGCCCGGGGCCAGGCCATCGACGTTGGGCAGGGTGAAGGGTGCCGGAGGGTCGAAGTGCGCACCCGCCGGCTGAATGGTGACGATCAGCCGCGGCTGCATACCCGCTCCGGGTGCCATTGGTATGCGGTCGGCATGCACCGCCGTGACGGTGACTAGGCCGCTGCGCCCGCCACCCGGGAAGGTCACCGACCCCGGCGCGACCTCGAGCTCGAATCCGGGCACGTTGGCGATGGTCACTACGCCGCCGTGCGTCTCGTCCACGAAGATCCCGCCGGCGAGGTCGAGGGGCAAGACGTAGATCGGCCGATCGAGAGTGTTAGCCACCCCAGCGACAGTGAACAGCTCGAATTCCAGGCTCGCCCATTGTCCTGGCCGTGTGGTGGTGGTGGCATCGGCGATGAGGAACACGCGCCCCACCGGCACACCGGTCAGTCGAAACTGGCCCTCGGCGTCGGCGACGGTCATGTTTGGCGTGTCCCGCAGCCGCAACGTGACACCTGGTACCGGGGCACCTTGGTTGTCGAGCACGACGCCGACCAGCTCGGTGGCTGCCGGGTCGCCGGGCACGAAGGCAGAGGCCTTGAAGGTAGCGGCTTCGGACGCGAGGCCAGGGAACCGAGCCTCCACCAGATGGTTGTCCAGCCCGGGCGTGGATCCCAGCCGCCAGGAGGTCGCCGCCAAACCACTCTGATCGGTAGTAACGGTGACCTCGTCGGCGCCTGCCACGGAGCCGCCACCCGCGGCGATCTGGAAGGTAACCGGCACCCCTGAAAGGGGATTCCCACCTGAGTCGAAGACCACCGCGACCAGCGGCTGCGGCAGGTCGGCCCCAACCGCCCCGCGCTGGTTGCCGCCTGAGGCCACATGGATCATCTCCGCCGGACCCGGGTCGGTGGCCGCCGTGAACAGCATCTCTCCCACCACACCCACCGCCGTCGCGCTGACCCGGTCCACGCCGACGCCGGCGCGGTTCCCGAGCCGCCAGGAGGCCTGGGCCTCCCCGGAGGGGCCGGTCGTGGCCACGACGAGACGGCGATCGTCGGCAAAGGCGCCGTCTCCCTGCACGACGCGGAATACCACCTGTGCATCCGGCTGCGGCTGGCCGGCGGCGTCGAGCACGCGCACCACCATCGGCTGCGGCAAGGGCTCGCCAATCGCTGCGGTCTGGCCATCGCCTGAGACGGCGATGAGGGTCGGAGCGCCGGTGCGATCGAGCCGGGTCACGAGCGCTGTCGCGGTCGCCTGATTGCCGGCCCGGTCGATCGCCTCCGCCGTCAACACGTTGTCACCGAGAGCCAGGGGCACGCTGGCTGCCAGGAAGCTGCGGTTCGCGACCACCGCTGGGCTGCCGTTGACGGTCACCGTCACCTCGGTCTCGCTCACCGTTCCCAGCGTGAGGTCGTTGACCAGCCCCGTGACGGTGATGGTCGGCGCGCTTGTGAGCCCGCCATCGGTTGGGGAGCTGATGGCGACCTGCGGCGGCGTGGTGTCGGCGAAGACCCGCACCGTGGCGGTGCCGACGTTGCCGGCGGCGTCACGGGCCACCGCCACGAGATGGTTGACGCCGTCGTGAAGGCCCAAGCCGGCGATGGAGAACTCGCCGTCGCCGAGGACAGCCGCGACGCCGTTGACGTGAACGGCCACCGCGTTGGGAGCCACGGTTCCCGCCACCGCCACGACCGGCACGCCGACCACCGTGTCCGGGAGCGGCGCGGTGAGGCCGATCTCGACCGGCAAGGAGACGGCAATGGCCAGCGTCGCCGAGGCGGTGTTGCCGGGCAGGTCAGCCACCGCAGCGGCGACGATGTGCGACCCGCGGCCCAGCACCGGAGCCTCGCAGACCGCCTCTGCCGGACCGACCGCACAGCCCGCCGTGATCGCGTTCCCGTCCACCAGGATCTGCAGCGAGGCGAGGTCGATGCCGCTCCCGGTGTCGGCATACGTCGCACGAACCTCCGGGGTCGCATCTCCGAGCACGACCGGTCCGGCGGGCGCGACGATCGCCAGCTCCGGCGGTGTCTGATCGAGGACCAAGGTGAAGGTGTGGCTGGCTATCCCGACGTTGCCCGCGATGTCGGCGACGCTGGCTCGTACGGAGTGCTCACCAGCGGCGAGCGCCGGAGGAGCGCACCTCGCCTCCCCCGTTACCACAACACACGCCCCAGTGATCTCGCTGCCATTGACCTGCACGCGCAGGCTGCTCGGTTCGATCCCCGCAAGGGCATCGGCGAAGGTCACCGTGATGAGGGGTGCCGTCTCGTCGTTGACGATCGGACCGGCCGGCGACACGATCGCGACCTCGGGTGGAGCACTGTCGAGGGTGAAAGTCACGCCGGCCTGGGCCAGGTTGCCGGCGACGTCCCCGATCCGCACCAGGACGGAGTGGGGACCGTCCGGAAGGTCGTCGTCGGGCAACGGAAACGTCAGCCCGGAGCTGGTCACCTCCGCCTGGTCCGTACGATCGACTCCGTCAAGGAACAGCGCAACCGCCGTCGTGTCGATCCCGGACTCGCCGTCGGTGTAGCGGGCGACGACGGGGGGCTTGGCGCTGCCGAGGAAGCTGCCGTCCGATGGGGACTCGATCGCCACGCTCGGCGGCGTCTCGTCGCTGCCTCCACCCGGCACCTCGAACGTCACCACCAGCTTCGGCGACGCCTCGACCGCCCCTTCCCTCGAGACGTACTCGACGAGCCCGCTCTGGCCCTCGTCGGTCTTCTTGAGCAGCCAGCCATGGTCGGGCTCGCCGGCCAGGAAAGCGGCGATGTCGGCCGTCACGTCGAACTCGACGGCGCCCTCGAGGCCGTTCGTGTGGAGCACCGTCGCGGTGGGCACGGCCTCGAAGCTGCCGCCGTTCCACTGCGGGTCACAGTTCGCCTGCTGATTTCCGGGTTCGGCGTCGTCGGCGCAGTTCCAGGTCGCGCCGTGCTCGGACCACGACGCCGTGAGCCGGTGGAGGTCCACCGTCCGGCCGTCACGCCCCCAGTTGTCCCCGTTCTCCTCGATGAACAGCTCGAGCCGTGCCGAGTGCACCGTGGCGCCGGCGACGAGCGCGGCGACCTCCGCCGGGTCTACGCGCAGCAGCGCCCGGTTCTTCCCGCTCTGGCGCACCCGGAGGACGCCCTCCGACCCCTGGTTCTGGTTCGGCTGACCCTGGCGGAGATAGGTGTCCGCGACGACGGCGACGGTGGCGCTCGCCATCCCCGGCCCCAGCAGCAGCTCGAAGCCGCGGCTCGCCTCGGCCACGTTGCCTGCAAGGTCCGCGATCCGGGCCGTCACCACGTGACCGCCGCCGGCCAGCGCCGAAGGCTCACAGACCGCCGACGCCGGACCCACCACGCAGGAGGCGGTCACGTCGTCGCCATCGACCTCGACTGAGAGGCTGCCGAGGTCGACGCCGGCGCCGCCGTCCTCGTACTCGACGACGATCTCCGGCGTCGGGTCGTTGACCACCACGGACTGAGGCGGCGCGGCAACGGCAAGCGACGGCGGGATCTCGTCGAAGCCGGCGCTCTCCACGACCAGCACCAGACGCGGAGCCTGGCCCGCCGCTCCTTGCCGCGACGTGTAGTCCACCCGGCCATTCTGTCCTTCCTCGGTCTTCTTCACGAGCCATCCATGGTTCGCCTCGCCCTCGAGGAAGCCCTGCACGTCCCCCGTTACGTCGAAGCTCACCCAGCCGACAAGACCATTCGTGTGGATCACCGTGTCCGATGGCTCCTCCTCGAAGCTGCCGCCGTTCCATTGAACGCCGCAGTCCGGGCTCGAATTGCCCGGGTTGCCGTCGGCCGGGCAGTTCCAGGTGGCGCCGGCCTCGGTCCAGGCGACGCTCAGGCGGTGGACGTCCACGGTGCGGCCGTCGGAGCCCCAGTTGTCGGCGTTGTCCTCAACGAACAGCTCCAGGCTCGCCGAGGCCAGAAAGCCGCCGCCGACCGCCGCGGCGATGGCCGCCTGGTCAAAGCGAACGAGCGAGCGGTTGTGGCCCGAGGACTGCACCCGCAGGGTGCCCTCGCCGCCCTGGCTCTTGTTGGGGCTACCGGACTTGAGGTACGTGTCGCCGGTCGCGTCGAGGGAGATGGTCTGGGCGGCGAGCGGGCCGACCAGCAGAAGGATGCAAGGCCCAAAGATCCAGGTCTTCGTCATACACAGTATCCGATAAAAACACTACATACAGCTTGAACGCTCTTGATCAGGTTCCTTCTATCTGGCGTCTCCTCATCTCTTCCAGGACGTGCCAGATCATAGCAGGGATTCGGCGGCTTCCGGGTCAGAAAAGAGGCTCGATGGACCCCACGTCGGTCACGCCGTCGGCGACCACCTCGGCCGGAGCCGACACGAAGACCTCGAAGTCGATCTCGGCGGCGACCCTCAGGCGCGAGAACGGGGCCGTGACCGCGGGGAGGGTGAAGGAGCCGTCGTCGTCGGAGAGCGTCGAGGCTCCCAGGTAGCGCACCGGCGCTCCCGCGATCGGCTCCCCGCCGTAGCCCCGCACCTCGCCGACGACGGTGGTCGTCACCGGCGCCGCGGCCGGCAGCACGAAGGCCAGGCTGGTC
>Ga0299906_10005778_pt1 | contig 10043 bp, 5 predicted proteins | sample RVTome_14_FD_200259 | JGI IMG/M metagenome (GOLD analysis project Ga0299906, IMG submission 200259) | Soil microbial communities from uranium-contaminated site in the Upper Colorado River Basin, Wyoming, United States - RVT145D125 (version 2) ...
CCAGGAGCGCCATCGTCATACCTTGCTTCACGACCATCCCAACCACCATCCCCCGCTCCGCGCCGAGGGCCATACGCACCCCGATCTCCTGGGTGCGCCGGCTCACGGCGTACGCCAGCACGCCGTAGACGCCCACCACGGAGAGGACCAACGCCAGCACCGCGAACGCGGCCAGAAGCACCATGGCGAAGCGTGGCTGGGCCAAGGCCGACGAAGTGATCTCCTCGAGGGTCTGCACGCGGGAGAGCGGCATCGTGGCGTCCATGGAGCGCACGATCTCGCGCAGAGGCTCCACCAGGTCCTCCGCCCGACTCTCGGCGGTCACAACCACCGTCATCCGGCGGATGTTTCCAGGACCGTTCAATTGGTGCAGAGAGCGGTAGTAACGCGGCTTGATCTCGGCGGTAACGCCGTTGTGCCGGAGATCTCCCACGACGCCCACTACGACGGCCGTATCTCCGCCGAAGGTGGCCACTCGGCTCCCGAGGGGGCTCCGCTCGCCCCAGAAATGCCGGGCTGCCGTCTGGTTGATCATCATGACGGTCCGGCCGTCGGCGGTGTCGCCCGCGTCGAAGGTTCGCCCTTCAACGAGCGGGATCCCCATGACCTCGATGTAGTCGGAGCTGATGTACTGCCACTCCGCCGACGTCATCTCGCCATTGGCAACCTGATATCCCTCGGGATAGAAGCCCGAATCGCCCATCTGGGAATCCAGTGGAAGGAGTCGAGCCGCTCCGGCCATGGACACCCCTGGTGTCTCCTCCAGCCGCCTCAGAAGCTCGTCCCAGAAGCCCGTCACATCGGCCATCTCCGGGTAGCTTGCAGACGGCACGGTCAGGCGGGCCGTGAGAACTTCCTCGGTACGGAAGCCGAGGTCCACCTGCATGAGCGCGACGAAAGTGCGCATGGTGAGCCCCGCGGCGGCGAGGAGCGTCACGGCCATGGCCATCTGAGCCGCGACGAGCATCCCCTGTGTCCGGTTCGAGCCGGCACCTGCGGCGGTGCCGCGGCCTCCCCGATGGAGGCTCGCGGCCACGCCGCCCCCGGCTACGCGGGCCGCGGGAATCCATCCGAACAGGACCGCCGTGAGGGCCGACACCGCCGCCGCGAATACCAGCACGGTTCCGTCGACACTCAAGGACGCCGCCCGGGGCACGGCCTCCGGATCGATGGCCAGCAATGCCTCGATACCGACCTGGGCCAACACCAGTCCGAGGACGCCGCCCGCGGCGGCCAGTAGCGCGCTCTCCAGGAAGAGCCCCCGCATGATCTCCCCGCTTCCCGCGCCCAACGCCCGCCGCACGGCGACGTCCCGCATCCGGCCGTCCGCACGGCTCAAGAGCAGGTTGGCCACGTTGCCGCAAGCAATGAGCAGCACGAAGGCGCAAGCACCGAGGAGGAAGAGGATGGTGCCCCTGGCGGTGCCCACCACGTCGTCGGCCACGGCCAGCACCAGGGGACGAAAGTTCCAGGACGCTTGATAGACGCCCTCCGCAGTCAAGCGCCCGGCGACGTTCTCGATGTCGATCCGCGCCTCCTCGACGGTGACGCCCTCACGCAGTCGCGCTACGGAGTTGTAGCCGTGGCTTCCCCCGTTTGGTGGCACCTGGACCACGCGCTCGCGCTCCACCGGAGAGGCGAAGAAAACTTCGCTGCGAGCGGATGAGCCGAAGTCCACGGGAAGCACGAACTCCGGGGGCAACACACCCACCACCGTGAACGCCTGGCTGTTGATCTCGACATCGCGACCCACCACCCCGCGATCTCCATTGAACCGCCGCTGCCAGACGTCGTGACCGAGCATGACCACCGGCGCCTCGCTCCTCGCTTCCTCCCAGGCGAACACGCGGCCCACGACCGGCTCCACCTGGAGCACGTCGAAGAGATTGGGCGTCACCACCCCGGACCCCACCAGCTCCGGGTTCTCCGGCGACGTGAAGGAGTGGCTCGACGTGAAGTAGAGCGCCACGTCGTCGAGGGTGCGGTTCTGCTGCCAGTAGTTGACGTACTCCGGCTCGGACACCCAGGTCTTCGGAAAGCCGGCCCACTGGCTCCAGATCGTGACCACCCGATCGGGGCTTCCGTAGGGGAGCGGCTTCAGGAGCACGCCGTTGGCCACGCTGAAGATGGCCGTGCTCGCCCCGATGCCGAGCGCAAGGGTCAGCACGGCCGTAAGGGTGAATTCCGGTGCCTTGAGCAGGCTACGCGCGGCGTACCGAATCTGTCTCGTGCCCTCCATCACCCCACCTCCCTTCAGTCGTCGGATCCGCCGCCGCGCGAGTTGCCCCACGGCCTCGGTGCTCGACGCCTCCCGCGGAACCAGCGTGACCACCACCAAGCTGTTCGTTTGTTCGTGCACCAAGCACACCAGCAACTGATCGCCGGCGGGCACCTCCAGGGGCCCACCGCGGGACGCGCCCGGCGGCGGACCTCCCTCCTCTATCTGACTGATTCGACGGGCCACGTCGTGCTGGTCGGCACGAGGCAGAGCACGGATTGCGTCTACGGCGCTCCGTGACAGCCCGACGCGCCAGCGTGCGCCGTCGGCGGCGGCCTTCATGTCAGAGATCCAGCTCGCGGCGCACGTCCTCCCAGGCCACCGTCCCGACGTCCCTGACCTCGCGGAGGGCCGCCTCGTAGTCCCGAGCCTCGAGAAGGCCGCGAACGCGGTCGAGTAGCGTTGCCTCCCGCAGGGGCACGATGGCCACCAGCTCCTTGCCGTGTCGGGTAACCACGAAACGCTCGCCGCCGTACGCCGCCCGGTTCACCAGCTCGGCCATGTGCTTTCGGGCCTCGGCGGTGGTGACCGGTTTCATCGACTCGTCCCGGCCCGTCATAGAATCTCCTTACGTGAGCCCGCGTTGGATCAACTTGTGTGATTTGTACAAATATAACAAGGATCTCGAACCCGGAGGTTCGACTCCTATGGCCGTTCAGGTGGGAGGCTCCGGGTGCTCCCTATGTTGCGCGGCCGCCGGGGTACGCACTAATCTGCCGACCTGGGATTCCTTCAAACCTGTAGCGGTCGCGTGGCTCGAGCGGCCGTGCAGGAGTGCGGTCTGATGCGTCGCGCTCGTTCTCCGCCTTCAGCAGCCGTAACCCCCTTCGCGGGCGCGGAGCGCGGCCCCTAGGTCGCGCCGCCCCCCCTCGCCCCGCCCCTCTCGCGCGCCCGGGCTTCTGCCTGCCAACGACGTTGGCGAGTGCGGCCCGTCTCACCGCATGGGGGACGATCGTTCTCTTTTATCCACCCATCGAAATGGAGGTAGTCATGTTTCCTTCCTCGTGGTTGATGGTCGCATCACTCATCGCGGCGCCCGCGGTGGAAGCGGTACCGGGCATGGACCTCGCGCCGTTCCAGGTCGCGCAAAGCGGAATCGTCACCGGAGTGGTGACCGACGCGGCGACTGGACGCCGACTCTCGGGCGCGCAGATCTCGATTCAGGGCACGGGAACGGGCGGGCTCTCGTCGGCCGAGGGCCTATTCCGGATCGCCGGCGTGCCCGCGCGGACGGTCGAGGTGCGCGCGGAGATGATCGGGTACGCCACGGTGACCGAGACGGTCACCGTCGTGGCGGGCCAGACGCACACGTTGGACTTAGCGCTGCGGCTGGAGGCGCTGCCGCTCGACGAGATCGTCGTGACCGGCCAGGCCGGCCAGGCCCGCCGGCGCGAGGTGGGCAACGCGATTTCGCAGCTCAGCGTGGACGACATCATCGAACCGATCGTGAGCATCGAAAACCTGCTCCAGGCGCGCGCGCCGGGCATGCGGGTGACATTCACCGACGCGACGATCGGCTCGGGCGCGGCGATCCGTCTGCGCGGCAGCGTCAGCATGTCGCAAAGCAATCAGCCGCTCATCTACGTGGACGGCGTGCGCCAGGCCGGTGACTCCTACCGCGGAGGCGGAGCGAACGGCAACACGAAGGAGGCGTCGCCTCTGGCGGACATCAACCCCAACGACGTCGAGCGCGTCGAGATCATCAAGGGAGCGGCGGCCGCGACGTTGTACGGGAGCGAGGCCGCCGCGGGTGTGATCCAGATCTTCACGCGACGCGGCCGCGAGGGCGCCCCCCGCTTCACCTACCAGACCGACCTGTCGGACTCTTGGGTGCGTCCGTGGGGCTCCGACGAGCGTCCACGACTCAACATGGACCCGTGGCTACAGCACGGCCTCGGGCAGAAGCATGATGTGTCGGTAAGCGGCGGGACGGAGTCGTTCCGTTACTTCGTGTCCGGCAACCTCGAGGACCGCAACGGCGCTCAGGTCGACGAGTTCGAGAACCGTTACAGCCTTCGCTCCAACGTGTCGGTCACCGCGACGCCCGACCTCAGCTTCGACGTGAGCTCGATGGTCGTGCGCCACAGCTTCCAGACGCAGCCCGCGGGTAATGCGCTGGCATCGATCTTCTTCAACGTCTACCGCGCGCCGAACAACTTCGTGGGCGGAGCGCTTCCCGGCGATCCGGACTTCATCCCGCAGATCAACACGCTGCGTACGCGGACCGTCGAGACGTCGAACGACCGTCAGAACCTGGGATTGACCGCGAACTGGAGCCCGCTGGAGGCGTTGACGACGCGGCTCACGCTGGGCTACGACCGTATGTCGCAGGACCAGATGACGGTCTTCCCCTTCGACTTCCCGACCGTGCCCCTAGGCCGCATCCTCGTGACCGACTGGCACAACGAGGCGCTGACGGCGGACCTCGCGGCGAACTATCGCATCGAGCTGCCGTCGGAGATGCGGGTGACGGTGTCGGGCGGCGGCCAGCTCATCCGCCGCGAGACGCACATCCTGCAGGGTGACGGCCAGGGCCTTCCCGGACCCGGGGAGCATACACTCAGCAGCACGGCGTCGCAGACGGTGTCACAGGAGGGGCTTCGGGTGAACACCGGCGGGTTCTTCGGCCAGGTGATGCTCGACTATCGCGACCGGTACTTCCTCACCGGCGGCGCGCGGATCGACGGCAGCAGCGCCTTCGGCGAGGACTTCGGGCTCGAGGTCTATCCGAAGATCAGCGCGTCGTACGTGATCTCCGAGGAGGACTTCTGGCCGGAGTCGATTGGCGACGTGAAGCTGCGCGCCGCGTACGGCTTCGCCGGGCGCGCGCCGGGCGCCTTCGACGCGGTGCGCACGTGGGAGGCGGAGAGCTTCCGCAATCAGACGGCGTTCAGCCCGGACAACCTCGGCAATCCACTGCTCGGTCCGGAACGGACGGGTGAGGTCGAGGTCGGCTTCGACGGCGCGTTCGTCGACAACCGCGTGACGCTCGACTTCACGTACTACAACCAGAAGACGACCAACGCGCTGTTCCCTGTCGGGCAGGCTCCGAGCCTCGGTTTCGGCGGCAACCAGCTCGAGAACGTGGGTGAGCTGACGAACAGCGGCATCGAGATCTCGACGAATGTGACCGCGCTCAACCGCGAGAGCTTCCAGTGGGACATCGGCGGCACGCTGTCGACGAACAACAGCGAGATTCTCGACATGGGCGGGATCGTCAGCTACACGCTCGTGGAGGGCCAGCCCGGGCCGGTGGTCCGGGGCGCGAAGGTGCTCAACGCCAACGAGTTCGCCGATCCGATCATCGAGCTCGACGACTTCTTCGGCCCGAACGAGCCGACACACATCATCGGCCTCTTCACCACGCTGCGTCTACCCCGCGGTGTCACGATCAGCGCCCGGGGCGAGTACCAGGGCGGCGCCTGGGTCAACGATTTCGCGTCGAACCTGATGGCGCAGCGCACGGGGCCCGGCGCGCTCGGCTGCGACGAGGTTTATCGCCTCGTCCCGCACGACCGGACCTACAACGGACCGGGCGAGACGCATCCGAACCTCGGACAGGTGCGGGCGCTCGACCGGGCGCGTTGCTTCACGACCAGCCGGCAGGATCTGTGGATGATGCCGAAGGACTTCGCGAAGCTGCGTGAGGTCACCATCCAGTCGCCGGTCCCCTTCACGATCCCCGGGATCGAGAGCGCCATGGCCACGCTGTCGGGGCGCAACCTCCTGCGGTGGGTCAGCTCCGACTTCGCTTCGCACGATCCGGAATCCCAGGGTTCGACGAGCCAGATCGACAACCTGACGGGAGGATCGATTACCGATCACGTACCGCCGCCGGCGACGGTGACGCTGTCGCTCCGCTTCGTCTTCTGAGCGAGGAAACGACGATGAACATCTCGAGACAAACGATCCGAATGCTCGCTCTGGGGCTCTTGCTGCCTCTGGGTGGGTGCGACCTGACGGTCGTCAACGCCGGCCCGGTTCAGGACGACTTCCTGACCGACGCCGGAGCGCATCCGGCCGTGGTGGCCGGCATCGAGCTCAACCTGGCGTTGGCCATGAACCAGCTGAACTTCTTCGGCTCGGAGGCGTCCAAGGAGTACACGCAGGGTGGGCGAATCCACCCGATCAAGCTGCCGCCGATTCCGCGGCAGCTCGATCACATCGTCACGGAGCTGCCCAACAACGCCTGGAACGCGGCGCATACGGGGCGCTGGGTGGCCGAGGACGGCGTCAATCGGCTCCGCGAATCGCTCGAAGCCGGCTTCGGGACTTCCCCGCTGGCGGCCAGAGCCCTGCTGTATGCGGGGTACGCGAACCGCGCTCTGGGCGAGAACATGTGCGAGGCGGTCGTCGACGGCGGCGCGACGCAGGATCGGAGCATCCACCTGCAGACCGCCGAGACGTACTTCACCGAGGCGATGGCGGTGGCCACGGCGGCGGGTGAATCGGATCTGGCGACTGCGGCGCAGGCCGGCCGTGCATCGGTTCGGCTGTTCCTGGGTGACGATGCCGGAGCGCAATCGGACGCCGTGGCGGTGCCGGTCGACTTCGTGTTCGAGCTCCTGTACGCGGCCAGCCCCACGGTGCACAACAACTGGATCAACTACATCAGCTCGAACACCCCGTACCGAGCGCACAGCGTGTACGACACCTACTACGAGGGCTATTACACGACGAGCGGCGACCCACGCGTCGCGTGGGGGACCGACCCGGACCAGCTCACCGCCGAGTTCGAGAACGTACCGTGGTATTTCCAGCTCAAGTACCCGGACCTCGACAGCCCGCTGCGGCTGTCGAGCGGGCGGGAGATGCTGCTGGTGTGGGCGGAGGTGGAGCTGCGTGCCGGCGGCTGGCAGAACGCGATGACGGTGATCAACGGCCTGCGGGCGGGGCTCGTGAGCGATCACGACGGGACCCCGCTGGCGGATTGGACCGCCGCGAACGAGACCGAGGCGTGGACGGCGCTCAAGCGCGAGCGCGGCATCGAGCTGTGGCTCGAGGCGCGCAGGCTCGGCGACCTGTGGCGCTGGGTCGACGACGGCACACCCGGCGAAATGGAGGACGTGACGGACCTGATCCGCCTATGCTTCCCGATCGCCCCGAGCGAGATCCAGACCAACGAGAACATCTCGCTCGACCACCAGAGCCCGACGAACCCGCTGTACACGGGCGGGTGATCCCCCCAGGTGGCCCTCCTCCCAGGCATGCGCTTCGGGAGGAGGGCCCCTGTATCGGGGCGATCCGTCCGTAGAGCTCAGCGGATGCGGGACGCCGCGCCGCAGTACGGGTTCCGCGTCAAGTTGCCCTCGGCGGTGCGAATATGGATGACGCCGCTGGCGCCCTCCAGGCCCCAGGCCCAGCCCCCGGCCGCCCCCGCGGCGATCTCGATGCGTGTGACCGCGTCGATGTCGAGCGTCTCGAGGATGCGCGTGTCCGTGACACGCACGTCGTCGATCAGTATGAGGGGGGTTCGGGAGCCCGTAACCGTGCTCACCCCGCGCTCCCGGAGCTGGACGGACGACCCCGGACGCGAAGCTTCGGCGGCTACCATAGCGGGCGCTAGACGTCGTAGGACCGCCGGGAGGGTGCGCTCTCCGAGCCGCTGAATCTCCAGGCGGGTCGTCACCTTCATGCCGGTGCCTGTCGCATCCCGATGGGTCAGTGCCGCCTCGGCGCCCTCGAGCCGCTGGAGCCCGACCTCGAGATCGACTCGCTTGGGATCGGAGTCGGACAGGTGGAGTCGCGCCGCACCGATCCGACAGTCGCGGGTGACGGCGGCGAGCACGTACTCACCGGGAGGGAGCTCGTAGCGAAAAGCGTAGCGCCCGTCTCCACTCGTGAAGACCTGCCCGTAGCCCTCCAGGAGCACGAGGGCGTCGGCTATCCGCACGCCGTCCAACGAATCGAGTACCACCCCCTGAAGCCGCGGGGGCGAGCGGTCCTGAGCCAGGGCGGCGGACGCAGCCCACCAGCAGAGGCCGCCGAGCAAGAGCGCGGCACGCATGATGCTTCTCCTACCGAGCGTCGTTACACGCGGGAAAGCGCGAGGCGCTCGGACGATCGAGCCAAGGCCGAAAGCTAGGTACGGAGTCAGGGTAAACGAAGGGGGAGCAGGGTGGCGTCGGTCGAACGACGGCGTCGTTCGCCATCACGTGCGCCCGTACCTACCTTTGGCCTACCACCGGATCCCACCATGTGGCCTTCGACTCGCTGAGGTGTTCGAGATGCCCGCGCTCGCCCCGACCACGGCCCCATCGACTCTCATCGTGGTCTCCCTTGCATCCGCCCTTTCCATCGTGGCCCCGGGCTCGGGCTCGGCCCAGGACTTCTACGCCGACGTCCGCCCCTTGCTCGTCGAGCAGTGCATGGGATGCCACACCCGAGGCGGCATTGCCTGGTCCATGGAAGACCCGGAGGAAACGTTCGAGAAGGCCAGAGAGATCGCCGGTATGGTGATCACCCGTCGGATGCCGCCGTGGCTCGCCGAGCCTGGGCACCAGGAGTACGTCGGCGACCTCTCGCTCGACGCCGATGTGGTCGGCATGGTCGCCGCCTGGCGGGAGGGCGGCTTTCCAAAAGGACGTGCGCGGCCCGATCCCGAGGTCTCGTCCCCCACGCATGCGGTTTTCCGGCCCGATCTCTCCATCGAGCTCATGCCGGGCGCCTCGTATCTCCCCGATCAGTCCGCCGACGACGAGTATCGCTGTTTCGTGGTCGGCTGGACCGGTGAAGAGCGCGGCTACGTCACGGGCTTCCGGGCCGTTCCCGGGAATCTGAAGGTCGCCCACCACGTCGTCGTCCACGCCGTCGACCCGGAGATGGTGGATCGGTTCAAGGAGCTCGACAGGGAGGAAGAGGGCCTCGGCTATCCCTGCTTCGGGGGCGCGCTCCCCGACCGGCTCGGCCGCCGGGCGGAGCGCGACGCGTACGAGGCGCGCTACCCGAACGGGGTGCGTGAGCTGAGCCGCGCGAGCTGGTGGCTCGCCCACTGGGCGCCCGGCATGGACGGACACGTCTTTCCAGAGGGCACGGGGATCATGCTCGAGCCCGGCGCGGGCCTCGTCGTGCAGATGCACTACTACTCGGTCGACGCTCGTGGGCAGGCCGACACGGGAAGTCGCGTCGATTTCCAAATCGCCGAGCACGTCGAGCGACCGGCGTTCCATCTCTCGCAGACCCGTAACGCCTGGCTCGCCGGCGAGCGCAACGGATCGATGGTCGTGCCGCCCGGAGAGACCGTGACGTACGCGATGGACGAGGACCTCGGATCGCTGATTCCCTACGTGGCTCGCGTCACACAGGTCGACGAGGCGAGCATCGAGGGATTCGAGGTCCACTCGGCCAACCTTCACATGCACGCGTTCGGCCACTCGGGCGAGATCACCCTGACGGACGACAACGGGCGCACGGAAACACTCCTGTCCATGCCCCGATGGGATCTTTACTGGCAGCGCGACTTCACTTTTGCGGAGCCGAAGGTCTTCACGCGGGACCGCCTCGAGGGCACGACGATCCGCGTGCAGTGCACGTACCACAATCCCACCGCCGACACCGTCTACGGCGGCTACGGCTCGTACGACGAGATGTGCTTCAACTTCTCCTACATCGCGGTGCGCGTCGGAGAGCTCATCAACGCCCGTCCCCCATCTCCGTCGTGACCCTCGCAGCATCAGGACGCAGGTGCTTGTCGAACCACTTCATGATGACCTTGGAGACTTCCATCTGAAGCTTCGGTTCCTGCGGACCGTGAGGCGTCCGGGGT
>Ga0299906_10005779_pt1 | contig 10043 bp, 4 predicted proteins | sample RVTome_14_FD_200259 | JGI IMG/M metagenome (GOLD analysis project Ga0299906, IMG submission 200259) | Soil microbial communities from uranium-contaminated site in the Upper Colorado River Basin, Wyoming, United States - RVT145D125 (version 2) ...
GTCCCACCCGACCCAGACCGCCGCCTGGGCCGACTACGACCTCGATGGCCATCTCGACCTCTTCATCGGAAACGAGTCGACCGCCGACGACGTCCATCCCTGCCAGCTCTTCCGCAACAACGGAGACGGGACCTTGACCGAGGTCGCGGCCGGCGTTGGACTGGACCACGTGGGGTTCGTCAAGGGCGTCGCATGGGGCGACTACGACGACGACGGCCTGCCCGACCTCTACCTCAGCCGCTTCGGCCAGTCCAACGTGCTCTACCACAACGACGGGAACGTCGCCGGCGGTTGGCGATTCAGCGACGCGACCGAGGCGGCAGGTGTCGCCGAGCCGCTCCTGAGCTTTCCAGTCTGGTTCTGGGACTACGACAACGACGGCCGTGAGGACCTGCTGGTCGCGTCCTTCGCGAGCTACGCTGAGGGGAGGCTGAGCGCCGTGGTCGCGGACTACCTCGGTCTCGGGGCCGCGGAGCACTCTCGCCTCTATCGCAACGAGGGGGGCCGTTTCCGGGACGTGACGGTCGAGGTCGGGCTGGACAGGGCTCTGATGGCGATGGGCGCGAACTTCGGGGACCTGGACGACGACGGCTACCTGGATGCGTACTTCGGCACGGGGCAGCCCGCGCTCATGACGCTGATCCCGAACCGCATGTTCCGCAACGACCGCGGGCGCCGTTTCCAGGACGTGACGACCTCCGGTGGCTTCGGGCATCTCCAGAAGGGACACGGCATCTCCTTCGGGGACGTCGACGGAGACGGCGATCAGGACGTCTACGCCGTCATGGGGGGTGCGTATACGGGAGACGTCTTCCCGAACGCTCTGTACCGGAACCCCGGCCACGGCAACCGGCGGCTCGATCTGCGCCTCGAGGGAGTGCGGAGCAACCGCATGGCCGTCGGCGCACGCGTCGCGATCGTGGTGGAAGGGGACTCGGGCGTCCGGGAGATCCACCGTACCGTCTCGACGGGAGGCAGCTTCGGGGCCTCGAGCCTGCGGCTGGTCGTGGGGCTGGGCCGGGCGAGCGCCGTCCGCTCGGTGGAGGTCGTCTGGCCCGCCCCGGGACGTCCGGTACAGCGCCTCGAGAACGTGGCGCTCGACTCGGTCGTGGAGATTCGTGAGGCCGTCGTCGGCATCGCGGCCAGATAGGAGCCTCGTTCCCGCCCCCGCTCGGCTTCTCGGGGACGAGGCTCCGTGTCGGCCGACTCGGGTGGGGCGGTAAGATCGCGGGAATGGGCCTGCACACGAGCCTGCGGACCGCGTGTCTCGCCGCGGTGTCGTGCGCGTCGGCGCACCCGGCGCTTGCGCGCCAGGTCAGCTCGGGCCGAGTGGAAGGGCTGGGTGAGGCGTGGCGTCTCGCCGAGTCCGGAGAGCTCGGGGAGGCGCGTCGGGCGGCGGAGGCCATCCTGGCCCGCGAGCCGGAGAACGCGCAGGCTCACTACCTGGTCGGGGCGTTGCACGAGAGGACCGGCGACCTCGCGGCGGCAGCCGCCTCGTACCGCGAGGCGCTTCTCTACGCGCCGGAGATGGCGACCGCCCTCGATCGGCTGGGTTTCGTCCTCGGGCGTCTGGGGCGCACGGCCGAAGCCCTCGAGTCGTTTCGCAGGGCCATCGCCGCGGCCCCGGACCTCTTCGACGCCCACTATCACCTGGGCGCGACGCTGTGGTGGACGCGGGACCTCGAGGGCGCCGAGCGGGCGCTGCGGGAGGCGCTGCGCCTCCGCCCGGATCACCCCGAGGCCCGATACTACCTGGGCGTCGCGCTGCGCCAGCAGGGCGAGCCGGCCAGCGCGCTGGGGGAGCTGGAGAGCGCGATCGCAGCGAATCCCGACCTGGCGCCGGCCCACGCGCAGCTCGGGATTACGCGGCGCGAGCTGGGAGACGCGGAGGGCGCCGTCGCGGCGCTGCGCCGCGCCGTCGAGCTGGCCCCGGAGGACTCCAACGCGCTCAACAACCTCGGTCTGGCCCTCACGGCAGCCGGAGAGGCCGACGAGGCGATCGTCGTACTGAAGGGCCTGATCGAGAGCCATCCGGAGCACGCGACCGCACGCCAGAACATGGGTGCGGCCCTGCTGCAGCAGGGAGACCTCGACGCTGCGATCGCCGTCTACCGCGATCTCGTCGAGCGCGGCCCGAGTGCCGAAGCGTTCTACAACCTCGGCCTCGCGCTCAAGCAGCGCGACGACTTCGCGGGGGCGGAGGTCGAGCTTCGGAAGGCCATCGAGCTCGACTCCCGGCTGGCCGAGGCTCACTACACGCTCGGGGTAGTGCTGTGGCAGACGGGGCGTCTCGAGCCTGCCCGCGCGTCACTCGTCGCTGCGATCGGCGCCCGCCCCGACGACCCCGACGCGCACTTCATGCTCGGGACGGTGCTCAAGCAGCTGGGCGACCAGGATCGGGCGCTGGAAGAGTTCCGACGGACGATCGAGCTGAAGCCGCGTTCCGCCGAAGCTCACTTGAACCTCGGGCAGATCCTCATGCGGCGAGGCGAGCCCGAGAGCGCGCGGGCCGCCCTGGCGGAAGCGAAGCGGTTGCGCGGGCTTCAGGCCGACGCCCAGGCCGCCACGTTCGCCGTGAGCCGAGGTCTGAAGCTCCTGCGGGCCGACGATCTGGCCGGGGCGATCGACGGCTTCCGGCAGGCGGTCGGGCTGGCCCCCGACTATCCGGAGGCGCACTACCACCTGGCCCGGGCGCTGCGGCGTCAGGGGGGCGACGAGGAGGAGGTAGCGCGGCACTTCGCCGAGGCGCAGCGCCTCGCCCCGTACCTGAAGCCTCCTCGGGAAGAGCCGTGATGGCGTTCGATCGCCCGGGTCGGGTCGCGGCGAGGTCTCGGGGGCCCCGGGCGCTGCGCCCCCTGGGTCTGCTCCTCGCGCTCGGCGCGGCCGGGGAGGGCGCGACGCCAGCCGACGACCCCTCCGACCCGGGCTTTGCGTTCAGCGAGGTGGCGGAGACGGCGGGAATCGAGGCGGTCACCGTGTTCGGAGGTCGCGAGAGGAACCGCTACCTGCTCGAGACCACGGGCTGTGGCGCGGCGCTCATCGACTACGACGGCGACGGCCGGCTCGACGTATTCCTGGTGAACGGCACGACCCTGGAGGGCTTCCCCGCGGGAGAGGAGCCGACGAACCACCTCTACCACAACCTCGGGAACGGACGCTTCGAGGACGTCACGAGCCAGGCGGGGCTGGTGGCCGGGGGCTGGGGCCAGGGAGCCTGCGTCGGCGACCACGACAACGATGGCGACGAAGACCTGTTCGTCACCTACTACGGTCAGAACCGGATGTACGAGAACGACGCCTCGGGGCGCTTCCGCGACGTCACGACGGCGGCGGGCCTGACCGGCGACCGGACGCGCTGGGGCACGGGCTGCGCGTTCCTCGACTACGACCGGGATGGGCTGCTCGACCTGTTCGTCGCCAACTACATAGACCTCGATCTCGACACGGCCCCGACGCCGGACGATGGGCTCTGCCGCTACAAGGGTGTTCCGGTGGCGTGCGGGCCACCGGGGTTGCCCGGGGGGACCAACGTTCTCTACCGCAACCGCGGCGACGGTCGCTTCGAGGACGTCTCGCAGGCCTCCGGGGTGGCGGGCGCGGAAGGGACCTACGCCCTGGGGGTGAGCACCCTCGATTTCGACGACGACGGCTGGGTGGACCTGTACGTGGCGAACGACTCGAATCCGAGCGCTCTCTACCGCAACCGCGGCGACGGCAGCTTCGAGGACATGGGAGTGCTGGCGGGCTGCGCCTACAGCCAGGATGGCAAGCCCCAGGCCGGGATGGGAGTCGCGGTCGGAGACTACGACCGCAACGGCACCATGGACGTGTTCAAGACGAACTTCGCCGGGGACACCTCGACCCTCTACCACAACCGCGGCGACGGCTTCTGCGACGACCGGACCTTCTCCGGCGGGATCGGCACGATCACGCGCTGGCTGGGATGGGGAGTCGGGTTCCTCGACCTCGACAACGACGGCTGGCTGGACCTGTTCCTGGTCAACGGCCACGTCTACCCCGAGGTGGAGCAGCTCCCCACCGAAGCGGGCTACGAGCAGCGCAAGGTCGTTTACCTCAACCGACGCGACGGACGCTTCGACGAGGTGACCGAGCGTCTCGGCCCGCCCGCCACGACTCCTCGGGCGGGGCGCGGGGCGGCCTTCGGGGACCTCGACAACGACGGCGCCGTGGACGTCGTCGTCAACAACGTCCATGCGCGGCCCGACGTGTTCCGCCTCGAGGTGCGTTCCGGCCACCACTGGCTGCTGGTCAAGCTCGTCGGAACCCGCTCGAATCGCAGCGCGATCGGCGCCCGGCTGAGGCTCGTCGCGGGCGGGGTCGAGCAGCTCCAGGAGGTCCGCGGGGGCGGCAGCTACCTCTCGCAGAACGACCTGCGTGCTCACTTCGGGCTCGGTACGGCGCGACGTGTCGACCGGCTCGAGGTGCGCTGGCCGAACGGACTCGAGGAGGCCTGGTCGAACCTCGAAGCCGACCGGGTCGTGGTTCTCGAGGAAGGAACCGGATCCGGCCTTGCAGGAGGCGACCGATGACCGCCGGGATCGTCGCAGCGCTCGCCCTCGGGGTCGCCACACTCGCGCCCGAGACGCCGCCCCTCGAGGCAGCACTGGCCGAGGCGCGCGCTCTGGTCGATGCCGGCCGGCCGGAGGAGGCCGCCGCCCGGCTCGGCGCTCTGGATCGCAGCCCGAGGGTGCGCCATCTGCTGGGCGTCGCCCGTTATCACGCCGGCGACCTGGATGGGGCCATCGAGGTCTTCGAGGGCCTGCCCGACGAGCTGCCCCTGGGCTCATCCGAGAGGCGCGAGGCGGTCCAGGTCATGGGCCTGACCCTGTTCGAGCTGGGGCGGCTCGCCGACGCGATACCGTTGCTCGAGCAGACCCTCGAATGGGCCGGGGACCAGCAGGAGCTGAACCAGGTGCTGGGCCGCGCGTACATCCAGGCCCGCCGTCCCGACGACGCCCGTGGTGCCTGGGCGCGCGTGTTCGGCGTCGCTCCCGGCTCGGCGGCGGCCCACCTGCTGACCGCGCAGATGATGGTGCGGCTCGAGTTCGAGGAGGACGCCGAGGGGGAGCTCCGGCAGGCGATCGCGAAGGATCCGACGCTCCCGAACGCCCACTACCTGCTCGGTCAGCTCGCGATCTTCCGGGCGCGCTTCGAGGATGGCGAGGCGCTGACGCGCCGCGAGATCGAGCTCAACCCCGCCAACGCGATGGCGTACTACCAGCTCGGCGATGCCTTCGTCCGCCAGAGTCGCTGGGAGGAAGCGATCGAGGTCCTGCAGCGGTCGCTCTGGATCAATCCCTACTACAGCGGGCCGTACATCCTCCTGGGGCGGGCCTACGACCGCAAGGGCCAACCCGCCACGGCCGAGGGGATGCTGCGGCGAGCCATCCAGTACGACCCGAACAACCCGCAGGCCCACTACCTGCTGGGAAGGCTGCTGCAGCGGACAGGACGCGAGGAGGAGGCCGGCCGGGAGCTCGAGCTCGCCGAGCGTCTGCGCCAGCAGGCCGTGCGCTGAGCGGCTGAGCGCGTCTCCTTCCGGGCCGGAGCGTCTTCCGTAGTTGACTGACCTGAAGCGACTTGACGAGGTTCGGAGAACCTTCGTCGATCGCTCGTGACTCCACGACATGAGACAGCGCATGTTTCAGCAAGATTTCATCAGCTGGGTTTCACTGCGATTTGGAGGGGAGAGATGTCCCGGGCAGCCCTGCCGAAGGGTCGTTTCTACGGCCTTTGACAGGTCTCCGCGCCCATCCCAGCGCGGGGAGAACAGCCTTCCTGGGCATGTGACAGGACCACAGAGGCGGAGGCAGATCGCATGACATCGGCATTCGGGCGTGCTTTCTCGCGCAACCCATTCGCAATATTCGGCTTAGCAGCAATACTGGCGCTCGTGTTGGCGTGGCCGGCCACGAGTTCAGCCCAGGCCGTGTACGGCAGCATCGCCGGGACCGTCCTGGACGCCACGGGCTCGGCGGTGCCGGGCGCGACGGTCACCATCACGAGCACCGCACGGAAGTCGGTGGACACCGTGGTCACGAGCGAGACCGGCTTCTACAGCAAGGGCCAGCTGCTCCCCGGGCACTACGAGGTTCGTGCGGAGCTCGCGGGCTTCAAGGCCGCGATCGTGTCGGAGGTCGTCGTCAGCGTGGACACCCAGACCAAGGTCGACGTCAGCCTCGAGCTCGGCGAGCTCACCGAGAGCGTGGTCGTGACGTCATCCGAAGGGCAGCTCCTGAAGACGGATCGCGCCGACGTGGCCACGACCTTCGAGACGAAGCAGGTCACGGAGCTGCCGGTTCTCGACCGCAACTTCACGAAGTTCATCCTGCTCACGCCGGGCGCCAGCCGGCTGGGCTGGAACCACGCCACCAGCGAGAACCCGCAGCAGTCGATCCAGACGATGGTCAACGGCCAGCACTTCAGCGGCACCGGGTATCAGCTCGACGGCACCGAGAACCGCGATCCGATCCTGGGCATCATCGTCATCAATCCCAACCTCGAGGCGATCGGCGAGACGAAGGTGACGGCCCAGAACTACGCCGCGGAGTTCGGCCAGGCCACGGCCGGCGTCGTGTCGGTCCAGACCAAGTCCGGAACGAACGAGATCCACGGCAGCGGCTTCTACTTCGGACAGACCGACGCCCTGCAGGCGCGCAACCCGTTCACCCAGCCTCCGGACCAGGACCTTCCCGAGACCGATCGCAAGCAGTTCGGCGGCTCACTGGGCGGGCCGATCCAGGCGAACAAGTGGTTCTTCTTCGCGAACTATCAGGGCGTGCGCGACCAGAAGGGCGGGTCGATCCTCACCACGGTTCCCACCGCCCTGGCCAGGACAGGCGACCTGAGCGAGTACACGGCCGACGTCTTCGATCCCCTGAGCGGTGACGGCACCCCGGCCACCCGGACCCAGTTCCCGGGGAACGTGATTCCGCCGGCGCGGCTCTCGCCGCAGACGCAGGCTCTGCTCTCGCTGATCCCGCTACCGAACACCGACGGCACCGAGAACGGCACGCGAAACAACTACATCGCATCCGGAACCGAGACCCTCAACTCGGAGGCCTTCGACGTCCGCCTCGACGGGCGCCTGAACGAGCGCCTGAACATCTTCGGCCGCTACAGCTTCGCGAAGTTCGACAAGGACAGCCCCACGGCCTTCGGCGACGTGGCCGGCGGGCCGGCCCTCGACAACATCAACTTCGGCGGGCTCTCGAAGGTCAAGAACCACAGCGTGGCCGCGGGTCTGGACTACGCCCTCGGCTACACCGCGATCCTCGACGTTCGCTTCGGCTTCTTCCAGTACAACGTGAACGTCCTGCCCCGGGACTTCGGCACCTCCCCGGCCGCCGCCGCCGGGATTCCGGGCCTGAACTTCGACGACTTCAGCTCGGGCATGCCGTACTTCAACGTGTTCGGGAACCAGGCGGACTTCGAGATGGGCTACTCTCTGGGCGCGAACCAGTGCAACTGCCCGCTGGACCAGAACGAGAAGCAGGCGCAGATCGCCGTGAACCTCACGAAGATGTCCGGCGACCACACCTTCAAGGTCGGCGTCGACGTCCGGCGCGCCTACAACCTGAGGGTGCCCAGCGACCGGCACCGGGCGGGAGAGCTCGACTTCTCCTCGAACCGCACGATCGGGCCGACGGGGGGCGGGCTCGGGTTCGCCACGTTCCTGCTGGGTGACGTGACGCGCTTCACCCGCTACACGAGCCCGAACACGAACGCCCGGGAACGGCAGTGGCGCCACTTCTACTACGTCCAGGACACCTGGCGCCCCAGCGCCGAGCTCACCCTCAACGTGGGAGTGCGCCTGACCGTCATCAACCCCGAGACCGTCAACGAGCCGGGGAACGGCGGCTGGCTCGACCAGCGCTGCGCGGACGATGTCGTGCCGTGCAGGGCCGAGGGTTCGGGTCAGGTCCTGGTCGGTGGCGTGGGCGACGTGAACCTCGCGGGCAACGTCGAGAACACGCTCAACTGGGAGCCGCGGGTCGGCGTGACCTATCAGATCGACCAGAAGACGGTCGTCCGCGCGGGCTACGGGCGCAGTCACGACATCGGCGTCTTCGGGTCCACCTTCGGCCACGCCGTCACCCAGAACCTCCCGGTGCTCTCGATCCAGGAGGACAACGCTCCGGCGAACTTCGAGAACGTGTTCAACCTGGCCGACGGGCCGAGCGCGCCCGTGTTCATCCAGCCGGACTCCAACGGCCGTTTCCCGCTGCCGAACGGGATCGGCGCGTTCGTACGTCCGGAGAGGATGATCCTGCCTCGGGTGGATTCCTGGAACGTCACGGTCCAGCGCCAGCTGACCGAGACGGTGTCCGTCGAGGTGGGATACGTGGGCAACCGCGGCAGCCAGACGTTTGCCGAGGACAACCCCGACGGAGACAACAACCAGCCGACCCTGGTCGGCTTCCCGAACGTTCCGCTGAACGATCGCCGGCCCTTCTTCGCCGACTTCGGTTGGACGCAGAACTTCCGGGCCTTCCAGACCACGGCTCACAACAACTACAACTCGCTGCAGGCCAAGATCGTCCGGCGCTACGGCAACGGCTGGTCGCTGCTCGCCCACTACACCCTCGCCGGCGCGGGCCAGTTCTCCAACGACTACTTCTTCATCGACCCCGACCTCAACTGGGGGACCCCGGGTTGGCACCGCAAGCACCAGGGCGTCATCGCCGGCACCTGGGAGCTTCCGATCGCCCGCGGCAACTCCATCCTGGGCGGGTGGCAGCTCAACGCGAACGTGACCCTCGCCAGCGGCGTGCCCTTCGAGATCAGCTATCGCGACTCCGGTCAGGATCGCGACACGGGGCCGAACCGTCCGAACTTCATCGGCGACGCGGCGGTGGGCAGCGGGGATGGCCAGACCGCGCCGTTCTTCAACGTGACTCCGATCGGCACGTCGGGTAGCGCCTTCGATCGACCGGCGGCGGGCACCTTCGGCGACCTGGAGCGCAACAGGTTCAGCGGTCCGAGCTTCTGGAACGTGGACGCTTCGTTGTTCAAGCGGTTCGGGTTGGGGACCCGGGCCAACCTCGAGCTCCGGGCCGAGGTGCAGAACCTCTTCAACAACGTCAATCTCGGCAACCCGGACTCCCAGATCGGTGTTCCGGGCAACAACAACCCGAACGCCGGGTTCATCACCGGCGTGGCACAGAACCAGGTGCAGCGAGCCGTGCAGTTCGCAGCGCGCCTGACCTTCTAGACGCGCTAGACTCACTCCCCAAGAGCGTCAACCCCTGAGGGAAGGGGGGCTCCGGCCCCCCTTCCCTGCTCTCAAGCGCTCGCGGGGGTATCGAGTGATGTCGTGGCACGGAGGCGTCGAGCGACCCGGGCTCGGGACAGGTGCTCTCCCGCGGCTCGTGGCGGCCGTCGCGCTCGCGTCGCTGTTCGGGACCGCCCGGATCGCCGCCAGCCAGGAGCCCTCGACCCGGGAGGCGGACCAACCGCCGAGCTTTCCCGCCAGAGTGGAGCTCGTGACGGTGGACGTCGCGGTGATCGACGGCGACGGGAATCCGGTCACGGGACTCACCCCGGAGGACTTCGCGGTCTTCGAGGAGGGTCGACGCCACGCGATCGACAGCTTCGAGGCGGTCGAGGTACCGGCGCCCCCCACTCCTCGACCCGATGAGGAAGGGACAGAAGAGGCGGAGGAGAGGCCCCTCCCACGGCTCTCCGAGAACGACGACGCGGGGGACACCGGACGCACGTTCGCTCTCCTGTTCGACGACACCAACCTCACGCGGCTCAGCGCACACCGGGCCAAGGGGGCGGCGGCCGAGTTCCTGCGGCGAGGCGTTCGGGAGGGTGATCGCGTCATGCTCGTGTCGACGAGCGGCGACGCCTGGTGGAGCGAGGCGGTCCGGGGAAGCGCCGGGAGGCTCTCGGAGCGCCTGGACCTGCTCCAGGGGAAGCTCGCGCTCGACCTCTCCCCGGAGCGCATCACGCCCTGGGAGGCGATGCAGATCCAGCTCTACCGCAACCAGGACGTGGCGTTTCGCGTGACCCGACGA
>Ga0299906_10005780_pt1 | contig 10043 bp, 9 predicted proteins | sample RVTome_14_FD_200259 | JGI IMG/M metagenome (GOLD analysis project Ga0299906, IMG submission 200259) | Soil microbial communities from uranium-contaminated site in the Upper Colorado River Basin, Wyoming, United States - RVT145D125 (version 2) ...
TCTACGTCAACTTCATATCCGGCTTCGAGATGGAGCTCGATACGGCCAGGGCGCTACGCGTCGGGTACGGCGGACCCACGTATGCGGATCTGCATTCGCTCTTCCTGGGCATGAACCGCCACGGCAAGAGGATGCCGCGCACGCTCGATGCCTGGGCGGCCTGGCTGCGCTGCTTCGACGCGGTGCAGATGAACGAGGACGAGTTCGAGCTGATGGGCGCGGCGGGGGACCCGTGGCGGCTGGCCGCCGGGGCGCTCGGACCGGACCTCAAGCTGATCACGGTGACGCTGGGTGCACGCGGCGCCGCCTATGTCGCGAGCGCCAACCTCGATCCGGACCCTATGACCTGGCGTGGCGACAGCACCGTCGCCGTGGCCGCCGCCGGCAGCGGAAAGGTCGGGCTCGGTGAGCCCCCCCGCGCGGGCGACCCGACCGGGTGCGGCGACGTGTGGGGAGCCACCGCCTTCGCTCGGTTGCTCGCCGGCGACGGGCTGGAGGGGGCGATGACCCGGGCCAACCGGTTCGCCGCGCGCAACGTCGATCACCGCGGCGCCCGCGGGCTCTACCGTCACCTGGCCGGCCGCCTCTCGCACGTCGAGGGGTGGCCTTCTTGAACGTCATTCCGGTCCCGGGCTCACTCGACCACCAGACCGTCGACGCCTTTCTCGACGAGGTCGCCCTGCTGGGCGGGGGACGGAGCCTCTTCGACGCCCGCCATCTGCGGTGGGTGGACCCCAACGGCATGGTCGCGCTCCTGGTGGCGGGCACCGTGGCCGCGCGCCGCCAGGGCGTGGTGCCTCGCCTGGAGGTCCCCGAGAGCACCGACGTGCTGGGCTACCTGTCGCGCATGGCGTTCTTCGAGGCCGCCCGCGACGTGTTCGAGCTCGAGACCGTGCCCCGGCGCCGCGGCGGAGGGCCGTCCGACGTCCTGTTGGAGATCACCTCCGTGGCCGCGAACGCGGACGTGCACGAGGTGGTCGAGCGCGTGCAGCGCGGGGCAGGGGCGATCCTGTCGTCCAAGCTCGGATACCCGGTGACTTCGGTCGTGCAGTTCTCGGTCATCCTCTCCGAGGTGTGCCAGAACATCGTCGAGCACGCGGGGGCGGCGGGATGGGTCGCGGCGCAGGCGTACAACTGGGCGCGTCGGCTGGGCCGCTACGTCGTCGTGATCTCCGTGATGGATGTGGGTCAGGGCTTCCGGAGCTCGCTGGGCGACGAGCATTCGGCCCGCTACGCGGACCGCTGGGGAGACACGACCGCGCTCGAGGCGGCCTTCCTCCACGGGCTCACGCGCTTCGCAGACTCGGGACGAGGGCAGGGGATCCAGCAGATCCGTCGGCAGGTCCAACGCTGGAACGGCGCCATCGCCATCCGGAGCGGCACGGCGCGCATCGGGCAGGTGCCGGAGTGGGACGACACGCCGCCGCTGGTCGACGGGCTCCAGCCGTTCCCGGGGGCCCAGATCAGCATCATCCTACCGGCCCGGAGCGGGACGTGAGGCCGACCGCGCCCGGTGCGGCTCCAGCCCCGCTCGCGCGGAGCGTCACGTGACCGACGTCCCGCCCGACCTCGTGGCCATCGACGTCGGTCGCCTCCTGCAGCGGACGGTCACGTCGCTGTACGCGCACCTGGTCACCCGGCCCACCGGGCGCGCGGTGCGCATGGCCATCGAGGCGCAGCTCCAGGTCGCGGGGAGCCGCTCGCTGTCGCTCATCGATCTCACCGAGGTCGAGATCCTCGACTTCTCCTGCGCCGACGAGGTCGTGGCCAAGCTCTTCGAGGACGCGCGGGCGAACCCGGCGCACGAAGCGTTTTTCGTGCTCCGGGGTGTACGGGAGCCACACCGCGACCAGATCCAGGTCGTGCTCGAGCGCCGGGGCCTGGCCGCGGTCGCGGAGACCTCCTCGGCGACCTTCGAGCTCCTGGGTGCGTCCGACGAGGCGGAGCGGCGCGCGTGGGGGCTGGTGGAGGAGAGGGGACTCGTCTCGGATGGCGAGCTTTCGGCCCTCCTGCCGGGCGGTGAGGAGCGCGCCGCGCTCGAGCGGATCGTCGAAAGGCGCCTGGCGTTCCGCAGCCCGACGTCGGGAAGGGTGCACGCGCTCAGCCGGCTCGTGGAGCGCCTGATGTGACCGCGCCTCCGACGAGCATCGCCCGGTGGCGGCGGCGGCCCGAAGCGGACGGGCCGTGAGCGGCGAGAGGCGAGCACGGAGCGACCACCGCAATTTCCAGGGGAGAGAGGGGGACCATGGCGCACAAGCGAGGAAGGGAGCCGCGCGGCCCCGGGCGTCACGGAGCGTCCACGCTCGGCGTCCACGGTGCCGGCTCGAACCGGGCGCCGGGCGCGCCGGTCGTGCCGCCCGTCGTCCAGAGCGCGACGTTCTACTGGTCCACGCCCGAGGACGGTGAGCTGCTCTACAGCCGCTACGGCAACAATCCCAACCAGGTGCAGGTCGGCGCCAAGCTCGCCGCGCTCGAGGGGACCGAGGCCGCGGCGGTGCTCGGGAGCGGCATGGCCGCCGCCGCCATGACGCTGCTCTCCCTCACCCGGGCCGGGGACCACGTGGTGGCGTCGTCACAGCTCTACGGGGCGACCCGGGTCCTGCTCGGCGAGGAGCTTCCCAGGCGAGGAGTCGCGACCTCCTTCGTGGACCCGGGGAGCGGTGGCTGGGAGGAGGCGATGCGCCCCGAGACGAGGGTGATCTACATCGAGGTTCCCACGAACCCTACGCTCCGGGTGCCCGACCCGCGCCCGATCGTCGCGCTCGCCCACGCGCGCGGCGCCTCGGTGGCGTGCGACGCGACGTTCGCCTCGCCGGTCAACCTGAGGGCGGCCGAGCTGGGGATCGACGCGGTGATCCACAGCGCGACCAAGTACCTGGGCGGCCACTCGGACATCATCGCCGGCGTCGTGGCCGGCTCGGACGAGCTCGTCCGGAAGGTCGTCACGCTCTCCCGCCTGTACGGGCCGGCGGTCGATCCCCACACGGCGTGGCTGCTCGATCGCGGCCTCCGAACGATCGACGTGCGCATGCAGCGGCATAACGCGAACGGCATGGCCGTGGCCGAGTGGCTCGAGCGGCAGGACCAGATCGAGCGCGTGGTCTATCCCGGCCTCGCTTCGCACCCGGACCACGACATCGCCCGTGCGCTGATGACCGGTTTCGGTGGGATGGTCTCCTTCGTGCTGCGGGGCGGCGGGGAGGCCGCCGACCGCTTTCTGGCCGCGCTCCGCCTGGCGCTGCCCGCGCCGAGCCTCGGGGGCGTGGAGACGCTCGTCTCGCAGCCGCGCTACACGTCCCACGTGGGCCTCTCGCGCAAAGAGCGGGAGGCGCAGGGAATACCGGACGGGTTCGTGCGCCTCAGCGTGGGCGTCGAGAACGCCGAGGATCTCGTCGCCGACTTCGAGCAGGCGTTGCGCGCGGCGGGGTAGGGGGCGCGCGGTGGCGCCGCTACTCGGCCTCCATGTGCGGATAGTCGTGCTGGGTGGCCGGCGCGAACGTCTCCTTGATGGAGCGCGCGCTCACCCACCTCAGCAGGTTCATGAGCGATCCGGCCTTGTCGTTCGTGCCCGAGCCTCGGGCGCCGCCGAACGGCTGCTGCCCCACGACGGCTCCCGTCGGCTTGTCGTTGACGTAGAAGTTGCCGGCGGAGTTGCGGAGCGCGTCCAGCGCCTCCCGGATGGCGCGCCGGTTCCGCGCGAATACGGCCCCCGTGAGCGCATAAGGTGAGGTCCGGTCGACCACCTTCAGCGTATCCGCCCAATCGGCGTCGTCATAGACGTACACCGTGATGACCGGCCCGAAGATCTCCTCGCACATCGACACGTAGTCGGGCTTCTTCGTCACGATGATCGTCGGCTGGACGAACCAGCCCTCCGAGTCGTCGCACTCCCCACCCGCGACGATCTCCGCGTCCGAGGAGGAGCGCGCGTCGTCGATGTAGCCCTTGATCTTGTCGAACGCCTTCTGGTCGATGACCGCCGCCATGAAGTTCGTGAAGTCGCGCGGGTCGCCCATGGCCAAGGACTGGGTCCGATCCACCAGCGGACGTCGAAGCTCCTCCCACATGCTCGCGGGAACGTAGGCGCGCGACGCCGCGCTGCACTTCTGCCCCTGATAGCCGAAGGCGCCGCGTATGATGCCCGTCGTCACCTCCGCCGGGTCCGCGCTCGGGTGCACAACGATGAAGTCCTTGCCGCCCGTCTCGCCGACGATGCGCGGGTAGGAGCGATAGGTCTCCATCTTGTCCCCGATCGTCTTCCAGAAGCTCTTGAAGACGCCGGTCGAGCCCGTGAAGTGGATCCCGGCGAAGTCCGGGTGCGAGAGCAGCTCACGCGTGATGGCGACCGCGTCGCCCGCGACGAAGTTCACGACGCCCGGTGGCAGTCCCGCGGCCTCGAAGAGCTTCATCACGTAGTAGCTGGACAGGATCGACGAGTGTGCCGGCTTCCATATGATGGCGTTGCCCATCAGTGCGGGCGTGCCGGTGAGGTTGGCGCCGATGGCCGTGAAGTTGAACGGGCTGATGGCGTAGACGAAGCCCTCGAGCGCTCGGTACTCGGCCTGGTTCCAAACGCCGTCGTCCGAGAACGGCTGGATCTCGTAGACCTGCTCGGCGAAGTGCGCGTTGAAGCGGAAGAAGTCGATCGTCTCGCACGCGGAGTCGATCTCGGCCTCGTGCGCGGTCTTGCTCTGGCCGAGCATCGTCGCGGCGTTGAGGCGCTGCCGCCACGGGCCGGCGAGCAGCTCGGCCGCCTTCAGGAACACCGCCGCACGGTCTTCCCACCTGGTCGTGGACCAGTCGTGGTGCGCCTCCGCCGCGGCCGCGACGGCCCGCTCGACCTCCTTCGGGCCGGCATGATGGGCACGGGCCAGCACGTGGCCGTGCGCGTGGGGCATGATCACGTCGGACGTGTCGCCGGTACGGATCTCTTCTCCGGCGATGATGAGCGGAATGTCCACCACCCGGTCGGCCTGCGCGGCGAGCTCGGCCTTCAGCTCGGCGCGCTCGGACGTTCCGGGCGCGTAGGTGAGCACCGGCTCGTTGACGGGAGTCGGTGCGGTAAAGATGCCGTTCATGGAAGGGGCGGGTTGGCGGGGTGAACGGTTCGGCTGAAAAAAGCGGGGGCGGCAGGGTCCTCCCCACTGCCCCGAGGCGCGCGTCGTCGCCGGTGGCGGGAGGCGCGGGACCGGCCACCAGGGCCGATTGGACCGGGAATCTCACCGCGGGTGGTTGGGAGCGCAACGCCGCGCGCGGGGTGTGAAGGGTCCAGGAGCCGGTTGGTGGAAGCGCGGCGTCCTAGGCGACCCGTGCTCCCGGGGGCGTGTCGCCCCTATCGTGCGATGCCTCGGCCGCCTGCGATGCCTCGATTCCTTGGCCGCCGGCGCTGACGGACCGACCGTTCCTTCTCAGGTCCGGTCGGCCCGCCAGCCCTCCGCGAGCGCCGCCGTGCTCTCGCACGACTCCGACGTCGGGTTCGCGAACGCGTCCCCGACGGGGTCGAGGTGCCAATCGGTCCCCTCGACCCGCTCGTCCACCACCTCCGCGCCCAGCGCTCGCTGAGCCAGCGGCGTCACCACATCCTGGTACGCGAGCGCTGCCAGCCCCGCCAGCCACGCCATCGCCGTGAGTCCTCTCCGAACCATAACCCCACCCCTTCCTCATCTATCGTCAGATCTTTCGTCGAGGCATCGGCCGGATGCGCCGAGCCGCCGTCGTCGTATTCGTCCTTACGAGACGAGCCGCGCGTTTGATTCGTGACATCGCGGCCGGTGGCATCGCCTCGCACTTTCTTGGATGCCCACTTCGCCTCGAGGGTTGCGCCCGTGGCGCTTGCCCCCGGGCGGAGTCGGGCGGATCCCACGCTCGCGTCCGGGGTCGCCCCGTGGCCTTTTCAACCGCTTCGGGTTCTCTTTTTCCGGGACCCGTTTCCACCCGAGAAAACGCATGATCGATCGATGAATTCCGACGAGCTGCGACGCGCCGTCATGGCAACCCTCGCGCGCATCGCGCACCCGGCCACCGGCCGCGACCTGGTGAGCGGCGGACACGTCCAGGGGGTGGAAGTCGGCGAGGACGGCGTCGCCCACTTCCAGTTCATGCTCGGCCCGGCCGATCCCAAGGAGCTCGTCAAGGAGGCCAGGTCTGCGGTGGCCGCGCTCGACGGCATCACCGCGGTCAAGATCAACGTGCAGCTGCCGCAGATGGGGCCAGCGGGGGGCGGCGGTGGGGGCCGGCGCGGCGGGCTGAAGCCAGGTTCGGTGCCGGCTCCGACACCCAAGCCCGGCATCCTGTCGGACGTGCGTCACGTGGTCGCGGTCAGCTCAGGGAAGGGGGGGGTGGGTAAGTCGATGGTTGCGGCCAACCTGGCGGCCGCGTTGGCGAAGCAGGGCCAGCGAGTGGGGTTGCTGGACGCTGACATCTACGGTCCGAACATCCCGCTCATGTTCGGTGTGGACAGGCGTCCGAACGTGACCGGCCCGAAGGGCAAGGAGATGATCGAGCCCCTCGAGGCGCATGGCGTTAGGCTCATGAGCCTCGGCTTACTGCTCGACAAGGAGCAGCCCGCCATCATGCGCGGACCGCTCATCTCCGGCATCCTGAAGCAGTTCCTGGAGCAGGTCGACTGGGGACCGCTGGACATCCTGGTCGTCGACATGCCCCCGGGCACGGGAGACGCGCAGCTCTCGCTGGTGCAGACCATCGACCTGGACGGCGCGGTGATGGTCACCACCCCGCAGCTGGTCGCGACCGGCGACGTGCGCCGTGGCGTCAAGATGTTCGAGCGCGTCAACACGCGAGTGCTCGGCGTGGTGGAGAACATGAGCGGGCTTGCCTGTCCGCACTGCGGCGAGGTGGTGGACGTGTTCGGGGCGGGCGGTGGGGAGGCGCTCGCGGCCGAGATGGAGATTCCGTTCCTGGGCAGGATCCCGCTCGACCCCGCGGTCGCGGTGGCCGGGGACGAGGGCGTGCCCACGGTGCTGTCGGCACCGCGGTCCGCGGCGGCCGTGGCGCTCGAAGACGTGACGCGGACGGTCTCGGACGCGCTGGCGGTGCTGGTGGGCTGACGTCGGGGCGCCGCCGCTCGCTGCCTGGCGTGCCGCCCTCCGGGTGCCGATGTTGCCGGTCCGCAGACGCGGCCGAGACGGCCGCTCCGTGACCAGAAGGAGGGCCGCAATGTCACCGTCACGCGTTTCCACCACCGCGCTGGTCGCTTGTGCCGCGATCCTGCTGCCTGCGTGCGCCATGGAGCCGGCGGGCTCCGGGACGTCGAGGGGCAACCCGATCACGGGCGAGGGCCTGCCGAACCCGAATCCGACCGTGATCTCGAACTGGGGGCAACTCCCCGACGGCAGGGAGTGGGGCTCGACCGCCGGTGTCGACATCGACCCCATCGACGGGCACGTCTGGGCCTACGACCGGTGTGGCGCGGGCAGCTTCGGGGGCGGCGCCGCGATGAGCTGCGACACGAACCTCGTCGACCCGGTCCTCAAGTTCGACCGGAACACCGGCGAGGTGCTGGAGCAGTTCGGCGCGGGGCTCTTCGTCACGCCGCACGGGCTCCACGTGGACGGCGCGGGCAACGTCTGGGTGACCGACTTCGCCGGCAACGAGGCCGGGACGAAGGGCCATCAAGTCATCAAGTTCAGCCCTTCGGGCCAGGAGTTGATGCGGCTCGGCATCGCGGGGTCTCCGGGTAGCGGACCCGGTCAGCTGAATCAGCCCAACGACGTCATCACGGCGCCCGACGGGAGCATCTTCGTAGCCGACGGCCACAGCGGACAGAACTCGAACCCGCCCGAGGGATCGACCGGACGCATTCTGAAGTACACGCCCGACGGTGAGCTGATCACCGAGTGGGGACGGATCGGATCGCTGCACGGTGAGTTCCGCACGCCGCACGCGCTGGCGTTCGACTCGCGAGGCCGGCTGTTCGTGGCGGACCGCGGCAACCATCGCATCGAGATCTTCGACCAGGACGGCAACTATCTCGAGTCGCTCTACACGTTCGGACGCATCAGCGGGGTGTTCATCACGGAGGACGACCGCCTCTACGCCATCGATTCCGAGTCGAGCCCGAGCTCGCACCCGAACTGGATGAACGGGGTGCGGATAGGCTCCGCGTCCGAGGACTGGGTCACGGCGTTCATCCCGCCGTTTCCCGCCGACACGAGGCCGTACCAGGGCGCGGCGGGCGAAGGCGTGGCCGTCGACGCGGACGGAAACGTCTACGCCGCCGAGGGACCAAACTCCCTCCGCTTCGCCGGTGGTGGGCTGACCAAGTACGTGACGGCCGGCATGTGAGGCGGAGGTCGGGTCGGCGGAGGTGGTGCGCCCCGCGCCGACCGACGGCGCGGACGGGTCAGCCGCTCAGCGGCCCTCCAGCCACTTCCGGTCCGCGTCCGACAGCGCGTCCGGACCGCGTGCCTTCTCGATGAGCTTCACGACGATCCAGCCCACCAGCAGGATGGGCGCCACCTTGAACAGCAGGAAGGTCGCCAGGCCGAACGTGAGCGAAAACACGACACCGATGATCGACAGCACGATCCCCGCCACCACGAGCGTGACGAGGCCTACCGCGAAGAAGGTGAGCAGAGTACCGATCATCGAACCTCCAAGGGCTTAACGTATCCAGACGACCGAGACGCTGCCGAATGCCGCGTCCAGGTCGATCGTGACTTTTCGGGAAGCGTCCTCCCAGTCCAGGGAATAGTACGCGTCGCCGCGCTTGACCAATCCCTCCGAGTCGAGTGAGGTCAGGAAGCTGTCCTTCCTGAGTCGTACCCCGAGTCCTTCCGGAATGCGCAGCTCGAGAGACCCGAGGCCCATGTTGAGCGCCAGCGCCGCGTCGCGCTGCCAGCGCCCGTCGAGCCACAGCGTCAGCTCGCCGACGCCCGCGTCCACCTCGATCCGTTCCGCGTTCAGGTTGCCGAGCCCCCTCGCGGTGAACTCCGCCGCGCCAACCTCGAAGCGGGCCGAGCCCATGGTGGACGGGTTCGGCTCGGAGACATCCACGGTGGACTCCGAGGCCCCGGTGCTCAGATCGAGGTCGGTCAGCGCGAGCCCGCCGAGGTCGATGTCGGCCCGGACCGCGCCGAACTCCAGGTCCAGGTCCATGGGGATGCCGCGCGCCAGCTCGATCTCCAGCTCGCCGGAATGCTTGTCGAAGTCCACGCCGCGCCCCACGGACTCTGCGCCGAGCCGGAGCACGTTCCCGGAGAGATCCGACACGGGCTCGAACCGCTCCTCGTCGTACCGGAGGTGCATGCGGTAGAGCAATCCCTCGTCCATGGAGCGCACGGTGAACCGTCCCGCTCCGTATTCCACGTAGACCCGGACGGGGTCGTTGCTCTCGAGCTGGCGGGACATCGTTACGTCGCGCCAGCTCTGGCCCTGCGCCAGGGAGGGCAGGCCGAGCGCCGCCGCGGCGGCGAGGGCGATGAGGCTACGCATGATCGCCCTCCTCGCCCGCAGCCGCTTCCGGACCGCCGGTGCCCGCTCCCGCACCGCCGGCCCCCGAACCGGTACGGCCGGTGCCCGAACCCTTGTCGCCGGTGCTCGAACCTTTGTCGCCGGTGCCCGAACCCTTGTCGCCGGTGCCCGAACCGCCCCCGCGCCGCGTGCCGCCCGCGCCACGCCTGCCGCCTCCGGTGCCGCCCCTCGCGGCCTGCTCCACGTCCACGTCGACGTCGACGTTCATCGCCGCCTCCCATGCCTCGTCGGGATCGTAGGACCGCCAGTACTCGCGCCTCCGGCCGCCCCTCGTCAGCAGGACCGCGCCGAAGCCGATCTGCACCGCCGCCAAGGTGATCAGCACTCCCGCGAACGTCAGCAGCGCGCTCAGGAATCGGAGGAACGGCGCGATCGAGATCACGTTGGCCGCCATGAACGCGAACACGAGGCCGAGCAGCCCGGCGAAGATCGTGAATACGCCGTTGGACTTCCGGATCCAGCCCGTCCACGGGTAGTCGCTGTCGGCGAGCCACTCGCCCGTGTTGCGCGCGATCGCGACGTAGCCCAGGACGCCCGCGGCGGCGGCGGCC
>Ga0299906_10005781_pt1 | contig 10042 bp, 9 predicted proteins | sample RVTome_14_FD_200259 | JGI IMG/M metagenome (GOLD analysis project Ga0299906, IMG submission 200259) | Soil microbial communities from uranium-contaminated site in the Upper Colorado River Basin, Wyoming, United States - RVT145D125 (version 2) ...
GCAAGAGCCACATCATGGCGCTGGTGGCCGACCCGGGACTGGCGCTGTTTTGTGGGCTCAACGCTATCCCCAAGAAGAGCTACTTGAGCGTAACCGGTAACCCTCCGGCGTTCTTCCTTCGCGCGTAACCGCGATCCAGAATTGCTTCCGTGATCAACGCACGGAGGCAATAGCGATGGCCAGACGAGGCAAGGGCAAGTGGATTCAACGCAACGAAGCGCAGTGGCGCTCGCTACTGGCGCGCTTTTCCGACAGCGGGCTGAGTGTCGGGGCGTTCTGTGGGCGCGAAGCGCTGAGCACGGCGAGCTTCTATCGCTGGCGTGGTCTGATCGAGCGCCATGATGGGGGCGAGGCTCTGGCCGTGCACGGCAAATCGCCGTTCCTCGACTTGGGGGCTGTGAGGGGGGAAGCGGCGCGCGGGGCGCCGGTGGAGCTCAGGCTGGATCTGGGTGGCGGGTTGAGCTTGCACCTGGTGAGGCGCTGATGTTCTTCCCCGAGGGACAGGTGCGCGTGCACCTCTACGGCCGGCCGGTGGACATGCGCCGGTCCTTCGACGGGCTGTACGCGCTGACGCGCCAGGAACTGGGTCAGGATCCGATGAGCGGGCGGCTGTTCGTGTTCATCAACCGACGCGCCACGCAGATGAAGGTGCTGTACTGGGATCGCACGGGATTTTGTGTGTGGGCGAAACGCCTCGAGCAGGGCCGGTTCGTGTCGGACTGGGGGCGTGTGTCGACCCAGGAGATGGACTGGACGGGGCTGAAGCTCTTGCTCGAAGGCATCGAACCGCGGGTGGTAAGAAGACGTTACAAACATAGCGCAACCGTGGTGCAGGATGCAAAAACAAATGCACTGCAACTGTGATGCAAACGGTATAATTGCATCTATGAAAGGGACGACCACCGCGCGTGTGCTGAGCTTGGAGGAAGCCGCTCAGTTCGCACCCGAGCAAGTGGTGAGTCTGAGCCGGGAGTTGGCGGCGGCGCAGCAGCAGCTGGATTGGTTCAAGCGCCAGTTGTTCGGACAGAAGAGCGAGCGGCGCCTCATCGAGAGCGCCGGCGCGCAGCTCAACCTGGGAGCGCTCATCGACCAGGGGCAAGCGCAGGCACCCCCCAAGCAGCAGGTCATTGCCGCGCACACGCGCAGGGTTGCCAGAGCGAAGCCCGAGGCTGGCGATGAGTGCGTAGCCTTCTTCGACGAGACGCGTGTGCCGGTGCAGACGATCGAGCTGGCGCCGGTGGAAGCCGCCGGGCTTGCCCCGCAGGAGTTCGAAGTCATCGGCCACAAGGACAGCTACCGGCTGGCGCAGCGCCCGGGCAGCTACGTGGTGCTCAAGTACCGCCGGCCGGTGATCAAGCTGCGCGCGAGCCAGACGATCGTGTGCGCTGCGGCCCCGATGAGCGTGATCGAAGGCAGCCGCGCGGAGGTGAGCTTCGTGGCTGGGGCGCTGATCGACAAGTTCGCCTACCACATTCCGTTGTACCGGCAGCACCAGCGCCTGGAGGACGGGGGCATCACGGTGAGCCGGCCGTGGCTGACGCAGATCGCGCAGCAGGGGGCAAGCCTGCTCGAGCCGATCTATGCCGCGCAGTTCGCCTCGATTCGTGAGAGCCGCGTCAAGGCCATGGACGAGACCCCGATCAAGGCTGGGCGCGCGGGGCCGGGCAAGATGAAGGGGGCCTACTTCTGGCCGGTGTACGGCGAGCTCGACGAGGTGTGCTTCCCGTTCTTCGAAAGCCGCCGGGCCGAGCATGTGGAGCAAGCCCTGGGGCTCGAGCCCGCCCAGGGCGCGGTGCTGCTCTCCGATGGCTACAGCGCCTATGCCCACTACGCCGCCAAGACCGGGATCACGCACGCGCAATGCTGGGCGCACACCAGGCGGCACCTGTTCGAGGCGCAAGGCACCGAGCCTCAGGCGGCCGCACACGCGCTCGAGATGATCGGCGCCCTGTACGAGGTCGAGGCTCGCATCCGCGACAAGAAGCTCGCCGCGGCGCGCAAGCTCGACTACCGGCTCATCCACGCCAAGCCCATCGTCGCGCAATTCTTCGCCTGGGTGAATCAAACCTTCGAGGCACAGGGATTGTTACCGAGCAACCCGCTGACCAAGGCCTTGGCGTATGCCCGAGAGCGACGATGCGGGCTCGAGGTCTATCTCAGCGACCCCGATGTGCCCATCGACACCAATCATCTGGAGCGTGCCCTACGCGCCATTCCGATGGGTCGCAAGAACTGGCTGTTCAGCTGGACCGAGCTGGGCGCCAAGCACGTGGGCATCGTCCAGAGCCTGATCGTGACCTGCCGGCTGCATCAGATCGATCCGTACGACTACCTGGTCGACGTGCTGCAACGCCTGGGCCAACATCCTGCCTCGCAAGTCCACCTGCTCACCCCGCGGCTGTGGAAGCAGCACTTCGCCACCAACCCGCTGCGCTCGGCGATACACAGCCTGCCTGCGAAAGCAACAACACCGTAGAGTTACCGGTTACGCTGGTGATACCTCATCGTGATTCCCCTTGTCTTGGTCGATGGGAGGAATCATAAGTATCCCAGCTCGCCTCACTTGTGAGGTAGCGTGTTGCACTTAGTATATGAATCCGCGCACCGGAGATCCTGCGGATCAGCCCGGAGGCTTCGGTAGAGCGCTGGCGCGACAGGATGCCCTACAGGAATCAGGTCGACCGGGAGGGATTCATCGCGGGGCTGCGAAAGGCGGGGTTGAAATAAGCTTTGCATAGTGGCCCTCCTCTGGACTAGCGCAGCGCTCGGTGCTGCGCGCCGAGCTGCAGCAGTCCGCACCCGAACACCGGGTCGCGGCCGATTCGGCCGAGGTCGCGCGCCGACCGGCACAGCGCCAACTCCACGCTCTCTGGCGGCGCGGTGTTCGCTGCCAGATGCAGTGCGACGGCGCCGGTGACCAGCGCTGCGGCGAACGATGTACCGCTTACGTAGCGTCCCGCACCGTCGCCCGGCACCCACAGGTCCACACCGGGCGCGCTCAGATCGACGTAACCGCCCTGGTTGGCTTGCGCATAGTTGCGGTCGAGCGCGTCGGTGGCGGTCACCGCGAGCGCGTCCGGGTAGGCGGCCGGATACACCGGGCTCGCCGCGGGACCGTCGTTGCCGACGGCGGCGACCAGCGGGACGCCGCGCTGCACCAGCAGCGCGAGCAGTTCGCGCAGCAGCCGGTTGGGCGGGCCGCCCAGGCTGGCGTTGATCACCTCCACGCGCTGCCCGATCAACCAGTCGCTCGCGCGCAGCAGCAGCGCCACGTTGGTGGTCTCGCGCGACTCGCCACGACGCACCACTTCGGCGGCGTGCAGCGCGCAACCGTGTGCGACCCCTCGGAACCCGGCAGCGGCGTCCTCGCCGACGAGCAGCGCGGCGAGTGCCGTGCCATGCGCGGATTCCGCAGCGCTCTCGCCCGCGCGCAGAAAGCTCTTGCGCGCGATGGTCGCGCGGCGCAGCGCGGGGATCGGTTCGACCGCCGTATCCAGCAGCCCGATGCTCACCGTGCGAGCGGGCTTCACCGGGCCGCGCAGACCGATCTTGCTGCCGGCATACAAGCGCGGCTGTCCGAGCAGCGCGTAGCGCGTGTTGTAGTCCACGATCCAGTCGCCGCGCGCGAGCGACAGGTGCGACTTCAGGTCCGCGGCGCTCAGCGTGGAGGCAAGCCGGTACACGGTCAGCACGCGATCGAGGTGCGGCAGCTCGATGCGTTCCGCCGGCTGCAGCTTGAAGCGCGCGGCGATGTCCGCCGTGCCGCGCTCCGCCGCCGCAAGGCTGGGCCACAGCAGCAGCAGCTCGCCGGGCTCGTGCGCGGGCAGATCGGACGGAGCGATGTCGCCCGGTCGGATGCCCGCTCCCGCAGGCTGCCGGAATCCTTCGAAATCGAAGCGGTCCGCCGGCGTCAGTGTGCGCGGGGTCGCACCGCCCCGTCCCGGATCGCTCGGTGTGACGGGGCCGGGTCTGCTGGGGGGCGGCGGAGGCGTGGCGAAGCTGTCGCCGCCCGCGCGGTCGATCGGCGTGCGCGACTGTGCCGGCAGGTCCGCAGCATGCGTGGCCAGACCGACCGCCAGCCAGCCGAGGAGCATACGGGCGCGCACTTGTCTTCCTTCAACGCGGCGGCGCGGGCGCGACGGATGCGACCACGTCTGCCGCCGCCTGCAGATCACGCATTGCCGCGTCGGCGCGCTCCGGAAGCACCGACACGGTGTACACACCCAGTGCCCCGGGCCCATCGACGATGCGTGCCTCGACGCTTGCCAGCAGCGAGCGTATCTGCGCTTCGGTGGCCTGCGGCGCGAAGGTGACTTGCAGCATCGTGCCCTGCGCGAGGCCCGGACCCCCCAGCGTGTGCAACGTTTGCTGGCGATCGTGGAGCAGCACGCCGATCACCAGCGTCTGCGCCACCAGCACGCTGGCCGCCAGGGCGAGCGCCGGCACCAGCCAGCGCGGCCGCTCCCGCCCCCGCAGCGGCAACACGTTGCTCTCCGGTGCGATGCGCGCCAGGAAGCGGCCGAGCCCCAGGTCGCCCGCGGGCTGTGGCGTCGCGGCCTTCACATCGGCGCCCAACCGCGTGATCCAGGCGAGCTCCGCCCGGCAGCGCTCGCACGCGCCCAGATGCCCGTCCACCTCGGCGCGCTGCGCGGCCGGCAGCGTGCCGTTGACATACCACGGCAGCAGCTCGCTCACATGATCGTGTTGCAGTTCAGCCATCGTCCTGCTCCCGCCGCAGCCGTCTCTCCAGGCAGCGTTTCATTTTCTGGCGCGCGTGAAACAAGCGCGTCTTCACCGTCCCCTCCGGGCAGCCCTGGATCTGCGCCACCTCGGCGAGCGGCAACTCTTCGTAGAACACCAGGTGCATGCACTCGCGGTGCTCATCGGACAGCGTCTCCAGGCAGTGCGCGACGTGCTCGGCGCGCTGACGGCGCGCGAGCACATCGTAGCCGCCTTCGTCGTCGCCCGGCAGAACCTCCGCCAGCTCGTCCACGTCCACGCTCTCCAGCGGCCGGCGCTTGCGCAAGCGGTCGAGGAGGCGGTGCCGCGCGATGCTGAACAACCAGGTGCGCACCAGCGACCGGCCGGCGAAGCGCTTGGCGGTGGACCACACCTCGTACATCGTGTCGACCACCACGTCGTCGGCCTCCGCAGCATTGCCCAGCTGGCGCATGGCGAACGCATGCACCTGGGGCGCGAACGCCCGGTAGAACTGCGCCATGGCGCCCTGGTCGCCCAGGCAGATGCGCGCCAGCCAGGCACGCGCCTCGTTGTCGTCTGCGGCCATGTTGCGCTGCCCTCTGGCCCTTGAGTCGCACAGCGGGCCGGATCGGTTCAAAGAAAGTGCGGACTGGACGGAGCAAGCCTTGGGCGCATCCCCCAAACGGGCGGGCGGCGCCACCGTCGCGCCATCTTCCGCGCCTCACCGCCCCCGCGTCAACCGCTCACCGAACCTGAAAATTCTTCTATGCTCTCGACTTCGACGAACAACTACAACGCACCCAATGACTGACAGCGTACGCAGCGCCGGTTTGCACCGGATCGTGATCGTGGGGGGAGGCGCCGGCGGGCTGGAGCTCGCCACGAGCCTGGGAGACAAGCTCGGGCGCAAGCGGCGGGCGCTCGTGACGCTCGTGGACAAGTCCCGCACCCACCTGTGGAAGCCGCTGCTGCACCAGGTGGCCGCAGGCAGCATGGACCTGAACGACCATGAGCTGGACTACCTGTTCCAAGCGCGCTGGCATCATTTCCAGTTCCAGCTCGGGCGCATGGACGGGCTGGACCGCGAGCACCGGCAGATCCATCTCGCGCCGACTTATGACGAGACCGGGCGCGAAGTGATCCCGGCGCGCAGCATCCCCTACGACACGCTGGTCATCGCGGTGGGCAGCACCACCAACGACTTCGGCACGCCCGGCGCCGCGCAGCACGCCATCTCCCTGGACAACCCGGAGCAGGCCGCGCTGTTCCACTCGCGCCTGATCAACGCCTGCCTGCGCGCCAACGCGCAACCCGGGCCGTTGCCGCCGGGACAGCTCGACATCGCCATCATCGGCGCCGGCGCCACCGGCGTCGAGCTGGCCGCCGAGCTGCACAACACCCTGCGCGAGCTGATCGCCTTCGGCTTCGAGCGCATCAACCCCGAGGAGGACATCCAGCTCACCATCATCGAGGCCGCGCCCAAGATCCTGCCGGCGCTGCCCGAGCGCCTGTCCAACGCGGTGATGAAGCTGCTGCACAAGCTGAAAGTGGACGTGCTGACCGGCGAGCGCGTGACCGAAGTGTCCCCCCGCGGCGTACGCACCGCCACCGGGCGCGAGGTGCCGGCCGAGCTGGTGGTGTGGGCCGCGGGCATCAAGGCGCCGGATTTCCTCAAGGACCTGGCCGGCCTGGAGACCAATCGGCTGAACCAGCTCGTCGTGCACCAGACGCTGCAGACCACGCGCGACCCGAACATCTTCGGCCTTGGCGATTGCGCCGCCTGCCCCTGGCCCGAGAAAAACGGCTGGATCCCGCCGCGTGCGCAGTCGGCCCACCAGCAGGCCTCGCATCTTTGCCGCATGCTGCCGCGGCACCTCGAGGGCAAGCCGCTGCAGCCGTTCCGCTACCGCGACTTCGGCTCGCTGGTCTCGCTCGGGGCCTACAGCACGGTGGGCAGCCTGATGGGCGCGATCACGCGCGGCAGCGTGATGATCGAGGGCTGGTTCGCGGGCATGATGTACCGTTCGCTGTACAAGATGCACGAGTACGCGCTGCATGGCTTCACCAAGGTGGCGCTCGACACCGTCGCGCGCATCATCACCCGGCGCACCGAGCCGCACGTGAAGCTGCATTGAAGCGGGCATCTCGAGCGGCATTCGAAACCACGAGGCCCGCAAGGTCCAGGTATGGGCGCGCAAGTGAGGCTTGGGAAGCGCCTCTGTCCGATGCGCCGCGCGCTGGCATCGTCGGACAGGCCTCGGGCCGCAAGTTCGTGGACACCGACCGGACCAAATTGTGACTGCAAGCGCGCGTGCCGCGTCCCCAGCGGCGCGCCTTGGCGCGCCGGCGCCCTTCACTAGCGGCGCGCCAAGGCGCGCCGGCAGACCTCAAAGGTCGAGTCGCGTGTGGCGCCTAGCAGCAGTTGCTGGCGCACGGGAAGCGCCGGCGCACCTCGGCGATAACCGGTCAACGAATAGCTTTCGATGGGAGCGGTATCGGCCCATTTGCTGTCCCGCCTGAACAGGGTCACAGTAGCCGTATAGACGTAAGTGCCGTCTCTTGGATTGAAGTAATCGGCCCCTGCCACGTAAAAGACAAATCGCCGGTGGGGATACGACTCGCTGCAGTCATGTGTAATGCCGTTCGCCACCGCGATCGACAGGTGGGAGAGCTTGACCGTTCCGGTGTTCGCGGAACCCACCCAGGCGAACTTGCCTGCTTGGCCGGGTACCGCCATGGCCGCAAGCAAGATCGCCATCGCGCCCGACGACAGTCTTCTCATCCTGAGGCCCCCCTTTTTCTCTTCGTGGCTGGACATTCGATTGTCTGGTTGCGGCGGTCGCGCATGCACCGGCATGCAGACACCAACGCGTTAGACCAAGTCTAGCAAGCAAGCACTGGAGCCGCCAAGCCAGAGTCCGCGTTACACGACTCGACACCGAGTCTTTCTTGCGCGGCCAACGCGGATGCACCAGCCTCCAGGACCGCCGTCCGGCGGTGAAAGATGGTGGGTCGAGGGTCGATCCGCAAAGTGAGTCGTTCAAATTTCATGATCGGTTTCACAGCGACCTGGGCGATGTTGGGTCGCTTTACAGGCGTTCGCGACCGGATCCGGCGAGGAACTCGAACAGTCCCGCACGGGGGTTCCATCGTTGCATGCAACTACCGATCGGTCCAATGAAAAGCGCGCAACCACAGAAACGCTAAAGACAGTCAGGTCCCGGTCTTGCTGCCGTTTGGTGCAGCACTTTCGCTGAGGGTTCGCGGGGGTCTCGACCGCCATCGGACGAAAGGGCGGCCGTCGGAGCATCAGTTCTTCTGCATGTTCACGCGAACCGCGCCATACGGGGGCCAACGCGAACGGAATCGGCGTCGCATGCGTGGGGCCGCAATGACGGCTCGCACTGTCCTGCTATATCTGCCCGGCACGAAAGCGACCGCTGCGCCCGACCTTTATCTGCCCGGGTGGTCGGTGCACGTAGCGCGCGGGGTGTCCGAAGCGAAGGAACGCGTCGAGTCTGGACGCGACCGGGTGGGTCTCGCGTTAATCGATTCGATCGACGAGTCAACGCTATCGAAGGTCCACGACATCGTTTGCCTCCGCAGTCACATGGCCTGGATCGCGCTAGTGTCGAAGGAGTGGGCGGTACGGCCGGAGGTTGCACAGATCGTCTCGCAGTGCTTCTACGACTACCACACCACTCCGCCGGACCCGGGGCGCTTGCTGATGGTTCTGGGCCACGCCCACGGCATGGCCACGCTGAGGGGCGCTTCCGCCACTGCTCAGACGATCGAGGGCGGCAACGAATTCCAGATGGTCGGGGCGAGTTCGCGCATGCAAAGCGTTTTCGCCGCCATCCGAAGAATCGGTAGCGTCGACGCGCCGGTCTTGATCACGGGCGAGAGCGGAACAGGCAAGGAGCTCGCCGCTCTCGCCATTCACGAGCGCTCGCATCGGGCTCAGGGGCCGTTCGTTGCCGTCAATTGCAGCGCTCTGCCGCATGATCTCATCCATTCGGAGTTGTTCGGCCATGAAAAAGGCGCATTCACGGGCGCCCACGCGCGCAGGATGGGTCGGGTAGAGATGGCTGCGGGAGGGACGGTGTTCCTGGACGAGATCGGGGATCTGCCATTGGACCTTCAGGTTTACCTCCTTCGGTTCTTGCAGGAACACACCATCGAGCGGCTGGGCAACGCGCGTCCCATCACGGTCGACGTGCGCGTGATCGCGGCTACCCATGTCGACCTGGAGGAGGCCATGCGGGCAGGACGGTTTCGCGAGGACCTTTATTATCGCCTCAACGTGCTGCGCCTCGACATGCCGTCTCTGCGGGAACGAGAAGGGGACATGGAGATACTCGCGCGGTTCTTCTTCGACAAGTTTGCGCGTACCGAGCGCACCACCGCTCGAGGTTTTTCCCGTCAGGCGTTGGACGCGATGAAGGTCCATTCGTGGCCGGGCAACGTGCGCGAGCTTATCAACCGCGTCCGTCGTGCGATCGTCATGTGCGAACACCGCCTGATCTCCCCAGCCGATCTCGGGCTGGAGCGACGGCAGTCGACGCGCTCCATGCTGACGCTGGAGACGGTGCGGGCACTGGGGGAAAAGCAGGCCATCTCGCAGGCCTTGTGGCGCACCACGAATAACGTGACGCAAGCGGCACGCGAGCTCGGAGTTTCGCGCATGACGCTATACCGGCTCATGGAGAAGCATCATCTGGCAATGCCCAGGGCGAACGAGGACGGTTCCACGCAGGGTAGCGCGGCGGGGCATGAGCCCTAGCTGTCTCCAAGCAGTGTCATCGGCCATTTGCGCTCAAGCTCTTGGTTTCTTACGAACCGGCCTAGTGTTACCGTGCAGCCGCCGTCTCGCGGAAGAGACTAATTGGGAGCGGCGGATTCGCCGGCAGCAGCCCATCTGCGTGCTGTTACAAAGCATTAGCGCGCCAGGAATATAGATTGCGTTGGCCTCGATGCGGTGGCGGCCAGGTCCCGGCCGTCCCTTCATCAGCTTCCTTCGCGGAGGGCCAATGGCGACTGCGCGCAGGCCTGGCGATCGCGGCCTGGTCGAGAGAAGGCCGAGCGGCGCGCGGCTCTCTCTAGTCGTTCTGCTGGCTCGTGTCCCGGTCGCGTCGATTCTTGCTCAATACGAACCACAGCAAACGCACGACAGGCCGGGAGTATGGTTCCATCCATCGGATTGCGTCACCAACGAAGTCTTGTCCGGCATTCGCGGTGCGGGTCTTCCCATCCCGGTTGCCAATGCTGCCGGCCCTCCGCTGATTCCGCGAGGAAAGATCACGGTGATCCTCTGGGATGAACACTCGAAACTCCCACCCAG
>Ga0299906_10005782_pt1 | contig 10039 bp, 12 predicted proteins | sample RVTome_14_FD_200259 | JGI IMG/M metagenome (GOLD analysis project Ga0299906, IMG submission 200259) | Soil microbial communities from uranium-contaminated site in the Upper Colorado River Basin, Wyoming, United States - RVT145D125 (version 2) ...
GCCGTCCTTGGTGACCGTGGGCGAGCCCCAGCTCTTCTCGATGACGACGTTGCGCCCCTTCGGGCCGAGGGTCACGCGAACGGCGTTGGCCAGCGCGTCGACGCCCCGCTGGAGCCGCTCGCGGGCGGCCTCGTGGAACCGGATCTCCTTGGCAGCCATGGCTGGATCGTGCCTCCCTTGGAATGGATCTTGGTATGGATGCGGAGTGGGATAAACACCCGCCGCGGGCGCGTCAAGGTCCGCCCCCCTGGGGGGCCTATCGGACCACCCGATCCCCCGTGGGGCAACGGGCTAGGAGACCAGACAGTCGGCCAGGATCCGGATGGCCTCGGGCCGCCGGATCACGAGGTGGCCGCGGTCCAGGCCGATCAGTCCCTGCTCGGTCCAGGCCCGCATCTGCTTGTTGATGCTCTCCCGGGTGGCCCCCACCAGGTCGCCCCACTCCTCCTGGGACAGGCGCAGCCGGATGCGGGTACCCTCCGGGGTCTCCTCCCCGTCCGTGGCCGCCACCTCGCAGAGCTTCTTGGCCAGGCGCACGGGCAGGTTCAGGAAGAGCGTGTCCTCGACCAGCTCGGAGAGCCGCTTGAGGCGCTCGGCCATGATCGACAGCAGCTTCACGGCCAGCTCGGGCTCGCGCCGCACGCAGGCCAGGAAATCCCGGCGGTCCACCACCAGGAGCTCCGAGCGCTCGATCGCCACGACGCTGGCGGTGCGCGGCAGTCCCGCGAGCAGGGCCACCTCGCCGATCACCTCGCCGGGGCCGTGCAGGTTGAAGACCACGTCGTCGCCGGCCGCCGAGGTGGTCAGCACCTTGAGCTTGCCCCGCACCACGACGTAGACCTGGGCCCCGTCGTCCCCCTTGTGGAAGAGCTCCTCCCGCGGCGCCAGGCGGCGGGCGTGGGCGACGCGCACCAGGGCGTCGAGCTCGCGGGGAGCCAGGCTAGAGAAGAGCGGCACGCGGGCCAGCAGGGCGCGCCGCTCGTCGGCGCCGAGCGCGGGCATGGCGGGATCATACCCGCCCCGCGGAGCGTTCGCGGCTAGCGCACCCAGCCCGGCAGGCAGCCGGCCCGGCGGCACTCCTCGGCCAGGCCCTCCTCCAGATAGGCGTCGAGGGCCGCGATTCGCTCCTCGAGGGCGTCGAGGTCCCGGTTCACCTGGCCGCAGGCGACCTTGCGCTCGAGGCCCGCGTCGTCCTTGCGGTAGAGCTCCCCGCCCCGGTTGCACCAGAGCGCGTAGCCCTCGAGGCGATCGCGCCTGGCGGCGAGGGCGGCGAGCTCCTGCTCGCTCTGCCGCCGCTTCTCCCGCCAGCTGCGCTCCGCGTCCGCCTCGGCCTGCTCGCGCAGGGCGGTATCGGAGGCGGAGGGACGCAGCGCCGCCGGCGCCGGCGACGCGGGCACGCGCTGGATCACGTCGGCCGGCTCGTGGACCCGGGCGTCCCCGCAGACCGCGGGGTTGTCCGTGAACGAGACCGAGCCGTCCGGCCCGACGCAGCGGTAGAGCTCCGCCCGCGCGGCGGCGGGACCGAGCAGCTCCGCCAGCAGGATCAGGCCCGCGGCGCTCGAGCGCAGCTCCATGGCGCTACTCGCGCCAGGCCGCCGGAACGCCCAGCCGGTTGGCCTCCCGCTCCAGCGCCTCGAGGCTCCGCTCCAGCTCGGTGCGCCGCGTCTCCAGCTCCTCCCGGCGTCCCGGACCCGCGAGCGCGCTGGTCTCCAGGTGGCTCTCGAGTCGGCCCAGGGGCTCGCGCACGCGCCGGAATCGCTCCCGCCACTCCTCGGCGCCGACCCCGCCGCGAAGATCCGGATTCTCCGCCAGCGTGATCACGCCGGCCGCCGCGTCGACCTGGTACACGAAGTGGTTGAAGAACGCGCCTCCGAGGAGCCCCACCTCCATGCTGGGGTTGACGGTCGCCTCGAGGCCCTCCACCCGCGCCCCGGCCACCTCGACCGAGTCGAGGTTCACCAGCGCATGGCTCGCGACGCCGTTGGCGGTGCGGACGTAGACGTGCGGGGTCTCCGGGCCCGCTCCCAGGCCGAGACGCTCCGCCACCGGAGCGGGCAGCGAGATGCCGCTGGCCCCCGTATCGACGTAGAAGGGCGCCTCGACGGAGTCGTTCAGCCGGACGTCCACCAGCATCAGCGTGCCGTGGCGGCGGAAGGGGATCTGGAGGCTGCGCGCGTGCCGCGACGCGCTGGCCGGCGGAGAGGCCGTCGGGTAGCGCTGCAGGCGGCCGGGCCGGGCGGCCTCCGCCTCGGCCTTCGCGGCGGCGCGATGGCGCGGCGGCACCTGATCGAGCGACTGCGTGAAGTGGAGCTCGCCCTGCTCGTCGGTCCAGCGGTAGATCTCGGCTCCCACCGGAGTCGATCCGGCGAGGACGATCGCTCCGAGCAGCGCCGCCGTGCCTCGCATCGCCTCCCGGATCGGCGCGACACCGAGCGCTCTTGACGCGCCGCCCGGGGCGACGGAGCGGCGCGAGCGGCTTTCCCTGTTGAGATGCCGCCCTGCGCTGCCAGCCGCCGCCGCGCGCGGCGGCAGGCGAGCGGCACCTCGGTCCCCCCGCCTCGGCGGGGAGACCGGGGCCGCGCTGCGATCGCCCTCCCCCTCTGACCGGGCCATGGAAACGCGAGGGGCGCCGGAGATCTGTGATCCAGATCACCGAAACGCGGCCCGCGCGGATCAGCGGCGATTCCAGGGAGAGCGGTAGCGGAGCCCCAAGTCGAGGATGCGCTGGATCAGCGCCTCGTAACCGAGCCCCGCCGCCGCCGCCGAGAGGGCGTAGTCCTCGTCGGCGGCGAGGTCGGGCACGGCGTTGGCCTCGATCACGAAGAAGCGGCCGTCCGCGGCCAGGCGCAGATCGACCCGCGCGAAGCCGGACAGGCCCAGGCTGTGCTGCACGCGCCGCGCGATCCGCGCGATGCGCCCGGCGACGCCCGCCGGCAGGCGGCGCGCCGGGCCGGTCCGGATCCCCACCCGCTCCTGGTACTCCAGGTCCCACTTCACCCGGGCGGTGGCGATGGGAAGGCTCCCCTCGGGCAGCTTCTCGAAGGACATCTCCCACACGGGGAAGGTGCGGATGCGGTCGTTGCCCAGGAGGCCGATGGTGAGCTCGCGACCCTCCACGTACTGCTCGACGATGGCGTCGGTCTCGACGCTGCGGTGCAGGAACTCGACCCGCGCCCGGAGCTGGGCCTCGTCGTGGACCACCGAGGCCTGGGAGAGGCCCAGCGAGGCCTCCTCCTCCGCCGACTTCACGATCAGCGGGAAGCCGAGGCTGCGGGGGATCCGCGCGCGCTGCCCCAGGCGCACCACGGCGAAGTCGGGCGTGGGGATCCGGTGATAGCGGAAGATCTTCTTGGCCAGCGCCTTGTCCCGCGCCAGCAGGATGCCCCGGGGATTGCAGCCCGTGTACGGAGCCCCCAGGAGCTCGAGGTAGCTCACCACGTGGACCTGGTAGGCGGCCACGTCCCGGAACTCGACGAGCTGGTTGAAGACGATGTGCGGCCGCCAGCCCTCGACCACGGCGCGGATCGGCAGCAGCTCGCCCGACACGCCGAGCACGTGGACCTCGTGGCCGAGGGCGCGCAGCGCCTCGCTCACGTGGTGCTCGGTCTTCCAGGGCAGCATCTGCTTCTCGCCGAGCCCCTCCACCGAGTCCGGCGGGACCAGGTCCTCGTGCACGAGCACGAGCACGCGCCGCTTCCTCACCGGGGGTACTCTCGGACCGATCTCTTCTCGCCGTAGCGGGCCCGCTTGCGCCGGTAGTACTCGCCGAGGCCCATCGTCAACGTCGACACCGGATCCATGCGCCCCCGGGTGCGCAGCAGCGGGCGCCGGCGGCGCAGCCCGGCCATCACCGCGTCCACGTACTCGAGCTTCTCGAGCGCCGGCCAGCCGGCGTAGCGCCTGCGCCAGGCCGAGCGCGGCTCGAGCCAGACGGCGAAGGTCTCGGCGAAGTCCTCCACCGGGTGGCTCTGGGCGTACCAGTTCACCAGGTTCCTCACGTGGCGCCGGCTGCCGGGCCGCGGCACGTAGGTGCTGCGGTAGGGCTCGCTGGCGCTGCCGAAGACCTCGCGCCAGCCCTTCCGGCGGTGCAGGCGGTAGGCGTGGTCGAGGGCGTGGGCGGTCTCGTGGCGCAAGAGCCGCATGCACCACTCGCGGGTCCCGCCCTCCACTTCGAGCATCTCGCGGCGCTCGAGCCGCACGAGCCGGGGGTGGGCCAGGTAGAAGGGGATGGCGAAGCCGGTGGACCCCGACGGGGTGAACCAGTCGCTGGAGAGCCACACGTAGGGCCGGAAGCGCAGGCCGGCCGCCGCGAGCTCGCGCCCGAGCTGCGCCACCCGCGGCTCGAGGACAGAGCCCTCGACGCGGAGCGAGAGGTCGCGGATGGGGACGTCGAGCAGCTCGGCGAGGGGCAGGCGCGCCCACCAGGGCGCCCGGCGGCGCGAACGCCTCGCCGCCGCCCGCCGGCTGCTGGCGCGCCGTCCGGCCATGCGTGGTAGGGTACCCGCCGCCCGCCCGGGAGGACCCCTTGCCTTCGAGAGCCTGGCTCGCAGCCGCCGCCGCTGCCGCCCTCGCCTGTGGCGGCCCCTTCCTGGTCTTCCCTGGCGGGGCGCTGCGAGGCGAGGTGGTGAGCGAGCCCGTCGAGGACTGGTCCTTCGTCGACTCGCTCTTCGTGGACCTGGAGACCCGGCCCGAGCGCCCCTACTCGGTCGAGCTCAACTACGTCGTCCGGGACGGCAGGCTCTACATCGACGCCGCCGAGGGGCGCCGCTGGCACGAGTACCTCCGCGCCGATCCGCGGGTGCGGGTCCGCTTCGACGGCAGGATCTATCCGCTCGAGGCCGTGCGGGTGGGGCGTCCGGGAGAGCTCGAGGGCTTCGACGAGGACCGCTTCGTCTACCGCCTCGATCCCCGCTAGGCCCGGGGGGCGGCCGGTGGAGAACGCGCCCCGCGGACGGCTCGCCCTGGCCCTGGCGCGCGCCCTGAGCGCGTGCGAGAGCGTGCGGCAGAGCTGCGAGGTGAACGAGCTCGGGCACGCCGTGCTGCGGCCGCCCTGGAGCCGGCCGTGACGGCGCGCCTCGGCCCCGCGATCGCGCTGGCGGGCGGCCTCGGCCTGGCCCTCGCCGCCTCCGCCTCCGACGCGCGCTTCGACGCCCTCGGCGACCTGCCCTCGGGCATCTTCTCCAGCGTGGCGAGCGCCGTCTCCGCCGACGGCTCGGTGGTGGTGGGGCGCGGCGAGGCGATCCTCGGCGAGCGCGCCTGGTCGCGGGCCTGGCGCTGGACGCGGGAGGACGGGATGGTCGACCTGGGCGACCTGGAGGGGGGCCTGCCGGCGAGCCTGGCGCACGACGTCTCGGCCGACGGTCTCACCGTGGTCGGGAGCTTCCGCTCCGGGTCGGGACCCAAGGCCTTCGTGTGGAACGCGCGCCGCGGCATGCAGAGCGTGCGCGCGCGGCTCGCCGAGGCGCCCGGCCTCGACCTCTCGGGCTGGACGCTCTCGCGCACCGTCGCCGTCTCGGACGACGGCCGCACCCTCGCCGGCACCGGAACCAACCCCGAAGGCAGGACCGAGGCGTGGCTGGCGGTGCTGCCCGGGCCGCGTTGAGCGGCGCCGCGCCGGAGGGCGTCGAGGAGCTCGCGATCGAGTCGCTCGCGGCGGGCGGCGCCGGGGTGGGCCGCGCGGCCGACGGTCGCGTGGTCTTCGTTCCCGACACGGCGCCGGGCGACCGGGTGCGCGTGCGACTCGTCGCCCGGCACCGCCGCCACGCCGAGGGCCGCCTCGAGGAGCTGCTGGTGCCGGGGCCGGCGCGGGTCGAGCCCCCCTGCCCCGTCTTCGGGACCTGCGGCGGCTGCGCCTGGCAGCACCTGGCCTACCCGGCGCAGCTCGAGGCCAAGGCCGGGATCCTGCGCGACGCCCTCGCGCGGATCGGCGGCCTGACCCCGCCGCGGGAGCTCCGCATCGTGCCCTCGCCCGCGCCCTACGCCTACCGGCGCCGGGCCCGGGTGCTCGTGCGCGGCGGCCGCACCGGCTTCCGCCGGCGGCGCTCGAACGAGCTCTGCGCCACGGCGCGCTGCCCGGTGCTGGTCCCGGCCCTCGAGGAGGCCCTGGCCGAGCTGGCGGCCGAGGCGCCGCCGGACGGCGAGTGGGAGCTCTTGGCGGGCGAGGGCGAGGCGCGCCGCAGCGCCCCCGGGCGGCGCGGCGCGCCGCTCGCGGTGCGCGCCGGCGGAGATCTGCTGCGCGTCTCGCCGGGGGTCTTCGTGCAGTCGAACGGGCCGCTGCTGGACCCGCTCCTCGAGGCCGTGCACACGGCGGCGGGCCGCGGCCGGACGGCCCTCGAGCTCTACGCCGGCGCCGGCTTCCTGACCCTGGGCCTGGCGCGGCGCTTCGAGCGGGTGGTGGCGGTCGAAGCGCACGCGGCCGCTGCCCGCGACCTCGGCGAGAACTGCCGCGCGGCAGGGCTCGCGAACGTGGAGATCCGCCGGGCGCGGGTGGAGGCGGCGCTCGCGGCTCCCGGGGATCTCCCCCAGGCCCCCGACGCCCTGGTGCTCGATCCGCCGCGGAGCGGGCTCGGACGCGGCGGCGCCGAGGCCCTGGCGGGGCTTCGCCCCGGGCGCATCGTGCTCTTGTCCTGCGCTCCCGCCACCCTGGCCCGCGACCTCGGCGCCCTCGCGCGCTCGGGCTACTTCCTCAGCCGGATCGAAGGCTTCGACCTCTTCCCCCAGACTCCTCACCTGGAGGCGCTGGCCGTGGTCGAGCCTCCAGGAGCGCGCAACCAGCCGGCCTAGGCCCGCGTGGGCTCAAGGAATCCGGCCGTAGGCCGATGGCATGGGTCGGAGGATCCGACCCATGGCCCTGCGACCCCTGGCCTTCGGCGTGCGCAAGCGCGGCGGCGACCGCACCCTCGAGCTCCGCTCGGACCGCCGCGGCCGCGCCGTGCTCCTGGTGCGGCGCAGCGGCCGCACGGAGCGGCGCGAGCACGCGACCCTCGGCGAGGCCCTCGCGGACCTGGCCCGCACCTGGCGAAGCCGCCTCCACTGAGCGCCGCCGCCTCCAAGGTGAGGCATCAGCGCCCGGGCGCCGGGCTGGCGCGCGGCGTCCAGTCGCCGGCGATCCCGTCGGCGGCCAGCGTGAGCCTCTCGCTCACCGGGTAGCGCCGTGGGAACAGGCCCTCGCCCTGCCGCTCGCCGGCGCGGATCTCGCGCAGGGCGTCGCGCAGGTCGGCCACGTCCCGCAGGGCGAGGGCCGGCGCCGCCGTGGCCTCCAGGCCGTGGGCGCCGAAGAAGACGCTCCCGGGCCCGAGCCCGCGGAGCAGCCGCTCGGCGCTCCACAGGTAGTCGGCCAGGCTCGATCCGGGCAGGAAGGCGTAGAGCTCGCCCGGGTAGAGATAGTCCCCCGCGAAGACCCAGCCCCGCTCCGGGTCGTGGAGCGCCGCCGACTCCGGCGTGTGCCCGGGCACGTGCCACACCTCGAGCGCGCGTCCGCCGAGATCGATCCGCGCCCCCGGCGCCCACCACTCGTCCACCTCGAGCGCCGGCGCCTCGAGGCCGGCGACGGCGCCGAGGTGCTGCGCGAAGGTCGGCACCAGCGTTCCCCGGGGCGCCTGGCTCCGCAGGGCGGGCAGGTCGATCATCGCCACCCGCTCGAAGCCGCGCGCCCCGCCCACGTGGTCGTAGTGCAGGTGCGAGGGCACGAACGTGACCGGCAGGTCCGTGAGGGCGGCCACCACCGGCGCCAGCTGGCGCAGGCCGGGGCCCGCGTCGAAGAGCACGCCGCGCGTCGCGCCCAGGATCAGGTAGTCGAAGTTCTTCTCCGCGAAGCGCGGCTCGCCGATGGCCCAGGTGCCCTCGTCGAGGCGCTCGAGGGTGTAGTAGTCGTCGTGCCAGGCCACGCCGGGATCGAGGGCGGGCGCGGCCTCGAGTCCGGCGGCGGGCGTGAGCCAGCCGTGGAGGCGCAGCAGCGCGCTGCGGTGGTCGCGCGCGATCCACGCGGCGCCCGCGGCGCAGAGCAGCGCCGCCGCCGCGAGTCCCCTCCCCCAGCCGCGCGACACGGCGCCACTCTAGCCCGGGCCCGGGCGCAGGTCCGCGGCCGGGGGCGCGCGACCCGCGCCGGGGCCTGCTAGCGTTCCGTGCGGCGCCAACCCGAGGAGAGGAGTCCCCATGACCGCCCGACGCCGTGCCGCGAAGCGCAGCCGCTCCAACCGCAAGAAGAAGACCGGGGGCCGCCGGGCCGGGCGCGCCCCCGCCCGCAAGCCCGCGGCGCGCAAGGGCGCGAAGGCGACGCGGGGCAAGGCGACCGGCCGCAAGACCGCCGCCCGCGGGACCTCCCCGCTCGAGTCGCTGGTCCGGCGCATGATCCGCGCCACCCAGGATCCGAGCCAGCTCTCGGTGGCGGACCTCTACGCCGAGAACGCGGTCTCCCGGGAGGCCGCCGGCGAGCCGGCGGTGGGCATCATGGCCCTCGAGGCCAAGCTGAAGACCTGGGAGTCGATGCAGGACTCGAGCGCCGCCCGCTGGAAGGCCCGCAACGTCTTCACCCGCGGCAACACCATCTGCATCGAGTGGGAGGCCGACCTGCGGATGCGCGACGGGCGCCGGGTCGTGTTCCGCGAGGTGGCGGTCCACGAGGTGCGCGGCGGCAAGATCGTGAGCGAGCGCTACTACTACGACCCGTCCTCGCTGGCGCCGCCGGCCTCCACGTAGCTCTGCCTCAGCTCGATCGGGCGGCGCGCCCGGCGCACGCGGATGTTCAGCATCTCGACGCCTAGCGAGAAGGCCATGGCGAAGTAGATGTAGCCCTTCTCCACGTGGCTGCCGAAGCCCTCGAGCACCAGCATGGCGCCGATCAGGATCAGGAACGAGAGCGCCAGCATCTTGAGCGTGGGATGCTCCTCGACGAAGCGGCTGATGGCTCCGACGAAGACCATCATCACCACCACGGCGATCACCACCGCGGCCACCATCACCGCGACGGACCGGGCCATGCCGACGGCGGTGATCACCGAGTCCAGGGAGAAGACCAGGTCGAGGAGCGCGATCTGCACGAGCACCGACCCGAAGCTGGCGTAGCGCCGCGCCCTGCGGCCCCGGGTCGCCTCGCTGACGGCGCCCTCGAGCTTGTCGTGGATCTCCCAGGTCGCCTTCGCCAGCAGGAAGAGTCCGCCGCCGAAAAGGATCAGGTCGCGTCCGCTGAAGGAGCGGCCCAGGATCTCGAAGAAGGGCCGCGTCAGCCCCACCACCCAGCTGATGCCGAGCAGCAGCAGGATGCGCATGCCCATGGCCAGGGCCAGGCCCAGGCGCCGCCCGCGGGCCTGCTGCTCCGGCGGCAGCTTGCCGCACAGGATCGAGATGAAGACGATGTTGTCGATGCCGAGGACGATCTCCAGGCTGGCCAGGGTCAGCAGCGCGATCGCGTTCTCGGCGGTCAGGAGCTCGGCCACGGGTCCCCCCAGCGGCTCGCTGCCACGTCGCCGCTCATCTCCTGCAGCTCGAGCCGCCACTCGCGCAGGCGCTCCTCGATCTCCCCGCGGTCCATCTTCGGATCCTCGGCGTGGCCGTACGGGGTACCGAGCTCCAGGGCCCGCTCCAGCGAGGCGACGGCCTCGGCCAGCGATCGGCGCCTCTCCTCGCGCAGCCGCCCGTCGGCCGTGCCCTGCCGCTCGGCGACCCAGGTCCTCGCCACCCCGATCATGTAGAGGAGGTCGGCCCGGTAGCTGTAGTGCCGGGCCCGGGGCCGGATCCGGATCATCGCGTCCTCGGCCCGGAGCTGCGCCTGCATGGCCGCGATGGCCCTCCCGGCGGCGCTCGGAGTGGAGGCCTCGGCGGCGTAGGCGAGCGGCGCGCGGCGGGCGGCGTCCGCGTTGAGCATCCAGAAGCTGACGCTCAGGAGCAGGACGACCGGCACGAAGTAGAGACACTGGCGCAGGAGCGCGTCCCGCGCGGTCGAGCGGGGTCCTCCCTCCCACCACGAATGCGCCGGCGCCCGGCTCTCCGGCTGCAGGATGCCGAGGTTCTGCTGGTTCTCCTTGTGGCGCACCTTCCAGAT
>Ga0299906_10005783_pt1 | contig 10038 bp, 9 predicted proteins | sample RVTome_14_FD_200259 | JGI IMG/M metagenome (GOLD analysis project Ga0299906, IMG submission 200259) | Soil microbial communities from uranium-contaminated site in the Upper Colorado River Basin, Wyoming, United States - RVT145D125 (version 2) ...
GTTATCGTTTCACCCTCGATCGTCAACCCGTGAGTGCGGATAGCGGAGGAACCGTTCATGCAAGCACAAGACGGTGCAGGTTCAACTCGATCACGACGTGCGTACGGATTCTTCAACGTCGTGACCGTACTCGTCATGGCGTCACCGCATGCGCTCGCGGATGGGCACAATCAGCACAACGTCGACTGGATCAGCGTCGGCGGTGACCGCGGCGGCATGCGCTACTCGCCGCTCGACCAGATCAACCGTGAAAACGTCGGTGGTCTCGAAGTCGCCTGGACCTACCACACCGGCGAGTTGGATCGCCCGCGCCAAAAGACGATCGAGTGTACCCCGCTCGTGATCGACGGCGTGATGTACGTCACGACCGGACATCTCCGCGTGATCGCGCTCGAGGCCGCCACCGGCCGGGAGTTGTGGACGTTCGATCCATTCGCGACGAGAAAGCCGGACGCTCCGCTCGCCTCGGGCGGCGTGAACCGCGGCGTGGCTTGGTGGTCCGACGGCAAGCCGTACGGAAAACGCAGGATTCTTTTCGGATCGGCCGAGGGTCGGCTGTTCTCGCTCGACGCGACCACGGGCGTGCCGGACCCGGCTTTCGGACGCAACGGTGACGTCGATCTGCGCAAGGACATCCAACGCGACATCTCCCGACGTGCCTACGGCCCGACCTCGGCGCCGGCCGTTTATGACGACATCGTGATCCTCGGCGTCTCGAACGACGAGGGACCCGGACCCGCCGCACCCGGCGACGTTCGAGCCTTCGACGTGCACACCGGTCGGCAGATTTGGCGTTTTCATACCGTGCCCCGGCCGGGCGAATTCGGCCACGACACCTGGGCGGGCGATTCCTGGATGGATCGAGGCGGAGCCAATGCCTGGGGCGGGGTAAGCGTCGACACCGGGCGCGGGCTAGTCTTCTGCGGACTGGGCTCGGCGGCATTCGACTTCTACGGCGGCGATCGCCAGGGACAGAACCTGTTCGCAAACTGTGTCGTCGCCCTTAACGCGCGCACCGGTGAACGACGCTGGCACTTCCAGACCGTCCATCACGACCTGTGGGACCATGACCTGCCCACATACCCGAACCTGGTCACCGTCACCCACAACGGCAAACGCATTGACGCAGCCGCTCAGGTCACCAAGACCGGCTACGTCTTCCTGCTCGATCGCGAGACCGGCACCCCGCTCTTCGACGTCGAGGAGCGTCCCGTCCCCGCCTCCGACGTGCCCGGCGAACAGGCCTGGCCCACACAGCCCGTCCCGATCAAGCCGCCGCCCTTCTCGCGGGTAACCTTCGGCGAGGAGGAGATCACCGATCTGACTCCCGCCGCGCACGAGGCGGTGTTGTCGCAATACCGCAAGCTCCGCGCCGGCCCGGCCAACATGCCCCCGAGCCTGCAAGGCAGCGTGGTCGTGCCCGGCTTTCATGGTGGGGCGACGTGGTCAGGCGCTTCGTTCGATCCGACCACCGGCATCCTCTACGTGAACTCGAACAACGTGGCCAACGTGATCACCCTGAAGGCGGCGCCCGCCGGCGAAAGCTATCGCTACACCCACGCCGGCTATCACCGATTCCTCGATCCGGAAGGGTACCCCGCGATCAAACCGCCGTGGGGCGTGCTGACGGCCATCGACCTGAATCACGGTGCGTTTGCGTGGCAGGTCGTCCTCGGCGAGTACCCCGAGCTGACCGCCCGCGGCATCCCCCAGACGGGCACCGAGAACTTCGGCGGCACCATCGTCACCGCCGGCGGGCTCGTCTTCATCGGCGGCACCAAGGACGAGAAGTTCCACGCCTTCGACAAGACCACCGGCAAGCTGCTCTGGGACCACAAGTTACCCGCGGGCGGCTACGCGACGCCGAGCACCTACCGCGTCGACGGTCGACAGTACGTCGTCATCGCCGCCGGCGGCGCCGGCAAACCCGCCACCCGAGCCGGCGACGGCTTCGTCGCATTCGCCCTGCCGAGGCTGTAGACCGAAGGCTGTAGGCCATAGGCGCGGGCTCTGTCCTACAGACTACGGCCTACAGACTACGGACCACCGGTTTCTGGTGTCGCCCTGGGGCGGTTTAGAACGGCGCGCCGCTGGCGGCGGGGTCGAACGTCGGCGGCGCGGGGCGGCCGTGTTCGACAAGGGTTGGGTCGGGTTCGGGAACGTACGCGAGATTGGAAAAGCGGGCGTGACTTTCGGCGAACTGGAGATGCACCGTGCCCGTCGGACCGTTCCGCTGCTTGGCGACGATGATCTCGGCCTTGCCCCTGACCTCTTCGAGCTTGCTGACCTTCTCTTCGTTCGTCGCCCCGCGGAGAAAATACTCCTCGCGGTGCAACAGTAGAATCACGTCGGCATCCTGCTCGATGGCGCCCGATTCGCGCAGGTCGGACATCCGCGGCCGGTTGCCCTCGCGACCTTCGGCCATTCGGTTGAGCTGGGCCATCGCGATCACCGGAATGCTGAGCTCGCGGGCCAGCGCTTTGAGCCCGCGCGAAATCTCGGCGATCTCCTGCTGACGACTCTCGGCGCCGGGCGTGTGCATGAGCTGCAGGTAGTCGATGAACACCGCGGCGATCTTCTCCTGCAGCCACAAACGGCGCACCTTCGCCCGCAACTCCAGCACCGTCATGCCGGGCGTGTCGTCGACGTACAACGGCATGTCACACATGTCGTTGCAGACGTACTTCAGCTTCTCGATGTCCTCTTCGCTGAGCATCCCCCGGCGCAGCCGCGAGGCGTCGATGCTGCCGCGCGAGCAGAGCATGCGCTGGGCGATCTGTTGTCGGGACATCTCCATCGAGAAAAAGGCGACCGGCTTCTTCTCGTCGGCGGTGACGTATTCGGCGATGCACAAGCCCAGCGCGGTCTTCCCCATCGACGGACGGGCGGCGATGACGATCAACTCGCCGTTCTGGAATCCGGTGGTCAGGTCGTCGAGTTCGTTGTATCCGCTGGGCAGACCGGTGAGGTAGTGTCCTTCGCGCGATTCGATTTGGGCGAAGACGGCGTCGAGGTCGCCGCGAATGAGCGTCGCGTGCTGGCTGATCCGCAGGTCGGTGACGTGAAAGAGCTTCTGCTCGGCCCGGTCGAGGATCTCGGCCGCGGTGTCGACGGGATTGTACGCTTCGGCGGCGATCTCGCCCGCGGCGGAGATCAGCGCCCGCAGCATCGCCTTGTCCTTGACGATGCGGGCGTAGAACTCGGCATTGGCCGACGACGGGACCGACTCGACGAGCTGCACCAGGTACTCGGCGCCGCCGATCTCGACCAGCACCCCCCGCCGATCCAACTCGTCCTTCATGACGATCAGATCGACGGCCTTGTTGTCGTTGTACAGCCCGACCAGCGTCTCGTAGATCGTGCGATGATCCGGCCGATAGAAGAAATGACTTTCTTCCAGCCCGACGATGGGCAGGACCAGACCGATGACCTCCTTCTCGAGCATCATCGCCCCGAGAACGGACATCTCGGCTTCGAGCGAATGTGGAGGTACGCGGCCATAGGTACCGGTTCCGTAACCGCTACCGTCACGCGCGGAATCCCCATAGGTACCGGTTCCGGCACCGCTAACGTCACGACGGCCGTCAGTCGTCCCCGAGCGCGTCGACGACGGGTTCCGGTCCGCGGTCGGCATCCCTGCCCTCCTCGACGTGATCTTCGTCCTCGTTCTCGTCGTCGTATTCGTCGTCGGCGCCCTTCTCGCGCACGACCCACACCTTGACCTCGGCGGTGATCCCATCGCCGAACCTCACCGGCACCATCACCGCATCGAGCGTCCGGATCGCCTCGTGCAGTTGGATGTTCTCGGTGTCGACGGCGTGCCCCTCCTCGCGCAACGCCGCAGCCACCTCGCGCGGTCCGACCGAGCCGTAGAGACGCCCTTCACGATTGGCGGCGGCCGAGATGGTCACCTCGACGTCGGCAAGCCGGGCCGCGGTCTTTTCGAGCTCGGCGCGACGCTGGGCACGCAGCTCGGCGGCGATCTTCTTCTCGACCTCGATCTTCTTGAGGTTCGACGCGGTCGGCGGTATGCCGAGATGGTGCGGCAACAGGTAGTTTCGGGCATACCCGGCGGAAACATCGACGACATCGCCGCAGAGCCCGACCTTGGGAATGTCTTTGCGGAGCAGCAGTTTCATGTTCAACCTCTCACGAGCTACTATACACCGGCCGGTCCGGCCGGGAAGTCCAAAATCACACAATCGGTCGGCACCAAGCTGTGAGAAACTCCCGCGTCAGGGAGTCGGGCGCCCTCGCCGCGCGATGCAACCTTCCGATTCGCCGATAGCTGCGCCGATCCGTCGACAACCTCAGGTCAACGGAATCCACGCTGCTGACAGTCACAAAAAACTTTGACACGCACCCCGCTCGTCTGCAACCGCCCGATCGTCTAAAACGGAATATCCCCCTCACCCCCGGGCGGCGGAGGCTGGTCACTGTACGAGGATTGCTCGCCCCCGGATGAAGGCGGTGCGTCACTGTGCGGCTGGTCACCGCGCCGTGGTCCCGAGTCGTGACCGGGACCCGGTCCGGGGGTCGGACCACCCGACGAACGATATCCGCCGCCGCCACCGTCACTACCACCACCGCCACCGCCGTCGCGCCCACCAAGAAATTGAAAGCTCTGAACAAAGACGGAATGCTTGCTGCGTTTTTGACCCTCGGGCGTTTCCCATTGGCGGAAGTCGAGCCGGCCTTCGACGAGCACCGGCTGCCCTTTACTCATGTACTGATTGAATGTTTCGGCCTGACGGCCGTACAGCACGCAATCGATGAAGCACGTGCTCTCGCGGTTCTCCCCATCTTGTCCGCGCCATCTGTGGTTGATGGCCATGCCAAACTCACACACTTGAGTATTCGACGGCGTAGCCGATAGCTGCGGATCACGGGTCAAGTTACCGGCAAGGATGACTTTGTTGTAATTGGCCATGACCAAACTCCATGTGCAATCGCCACGCGGTGTACGCGACAGTCAGCGTCACCCTGTCCGAGGTTCATGAACCCGCACCGGGCGTCGCTTGATCCGTGTCGGGCACAACCGGCGCGGCGGGTTCTGCCGGGGCCGCCGCTTCGGCCGTCACGGTCGCGGGCTCGGATGCATCATCTGTGTCGGCATCGTCCGATGCACGGTCGCGCTCGCCCCGACCACGGTAATCGCGACCGCGATCGCCCCGTCCACGAACATCACGTCCGCGGTCATCACGTCCGCGGTCATCACGGTCACCGCGGTCATCACGATCATCACGATCCTCATCGCGCCGGAACCGACCGCGCTCCCGAAAGCTGCGTTCCGCCTCGACCGGCGCGCCCTCGGCGGCGTGCATGTCCTCTTCGGACATGTGGTCGGCCTGCAGCACCAGCAAGCGGAGCACGCGCTCGGAGAGTTCCACGTCGCGGTGCAGGCCGGCGATCTTGCTCCCGTCCGAGCGGAAGAACACCAGCACATAGAGCCCGCGACGCCGGCCCTTGATCTCGTACGCCAGGCGGCGTTCGTCCCACTTCTTGCAGACGATCAGCTCGGCCTCGGCGCGTTCCAACAGCCGGTTGACCTCGGCCTCGACCTGCTCCCACTCGGCGGCCAGGCCGGGATCAAACAAAAACATGGCTTCATACTTGTTCAACGGTGAATACCTCCGCTCTCGTAAGCGAGCCGCGTCGCAACCACCCGGCGGGCGCCTACCCGGCGAGCAATCGTCGCGGTTACGCGTTTTTCGCATTGAAGCGATTCATGGCCGCTTCGATACCGTCGGTCAGCCAGCACTCGACGGCGTCGGCCGCCCGTTCGACGGCGTCGGCCGCCGTCTCGATCTCGTCGGGCCGAAACCGGCCCAGCACACGCGACACCGCGCCGCCGCGCCCGTTCCCGATCCCCACGCGCACCCGCGGGATCGCGTCGTCCCCGAAACATCGGATGATGTCGGCCAGGCCGCGGTGGCCGCCCGCCGAACCGTCTTTGCGGAGGCGTAGTTGGCCGAGCGGCAGGTCCAGCTCGTCGTACACGACGAGCTGGTCGACCGGATCGAGCTTGTAAAACTGCGCCGCCTCGAGTACCGACGGCCCGCTGCGATTCATGTAGGTCGACGGCTTGAGCAGCATCACCCGCTCCCCGGCGATGGTCCCGTCCCCGGTCAGGCCGCGAAACTGCGACTTGGTCACCGCGATCGACCATCGCCCGGCCAGAACGTCGACCACTCGGAATCCGAGGTTGTGTCGCGTGTCGGCATATTCCCGGCCGGGGTTGCCCAGGCCAGCGATCAGTTTCATGTGCGTTACACATTTTCACAAAACTACCGGAAACACGGGACTGCCGGAAACACGGGACTGCCGGAAACCCACTGCCCAGCCGGTCATCAGTCACCGGACTTCTCTTCTTCTTCCTTGGGCTTGCGGATCAACTCCGGCTCGGACCCGCCTGCGGTGCCCTCGGCCCCTTCGTCAGCCTCTTCCTCGACTTCCTCGGCCAAGGCGCGAACCGTGCACACCACGTCATCCGGATCGCCCACGGGCACCACGCCCTCGGGCAATTCGAGGTCACGTACGTGAAGCGACTCACCCACATCGAGATCGTTGACCCGTGGCCGCAACAGCTCGGGGATCGACATCACCGGACACTCGACCTCGACGTCGGAAATGAGCTGATCGAGAACACCGCCCTGCGTGACGCCCTTGGGGACCCCGCGGAGTTCCACCTGCACCGTCACCTTGACCCGCTCGTTCTGGTCGACCCGCGTGAGGTCGAGGTGGACCGGGTTCGTCCCGAGGTAGTCGTACTGCACTTCCTTGATGAAACACTGGTGCTCGGCTCCGTCGAGGCTCAGGTTGAACACGTGCGCCCCGTGGTGCAGGGCGTTGATCACCTCGTGGGCGGGCAGCGCGACCGCAATCGGCGCCTCGCCGTGTCCGTACACGATCGCGGGCAGTTCGCCGCCCTTGCGCAGTCGACGGGCCGACTTCGTGCCCGACGGCTTACGCGATTTGGCTTGAAGGGTTATCTGGTCCATGGTTTCATCTCCTCGCCGATCCCCGGCCGATCGACCGGGCACCGGATTCGTTACTCATGCCGGACGTATCGCGCGTGACTGTGGCGGCGATTGACGATTCTTCGCGATCCATTACGCATCACCCGCCACTGGCGTTGTGTTATTTTGTTGGATCACCGATCCCGGATCGACCTGCGTTCCCGCCGCCACCGTCAGCGGCGCGACCAGGATCGACCCCGATCCGATGTAGGCATTGTTCTCGACCGTCGTCTTGTGGACGTTCTCACCGTCGAAATTGGCGACGATCGTGCCGGCCCCGACGTTCACATGCTCGCCGACGGTCGCGTCACCCAAATAGGACAGGTGCCGGGTTCGCGTACCCGTGCCCAGGGTGGTGGACTTCAACTCGGTGAACACGCCCACCACCACGTCGTCGGCCAGCACCGATTCGTCACGCAGGTAGGAGAACGGCCCCACGCTGCACCGCTCGCCGATGCGGACCCGTCCGTGAATATAGGTAAACGGTCGGATGATCGTGTCCTTGCCGATGCAGGCCCGGGCGTCGATCCACGTGTTGTCCGGGTCGACGATCGAGACCCCTTCGGACATCAGCCGGTCCTGGATGCGATGCTGCATCATCTTCGAGACCACGGCGAGCTGTTGCCGCGAGTTGATGCTCAAAACGTCCTCCGGCTGAACCGACGTGATCGCCGCAGCCCGTTTGCCCTCGCCGATGAGAATCTGCAAGGCGTCGGTCAGGTAATACTCGCCCTTGACGTTGTCCGGCTTGAGTTGAGCCAGCGCGGCGAAGAGTTGCCGTGCGTCGAAGCAGTAGTACGACGGATTGACTTCCTTGATCTCGCGTTGCTCGTCCGTGCAATCGGAGTGTTCGACGATCCCTTCCAGGTTCCCGTAGGCATCACGCACGATCCGGCCGTAGCCGGTGGGGTCATCGAGGACCGCCGTCGCCAGCGTGGCCACCGAATGCGATTGCTCGTGCTTCTCGATCAGGGCGGAGATCGTCTCGGGCCGAATCAACGGCCCGTCGCCGCAGAGCACGACGCAGTTGCCGTCGAAATCCGCCAGCGTCTCGGCACACACCGCCACCGCATGCCCGGTGCCGTTCTGCTCGGCCTGCACGACATAGGTGACGTCGGTTTCGTCGGCAAAGACCCGCCGGACCTCCTCCTGCCGATAGCCGACCACGTCGATAATTCGTGTGATCCCCGCGGACCGGCACGCATCGTGCACGTAGGCGAGCATCGGACGACCGCAGACCTCGTGCAACACCTTCGGAAGATCGGTGATCATCCGCGTGCCCGCTCCGGCGGCCAAAATGATCGCTGCGGTCGGCTTCATACAGACTCCAAAGAACGACTACCCGGCCAGGACTCGAACCTGAAATACCAGGACCAAAACCTGGTGTGTTACCAATTACACCACCGGGTAACGATCAGTGCCCTACGTTAGGAAACGCGTTGTCCAGAGAACATAGTCCGCAGGGGTCAATCCCGGCAGAACCAAGAGCATCGGACAGGTCGCGATCCCGGAGGCCTTCTGCCGTGGCTTGAACACCCTCTCCGCGTGTCGAGCGTCCATCGGCCCACTTGCCGACAACCGGCAATGAACCCGCCCCAATGCAAAAGGCTAGTGATGCGTGCGAACGGGCCTTTCGAACCGCCGCACGAATACCCCGACCCGGGCGATCGGGAGGACATACGGTATCCTAGGGTGGCTTCGGTGTCAACCGTCCGAGACACCCTGACCAGGGTGTGGGTCAAAAAAGGATGGTCGGCCTATAACTTGTTTAGCGGCGACCCGAAGGGAAACGCGTATTCTTAGGTCGGGACGGAAACGCTCCCCGCCGGGTCGCCGCTAAACACATTGCTGCTAAGACCGCATGATCCTACCCCAAAGGGTCGGACGGGGTACGTTTCAATGATAGAAGTATGCCTGCACTGCGGTTACAGCCTGCATGGCCTGCCGGCACAAGACCATCCCTGCCCGGAATGCGGCCGGCTCACCGATATGCGGGCCGAACGCGAACACGTCAGCGAACTCTGGAAGCATCCGGTCCGTTTGACCCAACGACTGTTGCACACATTTCGCATCCTCCCCGCCGCCTTTTGGTACACGGACGACGCGATGGATCACGACCTTCGTAATCATCTCATCTTCATCATCATGGTGATTGCCCTGCCATCGTTCGCCGCGATGTTCAACGCCGCGATGGTGCTGGAAGTCGAGGACGCGCTCATCCCCGATATGGCGAAGGTGAACGCGTCAAACATGTTGCCCAAACCGGAGCCGGATGAAAGGACCAGTCGCCGCCGCCACACGTTCAGCTATCACGGGTGGAATATCCATCATCATCCGCGCTATTACTTCTTTGGCCGAGACGAGTTCACGGACCGGCGCATCCTGAGCCGGAAGGTGGCCTGGATGGAACTTTTCCGATTGTCGGGTCGGGACGCACTTCGCGACGGGTTGAGCGTCAGCCTGGCGTGTCTGTGCGCATGGCTGGCGGCGAGTCAGCTCATCGGAAGGTTGCTTCGGCGTCGAGCGCGGGATCACGAGATACCGGCCGCGGCGGTCGACGGGGGGTGCCGAACGTTCGGTTTCGTCTTCGCCGTCGTTGCGTCGGCCGCCGCGATGACGTGGGGCATCGAAGCGGTCGCCCGAACGATCGCCGGTTCGTGCGGCGTCGAAAACTGGTGGCACGGCCGGCTGATACGTGACGTGACCATCAACATCATCGTGCCTTACGTGACCCTCTTGCTGGCGGCGCGAAACCTGATCCGCGCCGATCGAGCCGGTTTGGTTGTAGGGTCATCCATGGTCACACGTCTTGCTCCCATCGGAATTGCCGGCGTCTATGCACTCGTGCACGTCGCGTCGCTCATGACCCTCGATGCGATTCTGAGGCGGTTTTGAAGCCGTTTTCGGCACGCGGTACAGGACTTGAGAGTACCGTCTTCCGCGGTCTTGGCAATCATGCGACAAGGCGATTTCCCTCGGTTCTTGTGAGGTCGATTCGTTTTCGCAGGAATTTCACGAA
>Ga0299906_10005784_pt1 | contig 10036 bp, 10 predicted proteins | sample RVTome_14_FD_200259 | JGI IMG/M metagenome (GOLD analysis project Ga0299906, IMG submission 200259) | Soil microbial communities from uranium-contaminated site in the Upper Colorado River Basin, Wyoming, United States - RVT145D125 (version 2) ...
GCTCGCGGGCGCCGACATCGCGACGATGCCGTTCGCGGTGTTCAAGCAGTTGGTGAAGCACCCGCTCACCGACGCAGGATTGGAGAAGTTCCTCGGGGACTGGAAGGCCCTCAAGCAGGAACTCGAGAAAGGAGCATGAGTGGCCACCACCGATAAGCGTGTCCTGGAGGCAAAGGTCGCCGCGGAGCTGCATCAGATCGCGGCGGACCTCGGCATCGAGGGGCACAAGGGATTGAAGAAGGCCGATCTGGTCGACAGGATCATCGCGCACACCGACGGCGAGCGCTCCGACGGGGCATCCGCCGCCGCCGCGGTGCCCGACGTCTCGATGGCGTCGAGCGACACGACGAGCCCGACGACGAGCGACACGACGACGAGCCCGACGACCGGCCAGGCGTACGTCGACATGCGGGAGACCTCCGGCAACGGCGACACGCGCCAGCGCCCGCAGCCCGATCAGCGCGACCAACGTCAACGCGATGACCGCCGGGAAGCGGCCCGGCCACAGGGTGGTCGCCCCGATGCCGGACAACAGCAGCGCGACCGCGACGGTGGTCCGCGCCGACGTCCGTCACGCGAGGAGCGCCGTCGCCAGCGCGAGGAGCGCCGCCAGCGAGAGATCGAGATGCGGGAGGAGGAGCTCCAGACCGCGCCGACCGCGACCGGGCTGCTCGACGTCCTGCCCGAGGGCTACGGGTTCCTGCGGACCTCCGGCTACCTGCCGGGGCAGCAGGACATCTACGTCTCCCTCTCGCAGGTCCGTCGGTTCATGCTGCGCAAGGGGGACACCGTCGCCGGCAAGGTGCGGCAGCCCAAGGACAGCGAGAAGTACTTCGCGCTGCTGCAGATCGACTCGGTGAACGGCATGGACCCGGAGGAGGCGAAGCAGCGGCCCAACTTCGACAAGCTGACGCCGCTGTTCCCCAACGAGCGCTTCCACCTGGAGACCGGCCCGACGGACGTGACCGGACGGATCATGGACATGGTGTCGCCGATCGGGAAGGGGCAGCGCGGCATGGTGGTCTCACCGCCGAAGGCGGGCAAGACCACCGTGCTGAAGAACATCGCGAGCGGCATCATCCAGTCGAGTCCGGAAACCCACGTGATGGTGCTCCTCGTCGACGAGCGGCCCGAGGAGGTCACGGACTGGCAGCGGACGGTGCAGGCGGCCGAGGTCGTGTACTCGACATTCGACAAGCCGCCGGACCAGCACATCCAGGTGACGGAACTCGTCCTGGAGCGTGCCAAGCGCCTGGCCGAGATGGGGCAGGACGTCGCAATCATCCTCGACTCGATCACCCGGCTGGCGCGCGCGTACAACCTCGCCGCGCCGGCCTCGGGCAAGATCCTGTCGGGCGGGATCGACTCGACAGCCCTGTACCCGCCCCGGCGGTTCTTCGGGGCCGCCCGGAACATCGAGGAGGGTGGGAGCGTTACCATCATCGCGAGCGCCCTCGTCGAGACCGGGTCCCGGATGGACGAGGGGATCTTCGAGGAGTTCAAGGGCACCGGCAACATGGAGCTCCGACTCGATCGACAGCTCGCCGAGAAGCGTCTGTTCCCCGCGATCAACGTCGAGGCGAGCAGCACCCGCAAGGAGGAGCTGCTGATGCCGACCGAGGAGCTCGCGCTCGTGTGGCGCCTCCGGCGGGTGCTCCACGCGCTCGAACCGGGGGCCGCGCTCGAGTTGCTCACCGACAAGATCCGGGCCACCAAGTCCAACGAGCAGTTCCTGCGGGAGATCGCGAAGGCCCCGGCCTCGTAAGCTGGTGCCCTCGGACGGCGTCCAAAAGCACACTGAAGACGAAGGAGAGGCACTCAACATGAAGGCGGACATCCATCCCGAGTACGTGGTCGCGACCGTGCACTGTTCGTGCGGGAACACGTTCACGACCCGGAGCACCCGGTCCGAGCTGCGCGTGGAGATCTGCTCGAACTGCCACCCGTTCTACACGGGCAAGCAGAAGCTGGTCGACACGGGCGGCCGGGTCGAACGGTTCCAGCGCCGCTACGCGAGGCAGCAGGCCGACCAGGCCGCGGCGGTCAAGGAGCGAGAGGCCTCGCGCAGGCCCACCGTCTCGGTCCCTCAGCAGCCTGCCGAACCCCCGGCCGACGAGCAGGGCTGACCCTGCCCGGATGGCCGAGGAAGCCACCACCCCACCGGCCCACTTCTACGGCGGTCAGGCCGTCGTCGAAGGGGTGATGATGCGTGGCCGCGAGGTCTGGGCCGTCGCCGTCCGCAGGCCGGCCGGCGATCTGCACATCGAGTCGCACGACATCGACTCGGTGGCCAAGCGTCATCCGGTGTTGGCGAAGCCGTTCATCCGCGGCGTGATCGCGCTCGGGCAGGCCCTGGCGATCGGGTTCAGAGCGCTGTCGGTCTCGGCACGGGAGTCCGTGCCCGAGGACGAGCGCCTCTCGTCGCGCCAGATGGGTCTGTCGATGGCGATCGCCGCGCTGATCTTCATCGGGCTGTTCATCGTCCTGCCGGCCGTCGCGTTCCGATGGGTCGGGCGGAGCGTCGACTCGAGCATCGTGGTGAACGCGCTCGAGGGCGTGTTCCGCGTGGCGCTGTTCCTCGGCTACCTGTTGCTGATCGGCCGTACCAAGGACATCCGCCGCGTCTTCCAGTACCACGGAGCCGAGCACAAGACCATCGCGGCGTACGAGCACGAAGAGCCGCTGGTCCCCGAGCGCGTCGACGGCTACTCGACGCTGCACGTGCGATGCGGAACCAACTTCCTCCTGCTCGTGATGGTGATCACGATCTTCGTGTTCGCGTTGTTCGGCAACCCCGGCCTGTGGTGGCGCATCGGGTCGCGGATCGTCGCGATCCCGATCATCGCGGGGATCGCGTTCGAGCTGCTGCGGCTCGGGGCCCGGTTCCCGCGCTCCCGGGTGATCCACGCGCTGATGGTGCCGGGGTTGTGGCTGCAGAAGATCACCACCAAGCCCCCCGATCGTGCCCAGATCGAGGTCGCGATCGCCTCGTTCAACGAGGTCCTTCGCCGCGAGTCGGAGCTGACACCCGGCGCCTGAGGGGCTCCGAACGGAGCGACGCCACGATCGACCGAGATGCTTGCATCGTGTGCCCACGGGTGTAGCCTCCGGGACCCAGCGAGCGTTCGAGGAGGCTTCCCCCATGTCCGCGACGAACCTCGACGTCCCCGTCCTGATCTCCGCCGAGCAGATCCGGCGACGGGAATTCGTGACGATCAGGCGCGGGTACGACCCCGACCAGGTCCGCGCGTACCTCGGGCAGCTCGCCGATCAGATCGAGCTCATGCGCGTGCTGCTCCGGGACGCGCAGGCCGAGGCCCAGACCGTGCGCCGAACGACCCAGCCGCGCCAGGATCCCTACCAACAGCTCGCGGATCGGGTCGCCAGCGTGATCCGTGAGGCCGACCACGTCGCCGAGACGATCAAGAGCGAGGCCCACCAGGACGCGGAACGGGTGACCCAAGAGGCCCGCGCCGACGCGGACCGGATGCGAACCGACGCCCAGGCCAAGGCCGAGGAGGCCCGTTCGCGTGCGCAGACCGCGGTGCGGACCGCGCGCGAGGAGGCCGACCGGACGATCGCCGGGCTGTCCACTCGCCGCGACGCGCTCGTGGATCAGATCGCCTCGATGCAGGAGCGGCTGATCGGCGTCGCTCGGGATCTCGAGAGCGCGATCGACATGCAGTTCACGATCCCGGACATCCCGGCGATCATGGACCTCCTCGGGGAGCACGCCGAGGGATCGCCGTCGGACGAGGGCGCCACCTCGAACGCGACCTCGCCGTCGCCCGAGGCCGGGGACGACGCCGCCGACACGTTCCCGGTGGAGGCATCCGCCGCTCGCGAACCGACGACCGAGGTGGCCGGAGCCGGCGAGGACGACCCGAGCATCCTCGACCCGTTCTACGAGGAGCTGTGGGAGGGGACCGACGCGATGCGGCTCGACATCCCCGCGCTCGATCTCGACTGGGGCGACATGAACGACGAGGGCGACGACCACCCTCCGCACGCCTGAGGACCCGTTCGCGTCGTAGCCCGTGTCGCATGCCTGGATAATCCAGGCATGGATCTCTCCGACCGACTCGCGGAGCTCGAGCAGCGCTACGAACGCCTGCAGGGTGAGATGGCGTCGCCCGACGTGGCGAGGGACCACGATCGTCTGCGCAGGCTGGGCAAGGACCTGTCCGAGCTCGACGAGATCGTCCCGCCGTTCCGGGAGTACCGCGCGGCCCTCCAACAGGCCGAGGAGGCTGCCACCCTGGCCAAGGAGGAGCCAGATCCGGAGATGGCGGCCTTCCTGCGAGATGAGGCCGAGACCGCCGAGGCGCGGGCGGCCGAGCTCCGCACCCGCCTGGAAGCGCTCCTCGTCCCCAAGGATCCCAACGACGGCAAGGACGTCGTGGTCGAGATCCGCGCCGGGGCCGGCGGCGACGAGGCGGCGCTGTGGGCCGGGACGCTGTACGAGATGTACCAGCACCAGGCGGAGCGCCAGCGCTGGAAGACCGAGGTGCTCTCGGCCTCGCCCTCGGACCTCGGCGGGTTCAAGGAGATCGTGCTCGAGGTCAAGGGCAGGGACGCGTACTCGCGGCTGAAGCACGAGTCCGGCGTCCATCGCGTCCAGCGCGTACCCGTGACGGAGTCATCCGGTCGCATCCATACGTCGACGGCGACGGTGGCGGTGCTGCCGGCGGCCGAGGACGTCGAGGTCGACATCCGGCCGGAGGACCTGAAGATCGACGTGTTCCGTTCGGCCGGACCGGGAGGGCAGTCGGTGAACACCACCGATTCGGCCGTGCGGATCACTCACAAGCCGACCGGGATCGTGGTCGGGAGCCAGGAGGAACGGTCGCAGCTGCAGAACCGCGAGAAGGCGATGCGGTACCTGCGCGCCCGCCTCCTCCATCGCGCGCAGGAGGAGGCCGCCGCCAAGGAGGCCGCGGCTCGACGTTCGCAGGTCGGAACCGGCGAGCGCGCCGAGAAGATCCGCACGTACAACTTTCCCGAGAACCGCGTGACCGATCACCGCGTCAAGCTCACGGTCCACCGCCTGCCGGACGTGTTGGCGGGGGACCTGGACGCCTTCGTCGACGCGCTCCACGCCGCCGAGCGCGCCGACCAGCTGGCCCGCGACGACGACGACGGCGATGTGGAACGGGGACCCTGACGTGCGTCCCGCAGAGGTCCTTCGGCGCGCGAGCGGCTATCTGGATCGGCACGGGGTCGAGAGCCCCGACGCGACGGCCGAGCTCCTGCTGATGCATGTGCTCGGCACCGACCGCGCGGGGCTGTACGCGCGCTCGTCGGGGCTCGACACGCGCGAGGCCCGGATGTACGGCCGCGCGATCTGTCAGCGATGCGCCGGCACGCCGGTGCAGCACCTGACCGGCGACCAACCGTTCCGAGGCATCACGCTCGAGGTCCGGCCCGGCGTCTTCGTCCCCCGGCCCGAGACCGAGCTCCTCGTCGGGCACGCGCTGGCGGAGGTCGGCGGCCGCGAGGACCCCGTGGTCGTCGACGCGGGCACGGGCACCGGCGCGATCGCGCTCGCCGTGAAGGATGAGCGACCCGATGCCACGGTGTTCGCGACGGACCTTTCCGCCGAGGCGGTCGAGCTCGCCCGGGCGAACGCCGGACGGCTGGGGCTCGCCGTAACCGTCCTGGAGGGCGACCTCCTCGAGCCCCTGCCGCCCGCCCTGCGGGGAGGGGTGGACGTCGTGGTGAGCAACCCGCCGTACGTTCCGGCGGAGGACGTCGAGGACCTGCCGGCCGAGGTGCGGGCCGATCCGGTCCTCGCGCTGGTCGGGGGGATCGACGTCTACGAAAGGCTGGGCACGCAGGCCTCCGGATGGTTGCGCGGCGGCGGGGTCCTGGCGGTCGAGATCGGCGCCAGGCTCGGCGACCCGGTTGTGCGCGCGCTCGCGAGCGCGTTCGCGGAGGTCCGCGTCGAGCCCGATCTCGCAGGCCGCGACCGGGTGGTCCTCGCCCGAGCGCCGTGACATCGGCGCGCGACCCCATCGAGACGGCCGCGCGGGCGGCGCTCGACGGCTCGCTCATCGTCCTGCCGACGGACACGGTCTACGGCATCGGAGCTCGGCCCGACGATCCCTCGGCCACCGCGCGGCTGTTCGACGCGAAGGGCCGCCCGCGCGAGCTCGAGCTGCCGGTGCTCGTGGCCTCGACGGAGGCCGCCCGGCGGATCGCGGCCTTCGACGAGCGTGCCGAGGCGCTCGCCCTCCGGTTCTGGGCCGGCCCGCTCACGATCGTGCTGCCGCGCACCGAGCTGGCTCGGGTGTGGGACCTGGGCGGCGACCCGACGACGATCGGCGTCCGGATGCCGCACGAGCCGCTCGCCCTCGCGGTGCTCGCGCGGACCGGCCCGCTCGCGGTGACGAGCGCGAACCGCAGCGGCGCGCTCACGCCCACGGCGTGCGACGAGATCGAGGCGACGTTCGCCGACGCCGTCCAGGTGTACCTCTGCGCACCGGAGCCGCTCACTGGCTCGGCCTCGACGGTGGTCGACCTCGCCCACGGGAAGCCGTCCGTCGTGCGAGCCGGTGCGGTGTCGGAACGAGCCATCGCCGAGGCGTTGCGCGATCTCCGAGCGCCCGGAGGCCCCGAGGGCCCGGTGTAGACTCGCGGCCCCATGACAACGGTCCTCGTGGTGTGCACGGGCAACGTATGCCGGTCGCCGATCGCGGAGGGGCTCCTGCGCGCCGCGTTCGAGGAACGTATGGGGCCCGACGCGCCCGAGGTCGCATCCGCCGGGACGATGGGCTGGACCGGCTCGGGCGCCGATCCGAGCTCGATCCGCGCGGCCGCCGAGCGCGGGGTCGACATCTCGGGTCATCGCGCGCGTGAGGTCTCCGACGAGGACGTCGCTCGGGCGGACCTGGTCGTCGCCATGGCTCCCGAGCACGCCCGAGCGTTCGCCGGCCAGGCGGGCTCGCGCACCTTCACGCTCAAGGAGCTCGTCCGGCTCCTCGAGGCGTTGCCCGAGATCGAGGACGCGTCGCTCGGGCGCCTGTCCGAGCGAGTCGCCGAGGCCGACCGGCTCCGTCGTGGAGGCTTCGAGGGCGACCCGGGGGAGGAGGAGATCGCGGACCCGCTCGGGATGCACCTGGACGGGTTCCGGGCCGTCGCCGCCGAGCTCGACGAGTGGTGCTCGCGGCTCGCCGACGGGCTCGTCGGACGCACGCACGCTCGCACGGCAACGGGATCGAGCGGGTCCTAGACGTGCGGATCTCGATGGGATGTGACCATGCGGGGTATCCGCTCAAAGAGGCGCTGAAGGCGTATCTGACCGATCACGGCCACGAGGTGCTCGACGTCGGGACCGACTCGGAGGAGATGGTGGACTACCCGGACTTCTGCGCCGCCGCCGCGCGCGCGGTCGTCGACGGGCGCGCCGACCGCGGGATCGTGCTCGGCGGGTCGGGACAGGGGGAGCAGCTCGCCGCCAACAAGGTCAGGGGTGCACGGGCCGCGCTCTGCAACGACCTGCACCTCGCGGACCTGTCCCGCCGCCACAACGACGCGAACGTGCTCGCGATGGGGGGCCGCATCGTGGCCGTGCAGCTGGCACGGGAGATCCTCCAGCTCTGGCTCGATACGCCGTTCGAGGGCGGACGTCACGAGCGACGGCTCCAGCAGGTCGCCGAGATCGAACGAGGAGAACGCTGAGATGTCGGAACATCGAGAGACCGGCGACGGGCTCGTCGCGGATTGGGATGCGTTGCGCTCGACCGATCCCGAGGTCGCCGACGCGATCTGGGGGGAGCTCCGGCGCGAACGGAGCACGCTGAGGCTGATCGCGTCGGAGAACTACGCCAGCCCCGCGGTGCTCGCCGCCCAGGCGTCCACGATGAACAACAAGTACGCGGAGGGATATCCGGGGCATCGTTACTACGGCGGCTGCCGTTTCGTCGACGTCACGGAGCAGCTGGCGATCGATCGCGCCAGGGAGCTGTTCGGAGCCGACCACGCCAACGTGCAGCCGCATGCCGGCGCGCAGGCCAACATGGCCGTGTTCGGCGCGTTCCTGGAGCCCCGGTCAGAGGACAAGGTGCTCGGGCTGGTGCTCGCGCACGGCGGTCATCTCACGCACGGGTCCCCGGTCAACGTGTCCGGCAAGTGGTTCACGTTCATCGGCTACGAGGTCGACCGCGAGACCGAGCAACTCGACTACGACCGGATCCGCGAGCTGGCCAGGGAGCATCGACCCAAGGTCGTGCTCGCGGGCTTCACCGCGTACCCCAGGGTGATCGACTGGGCCGCGTTCCGGAGCATCGCGGACGAGGTCGGCGCGATCCTGTGGGTAGACGCGTCGCACTTCATCGGGCTGTGCGCCGGTGGTGCGTACCCGAGCCCGGTGCCGTTCGCCGACGTCGTGACCTTCACGACCCACAAGACCCTGCGCGGCCCGCGAGGCGCGATCATCCTGACCCGCGAGGAACACGCGAAGGCGATCGACAAGGCGGTCTTCCCGATGATGCAGGGCGGGCCGCTCGAACACGTGATCGCGGCCAAGGCCGTCTGCCTGAAGGAGGCGATGGCCCCCTCGTTCGCCGAGTACGCGTCGCGCGTCGTGCGCACCTCCCGGGCGCTCGCACAGGGCCTCGCGGACGAGGGCGTCCGGATCGTCTCGGGCGGGACGGACTCGCACCTGGTCCTGTGCGACCTGCGGCCGCTCGGGATCGGCGGGAAGCAGGCCGAGAGCGTCTGCGACGAGATCGGGATCGCGATCAACAAGAACGGGGTCCCGTTCGACCCGCAGCCGCCGCTCGACCCCTCGGGCATCCGGGTGGGCACCCCGGGGCCGGCCACGCTCGGGATGGACGAGCCCGAGATGAAGGAGGTCTCGAGCATCATCGGCGAATCCCTCCGCAACCCAGGCGACCAGCGGGTCGCGGCCGCCAGCCGCGCGCGCGTGGCGGAGCTGGTGGCTCGGTTCCCCGCCTACCCGCGCTGAGGGCCCCGGCGGCCACACCGTCGAGGACCGTCCGCCACGGGGTAGCATCGCCCTCACAGCGTGCGTCCGTATCTCCTGGTGTTCGCGGCGAGTGCCGGCGTGACCTTCGCGGTCACGCCCGGCGTCCGTTGGCTCGCGTTGCGGCTCGGCTGGATCGACCACCCATCCGACCGCAAGGTCCATCCGAAGCCGACGCCGACCGCCGGAGGTCTCGCGATGTACCTGGGTGTCGCGGCCGGGCTCCTCGCGGCGCGCGCGATCCCGTTCCTCTCCGGTCTGCACCAGACCTCCTCCGAGCTCGACGCGGCGTTCGTGGCCGCGACCGTGGTCGTCGTCCTCGGGATGGTGGACGACACGCGCGGCGTCTCCGCGCTCGGGAAGCTCGCGGGCCAGGTGCTCGCCGCGGGGATCGTCGTGCTCCTCGGTGTCCAGCTCCTCTACTTCTACTTCCCGGGTCAGGGCGTGATCTCGCTCTCGCCCGACCTCGCCGTCCCGCTCACCGTGCTGTGGATCGTGGCGCTCATGAACGCCGTCAACCTCGTGGACGGGCTCGACGGACTCGCGGCCGGCATGGTCGCGATCGCGGCGATCGCGTTCTTCGCGTATTTCCGAACCCCGGACGGCGGCGACCAGGCCAGCGTCGCCGCGCTCATGTCGACGATCGTCGCGGGGGTGGCCCTCGGGTTCCTCCCCTGGAACTTCCACCCGGCGAGGATCTTCATGGGCGACTCGGGCGCGCTCCTGCTGGGCCTGCTCATGGCGGTCGCCACGATCTCGGGGGTGGGGCAGAACCTCGAGGGCCCGAGCGGCGGCGACCTCGCCGCGATCACGATCCCGATCGTCGTCCCGCTGCTGGTCCTCGCCGTCCCGCTCCTCGACGTCGTGCTCGCGATCGTCCGACGGATGCGGAAAGGGATCGGGATCGCGCACGCCGACAAGGAGCACATCCACCACCGCCTGATGGACATCGGCCACTCCCACCGGCAGGCCGTCCTGCTGATGTACCTGTGGAGCGCGCTGATCGCGGGCGCCGCGCTGGTGGTCGCCTACGTGAACGGGAGGTTCCTG
>Ga0299906_10005785_pt1 | contig 10035 bp, 9 predicted proteins | sample RVTome_14_FD_200259 | JGI IMG/M metagenome (GOLD analysis project Ga0299906, IMG submission 200259) | Soil microbial communities from uranium-contaminated site in the Upper Colorado River Basin, Wyoming, United States - RVT145D125 (version 2) ...
GCTGCTGGCGGGGGGCCGGTTGGCCGGGTCGTTCGGCATCGGCTAGCTGCTGTGTGCGGGGGCCCGGATTCGGCGGAGTCGGTCGATTGGGGTGGTGAAGGAGCGGGATGGGCTGGCCGATCTGGGGATGTGGCTGGCGTGTCCGATCCTGAACGGCGATCCTTGCCGACTGGCTTATGACTGATCTGGGCTCTCACGTTTATCTCGCATTTGCGGCTGGCCTGATCTCCGTGTTGTCGCCCTGCGTGCTGCCGCTGATGCCCGCCTACCTGTCGCTGATCTCGGGGATTTCGGTCGAGGAGATCCAGGAAGGCGGAAGCACGGCCGGGATTCGGCGGCGGGTGATGCTTGCGTGCGGTGCCTTCGTTACGGGTTTCTCCGCCGTATTCGTATTGATGGGTGTCGGCGCGTTCGCGGTCGGGCACGTTTTGCGCACCTGGCAGACGGAGATCCTGGGTTTTCGGTTCGGTTTCGTGCAGATCGCGGGGGTATTCATCATCTTGCTCGGCCTTCACATGACCGGCCTGATTCCGATTCGAACCCTGTACCGCGACACTCGATTGAATCTGAAATTCAAACAGCGGAGTGTGGTGAGCGCTTTTTTCGTCGGTGCCGGTTTTGCGCTCGGGTGGTCCCCGTGCATCGGGCCACCGCTGGCGATGATCCTGACGATCGCAGGAAGTGGAGACACGGCGCTGCAGGGCATGCTGCTATTGACGATCTACTCGGCGGGTCTCGCGATCCCATTCCTGATTGCGGGCTGGAGCATCGATCATTTCTTTCACGCGTTTTCGCGCATCAAGCAGCACTTCCGCAAATTCGAAATTGCGTCGGGTGGGATTCTGGTCGCTGTCGGGTCGTTGCTCGTGACGGATCGACTGACGGCTCTCAACAGCAGTTTCCAGTTCATGAATGAGTGGGTGGCCGCAGCGGAACGGCTGATCCAATGACGCGAGGAGCCGTTCGCGCGGGTTTGCGCGTGGCGTTTTCAGTGCTCTGGGTGATTTTGCTCCCAGTGCTGGGCTGCGGTGCTGAGGAAAGTCGCAATCGCGGCGCATCGGCATCCGAAGCAGCTCCCGAGAAGCCCAGGAAGCCGGCACCGAGTTTCGAACTGAAGGGCGCCGATGGCAGCCCGGTCGCGCTGGCCGAACATCGCGGTAAGCCCGTTGTGATCGATTTTTGGGCGACCTGGTGTGTCCCGTGCATCTACCAGGTCCCCGAATTGAACGCCTTCTGGGAGCGCCATCGAGAAGCCGCCGACGTGGCGGTGATTGGCGTCGCGGTCGATGTCGAGGGCGCCTCGGTCGTGGCTCCGTGGATCGAAGAAAAGGGCGTCCAATACCAGATCGCGATCGGCGACGAGGGCCTGGCGCGGGAGTTCGGTGTCATGGGGTTTCCCACCCTCGCAATCATCGACTCCGCCGGGAACATCGTGTCGCTCCACGTCGGCCTGATCGAAGTGGAGGAGCTGGAGCGCCTGGTGGCGCCCTTGATCGGCTCCGCCCAGCCGCACGAGACGACCCTCCAGGAGCGCAAACCCGAGTATCGGGTTTGTGCGACGCCGCAAGCGAATCCGCAGGATTCGCCCGCTAGGCAGCGCGCGCTCCCGTCGACAAGCCTCGACGGGATTCCGCGAGAACCTCAAGCCGGGCGCCGGAATCGTCGAAACCGCTCTTGACCCAACTTCCAGGGGGGAGCGGTTTGGCGCGAAACGACGACACCGACGTGCGGGTCCGAGGCTCCTATCAACGCGCCTTTCAGGCTGGCGAAACCGTGCTCGACGAGGGTGACTCGGGCGACAAGCTCTACGTCATCCAGAGCGGAGAGATCGAACTGTCTCGGACCGGGCAGGGTGGCCAGCGCGTCGTGGCGCGACTCGGAGCCGGCGATTTTTTCGGAGAACTCGGGGTGGTGCTCGGCAAGCCCTGCACCAACCGGGCCGTCGCGGTCTGCAACACGCGGGTATTGGAACTCGACCGCGCGACGCTCGAGGCGATGTGCCGCAGCGAACCCGAGATCGCGATCCGGATGATTCGGGTGCTCGTTTCGCGGCTCATCGAAGCGGAGCGCAGGCTGGCGGTGCTTGGGGTCGACGATTTGCTTCGGCCCATGGTGCGAGATCTGATTCGTAAAGCAGAGCCGCACTCGGAAGGCGGGTACCGGATTCCGAGCACGCTTCGGAAACTCGCGGACGACTGTGGTCTCTCGATGTTCGAAGCCCACCGCGCTCTGCATCAGCTCTTCGACAGCAAGGCGATTCGGCTGGTCGACGACTGCCTCTACGCCAAGGATTTGGAAGCGCTCTCAGCCTGCCTCGAGCCCGAACAACCCGGCCGCCCAGGTCAACCCGGATAACGCCCGCTCGGGCGGTGGTGGGTTGCGCTCCACGGACGGTCCGCCTGCCCAGACAGCGCCACTTCGAGTTCCACACGTCGCCACCAAACGGGGGCTCTGTTAGGGTGGATCCTCCTACTTGACCGGGGGGTGCGTGGGGCGCGGAGTCGAAGCCTTCTGGCTGCTGGTGACGGCCCTGCTGGTTTCGGGGCCAGCGCCTGCGGCTTTCGACGCTTCGTTCGACGCCGCGGCCTTCGAGGTTACCGCCGACACCCTCGAATACGAGCGTGGGCGCGACGTCTATGTGGCGCGCGGAAACGTTCGGCTGGTTCAGGAAGGCAAGACGCTCGCGGCAGATTGGATCAGTTTCAGCCGCCGGGGCGGTCGCGGTGTCGCGAGCGGCAACGTGGTCTTTTCCGACGGAACCGACACCGTCTTCTCGAGTTTCGTCGAGTTCAACATCACCACGCTGCAGGGCGTCCTCTTGATGGCGCACTTCGACGCTTCGCAAAATCGTTTCAGGATGGAGGGCGAGGAGATCGTCAAGACCGGCGGTCGTACCTACACCTTCGAGAGAGGGCGGTTCACGACCTGTCGGTGTCCGGATGAAGGTGCGGATCCGTGGGAGATCCGCGCGGAAAGCGCCGAACTCGAGATCGAGGGCTACGCGGTCGCTCGCAATACCACGATGAACATTCTCGGCGTTCCCATCCTCTGGATGCCCTGGATGCTCTATCCGGTCAAGACCGAGCGCGATTCGGGCTTTCTGTTTCCGGAGTTCGCGTATCGCGAGCGAACCGGCTTCCAGGTGGGGATTCCGTTCTTCTGGGCCGCGGCGCCCAACGTCAACGTGACTTTGACGCCCCGTTGGCTCGAAAAGCGCGGCGTGAAGGGCGAAGTGAAGTCGGAGTATCTCGTTGGGGAGCATTCTTCGGGAACGGTCTCGGTCGCATTCATCCGCGATGACGATATCGACCCCAATAGCCTCGAGGATCCCTACGACCGCGAGCGATGGGTCGCCCAGGGGCACCAGGATTTCTACCTGCCGCACGACTGGAGATTCAAGTCGGAGTTCCAGGTGGTTTCCGACAACGCCTACCCGTCGGACTTCCACGATCTCCCCCACACCCGGTACGACCGTTTCCTGAACTCGAATGTGTCAGTGACGAAGCACTTCAACGAATCCGGGGATTACGGTTTCGTCGCTTCCGTGCTGCACGCCGATGACATCCAGAACCCGGACGATCAGGACCGGGACGACTACCTGCTGCAGCGCCTCCCGAATGCCGAATACACCATGCTCCCGACGCGGGCCCCCTGGCTCGAGCAGTTGGTTCCCTCCTTCGACATCGAGTACACCTATTTCGGACGGTACGAGAACCCCAACAAGTCGTTCGCGCCGATCACGGATGCGTCGGACGGAATGGGCGGGTCGGTCCCGGCTTTCACGCTGTCCGCCGACGGGCTCTTCTACGACGTCGGGATCGATGCACGGGCGAATGAGCAGGAGAATCCAAATGCGTCCCTGGTGGACCCCCACCGCGACGACTTCGCGAATACGGGCGGAACGGAGGGAAACGGGCGGTTCGACGAGGGCGAACCGCTCGCAGACCGCGGCCACCGCGTCAAGCTCAATCCGCGCCTCGCGCTGCCCGGGCGACTCGGAAACTACTTCGAAGTGTATCCCGAGGTCGGCTGGAGGCAGACGTTCTACGACTCGCGGGTGCGCGGTCAAGAATCGTGGGGTTCGCTCACGGGGCGCGTCGATCTCCGGACGCGCTTGCGTCGCAGCCTCGGCAAGGGCGTCACCCACATCATGGAGCCGCGTCTCGGTTACGCGATCGTGACGACGCCGAACTTCGGAGGCGTGCCGATCTTTACGCCCAAGACCGCGGTTCCCCAGATGCGCATCCGCGAACTGGATCTCGACAACGTGACCAGGGATGGCGCGGATCGGCTCGACGACTTCAACGGCCTCACCTGGGGAATGGGTAACCGGTTCTATCGCCAACCAAATACCGAGCAGGGCCCGCGGTTGCTCGCCGAGTTCGTCGTACTGACGCAGTACGACTTTTCCGACGGCGGGCGATTTGGGAACTTCATCATCGACGGGACGGCGCACCTCAGCGAGTTGACCGACCTGCGCTTCAATGCGGGTTACGACCCCGAAGACAAGACGCTCGAGGAAGCGCTTGCAGAGGGTGTGTGGCGCGGAGAGCGTCTGGCGCTGCGGCTTCGCTACCGCTACCTGAGAACCATTCCCCAGTTTTTCGAAAATTTCCTCGAGATCAACGATCGATACGACGGCTTTCGGAGCGACTTCGATCGAATCAACCAGATCAGCGGTACCGTGGCCTACCGATTGACCACGAACTGGCTGACTCGCTATCAGGGAGCCTACGCGTTCGAGCGGTCCTTCTCGCTCACCCATCGGTTGGGCGTCGAATATCTCAGCCAATGTGATTGCTGGGCGATGGGTGTCGAGGCTCGCCTGGACCGCGATACCGGATTCGATGTCAGTGTCGTCTACCGGCTCGTCGGACTCGGAAACGATCCGACGACGGCCAAGGAGCCGGGACTGGCTCGATTCAGCTTGCTTGACGATATCTAGAACGTTTGATAACAACGCGTTTTTACATCGTTTTTCTACACTTGGTCGCCAACCGGCGCCCGTCGAGAGGCTGAGTTGCACCGCCCGTCCCGAGAATCGTTCGACGAACTCGCGAGGCGTGGGAACTGGATCCCCATCGTGCGCGAGATTCGTGCCGATCTGGACACCGCGCTGTCGCTCTTCAAGCGCCTCGACGATGGCGAGACGAGCTTTCTCTTCGAGTCTGTCGCAGGTGCCGAGAAGTGGGCTCGCTACAGCTTCATGGGACGAGGCGCGCGCGCGATCTTCCGGGCCCGCGGACAATCCGTCGAGTGGAGCGAGGCCGGGCAAAGCCAGAATTTCCAGGTCGAAGGTGATCCCCTCGTCTATTTGCGGGACAAGCTGGACGCGATCAATGCAGCGATTCCCCAGACGGGCCGGGACTTGCCGCCATTTCTGGGCGGTGCCGTCGGATTCGTGAGCTACGACTGGGTTCGCTTCGTCGAGAAAATCCCCGACACGAACCCGGACGAGATCGGCTTGCCGGACCTCTGGTTCATTTTTCCGGAAATCGTGGTGATCCACGACAATGCGCGCCACACGGCCTTCGTGGTGCGTCACGTCGAGATTCGGCCCGGCGACGATCACGCTGCGATCTATGAGGCTGCCGTGTCAGACGTGGATGCCGTGGTGCGGAAACTGCGTGAGCCGCTGCCGGTCGAGGCAGAGCGAGAGGGGTTGCGCGCTCCGATGGTGTTGGCGCGATCCTCGACCCGCGAAGCGTTTCACGAGATCGTGAAACGAGCCAAGGAATACATCGAGGCAGGCGATGTCTTTCAGGTCGTGCTCTCGCAGCAATTTCGGGTGCCGCTCCAGGTGGACCCCTTCACCATCTACCGGCATCTGCGATCGATCAATCCGAGCCCCTATCTCTTTTTCATGCGCTGCGACGGGGCGGTGATGATCGGCTCGTCGCCGGAGGCGCTCGTGAGGCTCGCCGATCGAAAGATCGATGTGCGACCCATCGCCGGTACAAGGCGCCGTGGCGCCAGCCCCGAAGAGGACGAGCGAGTCGAAGCGGAACTGCTCGCCGACGAGAAGGAGCGTGCGGAGCACCTGATGCTCGTTGACCTCGGCCGCAATGACGTGGGGCGGGTCGCGGTGATCGGTAGCGTTCAGGTGAGTGAATTCGCGATCATCGAACGCTACTCGCATCTGATGCATATTGTGTCCAATGTCCAGGGCGAACTGCGACCGGGCCTCGACTGGCTGGACCTTCTGCGAGCGACGTTTCCCGCTGGGACGCTGTCGGGTGCGCCGAAGGTCAGGGCGATGGAGATCATCGACGAACTCGAGAATCTTCGCCGCGGCCACTACGGTGGCTGTGTGGGTTACATCGACTATTCGGGCAACATGGATACCGCGATCGCGATTCGAACGATGCTGGTAAAGGATGCCGAGATCTTCATGCGAACGGGGGCCGGGATCGTCGCGGACTCCGATCCAGATTATGAGTTCGAAGAAACCATGACGAAGGTTCAGGCTCTCGTCGAAGCGATCGACATGGCGCGAGAGGGAGTCGATTGATGACGGTCCAATCGGCGGGAGAGCAGTCGCCCGTGCGGCTCTTGATGATCGACAATTACGATTCGTTCACCTTCAACCTCGTCCAGTACCTGGGCGAACTCGGTGCCGAGGTCGAAGTCGTTCGAAACGATGTCGAGAAGGTCGACGTGTTGCTCGAGCGGGAACCCGCCGGAGTGGTGATCTCGCCCGGCCCCGGCGAGCCCAGAGCCGCCGGCATTTCGGTCGAGATGGTTTCGGCCTGCGCACAACGCGGTATTCCGTTGCTGGGCGTCTGCCTTGGCCACCAGTCGATCGGCATTGCATTCGGCGGACAGATCGTCCGCGCTCGATCGATCATGCACGGAAAAGTATCGTCGATCGACCACGATGGGAGCGGAGTCCTGCGTGGGATTGCGTCGCCTTTCGAAGCGACCCGTTACCATTCGCTGGTGATCGAAAGGGATACCTGTCCGAAGGATCTCGTGATTACGGCCCACAGCGACGATGGCGAGATCATGGCGGTCCGACATCGGGAATTTCCGATCGAGGGTGTGCAGTTCCATCCGGAGTCGATCCTGACGCGTGTCGGCAAGACGCTGCTCGGCAGTTTTCTGGAGCGCTGCTCGCCCCGAGCCGCCGCGTGAGCCTCCGAATGGCGATTTCCGCCGCGATGGAGGGCTCCGAGGTGCCGGGACCGGTTCTCGAAGCCGCGTTCGCCGAGATCATGGATGGAAAGGCGTCGGACGCTCAGATGGCGGGCCTGCTGATCGCGCTTCGCTGCAAGGGCGAGACCGTCGGCGAAATTGTAACCGCCGCGAAGGCGCTTCGAAGCCGCGCCGTGATGGCCCCGAGCGTCGACCCCAAGGCGATCGATACCTGCGGAACCGGCGGCGACGGCGCTCAAACCTTCAACATATCGACCACTGCCGCGTTCGTCGTTGCGGGTGCCGGGGTGCCGGTTGCCAAGCACGGAAATCGCGCGGCGAGCAGCCAGTCCGGCAGCGTCGACGTGCTCGAAAGCCTGGGCGTCCGCGTCGACCTTCCGGTGGAAGAGTCCGCGCGCATTCTCGCCGAGGCCGGCATCGTGACGTTTTTCGCTCCGCGGGCGCATCCGGCGATGAAGCGGATTGCGCCGGTGCGTCGGGAACTCGGCGTTCGAACACTGATGAACTGTCTGGGGCCTCTACTCAATCCGGCAGGCGTCCGACTGCAATTGGTGGGTGTCTACGCGGCTGATCTGGTCGAGCCGCTCGCGGAAGCGTTGGGCGAACTGGGCGCGATTCGGGCACTCGTGGTACACGGCTCGGATGGCCTGGACGAGATTACGACTCGCGGGCGGACAGATGCGGTGATGCTCGCGGATGGCGCCGTATCGCGAATTTCGATCAACCCTGCGAGCCTGGGGATTCCGCCTCCGCTTCAGGGTGCGCTTCGGGGAGGCACTGCCGAAGAGAACGCCGCGATCGTGCGCAGCCTGCTCGAAGGCGAGAGCGGCGCGAGGCGTGACATTGTGTTGCTCAATGCCGGCGCGGCGATTTGGGTGGCGGGCATGGTTGAATCGCTCGAGGAAGGCATCGAACTCGCGCAGCGCAGCATTGACTCGGGTGCAGCCCGAGAGCGCTTGGCGATGCTGATTGCGGCGTCCAACGCAGGCGTGGATGCCGGGCAATGAGGATCCTCGAAGAAATCCTGGTCAGGAAGCGAGCCGAGGTGTCGAACGCCAAGCAGCGGCTCGGGGCGAATCGCCTCGCCGCGGCTGCCGAGACTTGTGACGCGCCGACCCGGGGTTTCCGCACGGCGCTCACGCGGGAACCCAGACCGCGCATCATTGCCGAAATGAAATCGCGTTCCCCGAGCCGCGGTGTGATTCGAGCCGATTTCGACCCCGTCACGTGCGCCAAGGCCTATTTTGAGGCGGGTGCGGCCGCAATCTCGGTGCTGACCGACAACCACTATTTTGGGGGCGAGTTGGCCCATCTCGAAATCGTGCGGCGTGAAGTTCCGGTACCGCTGCTGCGCAAGGATTTCGTGGTGGATGCCTATCAGATCGACGAGGCGCGCGTTGCCGGCGCCGATGCGGTTCTGCTGATCGTCGCGGCCTTTCCCGGCCCCGATTCGGCGGCCGAAATTCGACGGCTCCGGGAGCGGGCCGGTTCACTCGGCCTCGACGCGTTGGTCGAGGTTCACGATGATCGCGAATTCGAGATTGCAGTCCAGTGCGGTGCAGATCTCATCGGCGTCAACAATCGAGATCTTGGTACCTTCGAGGTCGATCTGGGAATCAGTGAACGGCTCGCGGGTCGGGCGCCCGAAGGAGTCGTCGTCGTTGCAGAATCTGGCATCTTTACGGCGAAAGACGTTGCGAGGCTCGAGTCCGCTGGAGCCGACGCATTATTGGTGGGTGAATCGCTGATGCGAGAACCGGATCCCGGTCTCGCATTGCGCGAACTACGGAGGGAATTGTAATTGTGACAGGGAGTATTCGGATCAAGATCTGCGGGATCACGGATCCCGATGATGCACAGGCGGCGGTGGACGCTGGCGCGGATCTGATCGGGTTGAATTTCGTGCCGGGCTCGCCGCGCATGTTGAATCTTCAGACGGCTGTGGCGATTTCAGAGCGCGTCGACGGGCAGATAGAGCGGGTCGCCGTCTTTCAGGATGCGGAAGACGACGAGATCAACCGCGTATTGCGCAGGGTCGATCTCGAGCGCGTCCAATTTCACGGCGACGAAACCGAGGAGCAGGTCGAGGCGGTCGACCTCCCGGTCATCAAAGCGCTTCGGGGCGCGGATCTCGAAGCGGCTGAGGAATATCCGGGAACGATGCTGCTGCTCGACCACCCGAGCGAAGGTGGTGGCAGCGGAGTGGCTTGGGAATGGAGCGATGCGGGCGCGCTGATCGAAAGGGGCCACGACGTCATCATCGCGGGTGGCCTCACGGCGCAGAATGTCGGCGTGGCCATCCGCGGCCTCGGCGATCTGCTTCCCTGGGGAGTCGATGTCGCGTCGGGCGTCGAGGGCAATGGTCGCCGCAAAGACGCCGCCAAGATCGCAGCGTTCATCGCGGCGGTTCGAAAAGCGGAAGCCGAAGAGACATGACGGTCGCCGGTGTTCCGGGCCGCTTTGGCGAGTACGGCGGGCGCTACGTGCCTGAGGTGCTGATCGCAGCGCTGCAGGAACTCGAAGACGCCTACCCGAGATTCTCCCAGAGCAGCGAGTTCCGCGCCGAACTCGACGATTTGCTCGCCACCTACGCGGGGCGTCCGACGGCTCTGACCTTTGCGCGGCGCATGACGGCCGATCTCGGCGGCGCCAAGATCTACCTGAAGCGGGAGGATCTCGCCCATACAGGTGCCCACAAGGTCAACAACGTCATCGGGCAGTGCCTGCTCGCGCGATACATGGGAAAGCGCCGTGTGATTGCGGAAACGGGCGCGGGCCAGCATGGAGTTGCGACGGCTACGGCCTGTGCATTGTTGGATCTGGATTGCGAAGTCTACATGGGTGAGGAAGACGTCGAGCGTCAGGCCCTCAATGTCTTTC
>Ga0299906_10005786_pt1 | contig 10034 bp, 8 predicted proteins | sample RVTome_14_FD_200259 | JGI IMG/M metagenome (GOLD analysis project Ga0299906, IMG submission 200259) | Soil microbial communities from uranium-contaminated site in the Upper Colorado River Basin, Wyoming, United States - RVT145D125 (version 2) ...
GGGTCGGCAATGGCCGCGGGACCCCTGACCTGCTGGTTCCCGCCGGGGTTCAAAGAGATCCAGGCCAAGGCCATTGCCGACGCCTTGACCGCCAATAGCGGCGTCACGGTTACCCCCAGGGTTGCCAGGAGTTATCCTGAAATTCTCGGTGCCTTCGCGACCAGTCAGCCGAATCTCGCCTATGTCGGCTCCTTTGCCCAGTCTATCATCGCGGCCCGCAAGCTGGGCACCCCCATGGTCCAGAGTGCCGATGGCAAGGAGATGTATTCCGGCATTCTCATCTGCCCCAAAGACAAGGACCCGGAAACCATTCTCAAGCAGTCTCCGCAGCAGATCGCCTTCACCAAAGGCGCTTCATCCGGTGAATCCACGGCCAAAGCGGCTACCGGCGGCAAGGCGGCGATCTCCGTCGCCAGCCATGGCGAGGCGGTGAAAGCTGTTGTGGACGGCAAGGCGCAAGCCGCGGTGGTCAAGGACTGGTGGTGGCTGAACAACGAGAAAAACTACGGCAACCTCAAGAGCTACCGCATCCCCGGTTTTTCCGAACAGCGCAACCCGGACAATGTTCTGACGGCCTCCAAGGCGGTGTCTCAGCCGGTGGTCGAGAAACTCACCATGGCCGCCATGGCCAGTTCGACTGCTTTTGGGGAAAAATCCGTGATCCTGCCTTTCGACAGCGGTCAGCTCGCCTTCTCGCTTGGGTTGATGAAAAAAGGCGGCATCGACCCCCTCGTTTACGCCTGGTAATTACTTTCTGAACGGCTGTCCGGACCCCTGACGGGCCGGACAGCCGGCAGTCAAAAGGAGAAAATCGATGAGGCTTGCAGTTAAGCTGGGCTTGGGATTCGGTGTTTTGCTGGTTTTGCTGGCGATTGTCGGGACAATCGGCGTCAGCCAGATGCTGGTGGTGAAGAACGGCTTCAGTCGCGATGTGCAGCAGTCCCAGGAAATGAAGAACCAGGCCGTCGCCCTGCAGAATGCCATTCTTGAGATGCAGCGCAGCGAGAAGGAGCTGATTGCCCGCCAGGACGTGACCTTTCTCGACCAAGGATATAAATACATCGATCAGGCTGCGGCGACCCTCGATAGCATCGATACTTTCTCGGACGATGAGATCCTTCGGGGCAAAACTTCCGAAGCGCGGGAAGCGATGGCTGCCTATCGCGACGGCTTCGGGCTGCTGGCGACCACCTTCCAGGAGGTCGGACAGGCGGAGGACCAAGGGCTGAAGGGGACCGTCGGGCGGGTGGTGCAGGCGACCCAGATTTTTCTTCGCAGCAAGTCGAGGCAGGTTCCCGGAGGAGAAGTGCAGATACTGAACCTGCGCCAGGAAGAAAAGGATTATCTTCTCCGCGGCGACAAATCCGCGGTAGAACATTTTGCCCAGATATACGAAAGTCTGTTGCAGCAAATCCAGAATTCCTCGTTGTCTTCGACCGAAAAGGCGATCGCCCTCGGCTATCTGCGCGGCTACCGCAACGCCTTCGATGCGATGGTTGAAAAAAACGAGAATCTGCAGGGTCGTCTCGTCGATATGGAACAGAAGGCCGGACGGATCATCACCATTGGCGAAGAGATATCGGCGTTTGCGACGAACGTTTCTGCCGAGAAGACCGAGCAGATCAGCGGCACTTCCTCGCGCGCCATCTGGCTGATTGCCGGTGGGGGCCTGCTCAGCCTGGCCTTCGGAGTTGGCTTCGCCATCTTCTTCGTTCGGTCCATCATCGTCCAACTGGGGGATGAGCCGGCCGCCATCGCCACCCTGGCCGATCGCCTCGCGGCCGGTGATCTCACCATCCGGTTCGATGAGGACAAGAAGGCCATCGGCGTCTACGCCGCTATGAAGAACATGGTGACCAGGCTGCAGGAGGTGGTCGGCGGGGTCAAGCTCGCCGCCGACAACGTCGCCTCGGGGAGCCAGTCGATGAGTGCGGCCTCGGAGGAGATGACCCAGGGGGCGACCGAGCAGGCGGCGGCCGCCGAGGAGGCTTCTTCCAGCATCGAGCAGATGACCGCCAACATCCGGCAGAACGCCGACAACGCCCTGCAGACCGAGAAGATCGCGGTCAAGGCGGCCGATGACGCGCGGCAGGCGGGAGCGGCGGCCGCCGAGAACATGGCGGCGATGAAGGAGATCGCCGGCAAGATCATGATCATCGAGGAAATCGCCCGGCAGACGAATCTGCTGGCGCTCAACGCCGCCATCGAAGCGGCGCGGGCCGGCGATCACGGCCGCGGCTTTGCGGTGGTGGCGGCCGAAGTGCGCAAGCTGGCCGAGCGCAGCCAGGTGGCGGCCGGCGAGATCAGCAAACTGTCGGTTTCCAGCGTGGATGTGGCCGAGCGGGCCGGCAGGATGCTGACGGCGCTGGTGCCCAGCATCCAGAAGACGGCGGAGCTGGTGCAGGAGATCGCCGCGGCGAGCCGGGAGCAGGATGCCGGGGCGGAGCAGATCAACAAGGCGATCCAGCAGCTCGACCAGGTGATCCAGCAGAACGCCTCGGCCTCGGAGGAGATGGCCTCGACGGCGGAGGAACTAAACGGCCAGTCGGAGCAGCTGCAGGAATTGATCGCCTTTTTCACGGTGGAAGAGGGCCGTCGCGCCGGCGAGCGCCAGATGGCGGCAACGGTCCGGATCGATGAGATTCGGCGCGACGGCCGTTTCGCTGACGAGGGCGGGAGCCTGAAGAATGGCAAGCCGCAAGGGCCGTCTATCGACCTGGAACTGGTGCGCGGTGAGCGGACCGGGGACAAGCTGGATGCCGAATTCGAACGATTCTAGAAAAACGGAGACAAGGTGATGAACACGGCAACTATAACGAGGCAGTATCTGACCTTCAGGCTCGGGGAAGAGACTTTTGCCGTCGATGTGACCAAGGCCCGGGAGGTTCTCGACTTTGCTCCCCCCACCCGGGTGCCGCAGACCCCCGGGTATATGCTCGGGGTGATCAACCTGCGGGGGAGCGTCGTGCCGGTGGTCGACCTGCGACTCAAGTTCGGACTGGCGGCGACGGCAACGACCCGGGACACCTGCATCATCGTTCTGGAGATCACCGCCGATGGCGAAGCTACGATCGTCGGCGCGGTAGCCGACTCGGTCCAGGAGGTGCTGGAGCTGGATGCGGAGCGGATCGAGCCGCCGCCGCGCATAGGCACGCGGCTGAAGACCGAGTTCATCCGCGGCATGGGGAACCACGACGACCGGTTCCTCATCATTCTCGACATCGACCGGGTTTTTTCCGTCGACGAGCTCTCCCTGGTGCAGGGTGCCGGCGAAGAGGCTGCCGCCCTGCCGGCCTGAGCAAAGACCGACGTGGGAGCGGTATCCTACCGCGAACAGGCTTGAGGGGTCACCCGAGAAGCGCGCCTGGAAGGCGCTCCCACACGAATTCCCGCTTGAGGGGAGAGCAGAATGTTGGCCATGAAGCAGTCTGGAGGCGAGAGTTGCGGAGAGATCGCCGGTGGCATCTCGGAGATGAATTTCGCCCGTCTGAGCCGATTGATCCACGACCAATGCGGCATCAAAATGCCGCCGCATAAAAAAAACATGCTGGAAGCGAGGCTGCGCAAGCGACTGCGCAGCCTCGGGCTGGCTACGTACGGCCAGTATTGCGACTACCTTTTCGGCCCGGGCGGTGAGGTGGGGGAACTGGTCAACCTCATCGACGTGGTCACCACCAACAAGACCGACTTTTTTCGTGAGGCGAAGCATTTCGACTTCCTCACCGGGGTGGCGCTGCCGCGCCTGTTGACGACGTACGGTGTCGGCCTGCAGCGGCCGCTGCGGGTCTGGAGCGCCGGCTGCAGCACCGGCGAGGAGCCGTACACTTTGGCGATGGTCCTGAGCGAATTCGCTCTGGCGAATCCGGGCTTCGACTTCTCCATCCTGGCCACCGACATCTCCACCCGGGTGCTGGAGAAGGCCCGGCTGGCCATCTACCGGGAAGAGCGGGTGGAGCCGGTACCCGAGGCCCTGAAAAGGAAATATCTGCTGCGCAGCCGGGATCCGGAAAAAAGCCAGGTGCGGGTGGTGCCCGAGCTGCGGGCGAAGGTCCAGTTCCGCCGGCTCAATTTCATGGAGGAGAATTTCGGGTTGCGGGAGCCGATCGACATCATCTTTTTCCGCAACGTGATGATCTACTTCGACAGGATTCAGCAGATGACCCTGCTGCAGCGTTTCTGCGTTTGTCTGCCGCCCGGCCGCTATCTTTTCACCGGCCATTCCGAATCCCTGCACGGCATGGGACTGCCCGTGGTCCAGGTGGCGCCCGCTGCCTACCGGAAGCTGTAAGCGCTTCTGCAACCCCGAATCGACGCACTCACTATGCCCGCAAAGATCAAGGTCCTGATCGTCGACGACTCGGCGGTGATCCGTCAGGCAATGGCGGAAATTCTTTCCGGCGATCCGCGCATTGAGGTCATCGGGACGGCCGCCGATCCTTTTATCGCCGCCGACAAAATCCGTCAGCAGTTCCCCGATGTCATCACCCTCGACATCGAGATGCCGCGGATGGACGGCCTGACCTTTCTGCAGAAGATCATGAGCCAGCACCCCATCCCGGTGGTGATCTGCTCCAGCCTGGCCGGCAAAGGGGCGGAGACGACGCTCAAGGCCCTGCAGTACGGGGCGGTGGAGATCATCGCCAAACCGAAGCTCGGCGCCCGGCAGTTCCTTGAAGAGTCGCGGGTCCTTATCTGCGATGCCGTCAAGGCGGCGGCGTGCGTGCGGCTTAGACCGCTCTCCGCCGCACGGGCGGAAGTCGAGCCGAAGCTGACTGCCGATGCGGTGCTGCGCAAGTCGGGAGGCGGCGAAATCATCCGGACCACGGAACAGGTGGTGGTGGTCGGCGCCTCCACCGGCGGCACCGAGGCGCTGCGTATTTTCCTCGTGGCCCTGCCGCACGACGCCCCCGGCGTCGTCATCGTCCAGCACATGCCGGAGCATTTCACCGCGGCTTTCGCCCGGCGGCTCGATGGCATCTGCCGCGTCGCGGTCAAGGAGGCGGCGAGCGGCGACAGCGTCATCCCGGGGCGGGCGCTCATTGCGCCGGGCAACCGTCACCTGCTGCTCAAGCGCAGCGGCGCGCGCTACTGCGTCGAAATCAAGGACGGCCCGCTGGTCAGCCGGCACCGCCCCTCGGTCGATGTCCTCTTTCGCTCGGCTGCCCGCTATGCCGGCCGCAACGCGATCGGCGTCATCATGACCGGCATGGGCGACGACGGCGCCCGGGGGTTGCTGGAACTCCGGCAGGCCGGCGCCGTGACCATGGCCCAGGACGAGGCGAGCTGCGTCGTCTTCGGCATGCCAAAGGAGGCGATCCGGCTGGGAGCGGCCGGCAGTGTACTGCCACTGGAGCAAATCGCACCGGCGGTGCTCGAGGCCTATCGGGGCAACAGTTGACACCTGACCACCCCTAACCCCTCCTGAACCAGGAGGGGGATTTTGAAGGCTCCCCTCCTTGATAAGGAGGGGCTGGGGGTGGTTGGTTTTTGTGCCATATTGAGTGCAACGCACTAATTAAGCATTAAACGCGGGTTTAATGACGCTGCGCCTTCTCGCGGGGGCGCCCTTTGCCGGGACGGGACGTGATATGAACAGTCTGACGGACCAGGAACTGATTGCTGCGCTTCAGGATCGGCTGGAATTCAATCGCCGGGCTCTCAACGACCTGCGGGAAGTAACGCTCAAGCTCGAGACGACCAACCGCAAGCTGCAGGAGTCCGAGTCGCTCAAGAGCCATTTTCTCTCCAACATCCGCAACGAGATCAACAATCCGCTGGCCGCCATCCTGGGGTTGGCCACCCAGATCACCGGCGAGGTCGGGGGAGAACAGGGCGCCTTGATCGCTCGCTTGATCTACGCCGAAGCCTACGCTCTCGACTTCCAGCTCGAGAACATTTTCGTTGCCGCCGAGCTCGAGGCGGGTGATGCAGTGCCGTCCCCCGCCCTGACCGATGCTGCTGCGATCACGGCAGAGGTCACCTGCCAGATGGCGCTCCAGTCCAAGGCGAAAAAGCTCAGCCTACGACGGGTCGGTCTCGATACCCTGCCACTGGTCACCGATCCCCGGATGCTGCAGTTGATGGTCCGCAATCTGCTGGCCAATGCCATCGAGTTCAGTCCGGAAGGAAGTGTGGTTGAGATTGAAGTGCGTGGAGGCCAGGGGGAGATGCGCATTACGGTGCGTGACACAGGGGCCGGCATCGACCCGGCCGACCAGGAGGCGGTCTTCGACCGCTTTCGTCAGTTGGATGCCGGCAGCACCAAGAGCCACCGGGGCCACGGACTGGGGCTGAGCATCACCCGTTCGCTGGCCGAACTGCTCGGCGGCAGCGTTCTGCTGGAAAGTGCCCCCGGCGCCGGCAGCACCTTTACCCTGGTTCTGACCGAGCTGGCCCACGATTTTCAGGCGCTGGCCCCGGAAGGGAACTTCGTCCTCTTCGGTCAGACGGAATTGTTCTGATCCGCCCTCCCGGGAGTTCGCTGCCTTCATGGAGGCCTCTTTGCCCGAATTGAGCCACTACCTTTATCCCGGGGGGATTTTCGCCGATCCCCGGCCGCATCGCGTGACGACCATTCTTGGGTCCTGCGTCTCGGTCTGCCTGTGGGACAAGGTCCGCGGGGTCGGTGGAATCAACCACTACCTGCTGCCGCTCTGGAACGGGGACGGCCTGCCGACGCCGCGTTACGGCAATATCGCCATCGACGCCCTGTTCGACAGGATGCTGGCCCTGGGCTGCAGCCGGGAGAACCTGCGCGCCAAACTCTTCGGCGGCGCGGCGATGTGGGAAAACCCCAACGGCCTGCTGGCGGTGGGTGAGCGCAATATCGAACTGGCCAGGCGCCAGCTCGCCGAATGCGGCATTCCCGTTATTGCTTCCGATCTCGGAGGCGACGCGGGGCGCAAGATCATCTTCGATACGGCATCCGGCTCGGTGCTTCTGCGCCGCAACCGAAGCGGCCAGGACATCGGACGGCCGGCTACTGCGACCGGCAGATGAAAACGAGGGGGATAGAGACGAAGATCCGTCGGCCATCGGAGGAGGAGAGGGTGGGGAAAGCATGCCAGGGACAAGATACTTTCAGGTCTCTGCGGCGGTACACCCTGGGGCTGGGCCTGTTCTGGACACTGGTTATCGCCGCGCTGACGTTTTCCTGCTTCCTGCCCTTTCGGCAGCAGGCTCTCGACGAGTCCTTGGCCCGGGGTCGGCAGGAGTGTTTGAGCTGCCACGACCAGCGGGGATGTCGGGAGGGGGGCCCTCCCGGAGCCCTTGGCATTTCCCTGCCGGTCGATGATCTGCAGGCCGGCACCCGGGGGCAGGTGCTGGTCACCTCCGCCGCCTACCTGGGACTCTGGTTGCTCGGCGCGGCGGGTCTGCGGTTGGGCGAGTCCCGGCTGCGGCAGCAGATTCTGACGACCCAGCGCAGTCACCGTCTGCGTCGCAGTGTACACCAAAGGCTCGCCCATCTGGCTCACCATGACCAACTCACCGGCCTGCCGAACCGGACCCTGTTCCGCGACCATCTGCGCCTCGCTCTCGCTTCGGCCCGCCGATTTGACGGGCGGGTGGCGGTCGCCGTCCTCGGCCTGGATCACTTCCGTGCGATCAACCACAGCTATGGGCACGCCACCGGCGATCTGGTGCTCAGAGAGGCTGCCGTTCGGCTGACCGGGTGCCTGCGTGCCGACGACACGGTGGCCCGCCTGGGAAACGGGCGGTTCCTGCTGCTGTTTCCCAATATCCGCCATAGCGACGATTGCGCCCGACTGGCGCGCAAAATTCAGGAGACATTTTCGTCTCCCTTTATTGCGAACGGACGGGACCTCTATCTCACCGTTTCTCTCGGCCTCGCCATGTACCCGGAAGATGGCGGCGATGAGAACGAACTGCTGCGTAATGCCGATGCCGCCCTTAGCCGGGCGCAGGATCAGGGCGTCAGCGTTTTTCAGCTCTACACCGCCAGTATGAATGAGCACGCCATGGCCAGGATTACCCTGGAGAACCAGTTGCGCCGGGCTCTCGAGCTCGGTCAGCTCACACTCCGCTATCAGCCCCAGGTCGATGTTCTCAGTGATGCGATCATCGGTGCCGAGGCGCTGATCCGCTGGAACCACCCGGAGTTGGGGGAGATCCCCCCGGACCAGTTCATTCCCGTGGCCGAAGAGTCCGGGCAGATCTTCGCCATCGGCGAGTGGGTCTTGCGCGAGGCCTGCCGTGAAGCTGCAAGGTGGCAGGAACTGGTCGGCAGACCCCTGCCGGTTGCGGTCAACCTGTCGCCCAGGCAGTTCCGCCAAGCCGGTCTGGTCCACCTGATCGAGGCGGTGCTGAAGGAAACGGGATTGGCCCCGGAATGCCTGGAACTGGAGATTGTCGAAAGTTCGGTCATCCACGATATCGACCGGACCATCGAAACGCTGACCGACCTCAAGGTGCGAGGAATCAAGGTGGCGATCGACGACTTCGGCACGGGCTACTCCTCCCTGAACTACCTGAAGCAGTTGCCCATTGACCGCATCAAGATAGACCACTCCTTCGTGCGCGATCTCGAACTCGGCCGGAATGATGCGGCGCTGGTCGGATTGATCGCGGAGATTGCCCGGAAAATGGGACTTAGTACTCTCGCCGAAGGGGTCGAAACACCCGCCCAAAGGGATATGTTGCAGGCCTGCCGCTGCAACCTGATGCAGGGCTACCTGTTCAGCCCGCCTGTGACAGCAGAGGCCTTTTCGGCGCTGCTTCGTTCCGCTTCCGGCAACTTCTCCCGCGGGGTCTGAGTCGGCTGGTCGTTCCCCCTGTCTTGTTCTCCCCGCCGTTTCGCTTCCTCTCGTTCCCCCCGATCCCTCTCTCCGCAGTCCCCGGCAGCAGAAAGCAGAAGCCCGCGTAGGCAAAGCAGAGCACCATAATGAATTCGAACATGGATCACCTCTCTTGGTTGGTTGATCCCAGCTTAACGAGAGGGTGTGACAGAATATGTCGCATTGGCTGCCTGCGGGCATCTGTTTTTAGAAAGTCCGGCCCAAGATTTCCTCCTTTACTTACCCGACATCGCCGTTGACAAGGCGCCGGTCAATCGTATACAGTATGCAGAATTTCAAGGTCGGAATTTCCCCCCATCCGGCCGCTGACGCCTTGAATTCAGCTTGTTTTCCGAACCGCCGCGCGAACCGGTCGCCGACGACCGAAGCGCAACTTTTCCATGGAGGAGAGAGATGATCGAAGCCTATCTGAGACATGAGGCCGAGCGCAATGCCCAGGGCATTCCCGCCCTGCCGCTGAACGCCGAGCAGGCCAAAGACCTCTGCCAGCTGCTGCAGAAACCGCCCAAGGGGAAAGAGGATTTCCTCCTCACTCTGCTCAAGGAGCGCATCTCCCCCGGCGTCGACCCCGCTGCCGAAGTGAAGGCCGGCTTCCTCGGCCAGATCATCAAGGGCGAGGTCAAGTCCCCCCTGGTGTCGAAGAAGGATGCCGTGAAGATCCTCGGCACCATGATCGGCGGCTACAACGTCGCCCCGCTGGTCGAGGCGCTCAAGGACAAGGCGCTGGCCGAAGAGGCCGCCTGCGCCCTCGCCGGCATCACCCTGGTCTATGACGCCTTCGACCAGGTGGCCGAACTCGCCAAGAGCAATGCCGCCGCCAAGAAGGTGCTCAAATCCTGGGCCGATGCCGAGTGGTTCACCTCCAAGGCCGGCGTGCCCGAGAAGATCAAGCTCAAGGTCTACAAGGTCGACGGCGAGATCAACACCGACGACTTCTCCCCGGCCGGCGACGCCTGGAGCCGCCCGGACATCCCGCTGCACGCCCTGGCCATGGGCAAGACCCGTTTCCCGAAAGGCAACGCCGAGATCGCCAAGTTCCGCAAGGACGGCTTCCAGGTCGCCTTCGTCGGCGACGTGGTCGGCACCGGCTCCTCCCGCAAGTCGGCCTGCAACTCCGTCCTCTGGGCCATCGGCGATGAGATCCCCTGCGTACCGAACAAGAAGACCGCCGGCGTCATCATCGGCGGCGTCATCGCGCCGATCTTCTTCAACACCGCC